>OUNM011159440.1_pt1 | contig 22920 bp, 39 predicted proteins | sample 1769961 | NCBI WGS metagenome assembly OUNM01 (sample SAMEA3914820, study PRJEB12502) | metagenome | biome: forest; material: soil | place: USA | collected 2012-03-12 | depth 0.3 m | reverse complement strand
CCTGGCTGGTCGCCTGGAGCTCGCTCAGCAGATTGTCGGTCTGCTTCGACGTCACCGCCATATAGAGCTCCTCCTCGTCGGTATCGACAAGGTTGGCGACGAACTGCGCGCGCGCCGCGCGGAGCTTGGGGATGTTGAGCCCGGTCGCCGCGGCTGCACCGACTGTCACCGCGAGGATGTTGCCGGCCGAGAACGGGACGATGGTCGACCCATCCTTGCCGGTCAGCGCGTTGCCATAGAAGCCCTCGAGAAAGGCGTCGTCATAAGCGCGCGCGATCGTCGCGGCACCCGCCTTCACATAGGCGCCCTGCAAATCGATACCAGGTGCGAGCAACTGGTCGGCCTTGTCGACGAGGTCGGCGAAGTAATATTCGTCTGTCGCAGCGATCCAACGGCCGTCATGCGGCGTGTTGTTATACTGCGTATCGCCGTGACGCGTGCGGCCGCGCTGCGGTTTCACCGACCCGATCAAATCCTTGATCTTGGTCTTTTCGCCTGAATAATCGTTCGAGCTACAGAAAGGCGCAAGCTTGCTGACCTTCTGCTGCAAGGCTAGCTCGACGTTGCTGTTGTACGTCACGCGCATCGCGTTGGTGACTTGGAAAGACATAGGATACCCCCCGGCAATATGGCGAACCATTGGCTGGCGAAGGGCTTGTCGGCGGGCGCCGGGCCGAACTTCTCGCTTATAACCCCTGCTCGGGGATCGCTTCGGGTTCCGGGCGCCTGCCCTGCGCTTGTCGGAACAAAACGACGGGTCGCACGTTCGCGCGCGCGACCCGTCTAGTCAAGAGGGACGACGGAGAGGATGCAAGTTTCGTCCCTCCCTCCCGTCGATCAGGCGGCTTGCTGGCGATCGAGCTCGGCCGCGAGCGCGGCGTTGATCGCGTCCCATTCCGCTTTGACCTGGGGATCTTTGCGTTGGAGTGCGGTGACCTTGTCGGGGTTGGCCATGAACGTCTTCTTGGCCTCGGCCGCCTGCGGGCCTGTCATCCCGCCAAGCTTGCGCCCGCCTCCGCCCTCGAGCGTATCCTCGCCGACCTTCTTGCCGAGGTCGTGCATAAACTCCATCAGCCCGCGGGTGCCGAGCGCGCGCTCGAGCTTCTCCATCTTGGCCTGGTCGAACCCGAATTGCTTGGCTGCGGCCTGCGCTGTCGCGAGGTTGGCGTCGAACTTGTCGCCCCAGCCTTGGCCACCCTTGAGCTCGGCCATGTCCTTTTCCGCCTGGGCGCCGAACGCGGCATCCTGGGCGGCTTCCTGGCCGGCATACCATTGGGCGACGGCTGCGACCTGGGCGGGCAGCAAGCCAGCCTTGTGCGCTTCGGCGGCAAAACCGCTGGCGAACTCGGGAACCGTGCCGCCGGCGGGCACGCCCAACACTTCGGCGATCTTGTAGCCCTCGGGGCTGTCGGGCCGGCCGAGCGCCTTGAACGTCGCATCCCATGCCGCGGCGTCGCTGGCATCCTTGGGGACGTTGAAGCGCCCCGATCCGTGCGCCTTCTCAAGGTTGCGGTAGCTGGTCACCGCATCGTCGAGCGACTTGAACCCCTTGTTGTCGAGCCATGCCTTGTGGCTAAGCTCGCCCTGCGTCGCGACGCTGTCCGAGACGGTCGCATACCAGGGCTCGCCACCACCGCCGCCGCCCTGGTCGCCCGTGCCGCCGCCCTGGTCAGCACCGCCACCGCCGCCACCGCCGCCGCCATCGCCGCCGCCCTGGTCAGCACCACCACCGCCGCCGCCGAGCATCTCGGCGCCGCTCGAGATGGTCAACACATAGGGCGAAACATCCGCCATCAGCCTGTGCAACACACTATTCCTCATCATCGAAAGCACTCCCCACGCTAGTGTCCGGATAGGTCTGCTCGACGATCTGGGCGATGGTGTCGTCGGACAGATAGAGGTGCGCCAGGATGCGGTTCCACACTTCGCGCCGGCCTTCATTGAGCGCGGTCGCGTAGGGGTCGCCTGGCACGAAACTGGAATCTTGGACCTTGCAGAAGCGGCGGAGGTCGCCGAGCACGATCTCGGCCTCGCCGGTCGGCTGGCCACTGCTGGCGAGGAAGCACGCCTGGAAGGCGCGCCGGCGGTTCTCATGCTTCCAACGCTCGCCGCGCCGGAGCTGGTCGATCAACCACTTACGCAACGGACGCTCCTGCTAAGCTGTCGGCCTTGGCAAAGTCTGCCGCCGCCTTGCCCGCCGCCGGCAGCGCATCGACCACCTGGGCGAGCTGCTGCTGCTCGGCCTTTGCCGCCTTGTCCTGGGCGACCTGGTCGGGGGTCTTGATCCAATGCTCGGGCACCGCCAGCACGTCGGCCAGGCCGCGGCCGGCTTCCTCGACGTCGATGATGTCGAACACCTCGGGGCGGATCTGCGCGATCGGGGTGACGGCGTTGATCCAATTGGTAAAGCCGGTTGCCTGCTGGGCACGCTGGGCGCGCGACAACGGATTGTCGTACATCGGCTTATATTGGCCGCCGGCCTCGACGAGCTCTCCGGGCATCGCGGGCAGATAGCCGCCGCGCGCCAGGATATCGATTTCGCGCTCGATCATCGGGCCGAGCAACTCGGTTTCCTGGCGGCCCATCGCCGGCGCCAGCAACACGCCTTTCTCGCGCATCCGCTCGAGCACCTCGGTTGCGGTCATGCGGTCGGGGCTGTCGACGAGGATCTGGAAGAGGGTGACCAGGAACGCATCGTTGATCGAACCGCGCGACTGCTCGAGCACCTTCAACGCATAGTCGATGTTGGCGCCGGTCATCAGCGGCTTGACCATCTGGTTGCCGCGGCTGTCGAGCCCACCGATGTTGATCGCATCGGGCTTGGTCTGGAGCCGGCCGAGCACGCCGTCGTCGCTGACCAGCAAGGGCGGCGAGACGGCCTTATGCACCGCGCGCAGCACGGTCTTGGCCATCTCGTTGACCATCTTGATGTCGGGCAAGGCCTGCATACCCGGCGAGCGGCCATAGACTTCGCGCGGCGCGGTCAGGTAGCGCGACACCGGGATCGGGTTGGTGTGGAACCCACCCTCCGACATCAGGTTCTTGCCCTCGCAGGACAGGTAATAGCTCGCGATCGGCATCCCCTTGAAGTCGCGCCGATCAGGATCGAAGCCCTCGCGTGGCTTGATCACATGAATATAGGTAGATTTCTCGAAAGGAGACTGGTTGAGGCGCTTCTGGATGCACTCCGGAAGGTTCTCAACACCCCATTTCTGCGCCGCCTGCCGGTGGGTAAAGTCGAACTTGCGATGGATTGTGTCGATGATGCCATGTTGATTTTCTGCAACGTAGATTTCGCCCATGTGGATCGACTTATAGCCGATGCCTTTGGCCGTGATCGCGTCGATATAGAAGGCGCCGGTCCCGATCGAGCCCAGCGACATCATCGTCTCGTGAAACTGCGAGGCGAAATTCGCGTGCGGCGCGTAGCGGTGGGCGAACAGGATGCGGGTGACGTCCTCGAAGTAGCGCCGCACCTGGGGGAGCTTGTTCAAGTCGTCGTTGGTCGTGGTGAGCCGGTGCCAGGTCTCCGAGCGCGGCACCAACATGCCTTCCATCGCCGCCGAAAAGCGATCGAGCGCCAGCGGGGCGGTGCTGTCGAAGATATATTCGGTGCGCGGCTGACCTGGTGCCCGCGATCCGTTGATGTCGTCCTGTCGTGGGAGCACACGGCGCAGGATCTGGCGCCAATGGCCTTCCCACACCATGCGCTCCCCCTCGAGCGCCTCCTGGTCACGGAGGAGCTGCTCTACAATCGTCTGATCCATACGCCCCCCTAAGCGCGCCCTGCCCAAGCGCGCACCGCAACCAACACTCCACGCCGATTACGGCGCGGCAATCGCCGAGATTTTATAGCCCTGGCGGACAAGCTCGCCCGCGATCGAGAAATATTCGGGCTGACCGGCCGCGATCCGGGTGTCGGTCAGCGCCGCCACCGGCGCCGCGCCGAAGGTGATCGCGCACGACACGTCGGCACAGACCCGGACCATGCGCGTGTTGGCGTTCAGCACCGCCGAGGCGGTCGCCCCGGCGGTGAAGTCGACCAACTGGCGCGCCAGTGCCGGCTCCTCGCCGGTGATGATCGGGCCGCGATCGTCGCGGCCCTGGCGGGAATATTCGGTGATGGAGATTTTCGACATGGTGCCCCCGTCAGAAGATCAGCGAACGCGCCGGGAAGCCGACTTGACGGCCCGGCGCCAGGTGGAGCTCGCTGGCAATCTCGCAGCGCCGCACGATCGCCGGAGCACCGAAATACTGGATCACCAGCCAGGCCTCTTCGATCGCCAGCGGCTCGGCCAGGCCGACGCCCGTCAACGCGATCGTGCCGGTGTAGAGCAGGCGGCCGTCATGCGCGGGGACGAACTCGCCCGGCTCGACCCGGATCGGCGAGATTTCGCGATGCACGCCGTTCCTGCGCGCCAGCGCGATCAGCGACGGCCGATTCATGACATGGTCGCGCAGCTCGGCCGCGTCGACCTCGTCGCTGATGTCCTCGAGCATGTCGCTCCCGTCCGGGCGGGCGAGCTCCTCGGCCGGGTCTTCCTGGTCGACGAGCTCGGCCAGGCGGTCGGGCGTCTGCACAGGGGGCACCGGATCTGCTGGGCCGCCGGCGTCGACGGCGAGGTGCGAGAGATCGACCGCGCCGCCCAGCGTCGCCGCGTCGGTCACCGTGCCGTTGCCCTGGTTGATCGCCGCATCCGCACGCGCAAGCACCGCCTGGTGCTCGGGGTGGGCATCGATCGCTGCCTCGAGAAGCTTGATCGCGCCGGCGCGCGCCTGGCTTCCCTTCGATGCTTCACCGGCCAGCGCCAGCCGCAGCGTCAACAGCGCGGCGCCCTCGAGCTTGGCGGGCAAGTCGGCGATCTTGGTCGCGGCAATCTCGTCGGCGGCGCGGAGCGCGATCACGCGCTTTTCCTCATCGGCCGGATCGGTGCCGTTGACATAGGCGATCGCGGCGGCGGCTTCGGCAGCCTCGACGTGGGCGAGCTCACGGCTTTCGTGCCCGGCATCAGCGCCCGCCTGGGTCACTGCCCCAACCAGGTCGGCCGCGCTGCCCCCGCCGCCGGCGTCGATCTCGCGCCCGTCGGACATCATCAGCGGCGCCACCAGCGCGGAAAGAGAACAGGCCCCGAGTAAGATCGCGTTTCTCATGTCATTGCCCCGTTAGTGTTTTGGTTGCGGTCGCTCCGGCTGCTGCCTCACCGCTGCCTGCGGCCACCAGCATATTCGCTGCGGTTCCGCGCCGGCGGCGGATCGCATCGTCTTGGGCGACCTGGGCGGCCGCATCGTCACGGGTCGCGACCGGAAGAGGCGCCGGGATATCCGGCTTCTTCGGCCCCGAGAAAATCGATTTTACGAAATTTAACGGCCCACCCATCGCTATTCCCCGAACTGACTATAGCTGTTGTCGGCCATGACCATGCCACGACTGTGGCCGATCATGCCCACCGCGTGCGGATGCGCCGCCGCTGGCAACTGCTGAAATGAAGTGCCCCCCTCGTCGAACGCATACTGACACGCATCTTGTACGTGACTGAACATATTCTTAGCCGGCTTGCTGTCGAACCTGCCCGTTCCACTGCCGCCGGATGCCACCCGCTTGAAGTGGTAGCCGCTATTGAAGCCTTTGCGAAGCACCTTGCAGGAAGGGTCGAGCAGGAAGGCGGGACGGCCCCCTTCGACCAGGTACATCATCGGCTTGCGCACCGCCTCGAGGCGCTTGGTCAGCACGTTGGTCGAGGCCGGCCGGATGCGAATGCGGTGCTCGGGCTCGGTCGACGCCCACGCCTCCTTGCCGCCGTTCAATTCGCGTTCGACGATCTGCAACCAGGATTGCTCATTCTCGCTGTCGTCGGTGCCGTCTTTGGTCGCCGGATCGGAAATGAACTCGAAGTCGCGCAGCGTGAAGCCCGTGAACTCGTCGCGGATGAATTCGCGGAGCGCGCGGCCGAAGCGGGTTGGCCCGACGCTCTCGACAATCTCGTCGCCGATCGGAAACACCGCGAGCTCGCGCAGGATGCGGTGCTGCCCGAGGCTGTCGACTTGCTTGAACACCGCTGCCGGCGTTAGCCCACCATCGATCCCGACGCGGATCATGCGCCTATTTATAGGCACAATGCGGATGGGCGAGACGTGGAGCGTATCCTTGAATTCGGGATAGACCGGCTGGCCGTCGCGCACCGCCCCGAATTCGTTATCGATCATGCGCCGGATATAATCCGCCGTCGCACCGATCATCTGGCGAGTGTAATAACCCTTCGGCAGATTGTGCAAGTTTTCCGCGCCAGGCTCGCGCCCGCCAGGCTGGCGGAAGAAACTAATAATCTCGACGTCCTCGCCGAGCTCCTCGCGCAGCGCTTCCATGAGCTTGGGGTCGAGCTCGTTGTCGACGAACAGCTTGTACGTCCAATTCTCGCTGTCGGGCGCGTTGAAGTCGACGAACACCCCCGACCAGGCGCACCCTCCCTCGAGCGCACCAGGATAGCGCCCGACGCGCCCCAGCGCGTATTTGAGCACCTCGAACGAAAGACGGTCGGCCTCGTTCAGCCAGATCGCCGTCACCTCGAGGCCGCGCAGCACGTCCTCGACGCGCTTGTCGCCGATCGCGACAAAGATCATGTCGAGGATCAGGATGCCCGCGGTCGGGCCGAGATTGATTTCGAGATGATGGGTGCGCGGCGCACCACCGACCCACTCGCCTTTGTCGGCCGGGAACCATCGGTGCCAGGTTTCGATCACGGTCGCGTCGAGGTTGGGATAGGTGTCGCGCACGACCGCGATCTTGGCGCGCCTGACCGGGCGCCCCTCGCGGTTGCCGTCTCGCACCGCGTTCTGCCAAAGCCCGATATGCACGCAGCGCTGGACGCACGCGGTCGTTTTCCCGGAACCCACCGGCCCCATGATCCCCGCGATGAACGCTTTCGATTTCGCGAACTTCGCCGCGATCGGGCCGGCCGGTGCCGCCCGCAGGACGTTGCTCATCCCGCCGGCGTCGTCGTGGTGAGAAGCTCCTGGAGCTCGGCGATCACATCGCGCTGCGCGGCGATCGTGCCGCGTGCGGCGAGCAGATTGGTGCCCTCGAGCTCGAGCGTGGCGCGGATATTGTCGCGGAGATTGTCAGCCTGGCCGTCCGTGATGCCGGTGCCGGGGATCTTGTCGACGCGAATGGCGCGAAGGTGCTGGCGCACCAGCGTATCGGCGATGCTCGAAATACGGTGTGACTCATCCGCCACACGCGACGCGTGATCGTACCCCACAGCCTTGCCCCCCGGCTTTCCGCATCGCCCGCGCTGCCCACGCCGACTATGCTCGCCCCTCACCCATTCGCGTGCCCCGCGCCCAAAAGGCCCGGCCCCCGCACCCGCCGGGTGACTGCCGAGAACTTACCGATTTTTTTCGGGGGCACCAGACCCCCAGAACTTCCAGACGCGACGTGCGCGACCGGGGCGAGGCCGCGCGCGCGCGCATTGGGGGGGTGGGGGGCGGCCGGGCGGCGCGGCAGGCCGAGGCCACCCCCCGGTCGCGGCGCCCGAGGCCGGCGCCGAGCGGCGGGCAGCGAGAGGGGCAGGCCGACGCGGTGCGAAACTCCTAAGTTGCGTGCCGGTCACCATACCGATCGGAAGCGACCGGCGCGCCGTCACCCGATCCAGCCTTTCGCACCACGCGCTAGCCGTCTGACTTTCGCACCACCTCGCCCTCGATCGCACCAGGCGATGGCAGCACCTCGAAGTCGAGCGCGGTCGGATCGATCGCCATCGCCTCGAGGTCAGCGAGCGACGCGCCGAGCGGCGCGTTCAGACCCGGCATCAGCAACGTGACGCCGCTATCGAGCGCGACGTGCGCGAGCACCGGCATCTTGCTTTCCATGTAGGGCGCGAGCTCGGCCGCGGCGCGCTGCTGCAAGGTGAAGGCCTCGAACGTGCTGCATCCGAGCTCGGCCGCGAGCTCGGCCGGCGTCCGCGTGATCGTCTGCGCCAGCACCTCGAGCGGATGCGCGTAGCGCGAGGCCAGATAGTCGCGCCATTTGAGCGTGCGGCGGTTCGGCGAGCCGCGCGGTCGACCGCGCGCCCGTGCCTCGTCGATCGCGTCGCGCGCCGCCTGGACAGGCGAGCGCCGCGAGGCCTCGAGGTCGGTGAACAGGTCGAGATCCTCGGCCGGCGTGAGCGGAAGCCGCGCGCCCTGGTCGGCGACGGCGGCCTCGACCGCGCTGGCGAGCCCGCTGGTCAGGTCATCAGCCATTATCCCACCCTTATTTTATTCGATCGCGGCCGAGCTCGAGGCCGATCGGCGATCGTCTGCCCGCCCCTCTCATAGCTCGCGAAAAAGGCCTCCGCCTATAGGTTACACTCTCCCCATGAGTGTAACCGGGAGTGTAACCTTTAAGGCGTTGATATGATTGGACGGTTACGCGGTTACAGTGGTTACACATACCCCCTTCGTAAGAGTGGCTCGCCGTGAGCCCTCCGTCTCTCGCGCGTACGCGCGTACGCGGGGGGTAAGTGTAACCACTGTAACCGCGTAACTCTTCAACGATGTCAGTGTGTTGGCTGGTACGGTCACCCCCTAAAACCGTAACCGGGAGTGTAACCGGCGCCCCAGATCGGCGCCCTCAGCCATCCCTCTCTTATGCTTGAGAGGGCAGGGTCGGGGAAGAGGGAAAGCGCGCGAGAGGCTTCTAGGGTGGGTTACGGGTCGGGGTGCGAGCGTCGGCCGCCGGCATTGCCGGCGATCGGTGCGGGGCGAGTGTAACCGCGCGCCAGCGGGCCGGGGTGGCCGCACCTGGTTGATTGATAGCCGGCTGCGCCGGCGGGGAGCCTGCGGCCCCGTCCTCGCGCTCCTCGGCGCCATACCGGGGGATAGGGAGTGGATAAGGACGGCGCCTAGTCGGCGCCGACGCCGCGGCGCGAGCTCACCGCGCCCGCGGTCGCCTCGCTGCGCTCAGCGAGCCGCTTAGCCGGCGCCGTGGCGCGCGGCTCACTTTGTTCATGGGCGAGCAGGATTAGGGGCTGGGGCTAGCCCACGGCCGCACGTCTGCGCAGTAGAGCTCGCCGAGCTCGATATCCTCGCGCTGGATCTCGCCGGCCTCGTCGACGAACAGACGCCACGCCCATCCCGGCCTGGCGGGGTGAGGGAGCAGGCGTAATGCCTCGCGCTCCAGCCACGGGGCGACGACGCACTCGTATCCACTGATCGGCTCGAAGTCGGGATGCAGGGGCAGCTCGCTGGCAACGATCGTGCCGATCTTGGCGATCGCGACGAGGCTACAATCGACCAACTCCCGCGCGGCCTGCCGCATCGCGAGCTCGGCCGTGAATTCGCGCGCCGCCCTTACCGCCTTGGGCGAACCGTAGGCGGCGGGCGGGGGATCGCGCAGGATTGCCCAGCCGCGGATCATACGAGCTCGCCGTCGTCGTCGACCTCGAGCTCGCCGTCCATCTCCTCCTCGAGCGGCTCGAGCTCGCAGACGGGACGGCCGAGGTCATCCTCGGCACGCCAGGCGCGCACCTCCCACCAGCGCACGTCCCCAGGCCAGCACCAGGCTGCGGCGAGCTCGCCGGCATGGTTCATCGTCCACACCCGACAACCCTCTGTCAGATCCGGTTCGGGGTCGCGGGGATCGCGTAAGGTGAGGCCGTGTGACACGGCGAGGCGCTCGAGGCGGACGAGCTCGGCCGCGGCGATCATTCTTCCACCCAATCAATGAGCTCCTTGAGCGGCACATAGGTGCCGCGCTGCGGATGGCCGTTGATCTTCTTGGGGATCGCTGGCGGGAACGCCCCATCGAGACGACGCAGCACACCCACCCATGAGCCCGATGCGCCGGCCAGACCGGGCCAGGGCGTGCCGTCATAGATCCGGGTGAGCATCGGGTGCGTGTTGGAGACGAACAGCGCCAGGCCGCCCTTGGGCTCGCCGAGGTCATCGACGCGCAGCCCGATCGTCGCCAGCGCGCGCGTCGCCTCAAGGCGCAGCTCGAGCGCCGGGTGACCGTGCTCGTTCAACGCCTGCGACTGCCTGATCCAGCTCGCGACCGTGCGCTTCATGCCGCCGCCGCGGTCGACCATCGAGACCAGAAGATGATCGATGCACCGCTGCTGATCGCCGAGCGCTTCGGCGCGGGACGGCGCCAGCATCGTTGCCACCGCTTCGACCAGGTCGCCGAGATCCTTGGAGCTCGGCGCGGTGTCGTTGAGCAGCAAGTCGGCGCAGGCGAGCAGGGTGCCATAGGTGTCCTGCAAGCGCGCATCCATCTTCGCGTCGCGGCCGAGCGCGTTGCGATAGGCGTCGTACGTCTCTGCCCAGCGCGGCCACTGGTCGACCATCCGGCGCATGATGCGGGCGCCGAGCTTGGCCATTTTCTTTTCCGAGGTGTCGGGCGGCACCGAGCCTTCGGGGAGCGCGAGCAGATTGCCGCGCACCATGCGGCTTTCATCCGCCGGCTTGAGGCTGATCGTCACGATCGAGGTGAGGAAGGCCGGGAAGTTGACCGAGAACAGCCGGCCGACATGGTTGTCGCCGCCGCGGGCAATCTGGCCGCCGCTCGAGGCCTCGCGCAGGATCTCGACGACCTGTTGCTTGCGCTGCGGATTGTCGCCGGCTTCGAACTCGTCGATCGCGATCGGCTGCGCGCGCCCACCCATCAACTGATAGAGCGCCGGCCCCGAGGTGTTCGAGGTGGCAAGAAACCAGTTGCCGTAAAGGTTCTTGAGCAGCTTTTGCAGCGACGACTTGCCCGATCCGCGCTCACCGTCGCAAATCATGTGCGTGCGCCAATCGAGCGCGCCGACCACGAAGCCTTGCGCAATAAAGCCGAGCACAAAGGTCGCCTGCGCCGGGTGCGCCCAATTCCATGTCTTGAGCATGGCGAGGAGCTCATGGCCGGCATCGGTGTTCTGCTCGTCGCGCGCCGGTCGCATCGTCGGCGCATAGGCCGGATAGACATGCTCGTCGTAACGGCCCGGCGTCCGATATTCGCCCTTGATCCAGACCTGGTCGCCGAGGTGGAGCGCGAGCGTGCCGTCGTCGGCCGGCCAGGCACCGCATCCGCGCACCTGGCGCGCCGGGTCGATAATCCCGTTCATCGCACAGGCCCGCATCAGCACATTGCTGACCTCGTCGGTATGCAGGCCGCCCGAGCGCGCGCCCTTCTGGTTGCGGCGCCCCCAGCGCTCGAGCAAATAGCCCTCGTTGCGGGCGAACAGGCTGACGATATGGGTTCTGCCGTGCTCGGGCGCCTCGAGCGCACGGAGCTGGTGAAGCCCGTCGAGATAATAATAGATCGAGCCATTGACCCCCAGACACTCGATTGGGAGGTCATCCGGCGTCGAGATGAGGTCGAGGATCTCGCCATCCGTCTCGAGCTCGCTGTGCGATCGGCCCGGCGGGCTGATCTTGGACGCAGCACCACCGCCGCGCGCCTCGGGGGCGCCGGCGATTGCGGCCGCGATCGGCCGCACGTTGTCACTCTCACCCATACACTTACCCCCCGGACGACTGCGCCGCTCCTGCCCGAAGCGCCACTAGCCAATCATTGAAATCCTTATGTGGCGCCGGCGCCCGCGCCTCTCGTACTCGCCTACCTGCTGCCCGATGCGCTTCGACTGCCCTGCCGAAAGCGATGTCGGCTTTCGATCCCTCCGCGTCGTTATCGCGGGCGATAATTACTTCTTTGACGCACGGAGGCAATTCCACCGCCGCCATGTTCGCCAGGCTGACCGTCGCCGCGACGCGAAACGACTGGTCCGCCATCACCACGGACAGCGCGTTTTCGATGCCCTCGGCGAGGACGACAACCTCGTCGGCGCCGCCTTCCTCCCACAGTTGCGCCCATTTGCGCGGGTCGAGACCGCGCCACAGCGGGATGCAACCCCCGACATAGCGACCCAGCGTTTTCTTGGCCTCGCGCAGCCGTGCCTTGCGCACCACGCCATCAGCGAACGCGTCATCGAGATAGGTACGGTGGATGCCGACGAACTCGCGGCCGCGCCGGATCTCGGCGACCAGGGCGGGCAAAGGGCCGTTGGTTTCCGAGCACCAGCACTTGGCCGAAAAGGCGAGCGAGCCCGATTGCTTGCCGAGCTCGGCGAAGTCGATGCCGCGTCCTACCAGGTAGGCGTCGGCCGGCGTGCCCTTGATGCGATGCGCTGCACCCCGCCAGATTCGGCCGGCCGCGTCGCGCATCTTGTCTTCCTGCTGGCGATCTTCGTTAGCACGGGTGCGGGCGTGGGCTTCGGCCTGGCGGCGGAAGGTCTTGATCCGTTCGGGATCGTCGCCGTCGAGGCCGAGCCAGGACTTGGCCCATTTGATCGCCTCTTTCTTGTCGCCGCGAAACAGCACGCCGGCGACCAGGTCGAGCGCGTCGCCGCCTTCGCTCGAGGCGAAGTCCTGCCAGACGCCCGGCCGCCCCTTGCGGTTGATCGCCATCGATCGGCCCTTCTCGCCGGCGAGCGACCCAACGAACCATTCGTGGCCGTCCTTCACCGCGTTGGGCAGGATCTTCTCGACCAGGGCGTCGATGCTCTGGCGCAGACCGTCGACGATCGTGTCGAGCGAGACGGCATAGTCGCGCCGCGGGGCGGTCATAGTACGTCCAGCGGATTGATGACGCGCCATTCGTCTCCGTCGGGCAACGCATCCACCCGGTAATAGGATATCCCCTTGATCATCATGGGATATCTGCCGCCCCTCACATTGGACGTGCACCTCCAGACGTCGGTCGCAGCCCACGCCGCGGCAATTATTCTATCCTCGTATGTCGGGGCGACCTCGACGCGCACCATCTTCCGCGCACGCTGTTGGGACATCCCGCGGCGCATCAGCGAACGCACGGTGCATTCGGCCGCATCGATCGCCTCAAGGTCCATTATCGACATGGCAAATGCTCCGCTTCGTCGACCCATAGGCCGGTGATCTCTCGGCCGAGCATCGGCACCACCCACCGGGCTGCGACCGCCGCCTCGATATGCTCTTTGCGGATCGGTCGGCCGTGAAGGGCGAGCTCGACACGGCGGTGCAGAAACGAGGCCGGCCCCGGCCAGAAGGCGGGCCGGCAATCGTCCAGAACGGCGCGGAGCGCGCACCCTCCTGGCTCGTTCAAGCGGAAGCGATCGCCCCGCATGATGCGGATCGCGGCGCCGAGAATGATGTAAAAATTGTCAGGTGCCCCACCCATATTCGCCCCCCGGCTCAAGTCAGGACGCCGCCCCGTCGAACCATTCGTTGGGCGTGACCGCGCCGCCGGTGAAGGCGACAATCCTTTCCATCATCGTGGGCTTGGGCACCTTGCCCTTTTCATAGCGATGCACCGCCTGGCGCGTGCATTCGATCGCCTCGCCGAGCTGCTCGGGGGATAGCCCCTGGGCGAGCCTCCAATCTCTCAGTTTCATGGTTCACCTCCGCTTGGTTCAGGCCTCTGTAACCGCTCCGGTGCCAGGGACGCAATCGCTTTGTAACCGATGCTGCGACAAATTCCGCTTGACAGTGTAACCGGCCCATTTACGAATAGCCGAGCTAGCGCGGGGTGGGGCCTCGTGAAAGCGAGCCGTGTGACACGGGGGTAAACAATGCTGCACATTCTTGCGACGGGCCTCTTTGGCCTCGTCTTCGCTGGCGCGGCCACGTTCTTGGCCTGGCAACTGCGCGAGAGCGCACCTCTCATCATCACTGCGTTGCGGAGCTTTTCAATGAACGCTGCCACCAATCCGATCGTCGCCGACCTGGTCACACTCGAGGAGAAAGGCTATCGCCAACGCCTCGCGCGCCGGCGGCGGTTGACGGTCCTGCTCGAGCGTGCTCGCGCGGCGCTTGCCGCGCCCGACCAGGCTGTCGAGGCCGGCAATGCCGAGCGGGTCATTCGCTCGCTGATCATCCTCGAGAGCAACGAGGTCGACCGCGCCGAGGGGCGCCTCGAGGCGCTGCGCTCTTTGAGTGTCGGGTTATGACAACGACCCTCGCCGCGTCGCTGCCGGCGATCGAGCCGCGCGTGGTCAAGGCGGCCACGCTGCGCGACGGGCTCGCCCGCCTGGCGGCCACCGCCGTCGCCGACGAGCTCGCGCGGCGCCACAACGTCTTGCCGATCTGGTACGAGGGGCCGCCCAACACGTTCGCCGCGCCCGACATGATCGAAGTCTCGATCGTCATCCCGCACTGCGGCTATGCCATCTCACTCACCGCCCGCGATCACGTCGCCTATGGCACGATCGAGGCGATGCGCGAGGCGGCCGCGCGCTCGCTGATCCAGCTCTTTGCGGTCGAGCTCGACGAGGCCGAGGCGCGCGACGCCGACCGACGCAAGGCGCAAGAGCGGATGATCGCCGCGAACGAGAGCCCGCACCGTCGCTTCGCCGACATGATCCACGACACCCGCGAGCTCGCCGACGCGCCGATCGCGCCGCCGGCGATGCTCGAGGCTGCGCCGCGCCGGGTGGCGCAACGCTCGCTCGGCTTCTAGCCGAAAAAAATTGTAACCGATTTGTTGACAGGCCGTGTCACACGGCTTAGAGGGGGTGTCGACGGCGCCGGCATTTGGCCGCGCCAAGGGCCAAGGAGGGCCGCGACATGGTCGCACTGATGATCCTAATCCCCGCTTTTCTCGCCGCCGCGCACTGCGCGATCGCGGACTACCCCAACATCGAGGTGATCAATGGTTGATCGGGCCGAAGCCGCCCGCGCGCTCGCCAAAGCGATCGCCTTCAAGGCCTGCGGCAAGGACCAGGACGCGGCCGACTGGGCGCGCAAGCTGGTCGAGATCCTCGAATGTGCGGAGATCCTGAGATGAATATTCGCGACCAACTCCTCGCCCGCATGGGCGGCGCCGAGCGCTTCGCCGCCAGCTTCGCCTGGCGCAGCTTCCGCCCCGACCGGGCGGCCGAGCTCGCGCTCGATGGCGGCGTGATCGGTGCCGCGAACGGCGCCGCGGCGATCGCCGCCGTCGCCGGCGACCAGGCCGACGCGCTCATCGCCGAATGGGTCGAGCGCTACGTCGACAAGTGGATCAAGTATCAGGCCGCCGGCGCGCGCACCGCGAACTGGATGATCACCGGGCCGGCGCGCTTCCCGGTCGATCGCAACCGCAAGCGGCTCGATGTCGAGCACAAGCGGCTGGGCGAGCTGCTCGACTTCGAGGCCGGCGCCGGCGCATGGGCGCGCAAGCGGGTCGCCATGGCCGAGCGGGCCGAGCTCGTCGCCGCGGCCGAGCTCGCCGGCGAGGTCCAACCCGAGCGGATCGTCGCCGGCATCCGCCTGGTCGAGAACAAGGTGCTCGATCGGGTGCAACTGATCTTCCCGGACAAGCCCAGCGCCGAGGAGCGCGCCGAGCTCAAGCGGCACGCCTTCCGCTGGGCGCCCAGCGCCGGCGCCTGGCAGCGCCAGCTTACCGCCAACGGGCTGCGCGCCGCCGAGGTCGTGCTCGCCAAACTTGCCGCCTGAAAGGAGATACCCGATGCAACCCATCTTCCAGCTTGTCCAACGCATCGAAGGTGTGGGGCTCGTCCCCACCTTCATCGACCCCGAGCGCGGCGCGGACCTCGCCGAAGCAATGGCGGTGCGGGGACATCCGCTCAATCTGGGCCAGGTGGGCGGCGGGCAACTCCGCGCCGAGCTCCGCGGCCAGCCAAAATTCATAGGCACCTGCGGGCCAATGTGGGGCGGCCACACCGAAGAGGGGCGGCCGATCGTGCGCTACGAAACCGTCGAAGCCTACGAGATCCTAACCGCCTGACGCTTCCCCTTGTCCCGCGAGTGCGACGCGGGGCGAGGCTGAACCGCCAGAGAGGAGCCTACCGATGCCGACCTACTACCTCGGGACAACCAAGAGCGGCGCCACAGTCTCGCGCAAGAGCACCAACCCCGCGTTCACGCACGCCGCCGTGCGGCATGGTTACAAGGCGACCGATGGCCGCCTGCCTAGCTTCAGCACTAGCGCTCAGGGCGCATGGCGAAACTACGAAATAAGCTTCGGCAAATCTCAGACTCCCGAGATTGTCGAGGTCGCCCAGGTGGACGCAAAAACCTACCGCGAAGCCACTGGGAAGCGCTGACAGCAACCTTCGCGGGCCGGTGCGATCGGCCCGCGATCGATGCAGCCAGGAGGACGAGCATGAAACGCAAAGGGTGGAGCAAGGGCGGCGGTCAGCGCTGGGAGCGCCATGACGCGCTGGCCTGCGTCTATGGCATCAACCGCGCTTGGAAAGGCTACGCTTACCAGGGCGGCCAAGTGATCCACGCCAGGGACGACGAAGGGGAGACGCTCCGCTTCACCTCGGCCGATGCCGCCGCGGCCTACATCGATCGGACTTGGCCGGCCGTGTAACCGATCTGTTGACATGCCGTGTCACACGGCTTAGAGCGACATCGACGGCGCCGGCATCAGGCCGCGCCAAGGGCCAGGGAGGGCCGCTTATGCAACCCCGTTTCTTCTACGCCACCGTCATCAACGACAAGGGCAAGGTCGGCTTGATGGCCGGCCCGTTCGCCAGCGAAGCGAAGGCCCGCGAGTGGCTTCCTGCCGCGCGCAAGGCGGTCGACGACTTCGACCCGCGCGCGCCCTGGTACGCCTACGGTGCGGTTGGGCTCGAGCCCGCGCCGGGCAAGGCCGCGCCGCGCGGCGTGCTCAACGCCCGCCTCGAGGTTCCTGCCGCGGATCTCATCGCGTGAGCCGGCACCTCCTCGTCATGCCGTGCAGCGCGCGCAAGCTCACCGCGCCGGGCCTACTGCCCGCCCGCGTCCGCTATGACGGATCGTCCTGGCGGACGCTGCGCCGCAACTGGCGCAACGTCGAGCACCTGGTCGACCTGGTCGTGCTCTCGGCCGAACACGGGTTCATCCTCGGCGACACGCCGATCCCCGACTACTACCGCAAGCTCGACAAGCGCCGCGCGCTCGACATCGTGCTCGACATCTCGGCGCCGTGGCTCGCCGATCGCGCCCGCGACACCGAAGGCCGGATCTTCCTGATGGGCTCGGTCCTCTACCGCTCGACAATGGTGCAGGCGATTGGGCCTGCCTTCGTCGAGCGGCGCCGCGCCGCCGGCCGCCTCGCTTGGCCCGTGTCACACGGCGAGCATGAACCGGGGATCGGTGAGCAGCTCGCCGAGCTCAAGCGCTTCCTTCGTTCCATTCGGGAGACCATCTAATGCTGATCGGATACGCCCGCGTCTCGACCGACGATCAAGACCTCTCGATCCAGCGCGGCAAGCTCGAGGCCGCCGGTTGCGAGCGCCGCTTCGAGGAAAAGATTTCCGGCGCCAAGGCCGACCGCCCCGAGCTCGGCCGCCTGCTCGAGCATCTGCGCGACGGTGACGTCGTCGTCGTCGCGCGGCTCGATCGCCTGGCGCGCTCGACCGTCGACCTCCTCAACATCGCCGACAAGCTCAACGCGATCGGCGCCGGCTTGAAGTCGCTCGCCGAACCGTGGGCGGATACCACTTCGCCGGCCGGCCGCCTGGTGCTGACCATGCTCGCCGGCGTCGCCGAGTTTGAACGCTCGCTGATCCTCGAGCGCACCGGCGCCGGCCGCCAGGCCGCCAAGGAGAAGGGGGTGCGGTTCGGCCGCCCGCCCGCGCTCGAGGCCGAACAGGTCGCGCTCGGCCGGCGCCTGCTCGGCGAGGGCAAGAGCCTGCGCCAGGCGGCCGGTCTGCTAGGCGTGTCACACACCACCCTCGGCCGCGCCCTTGAGAAAGAACCAGCATGAACATGATTCAACGCCTGACCAGGGTTAAGCGGCTCGAGCGCGCCGCCACCCTGGTCGGAGGCCAGCGCAGCCTGGCCGCGCTGCTCAACGTCGGCGAGCGGTCGGTGCGCTCCTGGCTCGGCGCCGATCGCCGGATCTCGGACGGCGTCATGCTCGACACCGCCGCCGTGTTACACGCCCGCGCCGTCGAGCTCGAGCACCACGCCCGCACGATCGTCGACATGGTGCGCGAGCAGCTCGGCCAGGTCGACCAGGTCAAGGCCGCGCTCGCCGATATCGAGAACCCGGCGCTCGAGGATCTGATCGACGCCACGCGCAAGGCCTGGGCGGACAGGGGCGAGGGGTGAGCCTGCTCGATACGATCACGATCGCGAGCGATCCCGAAACGGGCGCGATCATTATGGCGAAACGCGGTGCGCTGGGCGGACGCATCATCGACCAGCGCGAGGTCGCCGGCGAAGTGCTCGCCGCGCTCGTCGCCTGCCTGACCCACGGCCTCGAGGCTGGCCAGGGGTCGGCCCATTATCTCCGTGTCACACGGCCCGATGGCGGCCGAGCTTGCTACGATCTTCGCCTGGCGCCGATCGCCGAGGCCATTTTCGAGGGGGAAATATGACGACTTACAGGGAAGAATATGAGCCGGCCTCGCGGGGCAGTGGGCGCACCTGGCGCCTGCTCAACGATGCCCGCGACGGCGACGTGCTGATCGTCGCCCACTGGCGCGACGTCGGGCATAGCCGCAGGCTGCTCCAGAAGATGGGGCGACGGTCGGATGCGGTGCGGATCTTGCCGGTCGAGGCGGCGGCCGATCGCCTGCGCGGCTGGCCACGCGACATCCGGATTTACATTGACCATGGCGTGCTCGATTGGATCGACCGGCCGGAGACATCGCGCGCCTATCGCGAGCTCGAGGAGATGGCGCACGCCCGCTTCGGCGGGGTCCATATCTACCCGGTGAGCGAGCCGTGTGACACGGGCTCAGCTCGAGCCCGCCCTGGTGAGTTTATCAGCCTCGGGGGTGGCAATGGTGCCTGAAAATCTCGACCCCCCTCAGCGGGGCTTAAAACGCGATTATGAGGGTGACCGCTGGAAAGGGCTTTGCCCCGAGTGTCGCGCCCCGGTCGGCCAGGGCCGCACCTTCTGCTCGAATGAGCACAAGTCGGCGTTCCATAACCGCTCGAGCGCGCGCGGCCGCGTCGTCATCCCGCTGCTGATGGCGGCACGCATCCCGCGCAATGTCGGGCCGGCCGCGTCGCGAGCCTGGCGCGAGGCGCGCACCCTGCTCGACGACTACGCCAAGGAGGACAAGGCGGCGGGCAGGATGAGCATGGTCGATTACGTTGCCGGCAAATGGGCCGGCGGTTTCTAAGGGAGGGAACATGAACGACATACTCAAAGGCATCGAGCTCGCCGCGCAGGCGATCGAGGCATGGGCGGCCTCGCGGCGCTCATCGCTGGACAATTCGCCATCGGATCTGATGCGGGCCACTGCCAAGGATCTCCGCACCAACGCGGCGACGATCGCCGGCGGGCTACGGCCGGCGATGCAGATCGGCACCCAGTTGACCGCCGAGGAACAAGAGCTTGTCCGTGGCATCCATTGGACGGCCGACCCCGCTAACAATCATAGCGGCATGACGTTGAATAGCGAAGAAGTCGCGATCATCGCGAAGCTATTGCCCCTCGCCGAGGTCGAGCATGCCGATCCGCAGCGCCAGGCGGTCGGCTATAAGTATCCGGGTGGCAACGTGGCGTGGCATGACAATGACCTGGTTCTGGTACGCCGCGGCCTGCTCGGATCTGTCTCGCATCTGGCGCGCAAAGCCGGGGCCGAGAAGGTGCTCGATCAGCTGCGCGCAGCCTGGATGACTGACGCCGTGGCCATGATCGACTGGCCGGCTGGCACGCAAGCCAACACTGGATTTCCTGATGAGGAACCCCCGCACTTCGACTTCACCGAAGACGGCGTAATGTTCGCGCTGCCGACTTGGGTGCGCAACAACGAGGCCACATTCGGCCGCCTGCTCCTGGTCGGCGATAGCGGCGCCAGCGAGGATGATGTCGCCGGATGGACCGACGAGCAATGCCAGCAGGCTGATTGCTGGGCTTGTTCGGTGCATATGTCGGCAAGCGATAACGATGACATCAAGGTTCCGCCGCGCCCTGCCTTCGTCCCGCGTAGAGCGCGGATCTTCGGCGGCACCTCGATCATGGACGTGCGCTAATGGCGCGCGGCATCCCCTTCAAAGGCGCCAACCGCCGGTTCCTTCCGCCGCCTGGCGATGACGGTACGGTCACCGAGCTCGCCACCTTCGTGAACGGCCATGCGATCGTGTCATGCTGGGAGCTCGACGCGGCCGAGCTCGACGAGGTCAACCGCACCGGCCGGGTCTTCCTGTCGGTGCTATCAGGGCGCACACTCTTTCCGGTCTTCGTCGGATCGGAAAGCGAGGTTCGCCGCCTGGTCGCCGACACCGGCCCGACCTTCGCCGCCGATGACACGGCGCCCGCGCGGCCGAGCTCGCCGATCGTCTTCCGCCTCTCGCGGGAAGTGATCGAGCTCGCCGCGCTACCAGGCCGCACCATCGAATGCGTGGTCGACGGGCCGAACAATGTGCAGGCCCATGTCATCGACGCGGGCGAGCTCGACACCGTGTGCGATCGGTTGGCTTAGTAACGACCACAGAAGAGGCCGGCGAAAGACCCCCCATTCGCCGGCCTCAACTTCCCCCGCCTTGATCCCTCAAGGAGCCCGATCGTTACCAGCGATCGGGCTCCTTGTCTATTTACCCCCACAACTTCCACCAGGGCTTAGGCTTGGCGTTGGCGATCGCCTCGGCCTGCCAGGCTTCGCACGCCGCCATCACCCGCGAGGCCGCGGCCTTGTCGCCGTTGGCGCGGTCGAGCTGGCCGGTCTGCGCGTCGCCGAACACGACCCATGCACCTTGACTGTCATCAGCGGGGAGCGGCGCTCCCGGCGTCGCCTCGAGCAGCCCCGTCGCCTTGACCAGCTTGGGACAGGGCAACGCACTCGGCGGCAGCACGATAGGCGGGTGACAGGCACAGAGCAGCACGGCCGGCGCGAGCGACATCAGGAGCGACCTGGTCGCTCGCCCCCTTGGCGGACAAGATCGCATGGGTGTTCTCCTGGATGCGCGCGACGATCGCCGCGTCGGCCTGGTTGTGATCGACGACGATATGGACCGTGTCGGTTGCGGCGCCCGTGGTCGCGGTCGCGGTCGCCGCCTCGGCGTGTGACACGGCTGCTTGCCGCTCGGCCTGGGCGGGACGCACCAGCACCCACCAGAGCAGGAAGCCGAGCGCGGCGCCGGCGAGGAGGATGCACGCCGCAATGAGCACCATGCGCGCGACCCTGGCTTGCGGCACCGCGGTTTCGACCGCGGTCTCGAGCTCGCCCACGATCGTCATTTCTTGCCGTCCGGGCAGAGGATGCCGACGAACCCCATCGCGATCGAGTAATAGGAGTAAGGCGCCGGCAGCACCGCCGCGCCGGCGATCACGCCGACGAACCCCATCCACGTCGACCTCTCGCACAGCGTCTTGACCGCCCACGCGCCCACCGTCTTGATCATGCTACCCCCCTGAGACAGATCTCGGTTTCAAATGCCCGGCGGTTGACCAGGCCGCGCACGACCCGGCCGCCGGCGCGGTTGAAGAGTTTGAAGGCATCGCACCCGCCGCGGCGATCGCCGGCCTTGAAGCGCCGGGCCGCGGTCGAGCTGCAATAGTGCGCGCCGCCAATGTTGTAGGTGAGCAGGCCCGCGGCGACGAGCTGGTAGCCGGTCAGCCCCGGCGTGCATCGTTGCACATCTTTAATGTGCGCCGTCGCCTGGCGGACAAGTCGCGCATGACACTCGGCATCCGAATAGAATTTGCCGACCACCACATTGACCGTGTCGCCGGTACAAGCTGTGGGGATGCCTGCAATATCGAGATAACCGACGTTGCTATTTCCCTCGAGCGAGGTAAGCGATGCGAGCAATAACGCCGCGAACGATGCACCGCCCATCGCTGCGGCAAGTGAATTCCTCGTAACTAATCTCTTAGTCGTAGCCATGATGCCCCCTTGGCTAGCTAAAAAGAGTTTGCGCCGAATCGGGAACCAATGAGACAAGGTCGCGTTACAACGCGACCACTTGCCCCCCGGCGGTGGCACGTTCGGCCGCCGGCACCTGCCCCACCCGTGTCGGCGGCCCATTATTTTCCAGAGCATCGACGAGCTCGAGCAGGCGCGCCGGCACCGGCTCGGCCACGATCGCGCCATAGAGTGCGCGCAACGGATCAGCCCTGGACATGCGAGGTCATCCTTTCGTGGGAGGACTGGGGAACGCCGAGCCGCTCGAGCACCAGGTCGAGCTTGCCGCGCACCTCGAGCTGGACCTCGGCAAACATCGCGTTGCGCTCGACGACGAGCAGGCGGGCTTGGGTTTCGATGAGCTCGCCGCGCAGCTCATGATTATCTTGGCGACATCGCTGCTCTTGCTCGATCAGCGTGTCGCGAAACTTGGTTCCCGCAGCGGTGAGAGACTTGCTATTCTCGGCCGCCATGCGGCTGAGGTCGGCCTTGAATTTGAAATAGGCCGCGGGCAATCCGCCGACTGCGCCGAATCCCGCAACGATCAGTGTGGCGAGCTCGCCACCCGATAGACCCCACATGCTACACAACCCCCGGCGGGCACCAAGTCCCCACCGGGTGCCCTCCGCATGTTCAGCATCTTTTAGCCGCCGGCGCTAGAGACAACACCCGCCGCGATAGCGACGGGTGTCATATCGACAGGCGGAATGCTTATGCCGCCTGGCATACCCCGTAAATATACCATCCGACCGCTGCCCGAAACCGAGCCTTGAACATTCCTCCAGCATGGACAATGAGGTCGGTGTTGCCGGTCGTTAGCGTGTTGCTACCGAGTAACCTGTTGTTTCCCCAGCCTCCGACATTGGGCCAATCAAAATTGAGCGTGACGTCAGATACGTTCACGACAACCGTGATTTCCTGTTTGTCGTAGCCGTTAGTGATGAAATTGAGAGTACCGCCGCCGCTCAATATGAACGTGTCGTTGGCCACCGCCGCGAAACTGGGTGTCGCAACCGCTCGGCCTGGATTGAAATAGCGACAATCGCGGAAGCTCATTCCAGCCGGATAATTGCCGGCGTCGGACACCAGCAGTGCCCCACATCCCATCGCTTCAAAACAACGCATGTTGCCGCGG
>OUNM010441380.1_pt1 | contig 22930 bp, 17 predicted proteins | sample 1769961 | NCBI WGS metagenome assembly OUNM01 (sample SAMEA3914820, study PRJEB12502) | metagenome | biome: forest; material: soil | place: USA | collected 2012-03-12 | depth 0.3 m | reverse complement strand
GTCATTGAAGCCTTGAAGCTGGGCGGCTGGCGCGCCGTCGCCGTGAGTTCGAGAACGGACCTTCCAGCGGCATGGGCAGGTTTCGACCAAGGAGAGATCGTCGCGGCCGCTGCCGCAGCGATGGACGTCCGCCGTGGCGCGGCGGTGCCACGATGACCACTACCTCCAGGAACGGCCCACCGGGACGCTCCAGCGGCCCGGAGCCGGCAGGGACAGGTGATCCCTCGGCCCGGGATCCGGGGCGGGCCCATGGTTCGGGCGGCGCCCCTGGTCCGGGAAGGGCGCTCCGCCCGCGAACGCCAGGACCCGGAGCCTACCCATGGGCAATGTCGGCGGCCATCGCTTTCGCCGTACTCGGTGCCTCGCTTTCGCTCAACGGGGTGTTCAGGGGCTGGGCGTGGCTGGTTGCCGCCATCACTACGGTGTTTGTCGTCGGATTGACCCTGGCTGTGCTTCGGGCCCTGAGGGTCCACCCGGTGCTCACCACTTTGGGCGGCTTGCTGGCCCTGGTGTTCATCCTCGACTTCACCTTCTTCCGGCCGGAAAGCATCGCCGGCTTCATTCCTTCCGGCGCGACCCTTGACACGCTGGGCCAATTCCTCAAACGGGCCGGCGAAACGGTCGTCTCGGAGACTGCGCCGGTCTCCCCGAACGCCGGAATAGTGTTCGTCGCCTGCGCGGCCCTGGGCTTGGTGGCTGTCCTGATCGATGCCCTGGCGGTCCCGCTCGGAATGCCTGCAACGAGTGGCTTGGGCCTGCTGGTTGTCCTTGTGTTCCCGGCGACCATCAAGCCGCAAGGCGGCGGGCTGCCCGGATTCCTCGCCGCCGCCGTCGGCTTCATCCTGATCCTGGGTTGCAGCCAGTGGTTCGCACCGGACTCGCGGCTGCAGACCGACAACGCCCACGGCACAGGGCAGCTCAAACGGTCCATGGTGATCGGTGGCGTGGCCCTGGTGCTGGGGCTCCTGTTGCCGTTGGCAGTTCCAGGCTTCGAACGCGGGACGTTTCCCGTCGGTTCGCGGCTGAATCCCTGGGGAGTCTCAAACGGCCTGAACCCCATGATCACGCTCGGCAACAGCTTGCGGAATCCAAGCGGCGACGGCAGCATCACCTATGCCACGAGTTCCACGGCTCCGGTGTACTTGCGCTCCGTCACCATCGACAGGTTCGACGGCGATACCTGGGCACCGGACGACCGCGAAGCCTCCCGGCGCATTGGACCGGGCCGCATGGCGCCGGACTACCCGCTCCCCTCCGATCTGGTGCGCCAAGTGACGGTGGTCGACACCGGACAATTCACCAGTCCGTATCTGCCGGTCCCCTATGCCCCGACAGCCGTCAACGGCCTGAGCGGCCGCTGGTCGTGGGATCCGGCGACGCTCAGCATCCGAGGCGAGGACGGCACGACGAGGAACCAGCAGTACACGGTGTATTCCGCGCTGCCGGCCCTGACCTCCGCAACGTTGAGCCAGGACAACGCCAAGCCCACCTCCATCTCGCAAGATTTCATCCAGCTTCCAGGCAATGTCCCGGACATTGTGAAGAACACAGCCAAGACAGTGACGGCCGGCGCCAACGGCAACTATGCCAAGGCGATGGCGATCCAGGACTATCTGCGCTCGTCCCAGTTCAGCTACTCCCTGCAGGCTCCGGTCCAAGGCGGTTATGACGGCAACGGTATGTCCGTGCTGGCCGATTTCCTGCAGCAGAAGAGCGGCTATTGCGTGCATTTCGCCTCAGCCATGGCCGTCATGGCGAGGCTCGACGGAATCCCGAGCCGCATCGCCGTGGGCTACGCGCCGGGCCACGCTACGGGAGCCACAGTTGCCGTGGCGGGACAGGAACCCCTGCCGGAGTACCAGGTGGATGCCCGTGATGCGCATGCCTGGCCCGAACTCTATTTCGAGGGCGTCGGTTGGGTCGCGTTCGAGCCAACCCCGTCCCGCGGCGTCGTCCCGCCCTATGCGAGCGAGCCTGTGGCGCCGGGCGGCCCGAGCACCAACCTGCACGACGAGAACCTGGCCCCGGGTTCCCCGACTCCCCCGCCGAGCACGGCTGCTGTACCGCCCTTCGCGGGTCCCGGGGTTGGATCGGGCACAGCCACCGGCTCCGCGACCGTTCTTTATGTCACTGCCGCCGTGCTCCTTGTGGCGGTGTTGGCGGCGTCCCCGCGGTTGGTCCGCTCCGGCATCCGGGCGCGGCGCCTGCGGCCGGCACGGGCCAAGCAGGCCGGTGCGGGAGGCGCGGCCGGCCCGGCCCCGCCCACGGATGGTCCGGTTCTGGCATGGGCTGAGCTTCAGGACCTCGCCATGGATTACGGCGTACCGCCCGTGCCCAGCGAAACGCCGCGGCATTTCGCGGCCCGATTGAGCAACTCGGCTGCACTCGGAGCGCCGACGACGGCAGCGTCGCCGTCGGGAACCGCCGACGACGCCGGACAGCATGCGGTCGCATCGCTCACCGGCGACTTCGAACGGCAGCGCTACGGTCCCCCGGCCCCTGCGAATACCGCAGCGGAACAAGCGAACGCAGCCGTGGTCCGGATCGCGGCAGTCCGTGCCGCGTTCCGGCGCAATGCGTCCTGGTTCGCGGTCTTCCGCGCGGATTGGTTCCCGCCGTCCTTGATGTCCAGGTGGTTCCAGCTCCTATCGTCGCCCTTCCGCTGGCTGGGCGGCATTTCCGCGGCGGCAGCCCGCCGGGTCGCAGCATCCGTGGAGAGACTGTTCGAAGCCATCCGCTGGCGGCGCTGACCCAACTGACTCGCATTAGATGTCGTTATGGGCCGCGAAAACGACAACAACTGCGAGTCAGTTGGGTCTGGAACGGCAAAGGCAGGGCACGGGAACCCGATGGTCCAGTGCCCTGCCTTCATTCAACGGCAGTTCCCCGTTGCGAGAGGTCCGCCGAAGTTCTACTAGTCGGCGTAAGGATCCGCGATGCCGACGTACTGCGTGGTGAGGTACTCTTCGATGCCCTCGAAGCCGCCTTCACGGCCCAGGCCGGACTGCTTCACGCCGCCGAAGGGTGCTGCGGCGTTGGAGATGACGCCGGCGTTGAGGCCGAGCATGCCGGTCTCGATCCGTTCGCTGACGCGCAGGCCCCGGTTGAGGTCCCTGGTGTAGACGTACGCGACCAGGCCGTATTCGGTGTTGTTGGCCAGCTTGATGGCTTCGTCTTCGCTCTTGAAGGTGATGATCGGGGCCACCGGTCCGAAGATTTCTTCCTTCAGGATGCGGGCGTCCGCGGACACGTTCTTGAGCACGGTGGGCTGGTAGAAGTAGCCCGGGCCGTCCACCGGGGCACCGCCGGTGACGGCGATTGCGCCGTTGGCAACGGCGTCGGACACGAGGGCATGCACGCCGTTGCGGGCCTTGCCGTCGATCAACGGGCCGACCGTGGAGTCCGGCTCGGTACCGCGGGCAGTGTTGAGTGCCGAGATCTTGGCAGCGAACTTGTCGGCGAAGGCGTCAGCGATGGAGTCGTGCACAATGAAGCGGTTGGCTGCGGTGCAGGCCTCGCCCATGTTGCGCATCTTGGCTGCGACGGCGCCTTCGACGGCTTTGTCCAGGTCGGCGTCCTCGAAGACCACGAACGGTGCGTTGCCGCCGAGTTCCATGGAGCTGCGGAGGACCTTGTCGGCGGCTTCGCGCATGAGGGCCTGCCCGACGGCGGTGGAACCCGTGAAGGAGATCTTGCGCAGGCGGTCGTCCTTGATGAGCGGCCCAGTGACCGCGCCTGCCGTGGAGGTCTGGATGACGTTGAGCACGCCTGCGGGGAGGCCGGCTTCCTGCATGACCTGCGCGAAGAGCAGGCTGGTCAGCGGGGTCAGGTTGGCGGGCTTGAGCACCATGGTGCAGCCAGCGGCGACCGCGGGGGCAATCTTGCGGGTAGCCATGGCCAGCGGGAAGTTCCACGGGGTGATCAGCAGGCAGGGACCGACCGGCTTTTTCTGGACCAGGATGCGGTTCTTGCCGTCCGGGGCCGCGGAGTAGCGGCCGCTGACGCGGACGGCTTCCTCGGAGAACCAGCGCAGGAATTCGGCGCCATAGGCTACTTCGCCGCGGGCTTCGGCCAAGGGCTTGCCCATTTCCAAGGTCATGAGCAGCGCGAAGTCTTCGGCGCGTGCCGTGACCAGCTCGAACGCGCGGCGCAGGATTTCGCCACGCTCGCGGGGAGCGGTACGGGCCCAGGAGGCCTGGGCGGCTGCAGCTGCGTCCAGCGCCGCGGCGCCGTCCTCTGCTCCGGCGTCGGAGATGCTCACGAGCACCTTGCCGGTGGCGGGATCCTCGACGTCGAACGTCTTGCCGGATGCGGCAGGCAGCCACTGGCCGTTGATGAGCAGCCCCGTGGGAACGGAGGCGAGAAGTTCGCTTTCGCGATCGGCGGTAACAGTCACAGTGACTCCTTCGTCAGTCGGCGCAGCCTGTAGGGGTGCACCAACACTTGATTTTTGTGGAATTACTGTCACGGTACTGCCCGCCGCGAAGCAGTGTCTACGCCTTCGCGCACTGCCGCGGGAGCAGGAGTTTGTGCAGTTGCACAGCCCAGGGTTAGGCCCGAAGCTACCGCGCCGCGAGCACGGCCCTACCGCGCCGCGAGCACGGCAGAGTACAGCTCGCGCTTGCTGATGCGGGCGTCCTCGGCCACTGCGGCCACCGCTTCCTTGAGCCTGACGCCCTTGGCAATGAGTTCATTGACCGCGGCAACATGGTCCTCAGGCTTGCCCGGCGCTTGTTCGGGGGCGCCGGCCACGACGACGGCAATCTCGCCGCGGACGTCGTTGTTTTCAGCCCACTCGAGCAGTTCCCGGACGGTTCCCCGGATGACTTCCTCGTAGGTCTTCGTCAATTCGCGGCAGACGGCGATGCGGCGGTCCGAACCGAACCGCTCGTGCAGGGCACGGAGCATTGGCTCGAGCCGGTGCGGTGCCTCGAAGAACACCATGGTCCGGCGTTCGTTGGCGAGGTCGGCAAGCCGGGAGCTGCGTTCGCCGGCTTTGCGGGGCAGGAATCCCTCGAAGCAGAACCGGTCCGTGGGCAGCCCTGATAGCGCCAGGGCGGTCAACACTGCGGACGGGCCGGGGAAGGCGGTGACGAAGAGCCCTGCTGCCACGGCTCCCTCCACGAGGCGGAAGCCGGGGTCGGACACTGCGGGCATGCCGGCGTCGCTCACCATGATGATGGTCTTGCCCGCCCGGACGTGATCCAGCAGTTCCTCGGTCTTGGCGGCCTCGTTGTGCTCGTGGTAGCTGATGACCCGGCCGGACACTGTGATGCCGAGCGACTGGACCAAGCGATGCAGGCGCCGGGTATCCTCAGCCGCGACGATGTCGGCCGTCTGCAACAACTCGATGAGCCGGCTGGAGGCGTCGCCGACGTTGCCGATGGGAGTGGCAGCCAGCACGATCCGGCCTACCCCGTCGGGCAGTGCGGGAAGCGACTCTGCTTCAAAAGGCTCCACCTCCGGCTCAAGGGACCCCGCCGAGTCGGGAACGGTGGTTTCATCCGGGGAGCTCAGCTGTTCAGTCACCCAACAAGCCTAATGCCCCGGCTGCCGCTTTCAGGGAGCTACCGGAGGCAAAAGGTAGCATGGGCTGAGTGACCGATACCTCCGTGCGCCCCGCCCCGCAAACCTGGTTGATACGGCGCTGGTTGACCCGGCCAGAGGACGCCTTCACAGCCGAGGCCCTGCGGACGCGGCTCATTGGCAGCATCCAAAGCTGGCGGGATTATCCGCCGTCCTTGAGGCTGTGGTTCTGGCTGATCCCCACCATCACGGCCGTGATCGGCGGGATCCTGCGCTTCGTCCGCCTCGACGCACCGCACAGCCTCGTCTTCGACGAGACCTACTACGTCAAGGACGCCTACTCGCTCCTGGTCAGCGGATACGAGCGAAGCTGGCCGGACAAGGCCAACGATGCCTTCAATGCAGGCAATCCCAACGTCCTGCTCAACTCCCCCGAGTACGTGGTACATCCCCCGGTGGGGAAATGGATGATCGCCTTCGGGATGTGGCTCTTCGGTTCGGACAACTCCTTCGGCTGGAGGTTTTCCGCGGCCCTGACGGGCACCCTCTCCATCGCCTTGATCGCCCTGATCGCCCTGAAGCTGTTCCGTTCCCACATCCTGGGCGCGGCCGCCGGGCTGCTGCTCGCCGTCGACGGCCACCACCTGGTCATGTCGCGGACGTCCCTGCTGGACATCTTCCTGATGTTTTGGCTGCTCGCCGCCTTTGGCGCCCTGCTGATGGATCGCGACGACGGACGACGCCGGCTCGCGGCACGGCTTGCCACGCTGGCAGGCGCTTCCAAGGAGGGCCGGCCGACGGCGTTGCACCTCGCCTCAGGGCCGTGGCTCGGATTCCGGTGGTGGCGGCTGGCGGCCGGTGCCTGCCTCGGCCTGGCGGTCGGCACCAAGTGGTCGGCACTGTTCTTCGTGGTCGCTTTCGGCCTGTTGACCGTGTTCTGGGACATGAGCGCGCGGCGCATTGCGGGCATCAGGAGCTGGCCCAGCGCAGGGATCATCAAGGACGGCATTCCGGCGTTCTTCACCATGATCCCCGTGGCCGGAGCCGTGTACCTGTCGACGTGGACCGGTTGGTTCCTTTCCAAGGACGCCTACTACCGGCACTGGGCGGACACGAATCCCTCCGACACGTGGGGATGGATTCCCGGGCCGCTGCGCTCCCTGGCGTACTACCACATGGAGGCGTACAACTTCCATCAGGGCCTCAGCTCGCCGCACCCGTATTCGGCGAGTCCGTGGACCTGGCTCGTCATGGGGCGGCCGACGTCGTTCTACTATGAGTCCCCCAAGCAGGGAACCCCTGGCTGCGATCTGCCCAACTGCACGTCGGCGATCCTGTCCGTCGGCAACCCGGTGATCTGGTGGGGTGCCACCATCGCACTCTTCGTGGTCCTGTTCTGGTGGGCAGGCCGGCGCGACTGGAGGGCGGGGGCCATCCTGGCTGGCGTCGCCGCCGGGTATTTGCCGTGGTTCATGTATCCGGAGCGCACGATGTTCTACTTCTACGCGCTTTCCTTCGAGCCCTTCCTTGTGCTGGCTCTCGTCTATGGATTGGGACTGGTGCTGGGCAGGAGCGGGGCTCCTCCGTGGCGCCGCCGCTCCGGCCTGTACCTCGTTGGCCTGGTGGTGGTCCTTGCAGTGCTTTTGTCTGCGTTCTTCTATCCGGTGTGGACCGCGGAAGTGATCAGCTACCAGGACTGGCGCATGCGTATGTGGATGCCGTCCTGGATCTAAGGCTCCAGAGTGTCGTAGACGGCGTCGAGGCCCCTCCCACAGGAAATTGTTTCTCTCTGGCGCTACTCTTCCTCCGCGAGAGCCCCCGAGTCGGTATCTACCGTGTCTTCCGCAGCGGCTTCGTTCTTGGGAGACAGTCCGCGACGGCGGCGGGTAGGCCACGTGAAGATGAGGGTCAGCAGGGCCGTAATGAAGACCAAGGCGCCGATCGCGATTCCGGAGTCCATCCAGTACTGCCCCGGGAACAAGCGGATCAACGTGTCGTCGAGCGCAAATGTCCAGGTGCCGTTGGCGAAGAAGATGTGGTGGAAGTCCGTGAAGAACTGCTGCCAGCCGAGTGCGGCAAGCGTGCCCAGTCCCAGGATGAGCACCAAGGTGACGATCGAACCGGCAAACAATCCCCGGCGGATTCCGCCCGTGCTTCGCTTGCGCAGATAAATCATTGCGATGATGCCAATGATGATCATGAGGGCGCCGGCACCGAAGGCGGAGAGCATCACAGTCTTGACGTCGGCCATGTGGGCGACTTCGCCCTCCTTGAACAGCTTCTCCCCGTTCTGGTTGACAAGTTCGCCCAGGTAGCGTGGCCCGGACCAGTTGCTGAGATAGTCCAGGGCATAGGAACCATAGGTCATCCGGTCATCGGCGTTGAAGCCATAGCCGTCACCGGGGAATCCCGGCCGGTAGTACTCCACCCACAGGAACAGCGGACTCGCCACCGCGCGGATTGCCAGCACCAGGAGAACCACCGGGTAGAAGACGGCCAACAGGACCTGGAAGATGCGCGGCGCCAGCGGCTTGGCTTTGGCAGCCTGTTCCCGCTCGTGGTTGCGGCGTTCCACCTCGGCCTCCGGTGGGCGGACCTGAAGGGCCGACGTCGGCAGGGGCTCCGCGAAGAGGGCAGGTTCCGGCCCGGCCTCCGCAGCCTCGGCGGCTTTGCGGTCTGCGCGGCTCTCCGGCTGGTGTCCTGCGACGGGCCGTTCGGCGGCAGGCCGAGCAGCTTCGCCTGCAGCTGCCCGTGGCGCTGGCCCGGCTCCCGGTTTGCCCTCTTCGGGCACCCGCTTCGTCGAAGAGTCCCGGGCTCCGTCAGCGGCCCTTGCCGGGCGTGCGTCAGCGGCCGCGGACTTGGGGGCGGGCTTCATCCATTCGAAGGCCGGCTCATCGCCGTCGTCGTGGATGTCCGCGTCCGGGTCTTTGGGGATCGGGCTCTTCTCGGTCACTTCGATGTCACTTCCGTAGGATTCACATGCCGGAGCAGGAACGGTCTGCTGGCAATCTTCTCTGCCTTCGAGCCTACCGTCAGCCTTCGCGGAGAGACGGTGAGCCACCCCGGCGAACGTCGGATTGCGGCCGGACCCGGGCGCCGTCAGGCGGCTATCTCCCGGTAGCCGGCATCGTTTGCGTCCAGGTCGCCCGTGGCGCCGGCACGGAATGCCCGCCCGCCCAGCACCAAGGCATAGACCCAGTATGCCGCGAGAACGAGCGAACCGATAAGGATCTTGGCCCACACGGGAAGCGGACTGGGCGTCACAAAGGCCTCGACCAGTCCGGAAACGAACAGGACCAAAACGAGGCCCAGGGCCACCGTGATCAGGGAACGCCCCTCTTCCGCCACTGCCTGCATCCTTCGCCGCGGGCCCGGGGAAACCATGGCCCAGAAAATGCGGAGACCGCCCGCGGAGGCGATAAACACGGCCGTCAGCTCCATGAGGCCGTGCGGAAGGATGTAGCTGAAAAACACGTCCATCTTGCCCGTGGCTGCAAACACGCCCGCGGCGACTCCCAGGCCCTGCGCATTCGAGAACAGCATGTAGGGCACCCAGAAACCGGTGATGCCCAAGGCCACCGCCTGTGCCCCGATCCACGCATTGTTGGTCCAGACGGCGCCGGCGAAGGACGCGGCAGGGTTCTCGGAGTAGTAGTCAACGAAGTCATGGTCGACGTATTGCTTCACGGCATTGCTGCTGCCAAGGGCCCTCAAGGCGTCCGGTGACGTTCCGATCCAGAGCGTGTAGGCGGCGGCCACAAGGCAGAAGAAAACCCCGCAACAAACCGTGAGCCAGCGCAAGCGGTAGAACGCGGCAGGCAGGGACGCCACGAAAAACCGGGCGAGGTCTTCCATGAAATTCGACCGCGCCCCGGTGAAGCGGGTACGGGCCTGGGCGAGGGCTGCCGACAAAGAAGCGGAGAGTGCGCTCTCCGGGGCCACGGACCGGATGAGGGAAAGGTGTGAGGACACCACTTGGTACAAGCGCAGAAGCTCGTCGGCTTCACCGCCGTCGAGGCGTCGTTTGTGCGCGAGCTCGTGCAAGCGGGACCATTTTGTCCCGTTCACGACGGAGAAGGCATCCATGTCCACGGCTCTACCCTAATCCCAACCCTCCCCAAACAGTCCCACATCCAAGCAAACCCCTCCTCCGCATCCGTGGCCGCGGTTAGACTCGATCCAGCGGGAGCCGTCCGGTCCTGCAGACATCGTGGCAATGCTTGGGGGCGGGCTTGAGTTCGATCATTACCGGCGAGGCCGTAGTCCTTGAACTGCGGCCGGCATCGTTCGGGGCGAGGGCCTTGGGGCTCATGCTCGACGTCGTGGTTCACGCTGTGTTGCTGCTGGGTCTGTTGTTCCTGCTCATCATGGCTGCACCGGATGTGGACGCGGCCGCGGGCAGCGCGTTGGCCTTGTCCAGCGTGGTCCTGTGCCTTGTGGTGGTCCCCGTGACGGTGGAAACACTGAGCCGCGGCCGCTCGCTGGGCAAGCTGGCTACCGGGCTCAGGATCGTGCGTGACGACGGCGGATCCATCCGCTTCCGGCACGCGGTGATCCGCGGGTTGATCGGCTTCCTGGAGATCTACGCTACATTCGGTGGATTGGCCATCGCCGTGGCACTTTTCAACGACAAATCGAAGAGGCTCGGAGACGTCGTGGCCGGAACCTATTCGCTCAGGCAGCGCGTTCCCGCTGAACCCAAAATCCTCCCCTATGCCCCTCCGTACCTGGAGGCCTGGGTGGGACTCGCGGATATCGGCAGGGTTCCGGACGGCACGGCACGGCGGGCATCACAGTTCATCCAGCAGGCCCCGCGGATGGCGCCGGACTCACGCGCCCGTCTGGCCTCCGCCCTCGCAAGCGAACTGGCGGCGTACGTCGCCCCACCGCCGCCGCCCGGAACGACGCCGGAAGGCTACCTGCACGCCGTTTTGGGCGAGCGGCGGAACCGGGACCTGGAACGGCTGCGCCGCGCAGAACACCGCAGCGCCGTTGTCGGGGATCGACTCAACAGGCTGCCGTTCGCGCGCTAGCCAGGCGCCGGCACGCACGGTGCGCCCCGCCGTCGGGCACCACCGCGGCAAAGTCCAGGCGGCGCTCAGCGCTTCGCGTAGCCGTTCCAGGCAATATTCCAGTCGCCGAAGCCTTCAAGCGGCTCCACGGCGGGGGCGCCGGTGTTCAGGACCTGGACCACGTCCCCTGTCCGCATGTTGTTGAAGAACCACGCGGCGTCGGCCGGGAGCAGGCCGACACAGCCGTGCGAGACGTTGTAGGCGCCCACGGCCCCGTAGGCCGACGGAAGCGCTTGGTGCACATAGACCCCTGAGTTCGTGAGCCGGTTGGCGTGCTCGACGACGAGCGGTGCGTAGTAGCCCTTGTCACCGGGTTTGAGGCCGATGCTGCCGGCGTTGAACTTGGAGTGGCGTTCCTGCTCCATGATCACGGCGTAGCCGGTGGGCGAGAGCCAGTCCGGGCTGCCGAGCGTGACTGGAGCCGTCTTGACGAGTGCCCCGTCGAAATACACCTTCATGGTCTTGGTGGCGTCGTCCACGACCGCTATCCGCTGCGGACCGGTCTTGAACGTGGCCTTGACGTTGGAGTTGCCGATCATTCCGTTGCCGAAATCCCTGCCGAACAAGGGCATGTCCACCGTGACGCTCGTGTTGGCTGCCCAGAATGCCTCCGGGCGGATCCGCACTTTCCGGTCCGAGTACCAGCGCCAGGCCACTTCCTGGCCGGAGGAAACACTGATCTTCACGGTCTGTTCCATGCCGGCTTTGTCCGCCACGGGCTCGCTGAAGTTGATTTCGATGGGCTGCCCCGAACCCATGACGGAACCGTCGTTGGGGAACACCACGGCATTGGCCTCGTTGGGCGTGGAGACCGTGGTGAAGGATTGCGTCTTCCGGGTTTCCCGGCCCGCGCCGTCAACAACGGTAAAGCCGTAACGGTACTCGGTGTTGAACGCCAAGGGATCCAGCGTGGACCAGGTGGTGCCGTCAGCGCTCATCGTTCCCTTGGCGGCCTTGCCGCCCTTGGCGGGGACGAGCTCAACGTCCTTCAGCGTGCCGTGCACGGCCTTGACGGAAGGCCCGACTGCGGGATTCACTTCGCGGGCACCGTCAAGCGGCGTGATTCCCAGTTCCACTGCCTTGACGACGCCGGACCCCAGCCCGGCGTCCGTACGCTGCGGCGATCCTGCTTCTGATTCAACCGCCGTCTGCAGCCAATCCGGGGCTGTTGCAACACCGGTTCCTCCGGCCGCAACGCCGGCACATATCCCCATGATTCCGAGAATCTTCCCGGTCTTGCGTTTCCTTTGCGACGCCACAGTGCAACTCCACATCCCCCGGCAGAAAGCCAGCCCCCAAGACTGACCCGCCAAGTCTACCGGGGGTACTGATGCGTCCCGGACAGTGCCGCCAGGCGCGCCCTGTCAGGTGGCGTACTGGTCAATTGGCGTATTGGGCCCAGGGGATGTTCCAGTCGCCAAAGCCGTCGTCGAAATTGGCGTAATCGCCCTGCGTATTGACCACCTGGACGACGTCTCCCGTTGTCATGTTGTCGAACACCCATTTCGCACCGTCAGGTCCGAGTCCGATGCAGCCGTGGGAGAGGTTCGTGACGCCGATGTACGGCAAGGCCGAGTCGGTCGCCTGGTGGATGAACTCGCCGCTGGGTGTCAGGCGCGTGGCGTAGTTGACGTCAAGCTGTCCGTAGTAGGCCGGATCCCCCGGCTTGAGGCCGATGGTGGAGGCGTCCATGTGCTCCACACGGTACTTTTCCATAAGCACCAAGTAGCCGCGCGCGGAAGGGAACCTGGTGTCGCCCATGGTGTCCGGCCACTGGCCCACTTGCTGGTCGTTGACACTGACTGTGAACGTGTGGGCAACCGCGTCGGCAATGGCCACCTTCTTATCGCCGATCTTGAAGGTGTTCGTCTTGTTGAAGTTGCCGATCTGGCCGTTGCCGAAGTCCACCCCGAACAGCTTGAGGTCCACCGTGACGGTGCTGTTCGCTGCCCAGAAATTCTCCGGACGGTAGCGCACCATCGTGTCGCTGAACCAATGGAAGGCCCCGACCTGCCCCGACGTGGAGGTGACCTTGATGGCCTTCTCGACGGCGGCTTTGTTGACCACGGGTTCACTGAACGTGAGCTGGAGCGGCTGCGCCACGCCTACCTTCGCCCCGTCCAGGGGGTACATGGCGGCGTCGGCCTCGTTCTGCGTGGAAACCGTCGTGAAGGACCCGGTCTTCGACGTTGCGCGGCCGGCAGCATCCGCCACGGTGTAGTTGAACGTGTAGGAAGAGTTGAATTCGAGGGGCGTGGATGCGGTCCAGCTCAGTCCGTCCGGGGTCAACGCACCGTCCACGGTCTGTCCCTGGGCACTCGTCAGGGAGACCCTATCCAGGGTTCCGTCCTTGACGCTGATCGTGACGGGCGCAGCCGGGTTCACTTGCTTGGCGCCGCTCGCAGGCGAGGCGACCACCGTGGCAGGCTTCACGACGGGCAACACTGCGGCCGCCTCGCTGCGTTCACCTGATGAGCCCTCGGACTCGATGGCCGCATTGGCCGCATGCGGGGCCACTGCGGCAAACGTGCCACTGAGCGCGGCTATGAGGCAAACAACCACGATCCAGGCGACCTTGCGGAACCTGCTTCGCTTCGTCGGCGCGGTGCCCAAGTGCCGGGCACTGCCGCTGTCCTGCTCAGTGTCGAAGAGCCGCGCAGCGTCCACATGCTCGAAAGTGTCCGCTTGCTCGCCGTCGGGATTAAGACCCATTCCTGTTTTCTCCAAAACTCACGCCCCCCAAAAAACCCACGCCCCACATCCGCATCCTAAAGGGCGCGGCTTGATATTGGCTGGGAGCCCGCCTGTCGGCGTGCTCCCAGCCGGTGTTCTCAGTACCGGTAGTGTTCCGGCTTGTACGGCCCTGCAACGTCCAGGTCCAGGTATTCCGCCTGTTCCTTGCTGAGCTCGGTCAACTCCACGCCCAACGCCTCCAGGTGCAGGCGGGCGACCTTCTCGTCGAGGATCTTGGGCAGCACGTAGACCTGGTTCGAGTATTCGCGCGTGGCCCCTGGGCCAGAGCCAGTCTGGTCCTTCTTGGTCCACAGCTCGATCTGGGCGATCGTCTGGTTTGCGAAGGAGTTGCTCATGACGAACGAGGGGTGGCCGGTGGCGTTGCCCAGGTTCAAGAGGCGGCCTTCGGAAAGCACGATGATGGATCGCTCTTCGCGGCCGTCGGCTGCGGCGAACACCCACTCGTGCACCTGCGGCTTGATTTCCACCTTCCGGACGCCGGGGACCTTTGCCAGTCCGGCCATGTCGATCTCGTTGTCGAAGTGGCCGATGTTGCCCACGATCGCCTTGTTCTTCATGCGGAGCATGTCGGAGGCCATGATGACGTCCTTGTTGCCGGTAGTCGTGATGAAGATGTCGCCCTGCTCCAACACCGAATCCAGCTTGGCCACCTGGTAGCCGTCCATGGCTGCCTGGAGCGCGCAGATGGGGTCGATCTCCGTCACGATCACGCGCGAACCCTGGCCGCGGAGCGCCTCGGCGGCGCCCTTGCCGACGTCGCCATAGCCGCAGACGACGGCGACCTTGCCGCCCATGAGGACATCCGTGGCGCGGTTGAGGCCGTCCGGCAGGGAGTGGCGGATGCCGTACTTATTGTCGAATTTGCTCTTGGTGACCGAGTCGTTGACGTTGATGGCCGGGAAGAGGAGCTTGCCCTGTTCGGCGAGCTGGTAGAGGCGGTGCACGCCCGTGGTGGTTTCCTCGCTCACGCCGCGGATGCCGGCCGCGATGCGGGTCCACTTCTTCGGGTCGGCGGCAAGGCTCTTCCGCAGCACATCAAGGACGAGCGCGTACTCTTCGGGATCGCTTTCCGTGGCCGTCGGCACCGCACCCGCAGCTTCGAACTCGACGCCCTGGTGGACCAGCAACGTGGCGTCGCCGCCGTCGTCGAGGATCATGTTGGGGCCCAGCTCCGGATTGGCGTCCGCGCCCGGCCAGCTCAGGATCTGCTCCGCCGTCCACCAGTATTCCTCGAGGGTCTCCCCCTTCCAGGCGAACACGGGAACACCCTGGGGATCCTCGACGGTTCCCTTGCCGACCACGACGGCGGCAGCGGCCTCGTCCTGCGTGGAGAAGATGTTGCACGAGGCCCATCGGACCTCGGCGCCGAGGGCCGTCAGTGTCTCGATGAGCACCGCGGTCTGCACGGTCATGTGCAGGGATCCCGCAATGCGTGCGCCCTTGAGCGGCTGGCTCGGACCGAATTCGGCGCGCAGCGACATGAGGCCAGGCATTTCGTGCTCGGCCAGGCGGATCTGGTGGCGCCCGGCTTCAGCCAGGGAGATGTCTGCAACCTTGTAGTCGAAAGTCATGGAAGTCCTTTGGAAGTACCGAATGGTCAAGTCAGGGGGCTCAGGCGTCGCGGGGGCCGTCGTGCTGGTCTGAGGCCGCGGCGTTGGCGGCGGCAAGCAGCTCCGGGGGCAGCAGCAAGGGGATTCCGTCCTGGATGGCATAGCGGAGCTTCTCACCCGAGGCGTCCGCCGTCGTCGAGACAAGTTCCTCGCCGTCCTGCTCCAGCGGGGACCCGGTGACAGGGCACCGCAGGATGGACAACAAATCAGGACTGACCTTTGGCATGGTTGAAGCTCCCTGGATGGCATCTCGCGGACGCCGCTTTGGACAGATATGGCAGCTTCCAGAGTACAACCCGGGGGCGCGGCGCACCGTGTCACAAAGCTTGTCACACGGGGAGCAGCGACACATAGGGCCACACGACGTGCGGTTCGTGGTGCCCCGGGCGTTCAGGAAGGATCGCGCAGGATGCGCAGGTGGCGCCTGGTTCCCTCTGCAGGGACCGGTCCGTCAAACGGCGCCCGTACGGTGCGCTGTTCCGGCGCGGCCGGCGCAGATGCGGCTTCGCGCACGGCGTTCGCCAAGGCAAGGAGATCGTCCGGCCCGGGCTGGGGCGGCGAGGACGGCATCGCGAGCCGCATGACTTCCCAACCCCTCGGCACAGTCAGCGATTCGGCATGCTGCGCGCACAGATCGTAGGAATGCGGCTCGGCATACGTCGCCAACGGACCCAGCACCGCCGTGGACTCGGCGTAGACGTACGTCAAAGTAGCCACCGCGGATTGGCGGCAGGCTGATCTGGAACACTGACGAATTGCACCCACAACATCCCAGATTAGCCGCACTTCCCCGCGGCGCGGTGCATTGCCGCTTTGCGCGCATTATGTCGCGTTGGCGGAATCACGGGTCTAAAGTCGATATATGCAGTCACAGCACCACGTTCCGGGCTTCACAGTCCATCTGTCCGACACCGGGGACAGCCAGGAAACGACGACGGCGGGCACGTCCGCACGCGGCTTCAGGGAGCGCCGAAGGAACCGCCATGGGCGGGGGCTGCGCGGGGAAATCATCCTTCCCAACCTTCCCGGCTACCGGACGCGGGGCGAAAGGTTCGACGACCTCGTGCTCGATTCCGCCGAACGGCTGCAGGACATGTGGGGCAAACGGCTCGACGGCGTCGCGTTCGCCGTCGACGAGATCCCGCCGAACCTTGAGCAACTGGTGGCCGAGGGAACCGCGGCACCGCTGGGTTCATACACCCCGGCAGCCCACGGCGCAGGGCCCGTCATCACCATCTATCGGCGCGTCGTCGAGCACACCACCGGCGGACGCGAGGACCTCCAGGACCTGGTGCACGACGTGGTCGTCGAGTACACCGCCGAGATGCTCGGAGTGCCGCCGGAGACCCTTGACCCCGTGTACCGCCGTCGGTATCAGTAACCGAGCGTGACCTGCACTTTTTCGTGGCCCGCAGCGCCATCCTGGATGGCCAGGACCGAAACGCCGGCTTGCTCGCCCTGGCCAAGCACCAGCGCGCCGTAGGCCGCGTCACCTGCCGCCGAGACGATGTAGCCCGAGACCGCGGCGCCGTCGGACTTGTCCGGAACGCCGATGACCGCGGTGGTTCCACCGGCGATATCGACCGTTTGCGCCTTGTGTACCTTGCCGTCCGAGGTGACCGGCGTGTAGCTGACCGTGGCCCGGCCCGTCGGCACGCCGAAGCTTAAGAAGCGGGTTCCGCCTTGGGGCACCGCCATCACATGCTGGCTGCCCAGACGGACCGCAGCCGGAGACAAGGCGAAATCAACGGGATCCTCGGCCTTGAGCCCCCGCGTTACGCGGGAGGACGCCGCGAAGGAAACATCCGAGGTAGCGCTCACGGTATACATGCCGGCCGGAACGCCCGTGAGCGGCACTTCGGTAACCGAACCCGCTTTGGCGGTCACCGCTCCCCCGCCCGGCAAAGCGCGCTGGCCGTTCGGTCCGAACAAGCGCACGTCCACCACGGCGTCCACTGGACCGGGGACGGTGATCTGCAGGGCCGGTACGACGTCGGCGAAGCCGGGTTTGTCCGCGAGTGACTTCACGGCGGCCGGATCCTGGACGTCCACCCCGGTCATGACCTGGGAGTCGGCTGCTCCGGCACCGGGCGTAATGAGCTCGACGCCACCGGCGGTGAGGCCCCGGAGAACGCTCTGCTGGATGGTTGCGGCGACCGGTCCGCCGCTGCTGCGCAGATGCACCGAGAGCTGGCCCTCGTTCGGGGCCAGTCCGGCCAAGTTGATGGACCGGGTAGCGCCCGGCGAAACCAGCAAGCCACGGCTGTCCGGGGCTTGGATCTGTCCACGGGCACCGAACAGCTCGAGATTGACGGTAGCCGGCGTGCCCGAGGCATTGCTGATGTTCAAAACCGCCGTTCGCCCCAGGGCGGTGTTTGCACCCAGGAGCCACGCATCGTTGCCCGGCTGCTGGCAGGGTGCCGCAGCCATTCCGCGGAGGTCGCCGTCGCCCGCGGTGTAGCTCATCAAACCCGCTACCGCGGCCTTCTGGCCGCTGATGGGATCGGCGCCCACCACGGCGACGTCGCCCGTGGGCCTCTGGGCCACGACGCCGGCATTCAGCACGGGAGGCCCTGACGCCGGGGGTTGGGCGGCGGCGGGGGGCTTGGCAATCTCCGCGATCGCGGAGCCTCCGAGCGAGGCGAGGTTGCTCCCGGGAACGGATCCGGCGGCGTCGCTGAGCACCACCGCATCCAGGAAGCTCTTCCCCGAACGTGAAACAGGGCTGAACTGGCTGTCGGTGCCCGTGGCGGTTCCCTCGGGGAGCCGGGGAGGTGCCGGACACACTGCGGTTGTCCCGCCCGCCGGGACATCCGCGAGGGACATGTCCAGTGTTTTGCTTCCCGACGGAGCCGGCAGGACGGATGCCGCCGATACCATCCCGGCCCCTGCAGCAAGGAGCAACGTCGCCGAGAGCGCCCCCAAGACGACGGCCTTGTTCTTGTTCCCGGCCTTGCGCTGGCCGCGCTTCCCCGACCCTTGTCTGGGCTCGGGTGCCGGGCCTTGGTTGTCAGACACTGCTGTACTCCTTACGGAGGGAGTTTTGTTCCTTCAGGAGGCCGGCCTTCGGCCTGCGGACAGGCATGGGGATGGCCAGCAGGACGGTCAACCCAATCACTACGGCCTGAAGAATGCCGAGCCAGGGCTCCCAAACGGTGGTGTAGCGGATTTCGATCTGGCCGCCTGTAGACGGCAAGGTAAATGCTTGGGCCCATCCGGACGTCGTCGGGCTCAGTTGGCGGCCATCCAACCAGGCGCTCCAACCGGCGTCTGCCCGCTCAGCGAGCACTAGCAGGCGTCCGTCCCCGCCTGCCGGGATGTTGCCGGCGGCCGAGGTTCCGAAGGAGGGCAAGAGGACAACAACGGCACCCTTGGCATCCACCACCCTGACGCGGTGCGCCGTCTCGGCGTCGGCTGCGGCGGCTTGGTTGAGCGGCGTGACCCGCCACAGCCACCCCGAATCGGTTTTGCCCACGGCCACCAGGCCGGGAACGGAATCGATCCGGTTGGCCGTCAGCTGGGCAGCGGTGTCGGCTGACTTCAGGACCACGAATCCGGCACCGAGCTGCTCAAGGCCGTGCCGGGGGTCTACACCTGTTCCCGCGACAATCGTGGCAACGGCGTTCCGGATCGACGCGGTGGCGTCGTCATCGGCCGCGAGGCGTTCCTGTCCGGGTGATCCCACGATGGAACGTCCCGCAGCAATAGTCGAGAGCGAGTCCAATGTGGTGCCGGCTCCGCGCATGAGGGATGACGTGTAGCCACCGTTCTCACCGGCGGTGATGACCAGCGTACGGGTCTGTTCCGGCCCTTGGCCGTGGTCGACGGCGGTGGCCGGCAAGGTGCCCTGCCCTGACGGCTGGACCAGGCGCGGCGTGCCAAGCGCCCCGCTGGCCGAAGCCGCGGTGTCTGCGCCGGCCAGCACGTTCTGGGTTGCCCACAGGCCCATGCTGGCCAGGGGGCCGGCAATGAGGAGAAGCGTTGCTACAGCGGAGACGATTCGCACTGCCGCGCGCCGGACGGGGCGGCCGTGCTCTGCCTTGGTTTTCAGCTGGAGGAGGTTATCTGCGCCGATCAGCGCCGCTCCCAGGAACGCGAACCCGGCGGCGGAAACCGCCGGCCCCGTGAAAGGTGCCACAAGCAGGTTGCCGTCGACACCAGTCGCCACGTGTCCGGCGAGCCATGCCCAGGCGAGGAGCAAAAGGGCCCCGGCCCAGAGGAAACGCGTGACGCGCGTCCGCCGTCCGGGCACAAAGAGTGCGGCAACTGACAGGAGCAGGACCGGGGCACCGAGCAGCAGGGCAAACGCCATCGCCCACGGAATACCCGACGGGCCGAATAGCGCCAAGCCGGCCAAACCGCCGTTGACGTCGAATTTCAAGGGCTGGCCAAGCAATTGCTGCCATAACGGGGCGGCTTCGAACCCGAGCGGGAGGCCTGGATCGGCCAGCATGGTGCGGGGCCGTTCAAGGACCGAGAGGACGTACGGTGCAAAGAGCGCGGCGCTCGGAAGGAGCGACCACCAAATGGTCCGCCCGCGCCGCCCCAAGGCGATGCCGCAAAAAACAATGAGGACTGCAAACGGAGGCAGCAGGGAGGGCGCAGAGGCCGTCACCACGGCCAGCGCCAGGCCGGCCGCGGCGGCAGCCGTCCACGACGGAGTGCCGTTGACACCAGGCTTGCCCGTCAACGGCTTCGCTGCGGCGTAGCCGGACGCCTGGAGCCGAAGGTGATTCTGTTGCTGCTCCAACGCGGTGCCCGGCCCCAGGGCCGATCCGGTGGCCCGGAAGAGGGCCAGCACCAGCAGGGGCATCGCGACGTGGGCTACGAGGGCGCCGGCCCTTCCCTGGTTCAATGCGATTTGGAGGGCCGGCGCTCCGGCCCAGATCAGCGCCGCGATGAAACGGTAGCGGCGCAGCGTGGTCATCGCGCCCGCGGCAAACCAGGCGCCCAGGCCTGACAGCGGCATCGCCAGCAACATCAGCCACACGATGGCCGTGCTGGAGTCGCCTCCTCCGAACAAGGACACAAGCCACAGGATGTAGGCGAAGGGATCCCCGTGTCCGGGCAAGCCTGCACCCAAGCCGATCCACCACGTGGACGCGGACCGCCAGATGTCGCCAGCGGCGGACAACGGCAAGAGGCCTCCGCCCGTCACCGCGCCTGCTCCCAGGAGCCCCAACAGCCCCACAATGGAGGCGGCCAGCGCAACAAATCCGGCGGCCACAGCGCCCGTGCCGATCCAACCCCGCTCATTCGTAGCTAGGGCAGCGAAATCGTCGCCGGCGTCCCCGCTCGGTTCCGGAGCGAGGGAATCCGTCTCCTGGAATTCGTCTGCGCCAATCGCCTCGACGAGGGAGCGGCGGTGGGCCCAGACCTCGCGCCTCGGGGTCTGGAGTCCCTTGACCATTGACCGTGGCACTCGTCGCGTCCGGGCCGCGTTCCGCCTGGAACGCCAAATCGCCCCGGGACGGCCGAGCGCGGCAACGGTCGCGCCAAGCTGGGAAATTCCGTGAGCGGGCTCTTTGACGAGGATGCTCAAGACGAGCCTGACCATGCTCCCGAGCAACGCGCCGAGCGCGTGCAGCGGAACCTTCCACGGCGAAGCGTGGGTGAGCCGCAAATGAACTTGGCTCTTGCGTTCGGCCGCGGGTGTCGCGAGGCTGTGGGGACGGTGCTCAACATGGAACATGCGCGCTGCCGGAACCACCACTACCCTGTTGCCCGCAAGCCAGTTGCGCCAGCAGAAGTCAACGTCGTCTCCGACGCCCGGGAGCGCGGGGTCGAAGCCGCCCAGCTGCTCCCAGGCATCGCGGCGGATCAGCATGCCTGCGGAATTCACCGCGAAAGTGTCCGTACGCCCGTCGTACTGGCCCTGGTCGAGTTCGTCGGCTTCAATGAGGGTCAGCCGTTCGGCCCAGCGGCTCGTGGACAGGCCGGCGTCGATGAGCCTGCGTTCCGCATTCCAGGCCAACTGCTTGCAACCGGCCACGGTGACCGAAGGAGCGCGTTCGACCGCCTGAAGCAGCTCGGCGAGTGCGTCCGGGGCGGGAGCGGCGTCGTCGTGCAACAACCAGATCCATTCCACCGTGCCCTGCTCCTGCGAAGGAGCGGAACGGGCCAGGCCGGCCATGACGGCCGCACCGAAACCTACTTTGTGTTCGCCAGTGCTGGTGACATTGGCCTTGCCGAGAGCCCGCTGCAGCAATGCGGCGGACTTGTCGCGGGAGCCCGTATCAATGCCAATGGCGGCATCTGCCGGACGCGTCTGGTCCAGCAGAGCCGCCAGGGTTCTGGGGAGATAGTTACCGCCGTCATGCGAGACGACGACGGCGGTAACGTGTACTGCCTTGAGAATCAGACCGCTCGCTTCCTCAGCCTGCGGCGTTCACGCTCGGAGAGCCCGCCCCAGATACCAAAACGTTCATCGTTGGCGAGTGCGTATTCAAGGCACTGCGAACGGACATTGCACGCACCGCAAACCTTTTTGGCATCGCGTGTGGAGCCGCCCTTCTCGGGGAAGAACGCCTCCGGATCCGTCTGGGCGCACAAAGCGTCAGTCTGCCAGCCAAGTTCGCCTTCGTCGTCGAAGTCCCCCTGGCCCGGAAGCCCGATCCACACCGGCTGGGCCGGGTTGTCGAGCGGACGGCGCAGCTCCATGGGAGGATCGTCGAGATCGTCCTCCGGATCAACTGGCTCGCCTCCCACAAGAGCCTCGTGCGCAGCAAGAAAGGCTGTGGCCTCGTCTTCCAGCGACTCCCGGGTGGTTTCTATATAGCGGTCCGCCGCCTGCGGATCTGCCGGGTCAACATACCAATCCCCCGGAACTTCGCGCGACCGGTACTTCACCGACGCATATTCCGCGACGACTGCATCTTCCTGGATACGCAACGCTTGCCCCATGGCGTCCCTCCTGATGTGTGCAGCTGCTGCCGTGCTCATTCGGTACTCGGTTATGTACCCGATACTCCCGCAGCGGCGTTCGATATCTAATTACACGCGTGTAACTACCGTGCAGTCAAGCCACGCCGGGATAATAATCAACTTTCCGCACTAACTACCGCCACGCCACGCCCGCGATTTTTTCGCCCCTTCCGCGCGCCCCCGGCGAAAAACGGAAGCTTCACATCACTTAAGATGTATTTTCATTGAATTTCAGGGAAATCACTTGACCCCACGGGCCCCGCGCTGTCGCCTCCCGTCGCCCTGGTGTGTTGCAATTCACACGCCCCGGCGCCAGGCCCGGCGCCCCGTGGCAAGATGTAGCCATGAGCACCCCCGCGATGAACCTGATGGCAGCCCTGCGTTCCGGACACGCCACCTCCCCGCGCCTGACCTGGTACGGGCCGGACGCCGAACGGGTGGAACTCTCAGGGCGGGTCCTGGACAATTGGGTGGCCAAGACCAGCAACCTGCTCCAGGACGAGTTGGACGCCGAACCGGGCATGAGCCTTCGCCTGGACCTGCCGGCCCATTGGAAATCCCTCGTGTGGGCGCTTGCCGGGTGGCAGCTCGGAATGGAGCTGGTGCTCGACGGCGGCAGCGCAGACCTGCTTGTCACGGACACCCCCGACGTCGGTGCGGGAGCCGGCTTTGACGCCGTCGTCGCCGTGCCGCTCGCGGCACTCGCGATGCGCTGGCCCGGCGAGTTGCCGGCCGGCGTCGTGGACTACGCGGCCGAAGTCCGCTCCCACGGCGATGTGTTCATGGCGCACGCCGAACCGGAGGCGGCAATGCCGGCCCTGCGCCGCCCTGAAACCGGACACTCGCACGGTGAATTGCTGGACGGCTTCGCCAAGGACCATGACTCCGGCGTACGGCTGCTGGTCCGCGCGGCCGACGGTTTGGAGTCGGCCCTCGCGGACGCACTGGGTGCGTGGAACAACGATGGATCAGTAGTCCTGGTGCACCCGGACGTTGAGGTCACCCGGCACCTGCTGGACAACGAGCGCGTCAGCGGCGCTTGAC
>OUNM010125228.1_pt1 | contig 22985 bp, 38 predicted proteins | sample 1769961 | NCBI WGS metagenome assembly OUNM01 (sample SAMEA3914820, study PRJEB12502) | metagenome | biome: forest; material: soil | place: USA | collected 2012-03-12 | depth 0.3 m | reverse complement strand
TCTGCGCGCCAAAAGTGCTCCCTGATTTGACGTAGATTCCCAGCAAATCCACATCAGCCAAAGTCGTGGCTTCCGTCAGTGCCGAAATAGAGGTGAATGTCTGACTCATGCTGCTGACGTTATAACGGTTTCGGCATCGTCCTCAATAACGGTTTCTGAGTCGTCTTCAATTACGGTCACGGAAATATCGACCTGTCCCACTTGGAACATGAAAGTGCGCGATCGGTCGCGCGTGTTTGCCCCGTCAGAACGCGCGTTGTTACTCTCCTCCTGATCGAACCAAAGACCAGCCCCGAAGTAATCATTCGCGGCCACGTCCGCAGAAGGGTTGATGAATACGGCGAGGATTTTGGCGAAGATGGCGTCCGTCTGTGTCGCGTCCCTGTCCGTGCTGCGAAACTCCACTAAGAGCGTGGTGTCGTAGACCTGTTCTCCGGGCGGGTTCTGCTGCCCCGTGATCGCTTGGAAAAAGACGCGCTCCTTATCCGCTTGGTCCTCGTCGTCATGGTGGCGCAGCTGAAGCGTTCCGAGAGTTCCCGCTGCGTTGCATTGCTGGATCGCCCACTCCTCAAGCCTCCATTCCCACGACGATGGATTGGGATTGCTCACGATTCATGGGCCACAAAATCCGTGGCCTTGAGATACCAGATCCCGTTGTTGAGGTTCGGGCTGTCTAGTTCGAGCGTGCCGTTGTTGAGCGGGATTGTTTCCGAGAAGATTTCCACGGTATCGAATTTTGCGGGCGGCTGCGCGAAGTCCGTGGCGAGCATTTGAATGTTATAGCCCCCGTTCTCTGCCGTGCCTCCCGCCGCCAAAACCTCGTCCATCGTAAGCTCGCTGATGATGGCCCGTTTCGATGTCGTAACGGGTGCGCCGTCGCGCGTGATCGTGGCCGTCTGCGCTCCGTTAGCCCGCGCGTTCGCAGCGTAGAGTGCCAGCCATGCGTTTTGTGTCGGCGTCATGATTTGCGAAGATACCAGCATCGGCCCATGACTTCCACCTTCAGTCCGTGATCGTAGACGGCTTTGTTGACGCCCGGTTCATTGAAATCGTGACCGGCAAGGATTCCGTCTTTTTTCACTTTCGGATACCATGCGGAGATGTCGGCGAGGACGCTTTCGTAGTCGTGGGCGGCATCGATAAAGACGGCATCCAGTTCCCCGTCTTGGAATACCTTGGAAGCCGAAGTGCTCTTGCTTTCGATGACATATGGCTCGATGCCAAGGGCTTCCATATTTGCCATAAACTTCGAGCGAACGCTCCCGCCGCATGCCTCAAGAATCAGCGCCTGCTCATTGCTGTCAGGCTTTCCATCGAAAGTGTCCGCAACGAACATTGCGACGTTGTTCCCAAACTGCTTCGAGAACTCCGCAAAGGCGGCGATGCTCTTCCCCATCCAGCATCCGACTTCCACAAACTTCCCGCCCTTCGGAATCTGCGCCACCAGCCAGCGGTAGAAATCCTCGTAGTCGAACCACCCGTGAATGTCGCGCCAGCTTTTGATGTTGGCGTCCGTGCGCATCAACCTTTCGGCGGGAAATTCGTAAGTTTTCTCGCCGATGTGGCGCAGGCAAATCCCGGTGTCAACAAGGGTCGGGATTCCAAGATAGTGGCGGATGTCTTCGCAGAACATCCAGTCCTCCGTGATCCACTCCCGGAGTGGGTATCCGTCCGCGTCCTTTCCGGGCAGGATTGCGCTATAACCGCCCGTGACGACCCCGGAATGAAAGAATGACCATTCCACCCTCCCGTGGTTGTGGAACCTCATGGCGGGGCCTCCGTTGTCTTCTTTCAGCCTTTCGAAAACGTCTCGGCGGATGGCGAGGAATCCCCTCCCGGCCCGGCGCATTTCCTGTAGCCCAAATTCGTCGGCAGGTTCCACCGTTGGCCATGTGTTCACGCATGGCAGTCCATCGTCTTGCTTCTTGGGATAGAGCCCCCATACGCATTGATGTCCGCGCTCGATATGGGACAGCACGCGCTCGATGTCGCGAGGCTTTAGGCGGGTGTCGATGTCGATGATAAGGATGACATCCAACAAGACTTCCTCACCATTGACCTTGTGCGGCTGAAGAAACCGATTGGCCATGTTATTGCATGCCCTATCCGCGTGGCTTCCGCTCAATTCGTCGAAAAGGATCGTTCTACCATTGAGCGTCCCGCTCGCCACCATCGACAGCATGTCTACTGCCCAGCCGGTCTTTCCGCTGCCGCCGCCGTTGTCGCTGATTGGTATGTAGACGCTGAGTTTCTTCGCGGAGGTTGCAGCGCGGGCATCCTGTATTTCCTGCTCCGCGTATCCTTCCAATTGGCTGTGCATATGTTTCGTTTGCGGTTTCGGTATCGGGATTCCCGCTTCCCTAAATGGGAACGCCGCGCCGGGTGTCTAATCCAGCGCGGCGCTTGAGTTGCCCATGAAATGCTTAGTTCGGCTGCTCTTGCAGTGTGCCGACGACGACAGCCGAGATAGGCGCGGACGGAGAGTTGCCGCCGGAGATGACTTTGCGCAGGAACAAGTAACGATGTTCCGCCCGCTTGTCGAACGTCAGCACTCCCTGGGTGGCGGTGTTATTCGTGGTCCCGGTGAAGATGAGCGATCCGCTTGTTCCGACGCAGTTCGTGGCGTTGCTGGCGTTGTTCGTGTCGCTGGCCTGAAGTAGGACTTTGAACTGCTGGCCCGCATCGCCCGCCGTAGGGACGCCCTGATTAACGATCACTGAAAGTTGGCCGATATAACCCTGAGTATCGAAACCGGTGGAGGCCGCGTTATTCGTCGCGCTGGCGAGCGGCGGAAAGATCGTGGCGTAGGATAGAGAATTGGCGAGATCAACATTCATGGCGTGTTACTTCGGTTCGCCCTCCTTGTGCTCGGGCGCGGGAGCTTGTTCTTTCTCGATTTCCGCCGCTTCCTCTTCGGGAGTCAGCGCAGCGGCCAGTTTCTTGCCGATGAGGTTCCGGCATTCGGCGGCATTGTCATCCTTGACGATTTCCCCTTCCTTGCGTTCCGCGCCGAGGATGTGACAGGGCTTGAGGATTTTGATGAATGGCATGTTATGCGGCTTTCTTGGCGGTTTGCTTGGTGAGTTCCCGAACTTGCCGGAGGTCCGCTTCGATGGCGTCCTTGTTGGCGATCTTCACCTCAAGGCACGTCTCGTCCACGATGAGGTAGTGGGCCTGATTGCCGACGATCTTGAGCGTTTCGCCGCGCTGGACGATGCGCATGATTCCTTCTTCGCCGCTGCCAGTATCACCTTGAATGTGTTCGCGGCGAACCCAGACAGTGCGGAGGAAATAGACTTCGGTGTGGGTGGATTTTCCGGCCATGGATTACGGGGAGGTTGGCGCGTCGGTGGTGACGTTGAAGCTCTGCGGGTATCGCAGGGCCTGATCGAGCCACGAGTTGCAGATGATGTTGATGAGTTCCGAGAGAGCGCCGGTGTAGGGATCGACAACCACGTCGAACCCGGCCCAGCGGGCCTTGAAGAAGTTCTTGAAGACGCCCTGCACCATCTGACTGGTGGTGACGTTCTTGGTGGCGTAGGCGGGATAGTCGTTGATGACTCCCGGCATTACGCCGTTGACGATGGGCCAGCCCTCGTTCTTGCCCCAGATGAAGATGGGGAACGTGGAGGCTGGGACGACGAGCGTCTGCTTGAGATAGCTCTTGGTCGTGGGGCTGGTCACGATGGCCATTTGGCCAGTGCGAACGTTGGCGTTTTCCAAACCGAATTCCAGATTGATCATGTCCTGCCACGTCGCGTTGCCGCCGAATGTGACGTTGGCGATAATGCCCGTGGTGTTGAAGATGCCTTGCGGCTCTCCATTGTTGCCAGAGCCGAGGAAGGCAACGCGGTCTTCTTCCACGGCCTGTGTGAGCATCTGGTCGGAGCGAACGAACGCCTCAACGCCGATGCTGGCCTGCGCGAGAAGCTGCTTCGTGTATTGCGTGGCCACGCCGATACGGTGCGGGGTCATGAGCAGTTGCGCGAAGGTCTGGATGCTCTGGGTGATAGGAGCGCCTTCCGCGAGCCAGTAGACGGTGCTGGTGCTGGTCTGCTTCGGGATGGCGATGTTCCCGACCAATCCGCCGAGTTCCGTAATGGCGAGCGCTCCGTTGCCGACGAGAACCGCGTTGCGCAGAATGTCGATCATGGAGCCGCCGAGAAGGTCCGTGCCGACGAGCGCGCCGCCCTGCGTGAATGTGGAGACGTTGAGCGCGGAGCGCAGCCGGTTCACATTGTCGGCGAGATTCTGGAGCGCGCGAGAGTTGAGGTCTTGGTCCTCGGCGAAGTTGCCATTGGTGATGTCGTCAGGCACACAGAGGCCGACCCACTCACGCTGATCCTGACCCTGATAGAGGTCTTGCGCAGCCTTGCACACCGCCAATTCGTGGCCGGTCAATCCCTTGCCGACATTGCGGTGCTGCATCGCGATTTCGTAGAGGGCCTTGCGGAGCGAGAATGCCTTGCGCTCTTTCTTGCTCAGGCCAAGCTCGGAACCTTCCGGGGTTTCGGTGCTCTTGGTCTCCTCGCACTTGATTAGTGCCTCCTCCCGGAAATCCTGAAAGGTCCGCTTGTCGGTAACCTTCTTGAAGCCCTTGGCGATGTCGCTCGCCGCCGCCTTCCATGCGGGCTTGGGAAGCCGGTCAATGAAAGCGTCGATGTCATCGCACTTTTTCTGGAACTCGGCCAATGCGCCACGCGCGGCCTCTTCGCGCTCTGCGACGACATTGATTTCCGAACCGCCCCCCGACGAACCGCCTCCCTTTTCTGCTTCCATGAAGTGGCGTTTAGCGGCTGGGGTGAGTTTCATATCCTTTTCGGTTGGCTTCTTCTCGCAAATGTTAGACGGATCGTCAATAACGATTTCGCGAAACTTAATATCCTTCCCCTCCGCATCCTTAGTGCTGCGCTGACGACCGACGCCAACAGAAGTGTCGGCGGGGATTGTAACAAGGCTCGCCTCGTTGATGGCGAATCGGAATTTGTAAATTGGGATTCCGTCTTTCGCTCCTGTGCAAGTTCCCTCGTCCAGTAGATTGTAGCCAATGCTGGTGTCCTTGAGGATGCCTTCGTTGACACGCTGACGATAGCTTGCCACGTCATCCGCATCGCTCATCTTGGCCGTGACATAGCAACGCCCATTTTCGAGAACCGGGGTGTTGATCGTGCCCAGTTGCACGTCCCGGTCATGGTTGAAAAGGAGCGCGGTTCCCTTCGTGATTCGGGAAACATCCACGCCCTCCGAGCTATGATCGAGCACTTCGTAGTATTCCTCGTCGGCCCACCAATCGTAGCGAAGGTAGGGCTCATCCGATGAGATGCTGAGGCGAATCGTTCCGTCCTCTTTCTTTTCCGCCATTCCGAAATCACGGCGAAGCTCGGCGGGGACTTTGATTGTGCGTTTCATCGAGTGAATTTGGATTGAGGGTCGCGGTGGGTAACTGGCGGTTGCTTATCATCCTGCGGCGCTATCGTCAATTTCTCTCTATGCGCCCCGGTAATGTGGATTTCGCGCGAGTGCGGACTTACAAACCGCTTTCCGCAATATGGACATGGGAACGGTTTCATGCAGCAATCTCAATTACTGTTTCGGACTTTCCGCCCTTCGGGTTTTTCGGCTTTGGCTTTTTCGACGGGGAAGAAGCCGGAGGCTCGTCGCCCTCTTCGTCATCATCGCTTGGAAGTTCTTCAGTCTTTGGCAACGCCTCGGCAGTTGTGTTCGTGTTCATTCCAAGTTCCTGCATGGCCATTTCTTCCTCGGCGAGTTCCATCAGGATTTCAAAGAAGTCTTCTCCCTCATCTCCGACTTCGCGCTGGCGGGAGTTCTTCTTATTAGCGATACGCATTGCGCTCGCCTGCTCCTCTTTCACTTCGTCAACGCCCCTCCACCGCTTGGCTTGGAAAAATGGCTGATTGAACTTGTCGAATTTGGACACTGGCAATGGGATGGCTCCAGTGATGAGCGCCATGTTCAGCCAGTTCTCGAAAATCTCCGTTTCGGCATAGTCAATGTCGAAACGCTGGAGCATCTTGTAGGTCTCGTTCGTGTCCAGCATCTGGAGACGACCGGCGGAGAAGTTGATAGCCTCGTAATCGTTGGCCATGCGGGAGTAATCCGCTCCGGGCATTCCAGCGCAATCGCTGCGCAGCATTCCCTTTCTGAACGCCTCGAAATTGGCCGTAGGATGCTTTGGATCAACCTGCTGATACTTCCACCCCCAAGGGAGCTTTCTGGACTCGCCGGGGGCCATTTCCTCGCGCGGGAACTTGGCGTTAGGATCGAAGTAAGCGCCATCCCCGCCTTGCTGCGCTCCGATTTGGGCGTCTGCCGTGAGTTCGGACCAGTAGAACCCAACCTTGCAAGCCATTCGGCGCGCGGCGATGACCTCGGCAAGTTCGTATTGATCCAATTGCCGCGCCTTTACGATTGTAGAGGCACACCACGGAGCCGGGCGAGTGCTGCCGGTGCAAACGATGCGGCGATAGTGGACAATCTCCTCCGCTTCGATTCGAGTCCTCACCTGACTACTGACGGCAGTCATAAATGAGGCAGGGGTTGAAAACTGCCAGTCCATCGGCTGGCGCGTGATGAAGTAGTAAGCGACCGGCTCGCCCAATCCCCACGGGTTCCATTTATACTCAATCCCCATCCGCACCACGTTCCCATTTGGGAGAATTGTGTTGTAGAAACGGTCGCACCACTCCGCGCCGATAAGCTGAAGCGCGAAGCCGTATTTGTTCACGCTCTTTCCGCTGACCATTCGGATAAAGCAGTCCCCGTCGCTCACCGCAGAGATGAGTCGGATTTGACGATGCGTTTTGTAGTCGGTTCCTTTTCGCGTGTCGCAGTTCTTAGCCTTCTGCCAGTCCAGCCATAGCCGTTGAATCAGCGAATTGGCGTATAGGTCCAATTCTCCCGCCGAGACTTTTGCCTGACGTTGCGTTACTACGTCGAAAGACCGACGCTCCATCGAATCGGCTAAATGGAAGGCGCGATATTGTTCGCGCGGCTGGCCGTCCATTTTCGCCGCATGCTCGCGCAGTCGGTTGATCTTCTGCTCCCATTTCCAAAGATACAGCTTCTCGTCAGGTGTGTAGACAATCCGGTCCTCGGTTTCCATCGCCTTGTTGCGCAGAAGTATTCCGTTCTCTCCGAAGACATTTGCCCAAAGCAATTCCCGATATTTCGTGAACAGCGGATTGGTGCGGAATAGGTCCCGCATCCGAGCTGTTAATAGCCATGCGTTTTGCCACACGTCGGCATCCTCGCCGAGAAGGTTGATTCCCCAATCTGAGTTTGTGCCGCCTACGGCCACTTGCTCCCGATAGCCGCGCTCCATTTGTTGCGATGGCTTTGCCTTGCGGCGTGGTTTCTTTTTCATCGCAATGGATATGGAAGACCAAAGAACGATTGCCCACTTTGCTGTGGCGCGAATTGAATTCCGATTCGCCCCGGATCGCATCCGCCGCGCGCGACGTTGAGAACATTGCGCTCGTTCACCATCTGCGCCTCAAGAAAGACTTTGTATTCCCGGAGCTTGTCTAAATCCGCATAGCTGAAGCTCTGGCCGTTGAAATTGGTGCTGGAGTATTCACCCGACGCCAGAAGCCGGGTAATTGCGTCATTGATCGCGGCAAGTTGCGCCTGTGCGGTGCTAGGCGTCTGGGCAATGGCAAAGTTGGGCAGTATGTTCACCACGCCTACCTTGGGCGTCCTGCGTTGCGTGTTGTCGTTGCTGGTGACGACTTCGGAGAACTCGTATTGAGCCGCCACGATGGCTTGCGTAGTCGTTTCCGCGATATTGAAAAGGAAATCGGAACCGCTCGCGCTCGCCGAAATACTGAACGGTGTCCCGCCGATGAGTGACAGCCATAGCTTGGCCGTCCAATCGGTTGCCGGGTAGTCTTGGAATGTCTCCGTGAAAATGACCGTATCTCCCGCCGTAAATTGGCGAGGGATTCCAGTTAGGGTGGGGATGCTCATTCGCTGGCGAGGGTGCCACGCGTAAGCGTCTTAGGCAAGCCGTCATTCCAGACTAAGCAACCCTTCGGAGTTTCTACTCAGGGATTTTGACGTTCCGCATTTCTTGCAACGGATTCTCACGATGCCCTCTTGCGAGTTACACGGGAAATCAAATTCATCGTGTCCGCAGTTAGCGCACTTCAAACCGCGTTTCCTTATTTCGGTCGCGAGCTCCATTATTCTCAATAACCAACTCATAACTTCCACCCCCTTCCGGTGAATGGTGATGCCATTTTGGTTTCTTCCTCTTCTTCCTTCGGTGGCTCCTTCAATGCCTTCGCCTGCTCCTCCATGCGCTGCATGAGCTTCTTGTAGTCCACCTCATGCCTGCGGAGCGCGCCTAGCGCATAGACGAAAGTGTCCATTGCCTCATCGCGGCGGTTGCCGGGATCGAAGTCCTCCCACTCGATTCCCGCTCGCTTCACTTTGACGACCGTGTTCGCCTCAAGCTGCTTGAAATACTCCGTCCCGAACATCGGTTCCGCGTCACTTCGGAAGTGGACATAGCCGGGGCCGGGTTTCTCTTGGGCGCATCGGGCTGTTATCGTTCTGAGCGCGGAGTTCTTGGCGACAAGCCACAACCGGATTTTTCGGACCCCGGATTTCTTGGGCAGATTAAGCACTGGCATTCCGAAGCCCTTAATCCCTTTGACGGCGAGCAATCCGCGTAACTGCCGAGGCCGGCAGAACGCGTAAACGTGGTCCGTGCAATTTCCGGTGTCAAAACACGCGCGCTCAATGCCGAGCGTGATTCCAAGCTCGTGGTCGTATCGTTTGAGTAACGCCTTGTCCACTTCCTCCCAAATTTCAGGCTTCGTGGGATCACCGAGGAAAACGTGATATTCGAGCGGCCATGATTCCTCGCCGTCGCCCCAGCCGATAACCTGCATCTCAATTCGGTCGGGGTGCGTGTCCACTCCCGCCGTCAGAATGCAAACATTTCGACGTAGTAACGGGCCGAAAGTTTCGCGGCGGCGATAGAGTTTGTCTCCCTCCACGCTTTCGGCTGCATCCTCGGCGAAGCATTCGCAAAGGTAGGTGTTCGTCCATGCTCGCAGCGCTTCCACTCCGCGCCGTGTCGCGCGGATAAAGTCACGTGCCATCTGGTGGAGTTTGCTCACACATCCCCGCTGCGCCTTGGATAGACTTGCGATGCCGTTCAGGAAGTATCCGCGCCGCCCGTTAAATGGCGCTGTTGCCCTCCATTCGCCAGCCTCGACCATTCGAACTCTTTCCTCGTCGGTGTGCGGGTGTAGGCATTCCTTGTGTTCGCAAACGTAGCGCGCTAGCTCCGGCCTGTCTTTCGGCCAGACGACTTGCGACCATTTGAGGGTTTGGTATTGCCCGCATTTTTGGCAGGGACAGAACCAATACCTTTGGTCGCTTTCGGTAAAGAGGATGAGGATTTTCGAGACGCCTTCCGGTTGCTCTTTTTCAAGCTCTCCGTTTTTAACGCGAGGTCGCACTCCGCTAGGCGTGCTGGTAAACAGCGAAAAAGCATCCTCTCCAAAGTCTTCTTGTCGTGCTTCGGCAAGCGTGACCACATCCCCTTCTCTTCCGCATGCTTTTTGGCAACGATCCACTTCATCAATAAGCACGTCTCGCTCGGGGTCAGAGCAAAGAGCTGTAGGAGTGTCCGCCCCAACAACTCGAACCTCGCCGCCCGGAAATTCTTTTGCGCTGACTGTATTGGTTGCATTTCGTGATTTCTGGCTCGCCACAATTTCCTTGAGCGGTGGCGTATCGCTCAGCATCGGCTGGAGCCGCTTGCGGGAAAATCTTCGCGCCAACCCGTCCGTGGGCTGCACGATCATGAGCGGGCCGGGGTTGAGGTGGATTTGCCGCCCGGTGAAATTGAGGATGAGTTCGGATTTACCGAACGTCTGCGCAGCGCCCACGATGCACACGCTTCTCACCTCGCGATTGGTCATCTCGGCTTGCGGCTCGCGCTGATAGCATCGGCTCTTCCATTTTCCGCCTCGCTTGTTGGCGACCTTCGATAACTCACGGTGCTCGTCAGCCCACGCGTTCACGTCCTGCCGGTTGATGGGCCGGAAGTGGCGCGAGAAGTGCGTTCCGATGTCTCGGAGACTGGCGGATAGGTGGGTCATCTGCGCAGGTTTCCACCGTTGCCTGTTTCCATGAAGTATTTCACTTCGGCGGCGAGTCTCCGAATCGTTTCGGTCAATGATCCGCTGCGCAATTTTTTCCCTATGAATCTCAAATCCGCTTTTGTTTGGGCGTCGATGTCCATGCTTAACCGGATGCGATTTGTTTTCATTTCTCCAGCGTGTTGCGCGCCACCTTCTCCCAGTCAATGGCGCTGATTTGTTTCTCTAGGTCGGCAAGCATCTCGTCTTTCTCGTATTCGGTCATGCTGCTGGCGCAGATTTTCTGCCGCAGGATAATGCCGATGGGATCGAGAACTGTGTTCACTTCGCGGGTTGGGATCAATTCTCCGGCCTCACGCTGATTGCGGCGCACAGCCGCCTCGGCGTTGGCCTGTGCGCTAATGGCGTCGGCCTTGGCTTTGTCGGTGAAAAGCATTTCCACAATTTGCAGAGTGGAAAACTTCCCGTCCTTGGCAGGCTCGATGTGCTTTCGACGTCGTAACTGATCTATGAAAGTGCGCTCCTTGCCGAATTCAACCGCCGCTTTGTGAATCGTCCACCGAATCGGTTCCAATTTGGGCCTTCCTGCGCGTTTGGCCGAGGCTGGCGCTGGTTTTTGTGCCCTTGGGGTGGATTTACCCTGCTTAACCGATTTGGGAGATTTTACGGGCATTTAGCGCGTGCTTTTTGGGTTTTGCCCGAATCTACCGATTGTAGGCAACGCGGAACCTGCCGAAGGCGAACGATTTACAGAAGGACCCGCGATTTTCGCCCTTCGATGGCTCGTTTTGACCCTCATCGGGGTTGATTGCATCGAACGTAGATAGGCAATGCGAGCACAGCGCTGCCCGTGGCTGGGCTTCTGATTCGCTTTTAATAGCACGGGTGCATTGGCATAGCGCAAAGGCTTGCAGGGCGTTTATGGCCAATTGCGGGGTATGGTTCATAATGAACAGTGGTGATTGAGCGGTGTGTGTATTTGATCAGTGGCTATTGCGTCGGTCGCTCAATCAGCGACTCATGCCAGTCTCCGGTCCATGTGGGCGCGTATTCGGGAAGGATAATCTGACCCAAATACATTGTGTCACCACATTCAGCAGCCCATCCCATCATTGTCTCGTTGCTTTCAGGCCGGAATCTGTAGCCACGCCAATCTCCGTTCTCATCCATCGCCACAAATTTGTGGTATGCGGCCAGCTTCGGCCAATCAATGGTGGGTTTGTCGGTCCATTCGGCGATGAGGTCGGATTCGTTTTGCTCTCCAGTTATCCAGGTGCCGTCAGTATTCCAAGACCGCACTATCCAGCCCTGGTCGTCCATTATGGCTCCATGAATTTGTTTGCTCCCGCCATCCGTCGCGTAAATCCGAGCCTTCCTCCCGTCGCGCGTACGGTAAAATTTGCCTGCGGTGATGGTGAAGTTTGGTGCGTTCATGGTAGTTTGTTGCGAAGGAAAAATGCCATTATGAGAAATCCGATGATTCCTCCGAAGAATAGGCAGAGAGTTGTTTGTGTGTGGGTCACTTGGTTCCTTTCATTGCGTCGTCGATGGCCTCACGAGTGAACCACCAAATGGCTACTCCGTTACTGAATCCACCTCTACAATTCCGAGCGATTTTCTCGGAGACAATATGAAGTTGAGCCTCTTCACATCCTCCTCCGCAGCCAGCCGTGCCGTGTGCTCGGTGGAGAGCTGTTGTAATGTCTCATCCCGCTCTCGTAGCGCGGTCTCAAGTTCGGCGGCGAGGGAGTGCGTCACTTCATACGGAACCCACCTCCCATTCGGATTATTGATGAATCCGATGTTGTCCTCGTGGGTATCTAGCATGGCCGAATATCTCTCTGCCTCCACCCTCTGCGTCGGAGTCTTTGGAGGATTTCCTATGCTGAGGAGGAAAGCGCCAACCACACTTGCCGCTCCCGTGACGGATGGGACGTCTACGGGTGCCGCTTCTGCCGGGTCGCGGCGGTTAATTAGTTCTGCTGCTTGTTGGTCTTGGCTTTCACTTCGTGTCTCACCTCCTTTGGTTTCGGGTTGAAAGGTTGTTGGCATATCTCGATCAAATGCCTCTGGGTGCGTGTCGTTTGGAGTTTCAGGATTCATTTCGTCTCCGAATTGAGGGCTTGGTCGTAGCCGCAGGTGCATTTCCTGCGGACGTTATGGAAGTCGTTAAGTTGGCATTCATCATGGTGCCTTCCATACTTCACTAAAGCCTCCCGCAGTCGCGCAATCTTGTCGCACTGGGCACGGTGAGAGGCCTGGACCTCGGCGGGGTAGGTGGTGATGGGGCGGCGGTAGTTCATGATATTGCCTGCCGGACCGATGAGCGTGCAGCGCTGCCAAGTTGTGCATGTAGGGCTGTTGTATTCATCCCCTTTCGGCAGCAGGGCAACTGCAACATCGCCGTCCATAAGCCATTGCTGCTCCATCACGTTTGGCTTACTCAGCCTGTATATCGGTTTATGTTCGGTTGGCATGGTGGTCAGTGTTGCGGCAACAATCCAAACATAATTGAAGCTCCTTGCGCGTAGTTGCGAAACACGCGGCACTTCGCTCCGCTGGCTATGGAGGAGAGGTATTTCCTCAAAGAATCTACGCGGTTTGTCTCAAACAAATCACCGTCCACCGTTACGGTGAAGCGCTTAAACCCATGTCTCATCGTGTATACCCCAGCGCATTCAATGGCATATTTCACTACTCCTTCAATGTCAGGGGATGTGCAGCCGTCTGGTAATATGCGACTACCAATGGTGAATTCGGTTACTTCGACTATGGCGCTCATCTCACTTTCCATCCCGCTGTGCGCGGGACGCTCCGGTTAGGATTTTCACGGCATCTTCCATGCAGAGTTTGTGCTCGGCATCTTTGTCGGCGGTGTAGGCGGCGGCGGTGGTGTAGGCGGCGTAGGCGGTGTAGGCGGCGGCGGCGGCGTCGGCGGCGTCGGCGGCGGTGGTGGTGTAGGCGGCGGCGTAGGCGTAGGCGTCGGACTTCGCTTTTAGCGCGTAACCTTTCGCCCGATCCGCTGCATTCTTTGCCCATTGTGTTCGCTGTTCTCGATTCATCAGCCGCGCAACGAGCCAACGAGCGTCCGATGGCGGGAGGGTGAGCAGCCGCTTCACCGTTAGCGTGACCGGCTTCGGAAGCAGTTCCTTCAGCTTGTCGTTGCTGTAGCAAGGGTCAAGTGCCTTGACCTGTTCGTAAGTTATCTTCATTTGGACGCTCCGGTTGAGGTTGCGCGGGCGATGGCTTCAATGTTTTTCGCGTGAATCCACCCATCAACTAGAATTGCTCTGGAGCCGATCCATCCACGCGATAGGCGCGCTGTGCGCATCGCATTTCTGACGCCTTGTTGGAAATATCCGAGCCCAGATAACCGAGCGCTAAGTTCTTGCTCGGTTCCTTCAAAACGGATTCCAAGATTCACGGTATTGTGCCCGGCATTCTGGCTGCCGGTGCCGTTTGGGATGGTGTTGGAGGTGGTCATGGGTCAGTCCTCCGTGTTCCATTCCGGTTGCTCGCCTGGATTCAAGAGTTGAGTCATTTCGTGCTGAAGTCGTCCGCCAATTGTCGGGATGACGGTGTATTGCGTTTCAACGCGCTGGTAATCGGACAGCCATCCAGCCTCGTCGGATTCTGGGTCGATCCCCATTCCGTGGCACCACTTTTCGCGGCGGCGGGACATTTCCAGCAGGAGTTGCGTTTCTGCTTCCTGCTCGGAATCCCAGCAACCTTCCACCGCGCAGATTTCACGGCCACGGCTGCCGTTCATGCCGTAGAGTGTGGCGCGGAAGTATTGGAACTCAATTTGCGCTGTCGTCGCTGCGCTCGCGTTGGTGGTGTGGTTCGTCTTGTGCATGCGACACCGTTACTACGCCGTAACAACCTTGTCAAAACTATTTTTGAATTATTTTACGAACCACTGATGAGCGCATGGAAGCGGGCTATGGCTCCCAGCTTCTCACGGAGGACCATCGTGTCGTCGCCCTTGAGCTCCGTGACGAATGAAGCGCCGCCGATTGCGCCTTCCAGCGCTGCCGCCTTCTCTTCCAAATCGATCACGGTGTCACGCTCTTCGGTCGTCATGTCGCGCTTGGGAGTGGCCGTCTTCGCTGCTTTTTTGGCAGGAGTGTTGGCGCGCTTCTTCTTCGGCGCAAGCTTGTCCACTCGCTCCACGATTTGCCGCGACGTGGGCACCTTCCCGGCCTTCGCTTCGCTCACGATCTCGGCCACGAATTCTTTTTGCTCCTTCGGCTTATCGGCAAGCCGAGCGACTGGCTCCATGTGGGAGTAGTCGAGCTTGGGGTGCGGACTGCGGAGTTTTTCCGGGATGTTCTTGGTCACGCTGGCCCACTTCTTGAGCGTGGACACAGGGCGACCGCTCGCGGCCATGCGTTGCGCGAAGGTAGGCCCGTAAAGGCGGAATCCCTCGTTGTAGAGGTCGCCCATGACGAATTGATAACGCTGCCCCACCGAGGAAACTCGGTCGAAGATTGGGACGAATTCCTCAATTGGCGTGCCGTCTAGAATCTCGATGCGGCTCCAGTCGGGCGCGATCAAGGCGCGATCCCGCATGAGTTCGTCCACTGGGGTGGCGCTGGGTTTGATTGCCTCAATGGCGGCGAGCGCGGAAGTGCCGTTCTTTGCGCCAGAATTGCCCGTGGCGGGCGTTTTCTTGGCGGCTGGGGACTTTGCCCCTTGCCGGAGCTTCTGGATGGCTGCTGCGCCCTCGGCGAGCTTCTGCTTGGCGCTCTTGGAAGCGGGCTTGGTGGATTTCTTGGCGGGGGTCTTTTTGGTTTGGGTGCTCATGATCCTGTGTTGGTTGCGTTGTGGTATGCGTTAAATTCGTGAATCGCCTGACCGAGCGAAGCGTAAAGGATTCGCAGTTTCGGCATCTTTTCTTCCATCGGATCGCCGTGCTTAATCTCGGTAAGCAAAAGGTCTATTGCGGCTGAATTAGCGCACGCTTGCTTGAGTCTGGCGCTTGCTGCCTTGGCTGTCTGTGCTGCGTTCATTTCCCGTTATTGTTCGCCACCCATTCACGGATGGCCATTTCGATGGGCTGCGTGGGCAATTGATCACCTCGCACGCAGCGGTGGGCTTGGGAGACATCGTAGCCGATTTCACGGGCGAAGTCCGAGAAGCGGAATTTGCGCTCAGTGGTTGTCTTGCCCTGCTCCGTTGTCACGGTCTTGCCGTCGATGATCTTCTCCACGGCAAGGCAGATTTGGTCCCATGATTTTACGGATTTGGCGCTCATTTAGTATCGCGGCGGATTTGTTTTGTTGAGGATCGCAACCAAAGCATCGTAGCACTCTGGCATATCGTCCTCGGCGATGATTTGCTCGATCCTTCGACCCGCTCCGAATTCTCCGTCTAGCGACTCTTCAGTGCGCTCGATTTCAGCTTTAATCGCGATTGCAAGATCAACTGGTATCTCAATTGTGGATGGGTTGGTCATTTGTTTTGTTCGATGGTTTCCACGCGCAGTTTCAACTGTCTGATTTCTTTTGTGTGCTCGCCGACCGCGAGAGCGAGAATCAAAATCCACATTGCTACGCAAACTCCTTGGAATAATGTCATTCGTAAAATGGTGTGATGCGAAACGGTTGACGTCCGCGCCCCTCGCGCTTTTGCAGGCGCTTGATTCCGGGCTTTCCTTTCAGCGCCTCTGCTGTTGCGCGGCAGGAACAGGAGCGATTGCAGAAAGCCTTGTTCGGGTTCTTGGCGTCAGTCTCGAACCATTGGCCGCATTTGGAGTAGGCGCAGATTGGCATGGCTAAAATGGGCAATCGTCATCCGCATCCATGTGATCCACTTTGGATGCTCCTGATTCGGTGATTCTCCATACAGTTTTACGCACGGTAAAAATGATTTCAGAGCGCCCTTCTGATTTCATCCCCTCCAATATTTTCGCCAACGTTTTCGCGATGCGCCCCTGCCTATAAGGTGATTCTTTGGCGTAATCCTCGGCTAGTTGCCGCTCGGAATTTTCTTCCGCCGTTTGATCCACAAGATATTTCACCAATGTTGATTTTATTGACGTGTTCATGACATCCCCCATTTCGGCTCCAGCCCCGCCGCGCGTGCGTTCAATTCCGCCTCCACGTAGTCTCGCGTCCCGAGCTTTAGATACGCGGCGAATTCTTCCTTGCGCGGGATGTAGGCCGTAAGCTCGCTGTCCATCCAGCCGATCTCGCACTCGGTTGTGTCGAGGTAGGCGGATACGAAGCCGGTTGTTGCTGTGGTGCTCATTTTGTTCTCCAAACGCGAATTTTGTTTGGCTCTACCGTTCTAGATTCGACGGCCATTCCGAGTTTCCATGCTTGCGCTCGGATGGCAGAGCATTCTGCTATTGTCGTCACGGTTGAATCGCCGACTTTCATTTCCCGAAGCACGGAAGCCCATTTAGAGCGTGGCGGAATTTCAATTCCAGATTCGATTTCTTGTTTGTGCATATCTCGTTCTTACGGCGTCGAAAGCGTTGTGTCAAAATTATTCTTGAACGTTCTTTAGTGCCGCCATCAGGGCGTTCTTGACGGGCAGTAGCGCATCCTGCCGGAGTTTGATTGGCGAGCGTGGCCATTGCTTCAGTTTTTCCGTTTCCTCGATTATCTCCAATCGCGCAACAAATAAGTCGTGCCAATCCGAACCTCCATCAAACTCCGGCCACGCGACCCCGCAGCCGATAGCCTGCGCCGCTTGCTTGCCCGCCTCTACTCCGGGATTTGATCCCAAATTGTCCTCGGTATCCCGGTCGCAGTCCGCCGCGATTGCCACCATTCCGCGCCAGTCTTCGCGCTTCGCAACCTCGATCATGTTCCCGGCGCTGAAGCAAACGACGACGGTTGATTGTGGGACCGCCTCAAATACTGCCAATCCTGTTGCGAATCCCTCGCACAGAATTGTCACGCTAGCGCCCGGTCGCCAGATTCGGAACGACGCACCCTTGCTCGGCGCTTGGTAGGCGCTCTTCTTGGTTCCGTCGCCAAAGATGCGTTCGATGCTGACCAGCTTTCCTTTTCGATATTTTGGGATCACGAGCGCGCCCTCTTTGTCCACTCGGATTCCGGCGCAGCCAAGCATTGTGAGGCGCTTGCGCTCAAGGTAGGGGTGCGCAGCGTGGCGAAGGTCTGAGGCCGCGTAGTAGGCCGCGCGTGCTCGCATCGAGCCACGGATTTCTTCCTCCCTCCGCTTTGCGATGCGCTCCGATAGTCGGGCGTTGGCGAGCGCGATTTCCTCGGCTGTTCGTTCGACGGCGTTTCCTTCGCTCCATGTCTCGGCGTTTTTCGCGGACTCAAAGTTGACGGCCCAGCCAATGGTTCCCGACTCGTCGAGTTTGACGCTCGCGTTTTTCTTTCGCGGGTGATTGACCGTTGCGCAGCGCTGCCACTTGCCGAGGGTGAAGATGTCGGGCGGGATGATGCCACGCGAGAGACAGAATTCGTGGAATGTCATTCCTCGTCTTCTGGGCTTATCCACCCTTGGCAATTCTCACACTGCCATTGCACATCTTCAGCCTTCGCTGATTTGATGTGCGTATTCGGCTCGTTCCTTCGGCGGATTGGGACCGTATCGAAGTTGTTCCGATGGTTGCAAAGCGGGCATCGTATTGGAGATTGTCCAAAGCTCCCGTTTTTGTTCTGCCCCTCCACAGGAAGCGGCGGAAATTTGTCGGTTGGCACTCGGTAGGTTGGTTCGGTCATTGTTTCGACGTAGTAAGGGTTATTGTTCGTCTTCATTGCCCCGGCAGATGGGACAAAGCTTTGGCGCGTTCGCGGCGTTCTTGAGACGCCTTTCCATTTTGCGCGAACCATTTTTCCAGACTCGGGCGAGCATCAACTCTATCCCGTTCTCGATTGCCACGGCGGTGATTCTGGCTCCGCGTCCCGTTCGGTGCTGCGTGAGACGGTCGTCCAGTTTTCGATGATCCTCCACGAATCCGAGGTAATGCCTAGCGTGTTTCAGGGGAGGGTTGAAGTGGAGGAGATATAAGGCGGCGATGCTCATGATTTCTTTCCTGAGGTAATGACGGTTTGTCTGCGGGTGGGAAGCGGATGCTGGGCGAAGGCGGTGGGTTTGGCGGTGAAAGTGTGATTACAAGGAGTCTTTGACACCCCACTATAGAGGGAATCTGTAGTGGGAAAATCGGTAAGTCCGAAGTGGTGGGGTAGGATTATTCCAGAAGGCTTTCTGCTGGCGATCTTTGGCTGGCCCGCTGTCCCATTGCGGCTTCCGGTGCTAAGGCCGCTGGCGCGAATCCTCGCGCAAAGGCGGGGTATCCTTGGAAGCTGGTTGGGCACTAATGGCTGACCCAGCAACCCGGCACGAATGCCGGAAGCGGTAACTTCTCCGGTCTGACGTGAGCCCGCCTGTAGCGATCTCTCTAGATGCGATGTTATCTCGCAGCCGTCAGGGTCGCTCTTTGGACGCGGGCAAAAAAATGCCCGCTTGGGGTGATAGCTTGTTGCTGAAAATGGTCCCACCAATAGCAACAAGACCCAAGCGGGCTGTAAGCGGAAAGTATGGCGTAGGTTTCATTTTGCAAGGGCTATCACGTCCTTGGCGTTGGGTTTGTTGTCTCAAATAGGTGACGGGATGTCAACCGCCGATTGTCATTTCCGCGAGCAACTGGAAGCCGTCAGGAAAGATGATGATGCAGACGGGCCTGCCCGCTTCAATCCACGAGATGACATGGCGAATTCGGTATTGTCGATTCATTGGCATAACTCAATTCCTATTGTGTTTGGTCACGCGAAAAGGTCTTCGGGGATTGCATCAGGAATGGCCGTCTTTTGCGCGAGGATGGCCGTAGAACGGTTTTTCCCGCTCCGGGCATGCATTCTCCTCACAGCCTCGATTGTCTCCTTGGAGGGCTCAATAGGAATTTCCAGCATGGATACCGGCCAAACCCCGGTCAGCTTGCGGTAGGTGTGCGCGATCCACCCTTTTTTGTAGCCGCGCCCAATCGAGATGTGCAGAAGTTCTTGGTAGATTCGGAGCTTTGCTTCCCGGTTGAGTTTGATCGCTGCCGAGCCGTCGAATTCGGAGAGGTCGCCAGCTTCGTGTTTGACGGCGGCGCGTGGCGGAAAGATGTATCCGCATGATGGGCAGTGCAGACCGGCCCCGATGACGTATTTGCACTTCGGACATTTGCGGGGTTTCTTTTCCTCGCCGATTGACGGCTTCGATTGCTTCACCTTTCCGTCGTCCAAATGGCGCGCGCCTTCCTCCATGAATTCGATGAGCGCGGGATAGTGCCTCATAAAATTCCCCGCAAGGTCCAGCACGTAGCAGTCCTGTTTTGACGGATGGGAGCGCAACCCACGGCCAAGGATTTGCACAAACTCCGTGAAGCTGTTGCGCAGCGGTCGGCACATGATGATACAGCCAACGTCCGGGACATCAAATCCACGGGAAAGAGCCGCAACGGAAATCAGGACACGGATTGACGAATCAGGCTTTCGGAACTCGCGCAGCATCATATCTCGCTCCTCGTCTCCCGTGAGATAGGTATAAAGCTCGGCCCGAATTCCGCACATGAGGAAACGGCGCTGTAGCTCTTCGCAATGCGCAACATCCACTCCGAAGGCGATGGTTTTCCGATTCTCTCCCTTCTCCCTCCATTCCTTCACCACATCCCCGATGATCTTTACGCTGCGCTCACTAGCGGCTTGGTCGGTCCACTCTCCGGCCACAACCTTGGCGTTGGTCATGTCAGGCTCTTTCGCTGCCCAGACCTTGAACGGGACGAGGAAGCCTTCCTTAGTCAGCTTGTTTCCAGTGGTGACGTTGACGAGGGCAGAGAAGAATTTACCCAACCCGCGCGTGAATGGAGTAGCTGTCAGGCCGATGACGCAACAGTCCTTGCGCTCGATCTTCTTCCGCATCGTGGCATAGAGGACGTGGATTTCGTCGGCAACGATCAAATCGGCCATTGGCCATCCGCGTCGAGCCAAAGTTTGAATACTGGCAACCTGGATTAACTCATTGGGTAAATAGCGGGGATGCCCACTCGCGACAACCCCGTGAGGTATCCCGAATCTGTCAAACACGGCAGATGTTTGATCCAGGAGGTTGATGCGATCCACAACGAACATTCCACGCTGTTCCTTTTGCCAGCATTGGTGGAGTAAGTGCGCACCCATGATCGTTTTCCCGCTGCCGACCATGCTGGCAAGGATTTGATAGTTATGACCCTTACGCTTGTTCTCCCGCAGGGCTTCGATGCACTCCTCTTGGTATGGGCGCAGAACTATTTCCTCGGCACCGTTTTGCCAGAAGGTTGGCTCGCAAACGTAGCTCAAACTTGAGCGCGAAATAGAACGCGCCTCCCGTTGATTTCTCGCGTTCCATCGCATCCCGCACCGATTGCCCTGCCCTCACATGTCGCGCAGTATATCGCGCCCTCTGGCCCCTCGGCGAAGAATTCTCCGCGAGTTCCACGGCTTTTCTCATTTCCAAAGAAGCCGTTATTCCCGCACCAATATTTCACGCTGCTATGCGTGTATGTTCCGTTCAAATAGTGATGCTCTCCGCTGCGAATGCGATGCACTACAGAGCCTTGACGGCTGCGAAAGAATGGGAGAGCCCAGCTTATCTTGGCGTGAGTCAGGTGAGAATTGGCCGGATTGAATTCCCACGCCTTCTTTTTCTCAATCACCAGTTTTACTTTGGCGCTCATGCGAACAAATCCCCCGCTTTCATTTCTTTCTTCGGAAGCGCGACCCCGCTCCGGGATAGGGTGTCTATGTCGCGCCAGAGACCTTCGATTGTCGGGATGAGCTTCTGACATTCCTCGCGAACGTCGCGCACCCGCTGCGTTTCCTGCTCATTCATCACGTCGGTTGCGAGCGCTTTCGTGCATCGGTCGGATGCCACGTTAAGGCATCGAATGGCGGCAATAAAGTCAGTGTCCATTCCGGACAGAAGTCCGCAGCAAGTGGCCACGGCTTGGTTACGCGAAGAGGTCTTCGTTGTTTGGATTTTAGCCACGTTGGATAATTTCGATGTGTTTCAATTCCTGATACCACGATGAATGCGGAGGTGTGTAGCCAAGGGATTGGCAGGCATGATCGTTGCGGAGGATAGCCAGAGCTATTGCCCTGTAGGATGGAGCGAGATTGAGGCGCATTAATTCTGAAGGCACTTCGTTCGGGATTCCTTGCTCGTAGCCTCTGCGCCTCCATGTGGCGATGTAATGGGCAATCCGCTGTTGCATCCCTCGCGGGATCGCTGAAGCCTCAGACGGGCGCGGAGAAGCGAAAGAAAGCCACATCTGGAGATACCATTCCGCCATTGCGTTGGCATCGTTCTGTTGCTCCTCGGTGAGCAGCCGGAAACCTCCGCGAAAACAGGCCGGAATACCAGTGGCTATGCACATGGATGACTGCCCGATCCATGCTACGCGGTTGATGCTGCTATTGCTCAAGAATTGGTCGCAACTAATTGGCCACTCGATCATGACTCGTTTGATTGCCGACTCGAACCGGCCAAGGTCGGCAAGGAATTCCCGGTAAGACTCCATTGCGGCATCGGCATCCATTCCCTTTGGTGGGAGAGTCTCATACATTCCCGCAGGGACGCATTCCCACGTCTCCCAATGGTGCCACCGGCTCATTGCTCGTTCTCGAATACCGCAGGCTCCGTTGATGCGTCCCAACTATCTGAAAAGTCCCGGTTGTTGAACAGCGCAGCAACCCCGGTGATTTGCTTGAGCCGCAGGAGTTCGTCCGCGCTCATTCCGAGGTGCTGTTGAATCCACCTATCTCCCTTCCCCATTTCCACTAGTTCCGAAACGATAGTGGACATCAATTCCACGTTGTGAGTTCCGCGCGCTCGGTTGTGCCGAATCGTGCTGGCCATTCGCTCTCCTTCTCCCTCTTGAGCCTTGCGGATGATGGAAAGCGGGATGCGGTGAAAGGTGCTTTCGCTAATATCGGGAAAGGTTCGCTCGATCAGTCGGCGGTGGAAGCCATCCACAACGCGGATTGTCCCATTTGGCTGGCGATACGCCACCACGCTCATGGTGTAGCCATCGTTCTTAATGGACTCGTAGAGTAGCTGCCACTCCGGCGGGGCCTGATAGTTTGGATTTATCTTCTGCGTCTCGATCCCTTCGGATCGCTCCCACAGGACACAATCGGCGGGGTGATCCTTGAGCGGGCTCACTTCGTGAAGCTCAAGGCGGATTTCGTTCAGGAGGTCGATTTTGTTGTCCACTCCTCCCGTGCTGGCGATTTCCTTCTTGAGCGCATCTACCAATGCTTTGACTTTGTTGTTCATGTGACTCGTGGGGGAATCATCGAATAGGTCGCTCATGGCTCGTATGACCCATCCTCCCGATGGACTTCCCGCCCAGTCACTGGCGGGTTGAAGACGGAAATAAGCACAGTGTCGTAGACGGCCTCGAAAGTGTGGTTGTCGTTCTCATCGAGAACGTAAGTGCTATCCGGCCCGATGGCGTGCCGCTCGCCTGTCTTGAGATTGGTCAGCCATCCTCCCCCGCTCACGCAGAAGCACGCTTCCTTGTGGTGCTTGTAGTGCCAATGCTGTGGCGGTCCTTTGGGGATAATGGTCTTGTGGAGGGAGAATCCCATACCGTCCTTGGCGAGGAGGTATCGCAGGCTAATGAAGCCTTTGTTGGGACATTCAACCCGTAGTGCATGCTGGGGTTTTAGTATTCTCATATCTTCTTGTATTTCTCCATGATCGCCCGCTGTCGGGTGATTTGTTCCTTGGTTTGGGACCAGCCCATGTATTTACAGACGTGGTCGTTCTTCAAAATGGTAATGGCGCACCGCTTCCACGAAGCTACCTCGCTGTTGTGGCAGGATAGAAAGTCGGTGTTGT
>OUNM010812636.1_pt1 | contig 22996 bp, 17 predicted proteins | sample 1769961 | NCBI WGS metagenome assembly OUNM01 (sample SAMEA3914820, study PRJEB12502) | metagenome | biome: forest; material: soil | place: USA | collected 2012-03-12 | depth 0.3 m | reverse complement strand
TGGGCCATCGAGGAGGCGATCACGCCGCGCACCAAGGCCATCGTGCCGGTGCACTACGCGGGCCTGGCCGCCGACATGCCGGCCATCCTCGCCATCGCGAAGCAGCATGGCCTGAAGGTGGTGGAGGACGCGGCGCACGCGCTGCCCACGCTCAGCGCTGGCCGCCTGGTGGGCACGCTCGACTCCGACATCACCGTGTTCTCGTTCTACGCCAACAAGACGATGACCACGGGCGAGGGCGGCATGATCGTCACGCGCCACCCCGAGCTCGCCCGGCGCATGAAGGTGATGCGCCTGCACGGCATGAGCCGCGACGCGTTCGACCGCTTCACGGCCACGGTGCCGAGCTGGTACTACGAGATCGTCGCCCCCGGCTTCAAGTACAACCTCACCGACATCGCCGCCGCGCTGGGGCTGCAGCAGCTCAAGCGCATCGACGGGTTCCAGAAGCGCCGCGTGGAGCTCGCCGACGCGCTCGACGCCGGCCTTGCCGGGCTGCCGCTGATCCTGCCGCCGCGCGCGCCGGCGGGTGGCCAGCATTCGTGGCACCTGTACGTGGTGCGCCTGACCGACGAGGCGAAGGTGGCGCGCGACGTGTTCATCGAACGCCTGTTCGCCGCGGGCATCGGCGTCAGCGTGCACTACATCCCGCTGCACCTGCAGCCGTACTGGCGCGACCGCTATGGCCTGACGCCGCAGATGTTCCCCCACAGCCAGCGCGCGTTCGAGCGCATGGTGAGCCTGCCGCTGTACACGCGCATGACCGACGCCGACGTCGCGCGCGTGTGCGCGGCGGTGCGCGCGGCGCTGGCCGGCTGAGTCGCCCCGTCCATGACGCTGATCCTCCTGGTGTCCTTCGCGGCCGGCCTGCTGGCCACGCTGGGCGTGGTCGCCTCGGCCCGCTGGCATTCGCGCTGGTCGCACGACCACGACCTGTCGGGGCCGCAGAAGATGCATGTCGAGGCCGTGCCGCGCGTGGGTGGCGTGGGCATCCTGGCCGGCATCGTGGCCGGCGTGCTCGCGACGGCGTGGCTCGCGCCGGCGCTCGCGCGCCAGGCGCTGCTGTTCCTGGCCTGCCTGGCGCCGGCGTTCGCGGTGGGCCTGTGGGAGGACTTCACGAAGGCCATCTCGCCGCGCCGCCGCATGGTGGTGCTGGCGCTGTCGGGCCTGCTGGGCGCGCTGCTGCTGGGCGGCGTCATCCTGCGCACGGGCTTCGTGCCGTTGGACCGCGTCATCCTCGCCAACGGCCTGGCCTGGACGGGCCTGGCCGGCGCCGTCTTCGGCGTGACGGGCGTGTCCAACTCCGTCAACATCATCGACGGCATGAACGGGCTGGCGTCGGGCTGCGTGGCGCTGATGTCGTGCGCGCTGGCGTGGATCGCGTGGCAGGTGCACGACACCCTGGTGCTCGGCCTGGCACTGGCCACCCTGGGCGCGACGCTGGGATTCTTCGCGTGGAACTTCCCGCGCGGCAAGGTGTTCCTGGGCGACGGCGGTGCCTACACGCTGGGCTTCGTGGTGGCCGAGCTGGGCATCCTGGTGGCGGCGCGCCACCCGGACGTCTCGATGCTGGCGCCGCTGCTCATCATCGTCTACCCGTTCTTCGAGACGCTGTTCTCCATGTATCGCCGCCGCGTGCTGCAGAGCCGCTCGATGACCCAGCCCGACGGCATCCACCTGCATACGCTGATCTACCGCCGCCTGCGCCGAGACGCCTACATGGACCGGCGCCGCGCCAACTCCAGCACGTCGCCGTTCCTGTGGCTGCTGGCCTCGGTGGGCATCGCGCCCGCGGCGATCTGGTGGGACGACTCGCCGATGCTGTTCCTGGCGCTGATCGGGTTCGTCATCGCCTACCTGTCCACGTATTGGCGCATCGTCCGCTTCCGGTCGCCGCGCTGGATGAAGGCGGCGCGCCGCGGCGGCGGCGACCGCTCCGGACCGCAGCCGCGCTGACCTCGCCGACGGCATGTTCAAGCGCACCTTCGACATCGTCGCGGCCCTGCTCGGGCTGCTCGTCTTCGGGCTGCCGATGCTGGCGGTCGCCGCGTGGATCCGCCTCGATTCGCCGGGGCCGGTATTCTTCCGCCAGGAGCGCGTCGGCCGCCGCGGCAAGCGGTTCCGCATCCACAAGTTCCGCACGATGACGGTCGACGCCGAACGGCGCGGCCCGCAGCTGACCGTGGGCGCGGACGCGCGCGTGACGCGCGTGGGACGCGTGCTGCGCGCCAACCGGCTCGACGAGCTGCCGCAGTTCTTCGACGTGCTCGCCGGCGACATGAGCCTGGTGGGCCCCCGGCCCGACGTGCCGCGCTATGTCGACCAGTGGCCGCCCGCGCTGCGCGACCGCGTGCTGGCCGTGCGCCCCGGCATCACCGATCCGGCGTCGCTGGCGTTCCGCGACGAGGCCACGCTGCTCGCCCAGGCCGCCGATCCCGAGCGCGAGTACATGGAGGTGATCCTGCCGCGCAAGCTGGCGCTGGCCGCCGACTACGCCGACCACGCGTCGCTCTGGACCGACCTGGCCGTGATCGGCCGCAGCGTCGGCGTGCTGCTCTTTCGCTGATCCCCGAACGTGAACCCACCGTCGAAGCCCCTGCCGCCCACCGTCTGGCATCGCCTGGATCATTTCCTCGCGCGCCTGCGCCCGCATCGCGAGCCGCTGTCGCTGGCGATCGACGGCCTGCTGATCGCGTTCGCGTGGAACGTCACCTACCTGTTTCGCATCGGCTTTGACCGCTGGTTCGACGCGCGCCCCTGGTACGACGTGTGGGTGATGCTGGGCATCATCGCCACCTACCTCGTGCTGTTCGCGCTGCTCAAGGTGCCGCAGAGCATGTGGCGTTTCTCGGGCTTCGGCGAGGTCAAGCGCCTCACCTGGGCCTGCGCCGGCGCGGGCGTGGCGTGCGCGGCGGTCGTGATGGGCCTGCAGCTGTACGGTGTGCCGCGTTCGGTGCTGGCGCTGCATCCGCTGGTCACGCTGATGTCGGTGTGCATGGTGCGCATCGGCTACCGCATGCTGTACGAGCATTCGCGGGCGCAGATCACCGGCAGCGACAAGGAGGTGCGGCGCGCCGTGATCCTCGGCGCGGGCCAGGCGGCCAAGCGGCTGATGGCCGGCATCCACCAGCAGGGCTGGATCGTGCTGGGCATGCTCGACGACGACCCCGCCAAGCAGGGCGCACGCATCGCCGGCGTGCCGGTGCTCGGGCCGCTGGAGTCGGTGTCCGACCGCGCGGTGCTGGGGGCGGCCACGCACCTGGTCATCGCGTTGCCGGGCGCGCATGCGCGGCAGCGGCGCCGGGCGTTCGAGCTGGCGAGCACCACGGGGCTGCCGGTGCTGACGGTGCCGTCGGCGGCCGAACTGCGGCCGGGCGAACCCGACCTTGCGCGCGGCGTGCGCGACATCGAACCCGAAGACTTGCTGGGGCGCGAACCGGTGAAGCTCGACGAGCAGGGCATCGACTTGGTGCTGCACGGTCGCACGGTGCTGATCACGGGCGGTGGCGGCAGCATCGGATCCGAGCTGTGTCGCCAAGTGGCTCGCTACAAGCCCGCACGGTTGGTACTGGTCGAATTGTCGGAGTTCAACCTGTACACCATCGAACAGGAGCTGACGCAGCGTTTCCCCGACGTGCCGCTGTCGCGCCTCGTCGGGGATGTGAAGGACCTGGACAACCTGCGCAGCATTTTCAGCGCGACGCGTCCTGCGATCGTCTTCCACGCCGCCGCCTACAAGCACGTCCCGCTCATGGAGGTGCACAACGCATGGGTGGCGCTCCGCAACAACACGCTCGGCAGCTACAACGCGGCGCTGGCCTCCGCCGAATGCGGTGTCGAACGATTCGTGCTCATCAGTACGGACAAGGCCGTCAACCCGACGAATGTGATGGGTGCGACCAAGCGTGCCGCGGAGATCGCGATCTCCGCGCTGACTCCGCTTTGGCCGAACACGCGGTTCATGGCCGTGAGGTTCGGCAACGTGCTCGGCTCGTCTGGGAGCGTGATCCCGAAGTTCAAGGAACAGATCGCGCGTGGCGGTCCGATCACCATCACGCATCCGGATATCATCCGCTACTTCATGACGATCCCCGAGGCTGCCCGCCTGGTGCTTCAGGCTGCCGCGATCGGAACGAGCGGCCAGGTGCTCGTCCTCGACATGGGCGAGCCCGTGCGCATCGTCGACCTGGCGGAGCAACTCGTGCGCCTGAGCGGTCACTCTCCTGGTGACATTCCCATTGTGTTCTCCGGACTGCGCCCGGGCGAGAAGCTGTTCGAGGAAATGCTGGCCGACTCCGACACGACGCTTCCCACGCCGTTCCCCCGCCTGCGCATAGCGCGACTCCAGGAGCGCAACCCAGCGGACGACAGCGTCGATGCCTGGCTGGCCGCTGTCGACGCGCTGCGTTATGCGCAGGATGACGCCATTCGACGACACCTGCAGCGCCTCGTCCCCGAATTCCAGACACCCGCACATTGAACTTTGCGTCGGTCGTCTTCCACGAGCGGCCAAGGCCTGCAGCCGATTCCAATCAATTCAAGTCATTGCTCAAGGGAAGAACATGAACATCTCCAATTCAAGGCTCGCGATCGTTGGGCTGGGCTACGTCGGCCTGCCGTTGGCCGTTGAATTCGGCAAGCGTCGCGCGGTGCTTGGCTTCGACATCAACAAGACCCGCATCGAGGAACTGCGTGGCGGTTCGGATCACACGCTGGAGACGGAGGCCGAGGAGCTCGCCGCGGCGACGCAGTTGGCCTTCAGCCACGACCGCGACGACCTCAAGTCCTGCCAGGTCTTCATCGTCACGGTGCCGACGCCCGTCGACCGAGCGAACCGGCCCGACCTGACCCCGCTCGTCAAGGCGAGCGAGACGGTCGGTGGCGCGCTCAAGAAGGGCGACATCGTGGTCTATGAGTCGACGGTCTATCCGGGCGCGACCGAAGAGGTGTGCGTGCCGATCCTCGAGAAGTTCAGCGGCCTGAAGTTCAACGTCGACTTCTTCTGCGGCTACAGCCCTGAGCGCATCAACCCCGGCGACAAGGAGCACCGCCTGCCGACCATCAAGAAGGTCACCAGCGGCAGCACGCCCGAGGTCGCGGACGCCGTGGACGGCTTGTATGCGCAGATCATCACCGCCGGCACCCACAAGGCCAGCAGCATCAAGGTGGCCGAGGCCGCCAAGGTCATCGAGAACACGCAGCGCGACCTCAACATCGCGTTGATGAACGAACTGTGCCTGATCTTTCGCAAGTTGGGCATCGACACCCTGGAGGTGCTGCAGGCCGCAGGTACGAAGTGGAACTTCCTGCCGTTTCGTCCAGGCCTTGTGGGCGGCCATTGCATCGGCGTGGATCCGTACTACCTAACCCACAAGGCACAGGAGGTGGGCTACCACCCCGAGGTCATCCTCGCGGGACGCCGCATCAACGACAGCATGGCCGGCCACGTCGCCGACGAGACTGTCAAGCTGATGCTGCGCAAGAACATTCCCGTGCTGGGCAGCCGCGTGTTATTGCTGGGCCTGACGTTCAAGGAGAACTGTCCCGACCTGCGCAACACGAAGGTCGTCGACATCGTCAAGACCTTGCGTGGCTACAACACAGAGGTCGATGTCTACGACCCCTGGATCGACACCGACGAGGCGATGCACGAGTACGGCCTGGCATGCCTGAAGGAGGCACCCTTGCCGGGCAGCTACGCGGCGGTGATCGTCGCCGTCGCCCATCGCGAGTTTCAGGCCATGGGCGCGCAGGGCATCCAGGCGCTCGGCATCCCAGGCGCAGTGGTCTTCGACGTCAAGGGCCTGCTGCCCGCGGGCGTCGCCGACGGCCGCCTCTGACCGGAGCCGCGACAACATGACCGCTTCCAAAGATCCGACGGCCTTCGCGGCCCTGGAATCAATCCTGCGCGCACAGCCGCGCACGTGGCTCGTCACCGGCGTGGCAGGTTTCATCGGCAGCAATCTGCTCGAGACGCTGCTCAAGCTCGACCAGCGCGTGGTGGGTCTCGACAACTTCGCGACCGGCCACCGCCGCAATCTCGAGGAGGTGCGCACGCTGGTCGACCCGGCGCAATGGGAACGCTTCCGCTTCATCGAAGGCGACATCCGCAAATTGGGAGACTGCAAAGCGGCCTGCGCCGGCGTCGATTTCGTGCTGCACCAGGCCGCGCTCGGCAGCGTGCCGCGCAGTTTGGCCGACCCGATCGCCACCAACGCGGCCAACATCACGGGCTTCCTCAACATGCTGGTGGCAGCGCGTGACGCCGGCGTTGCGCGCTTCGTGTATGCGGCCAGCAGCAGCACCTACGGCGACCACCCGGGCCTACCCAAGATAGAGGACGTGATTGGCAAGCCGCTGTCGCCGTACGCCGTGACCAAGTACGTGAACGAGCTCTACGCCGACGTATTCGGCCGCAGCTACGGCTTCCAGTCCGTCGGGCTGCGCTATTTCAACGTGTTCGGCGCGCGCCAGGATCCCGCTGGCGCCTACGCGGCCGTGATCCCGAAGTGGACGGCATCGCTACTCTCCGGAGAGCCGGTGTTCATCAACGGCGATGGCGAGACCAGCCGCGATTTTTGCTATGTCGCCAATGCCGTCCAGGCCAACCTGCTCGCCGCCACGACGACGCGCGACGAGGCCCTGAACCAGGTTTATAACGTTGCAGTGGGCGACCGCACCACGCTCAACCTGTTGTTCGGCCTGCTGCGCGACACCCTGGCGGCGGACGGCGTCGCCGCGAATGTCCAGGCTACTCATCGCGATTTCCGCGCAGGCGATGTGCGGCACTCGCAGGCCGACATCGGCAAGGCCACGCGCCTGCTTGGCTACATGCCTAGCCACGCGCTGGCCGAAGGCATCGTGCAGGCGATGCCCTGGTATGTGAACCGCTTCCGGCCGCAGTGTTGAGGCCGGGTCTGCGCGGCATCAGAGGCCGTCGCAGGGCTTGGCCGGTGCGTTTGCGACCGGGCCGTGCTGTCGCAAGGCCACGGCGTAGCGCTCGATGACAGCGGTCTCGTCGAAAAGCGTGACAGCGCGTTCACGCCCGAGTGCGCCCATCGCGCTGCGCTGCGACGCGGGCATGTCCAGGAACTCTTGCAGGGCCTGGCACAGCGACGGGAGATTGCGCGCCTCGCACAGCCAGCCGGTAGCCCCCTGCTGCACGACGTCCCGGCAGCCGGGCATATCGGTTGTGATGACGGGCCGGCCCATGGCGGTGCCTTCGATCAGAGAGCGCGGCACGCCTTCGCGGTAGTAGGATGGCAGCACCAGACAGTCTGCCTGGGCCATCACGGCCGGCACGTCATCGGACGTGCCCAGATAGTGGATGACGCCTTCGTCCTGCCAGGCGCGGATCTGCGCGAGACTCAGGCCGCGCTCTTCGTCGATGGCGCCCAGCAACTGAAAGCGGGCGCGCGCGCCGCGGGCGCGCAGGATGCGCGCGGCCTCGACGTATTCGGGAATGCCTTTTTCGGGAATGAGTCGCGCGACCAGGAGGAAGGTGACGTTGTCCGGGTTTGCGGCGGGCAGCGCTGACGGCAGCGGGCACAGTCGAAATCGCTGCAGATCCACGCCCGAGCCCATCAGGCGCTCGGTACGGGCGGGGTTGATGATGCGGGCGGCGATGAACTGCGCGAGGTCGTCTTCGTTCTGGAAGAACACGCGCGTGGCGCGCGGCGAGACGAGCAGGCGGTAGAGGGTGCGCACCAGCGCAGCCATCGCTCCGCCGGCACTGAACACCGCGCCCAGCCCCGAGATGTTGGGTAGGAAGACGCAGCGCTGTCCCAGCAAGGCAGCGCCGGCATAGATGTTGCCCTTGGGCGTGAAGCTCAGTACGGCGTCGAAGCCGTCCAGCTTGAGATGCCTGCGGAGGTCGAGGATGCTGCGGATCTCGCCCAGCGGGCTGGTGGCGGTGCGCGATAAGGTCCAGTGGCGATGCGTGAAGCCGGCTCCCTGCAGCTTGGCGACATAGGGATCGTCAGGGCTGATGAAGACGGGTTCGTGCCCATCCGCGCGTAGCGACTTCGCCAGGTTCAACCTGAAGTTGTACAGGTACCAGGCCGTGTTGGCGACGATGGCGATCTTCAAAGCGAGGGCGCTCCTGCGCAAGGGCCGCCCCGGTCGTCGAGCCACTGCTGCAGCATCAGTACAGGCCAGAGCCGGCGCGACCAGTCGCGCCGACCGCTCTGGTGTTCGTTCCAGCATTGCTGCACGGGGCCGGGCTGCAGCAGTCCCTGGCGCCGAAGCCGGTCGGCCTGCAACAAGTCGCCTGCCCACTCCCGCAATTCTCTGCGCAGCCACGGGCCGATAGGCGCGCTGAAGCCCTGCTTGGGACGGTTGACCAGGGTCGCGGGTACGTGGCGATGCAGCAATTCGCGCATCAGCCACTTGCCGCGACCGTCGCGGATCTTCTGCCGCATCGGGCGCCGGAACGCGAATTCGACGATCCGATGATCGAGCAGCGGCGTGCGCGTCTCCAGGCTGGCAGCCATCGCAGCGCGATCCACCTTCACCAGGATGTCGTCGGGCAAATAGCCGCCGAGGTCGTGGCGGCTCATGGCGTCGGCCTGGGCGAGAGCGTCGTCCAGTGGCGCCAGCGCGCCGTAGCCCCGAGTGCGCGTCGGCGGCGGAGCGCACATCAGTTCGGCCGGATCGCGCCAGAGCGCCGCGAAACCCTGAGCGAACGCGGGGAAGTCTGGTGCGGCGAGCAAGGGGAGACCTTTGTGCAACTGGTCGCCCAAGTTCGGGCGGCCCACCAAGCGGCCTGCGGCATCCGCCAGACTCTCGTTGGCCAGCCAACCCGGCAAGCGCCGTCGTAGTGACTCGGGAACGCGGCGGGTGTTGGCATACGTACGCGGATATTGCAGATAGCGCCTGTAACCGCCAAAAAGCTCGTCACCGGCGTCTCCGGACAGTGCGACCGTGACCTCCTGGCGCGCGGCCCGCATCAACAGTGCGGTCGGGAGGGCCGACGGGTCGGCGAAAGGTTCGCCGTACAGGCGTGCGAGTTGCGGGACCAGTGCCAACGCGTCGGCGCCGCGCACCGTGACCTCGCGGTGTCGGGTGCCTAGGTGGCTCGCCACGGCGGCGGCCTGCGGCGCCTCGTTGTAGGCCGCCTCGTCGAAGCCGATCGTGAAGGTTGTCAGTTGCCCATTGCTCAGCTTCTGCCCGATCGCGGCGATGAGCGACGAGTCCACGCCCCCTGATAGGAATGCACCCACTGGCACGTCGGCCATCAGTTGCAGTCCGATCGACTGCTCCAGCAGGCGCTCGAACTCGTCCAGGGCGTCAGCATCGCTCGTCGAGGAGTCCTCGATGCCCTCGAAGGGCCGCCAGTAGGCCTGCTGCTGGCGCGTGCCGTCACGCGCGATGCGCATCCAGTGGCCGGGCGGCAACTGGCTCACGCCGGCCTCGATGCTGCGGCCCTCGCCGACGTAACCGTGGTGCAGCAGCATGGCGAGCGCCTCGGCATCGACCTCGCCGGTCAGCAGGCTGCCCGCGCGCAGCGCGCCCAGCTCGGATGCCCAGCCCACCGTCTGGCCGCGCTGCACCAAGTACAGAGGCTTTTCGCCAAGGCGATCGCGCGCCAGCCAGAGGCACTCTTCCTGTTGGTCCCAGACGGCGAGCGCGAACATCCCGATGGCGCGCTCCAGCGTCGCGGGCACGCCCCAACGCTCGAAGCCGCAAAGCAATGCCTCAGTGTCCGAATGTCCGCGCCACGCCTGCGGTGCCTCGCCATCGAGCGCATCGCGCAGTTCGCGGTGGTTGTAGACCTCGCCGTTGTAGACGGTGACGTAGCGTTCACTCGCCGATGCCATGGGTTGCGCGCCGGCGGGCGTCAAGTCGACGATGGCGAGCCTGCGATGCCCGAAGTACACGCCGTGTTCCGGTGCCGACCAGACGCCGTCGCCGTCCGGGCCACGATGCGCGATCGCGTCGGTCATCGCGACGACGCGTGCGCGCCCTTGCGCGTCGTCCAGTCGCCTATCCAGTTGCCAGAGTCCTGCGATACCACACATGTCAGTGCCTGGTCCTACGGGCGGTACTGAGCACGGACCGGGTCAGGGCGCGCATAGGCGCCCCGAGCCCGGGCGGTGCGCGAAGGGGCAGCGCCTGCTCGAAACTGATGAAGCGGCGTTCGTGCCTGGCCATGAACTCCAGCATGGCATCGACGCGCCCTGCGTCCATTTCGTTGCTGTGCAGGCAGATGGTGTAGACGCCGAAGCCGATGTGTTTGGGGCTAGCGAGCAACTGCGGCACGAGTGTCAGGCCTTCCAGTTCATAGGGGTAGAAGCCGAATCCGTCGGTGACGGCGGTGAAGCCTAGCGCACGCAGCGCACGCAGCGTGTCGACGTCGAAGCTGTGCGAGGGTGCCATGAAGTACGGCTCCCATACGCCTTCTGCGCGCATGATGGCCTGGCCGGCGGCGAGTAGACTCTGCTGCGCTGCGAGTGGCAGGCCGCTGAATTCGCTCTTGTTGCCGATACCCAGCAGTCCACCGCCGTGGCGGCTGTAGACATGGGTGCAGCCATGCTGGGCGATCGTCCAGCCGCGTGACCTCCAGCCGCGCACGCGCTCCCAGAAATCAGGCACTGGTGGCTGTACGTCGAGCTTGGGGTCGCGGTTGTTGGGCACCACGCCCAGCAGCGGCTTGATGCGCGGATGCTCCGCGAAAAACGCTTCGAACGGCGCGAAGCGCGACCAGTCCATGGCGGGGCAGATGTCGTCGAAACGGACGATGAAGCGGCTCATCAAGGCGACTCGGTGGGCAGCAGCCCAGGTACCAGCTGATTGTACGTTTGGCGGTAGAGCGACGCGATCCGCATCAGCTCGTAGCGTTGTTCGATGCGCTCGCGCTGCGCCAGTGCCCAGGCGGCGCGCTGCCCCGGCAACTGGCGCAGGCAGTTGGCCAGCGACGCGGCCATCGCCGACACGTCGCCGACGGGCACGAGCCAGCGCGGATCGCCCAGCATTTCCGGCGCCTCGCCCACTGGCGTGCTGAAGCTCACACAGCCGTGGAGGGCGGCCTCGGCGACGACGTTGGGGAAACCCTCCGTGAAGCTCGACAGCAGGTGGATGTCGAGCGCCGAGTAGAAGGCCGACATGTCGTGCCGCACGCCCAAGCCGACCAGTCGGTCGCCTAGCCCGACGGCCCGAGCGCGCTGGCGCAGCGCCTCGCCGTCCGTGCCCTTGCCGCACAGCAACAGGCGCAGGCCGGGCCACTCGCGGGCAAGGAGCGCGGCAGCCGCTATCAGGGTGTCGTGGTCCTTGAACACGTCGATGCGTGCGGCCATTCCGACGATCGGCGCGTCCATTGCGATGCCCAGCTCTGCTCGCAATGCCGCGCCGGCAAAGGCGTCGCGACGTTGCAGGTGGGTGTCGTATCCGTTCGGGATCACGTGCAGCTTGTCCTTGGCGTAGCCCAGGGCGGCATGGGCCTCGCGCGCGCGCTCGCCGCAGCAGACGATGCGCTGGACATGGCGCCTGGACAGCCACGGATTGAGTCGCTGCGCGAGCAGGCCAGTCAGGCGCTTGCCGCGCGCGCCGTGGCTGCTGCGGATGCCCCAGGCCAGCGGCAGCCTGCCGAAGACCTGCGCGCTGATGCTGGCGACGCTGTCGGCCAAGTACAGCCAGCTCTGCACAAGGCGGGTGCCCGGCGCATGGATACGGCGATGGATTCGCCACAGCCGCAGGGGCAGACTCCAGGCCGCCTGCAGCGGCTGCCGCTCTACCGGGATGCCCAGCGCCTCGAACTGTGGCAACAGGTCGTCCTGAGGGCGGATGCTGAGGATAGCCGAGTTGGCGCGTAGCACCTCGTCCCGCTGCATCAGCTTGAGCAGGAAGTTTTCAGCACCGCCCGGGCTCAATCCCGCGATGACATGCAGCAGCGGCCGCGACACGGCACCGGTCATGGCACGTCCTTTCCGGCGCGGCGCGTCAGCCGCTCCCGTAGCGCCAGCAGCGCGAGCGCAATGTGTCCGCGCAGGCTGGCGGCCTCGATGCGGTTGAACTCACGTACGAGTTCGCCGCCGAAGCTGCGCTTGAAGTCGTCGATCGCCTTGAGCTCGTCGCCGAGGGAGATGCCCCCCATGTCGTAGCAGGAGAAACTACTGGCCTTGAAGTACTGCAGCGCCTGCCAGTGCAGCAGCTTGTTGGCGCGGCCGATACGCTGGCGGTCGGCCGTCGCGGCCTCATCGACTGGGCTGGCTGAGTGGTACAGACGCGCTCGGCGGCCATCGACGACGTAGGCGTGCGCGCACAGCCATGGTCCATCCGGGGCGATCGGGTCGGCGATCCACGCGAGCTCCAGTGCGCTGGCCTCACGCAGGGCCCGAAGTTTGTTGCGATTGGCCGGGGACAGGGAGCGCGAGGCCGCGAACGCGTCGTAGAACGAAAAGAAACGATCGAGCTGCGCCGGCTCCGGCTTGCAGAACACGGCGTCTAGGCCGTCCTTGTCGCGGGCGCGGCGGATCTCGTAGCGCACGCCCTTGTGGATGCCTTCGAGCAAAGCTTTCTCGTCCGGCCGCAGATCGATGAGCGAGGTGTAGAAGTCCGTCGATCCCGGCGCAGCGATCGGCGATTGCAGGAAGTACAGCAGGTCGGCGGCGCTGGGCGGCAGTTGCGCCACGCCTTCGGCAAAGAAAACGTCGCGTACGCGTAGACCGGACTTGCGACGATCGATGTATAGGGGCGAGGTGGCCATGCAGGTGATCAGTGTGAGGGGAGGCGCGCAAGCACCTGACGCCATTGCTCAGCCACCACGGCCAAGCTGAACCGCTCGACGACCAGCTCGCGGCCCTGCCGACCCATGCGCTGGCGAAGAGTATCGTCGTCCATCAGAGCTTCGAGCGCGTCCGTCCAGTCCTGCGGCGAGCGTGCGCCCAGCCCGACTTGGCGCATGGCGAGGATGTCGCGGTTCATGCCGATGTCACTTGCGACCACCGGCACGCCGCAGGCCATGTAAAGCAACATCTTATAGCTGCACTTGCCCAGCGACCACGGTGTGTCGTCCAGCGGCATAAGGCCAATGTCCATATCGGCGGTAAGCGAGGCTTCGGCGGCGGGGCTCCAGGGCCGGTACTCCACCTGGTCGGCGGGCAGGCGCGCCAACTTCGGCGGCTGGTCGGAGATGAAGCGCAGCCGCCAGCCGGGGTGGCGCCGCAACAGCGCAGTCAGGGCATCCTGCAGGGGCTCGAAGTAGGCATAGCCGCCCCAGGTGCCCGACCAGCCGATCAGGCGCGGCGCAAGGGCGTCGCGCTGGACTGGGCGGAAGCGCCCCACATCGACGCCGGTGGCGATGACGGACACCGGCTTGCCATAGCGGCCGAAGTGCTCGGCCAGATGCTGGTTGCCGACGACGATATGGTCGGCAGAGCGGGCGAGGTTGCGGGCCGCGTGGCCACCGCGGTTGAGCCAAATCGCGTCGTCGATGTCAGCTACCATGGGCCGGCTTGTCCACGATTCGAGGCTGGGAAGCGTCGAAATCAGCTCTCGCTGTACGATGCAGGCGTCGTAGCGGCGCGAGCGCCAGACTCGACGCGCCGCGTCGCCCAGTGCCGCTGCTACCCACGCCAAGCGGGCGGCCGTGCCGGGCGGTGGATACGCACCCGGATGGCCGGCTAGTTCGTCGACCTGGACTCCGACTGATTCCAGCGGGACGATCAACTGGCGAATGCGGAAACGGGCTGATGGAATGCTCTGTCCCTGGGTGAGCGCAGCAATCTTCATGTCTGCTTCGATGGTGATCTGGAAAAGCGTCGGGGGCGGACGTTGCTGTGTCCGGACACCGGGAAGGCGGGCGATACGGGTGCTTGGGTCGCTGCCGATGCGGCGGGTGTCCAGAAACCGGCGTGAAATTGTACGAGAGACATGCGTCGGCGCTGGCGGCGGAGCAGGCTGCCGCTGTCCCGCGGCTACTGTGCTGTCCAGGTGGCGTTGCCGTCCGACCTCAGCGTGACGACTTGGCCTGGCATCAGCCTGAGCGCCGGCCCCGCCGCGATCCAGGCGGCCTCGATCCGATCCCTGCGCTCGGCTTCGACGACTGTGCCTTGGATACCAGGCGCCGCCGACACGATCATGGCCAAGCCCCGGCAATTGGCGGCCAAAGGCAGCCGCAAGACAATCCCTGAGCGGATGGCGCGCACCTGACGGCCACCCAGCTCGTGCAGTGCCGTGCCGACCTCGGTGTCCATCGGCTCCTGCTTCGTGTATTCGACGGAGACGTCGGCGAGTCCGCCGGGCATCTCGCTGGCCAGCGTGCTGAAGTCGTGGTTCAGCTTGGCGCTCGCGTGCAGGGTTGTGAAATCGCGGATCTCGACATTTCGGACCGACTTGCCGGCGTCCGCCGCAAGGATGCCACCGCGCACCATCCGCACCGTGCCGCGGCGGTCCTCGGCGTGACAGCGGATCAGCCGGATGTTGCCCAGGGCCTGCACGTCCTGCCTGCGATCGCAATAGATGACGAACGCGGTGCGGCCCATATCGTCGCGGGCGTTCGTCGTGCCGTCGGGATCGAACACCGCGACCTCCTCGAGCAGCGCGAGCGGCGCCTTGTCGGCGTCCCAGTTGGTGAACGCTACGCCGCTGGACTTCGGTGAGAACACCTGGAACCCGCGCACGGCAACTCGGCCGCTCATCGCGTGCTTCATTGGACCGCCGCAGGCAAAACGCAGCGCGGGGCAACCATCGACCGAGCCGTCGCCGTGGCTTTGGCCGCCCGTCACCTCCACGTCGAAGCGGCAGTCCGGCCGCGACGCCGCCGCGCCAGGTACGAACAGCAGGCCGGCGCCTGCATTGTCCTGCGTCTTCACGTTCTGGATCTTCACGCCGACCGTCTGCTGGTTCTCGTTGGGTTCGACGTCAATGCCTGCCCACGGTCCGCTAGGTGCGCCGACGCTGCCCGCGTAGAGCCCGCCGACCACCAGGCAGCCATCACAATCGACGATCGACAGCCCATTGCGGCGGCAGCCCCGCACCTCGCAGTTCTCGATGTGCACGTTGCGCGATGGCGCGTTGCCGGACGACTCGCCGCCGACATAGAGACCATCGGTAGCAAAATCGCGGATCCTAAAGTCGCGCACGATGACGTTGGTGCACGAATAGAGCAGGATGCCAGTCTGGCCTCCTTCGACGCCCGTATGCGCGCGCGCGCTGGCGCCGATCAGCTCGGCGCCGTTGCCCGACAGCTCGATCGTCGTCTGGCCCGCGGCGAGGAAGAGACTGGCGTAGTCCGACGGCAGCCGAGTGGCGTCGATGCGCACACCCGGATCGAAGGCCACGCGATGCCCGCTGCCGATCTTCAAGGTGCCAGTCACCGTGTACAGGCCTGTGGGAATACGCAGCATACGGCCGGCGTGCGCGGGCTTGCCATTTGTCATCGTGTCGGCGAGGGCGGCGTTCAGCGCAGCCGTGCTGTCGTTGCGCCCCGTGGGGTCGGCGCCATAGTCAAGCACGGACACGGGGCCATGGTCGACGTCGTCCAGGGCGATAGACCGTGCGGGCAGGAGCGACGTTGCCAGAGCCGCGCCGAACCCGAGTACCTCGCGCCGGGAACGCCGGGCAGCGCTACGCGACATGCCGGTCATAGCAGGATCATCCAGGTCTCGCGCAGCAGGTTCGAGAGCGTCAGGACGCCGATCAGCGCGCACCAGGATCCTGCCTGGAACGCCAGCACATGACGATGGATCAGGCGGTCGCGTGCGAGCATCTGCATGAGCATAAATACCCAAGCCAGTTCCATGACTCGCGTTGCCGCCGTGACGATGGGCAGCGTTAGCAACAACGATACGGCCACGACAAAAGCCGTCGCCAGGAGGGAGTCCCTTGACAGCAACGGATGAAGGTCCGGCATGCGCCCGCGCATGCTGCGCATCAGCAGCGCCATCGCGATCGCGGTGGTTCCGGGCATGAGGAACGCCATCGGCGTACCGGGATTGTCGAGGTACTGGAAATAGCGGACGTCCTCCGAGGCGAACGACATGATCGCGGGTACCGCCACTGGCACGACAACCACCACGCCGACCAGCATTACTCGCCACCAACGCGGCCAGATGCGACCAGCGACGATGAGCACCACCGAGAGGTGGCTTGCGAGACCTAGCGATACCCACAGCACGCGCCATCGCACGCGGCTGGCCACCAAATAGGCCACCATGACCAGACCGATGGCAAGCCCGGCCCGGATCGCGGCAAATTCGAGGCCCGGAGAGATGAACAGCGCGTACATCGCCATGAATTGAGTACGACGCATCGGCACCACCGCCGTCGCGAGCACCTTCGTCGACACGGCCAGGATAGCCACGACCAGGAAGACGAGTTGTACATCATCTGTCAGAAGACCGGTGCTGTCGATCAAGAAAAGGAACACCGGGTCCTTGGCAGACACCAGGCGCAGCGCTAGGCTCTGCCCCGACAACTGCCGCGTGGTCTCGATGATGGTGACGTATTCGTCGTGGTCGAAGCCCTGCGTGAATAGCCCGGCGCACGCCGCCAGCACCGCGCCGACGGCCCACGCGAGCGCGGTGTCCCAGCGTGGCGCTGCGCGCGCGAGTGGGACGGCGATGGCTGAAACCGTGAAGATGAGCGGAAGAATCATCGAAGGTGTTCGGCGCTTCAGCAGGTTGAAGCGCGACTCGCGTGGACGAGCGCGCAGGCAGGGGTGCCGCGCGATCGTTGCGCGGGCCTCGATCCGCCGGCGGTCATTGCCACTTGGGTGGCGTCAGGTGGACGTCAACGGCGCCTGCCGATCCGGGCTTGAGCGCCGCTTTCAGCGTGGCGATCTGGAATTGGAGCTGCGCGCGGTTGATTTCCCTACGGGAGATGAAAGTTCGCGTGAAGCGCGCTTTCTCGGTCACGCCTGAAGGCGTCGACGGGTAGAGATCGCCCATCTCGGGATCGTTGCGACGAAAGTTCTCGACCTTCACCAGTCCCCTGTCGCGTGGCGCCCCCGGGACGAGATTGCTGTTGCCGATGCTGATTGTGAGGCAGGCGACGAGTTCGCGCTGCGAACTGACCAACTCGACGAAGACTTGGCTCATCGCATCCAGTCTGAGTTCGTCAGACGCGCCGTCAGCGATATGGGAGTGCCTGTTCATGCAGTGAACGCCATTATAGCGGCCGAAGCGTGAAGCAATTCCGCCTTTTGGATCGGCGCGGACCGCGCAGACTCGGCACTGCTCCCTGTTCAAGTCAACTCGTCACAAGGTGATCCTGAAGTGTCCTTTGCAACTTTGCCCGAGAGCGGTGGCGCGCTCATCCACAAGACCTTCTGCCGCATCTGCGTCATGGCCGCGCTGGTCGGTGCCCTGCTTGGGTGTGGCGGTGGCAAGAGTGATGGCGATGGTTCCGAGGGTGGCGACGCCCAGGCCGCTGAAACCGTCGAGGTGGTACTGACCAACGGGCGGCTCTATCCCGCCGTGCGGGACGTCGTGATGGTCGAGTACAACGAGGCGGGCAAAGAGCTACAACGCTCGACCGCGTCGGCAAGCGACGGTAGCTTCCAGTTCACCCGACGCTTGAAAGGCAATCGGATCGAGGCGGTCTATGCGAACTCGCCTAGCCGTGTCCCCCCCGTCTACTCGTTGCAGTTGCCCGCCAATCCGTTGTCGCTGGAAGTCACGCCCCTGACGACTTGGTACGATCAGTTGCTGCAGGGCGGCCTGTCCGCCGAGGTCGCTACCACCGAGATTCGGGGCTTGTTCGAGGCGAACTGCCCCCAGATGGCCGAAGCGCTGGACGCGAAGTATGTGGTTGGCACCGAATCGATGCCGTCCGTGGCCCACGACTGGCTGCTCAGCGCTGCCGCGGCCTACCTGCAATCTGCCCGTAGGTTGGGGTTGGCGCCCAAGCTCGATTTCGCTGGCTGGAACAGTGCCCTGCAGCGGCATGGCGACGTGCTGTCGCAATTGTGCGCGTTCTCAAACACTCTCTCGTCGGCTGCATGGTCCGACCAGGAAGCCGACCGTCTGAGGCGGGCGCTTCAGATCACCGACGTCGATGCCGGCCGCCTGGCCGATGTGATCGCCCAGGCGCGCTCGCAGGGGCTGTCCTTGCTGGCGTTGCAGATCCAGAGCCGCGAGTTTCCGGACCAGACTGCACTGCTGCAGGCCACGGCTGGGGCGGCCGGTGCCGAATTGGCGCTGGGTTCCGATTTCGTGCTCCAGCAATATGCCCTGGCACAGCCGACCAGCGTGAATGCGCTGGCCGCCTCCACGCAAGCCGTGGCGCAGGACGCCACGCCGTCGACGGACACCACCAGCATGGCGATCACCCCAGGCGGTGATCTCGTCACCGCGCTGGAACACACCACGACGGTGAGCGGCAGCGCCACGGCCACTGCGCGGCTCGTGAACACGTCGGCGGTCGACAAGACCGTCAACCTGGCCGTGAACGGGCACGACATGGACGCTCTGCCGGGCATCATTCAACAGATCGTGGCCATGCCCGTGACATATCCAGGCGAGCCGCTCTATCGCAAGGCCTGGCGCTATGAGATGGCCAACAAGCGGAACACGCAGCCGCTGGTGCTCAGCTTCTTCCAGTTCCAGCCCGACCTCTGGCTGCGATCGGTGGGCTCCAGCTATTGCGAAGCGCAGGCCTCGGTGCTGTACCGCATCTGGACAGCGATGGGCTACAAGGCGCGGGTTTATGCGTTGACCGGCCACGTCACGGTGGAGATCTTCATCGACGGCCGCTGGCGCATCTTCGATCCGTACCTGGGGCTGTACTACACCGACCGCCATGGCGAGATCGTAGGGGTCGCCGAATTGGAGAAAGATCCGTCGCTTATCACGAATCCGCATGCGCCTATCCTGCCGGCGAACAACGTGGCGTACTCCCGAAAGGTGGCCAACATCTTCCGGTCGACCGAGGACAACTACATCGGCACTGACTACATGAACGCAACGGAACCTGAGCCCCTGGACAACAAGGTGCAGATTCCCGCCGGCGGATGGCTTGAGGTCGATGCCAACACCAACGTGATGGTCGATTCGCGCATCGCGGGCAGCCAGGTGAACATGTCCACCATGCGACTGTGGGTGCCTCCGGGCTACACCGGCACGCTGCGGCTGCCGCTCCTATTGCTGGACGTCAAGGGTGCGGGCAATGTCCAACTGGTCGAGCACGTGCTGGACGAAGCGGGCGCGATCATCCCGAATCGTGGGCTGGCGGGTCTTGGTGGTCTGGACACTTCAGCCACCGATCCCTACATCCACGACCTGTTGAAGTGGTTCTACGGCAACGACAGCTCCGATCTGGGGGTGACCGAAATCAACATCAATGAGTCCGGCGCAGACGGCCTGCTGCTGACCCTGATGGTGAACCCGTTGTACTTCAAGTCGCAGCAGCAACTGACTGTGCGCGCTTCAGGCACGGACGTCAGCGGGCTGAAGTTCCTATCCGGTCTTTCCTCCTGAACGCCGGGGAGCGCTTCAGCGCCGGCCGGTGCGCAGCAAGGCGCGCAGTGCGATCGCAATCCCCAGCAGTAGCGTGCCGCCGACTGCGGCACCTAGGCCAATGTACAGGCGCTTGGGCCAGACGCGGTGCTCGCCGGGGTGGGAGGCGTCGACCACCTGGATCAGCGCGCCTTCGCGGGCTTCATCGACACGCGCCAGCTCGTATTGCTTGGCCATCATGTCAAACAGCGTTTCCTGGTACTTGAACTCCCGATACTTGCCGATGTAGTCAGGGTCGTTCCTGGAGTTGTCGGTGCCGGTGTGTTCCAGCGAATGCACCTGCTGCTGCAAGGCCTCGAGCTGGCTGATCTGCTGGCGGACCAACGGTGCCGCGTCGGTCAGCGAGCCGCGCATTGTCTCGAGCCGCACCTGCGCCGCAGCCAATTCGCTGCGCGCTTTCGCGTAGGCCTGGGCGGCAGCCGCGGGCTCCGCCTTGATGGCGCCCTCGTCGAAGCCGCTCGCCTGCAGCGCAGTCTGTGCGGCGATGAGGCGTGTTTTCGTCTCCTGCAACTGATTCTCGAAGAACACGCGGCGCTGCTGGGCCTCGGAGACAGCGAGCGTCGATGTCAGCGTGCGCAGTTCTTGCACGTACTGAGTGGCCATCGCGGCGGCGCGGACGGGATCGGCGTCCTCGACCTGGACGGTAACCAAACCGTCCTTTTTGCCGGCGGCGATCTTCGTTCGCGAGGCCAGGGCCTTGCGGGTCTGGTCTCTGAACTTCAGATCATAAACCTGCATCAGCTTGAACCGATCGACCATCCGATCGCCAATTGTCTCGCTCTGCATCAGGCCGATGTACTCATCGACCGGGCTCTTCATCGCCCCCCCGCCGGCCAGTCCCGCTAGCGAACCGAGCGACGCGAGCGCGGCGGCCGCGCCGCTTTGCTGCTGTTGCGGCGGCAGGAAGGTGGTGTGGGACTCGTAGATCGGCGTGATGAGGTAGCTGGCCGCCACCGCGATCGCGCCGAGCACGAAGGGTGCCACCGTCATCATGCGCCAGCTTGCAACGATGGGCGCCATGAAATCGCGCAGAGTGAGGTCTGATTCGCCACCGGACGATGGGATGTCGTATTCCGTCATCACAGCCCCAGCGTCTTGATGCCGGCCAACCCGAGCCCGAACTGGTAGAGGATCTGCGTCCAGTCCTTCGCGTCCTGGACGAACGTGGACTTGTTCAGCTCCTCCGGCACGAAGATCGTGTCGCCGGGCTGCACGGTGGCCACGTCGAAGTCGCTACCCGAATGCCAGAACGACGCGCCCTGCTGCGCGCTGATCACCGAGCCGTTCGCTCGAATCATGAAGATGCTCCGCTTGTCGGCGCCGCGGGTGGGGCCGCCTGCCAACGCGAGGTACTGCTGCGTCGTGTGCTCGGGCTGGAACACGAAGCTGCCGGCGTTGAACACGCTGCCGAAGATGCCCACGGAACTGCCTCGCTGGGGGATGGTCAGCGTATCGCCGTCTTCCAGCGGCAGGTCCGGCAGGCTGGTCGAGGAGGGGGTCAGCTGCAGCACCACGCGGCCATTCGGCTGGATCTGGCGCAGCCTGTCGAGCAGGCGCTGGTTGGCTTGCGCCGAGGCGGCCTGCGAGCTGAGCTCCTCGCTGGTGGTCACGCGCTGATTGGCCTGGGTCTTGGCGATGTCGGTCTCGAAGTCGCGCAGGGCGCGCTCGTAGTTGGCCACCTGCTCCTTGCGCACGCTCTCGCGCGTGAACTCGGTGCCGAACGGGTAGGCCGCCTGCGTCATGCCGCCGGCGACGCGCAGCGCGTCGGAGATGCGGCTGCCAGGTGGCAGGATGTAGTCACCGGGACGCGCCACTTCGCCCTCGACGCGCACGTGCTGGTTCTGCTTTTCCTGCGGAAGGGCGACGGTGATCGCGCTGAAGGCGCGAATGAGGTCGCCGGTGGCAAGCGGATCGTCCTGGTGCGCCGGCAGCGCGAGCTGGGTCACCTTGCCCGAGGCGCGGTCGGCCAGGCGCTCGATGGTCACGCGCGAGCGGTCGGCCACCGGCGTGAAGCCACCGGCCATGCGCAGGACGTCTTCCAGCGTCTCGCCCAACTTGAGTTCGTAGATTGCCGGCTGGTTGACGCTGCCAAGGATGGCCACCTGCGGCCCCACCGGGCCGACGAAGATCACGTCGTCCGGCTGCACCAATTGGTCGGTCTCGCGGTTGCCCTTGAGCAGGAGGTCGTACAGGTCGTAGGCGCCCACCTCCTTGCCGTCGCGGCGCAGGTGGATGTCGCGGAAGCTGCCCGCCGACGACGGGCCGCCCGCGCGCATCAGCGCATGCAGCACCGACGACAGGCCGTTGGTGGTGATCGAGCCGGGATGCTGTACGTAGCCGCCCACGAACACGCGGATCGGGCGCACCTGCCCCAGCGTGGCGGTAAGGTGGAAGTTGCGGAACGTCTGACCCACGCGCTGGCTGATCGCGTCGCCGAGGTCGGCGTTGCGCAGGCCGCCGACGGTGATGGCGCCGACGTGCGGCACGCTGATGCGGCCGCCGCGGTCCACGGTGAGCTGCAGGTCGGCATCGACCGATCCCCAGATCGTCAGGTCGATCTCGTCGCCGGGGCGCACGATGTAGTTGCCGGGAACCACCGGCAGCGGATCCTGCGTGGCGTAGGCCTGCGCGTCGTCGGTCACGAGGTTGGCACCGAAGCGGCGGATCGGACGCACCGGCCCTTGCGGCTGGCCCTGTTCGTCTTCCGCCTGCAGCGCGGCCGGCTGCATCGCGGCGGCCTGCTGCTGGACGTAGCGTTCGAACTCGCCGGGCTCGTAGCGCTGTGTCCGATACGGCAACGCCCGGGCCTCGGGTTGTTGGTTGCTTGGCGTGGCGCGCGGTGTGGGCTGCAACCGCGTGGTCGCGGCGTCCGGGGCATTGATGCGCTGGAAGTCGGTGCTGCGGTTCGACGTCAGGTCGTTGCCCGCGTTGCCGTCGAACTGGGCGAGTGCGCCGGTGGGGCCGAACGCAGCGGCAAGGACGATCAGCAGGGCGCCTGCGGAAATCCGGGCGGCGCGGCGCGGCGCGGTTGCCGGCGGCGCCGGGGAACGTTGAATCGGCATGGAATTGGTTCGCGATGGCCGCACGCGATGTCGCGCCGGCTCTTGGAGATCAGCGCCGCTGCGTGCGGTGGCCCTGGGTCGGGAAGCGCGGATTCTAGCTGGTCGCCGGCTTGCGGTCGGTCGCGATGCAGGTTCTGGAGCGCGTTTGATCCGTACAAGCGATAATGGCGTTTCATGACAGAAGTTGCCCAAGCCCAGGTCCCGGCTCAAACGGACCAAGCCCCCGAGCACCAAGCCCCCGCCCAGGCCCGTTTCGACACCCTGCCGCTCGACCCCAAGCTGCTGCGCGCCGTCGCCGATCAAGGCTACGCGTTCATGACGCCGATCCAGGCCAAGGCGATCCCGCTGGTGCTGCAGAACCGCGACGTCATGGGGGCCGCACAGACCGGCACCGGCAAGACCGCCGCGTTCTCGATCCCGCTGCTGCAGAAGATGATGCGCCACGAGACGGCCAGCGTCTCGCCCGCGCGCCACCCCGTG
>OUNM010547849.1_pt1 | contig 23009 bp, 13 predicted proteins | sample 1769961 | NCBI WGS metagenome assembly OUNM01 (sample SAMEA3914820, study PRJEB12502) | metagenome | biome: forest; material: soil | place: USA | collected 2012-03-12 | depth 0.3 m | reverse complement strand
TGGAGGAGATCCGCGGACTTCTCGCTCACGCGCACCCCAAGCTATCGCTGGCTAAGTTGATCGGCATTTTGGCCGCTGAGTACCGGGAGCGGCACCATCCGGAGGCCAAGGCGAGGCGCGCTCAAGAGAGAGCGGAGCGCCGGGCCGAATCACCTTCGGCGACGAAGGTGCCCGAGCCAAGTGAATCACCCTCGTCGACGAAGGTGCCCGAAGCGAGATTCGCGTCTCAGCCTTTGAGGCATGAGCTGACGCTTAAGGACGGCTACGTCTGCTCGTATATTGATCCGATGACGGGACGCAGATGCACCTCGATGTTTGCGCTGGAGATCGACCATCGGCAAGCTTGGGCGAACGGCGGCAAGACGGAGCTTAGAAATCTCCGCTATCTCTGCCGTGGCCATCACGCGCGGGTTTCGTATCTCGAGTTTGGAGGGAGCGCTCGGTATTCTGCCAGGGAAACCTAGTCAAAATGATCGAGGTTCGATCGAAAATCTAGGGACTTTGACTTCCGACCGGCCAATCTCAAATTCAAAGCTTTTGTACAACAGCGGGCTCGAAGCCCTGACGCGATTTTCGAGCCCGGAATGGATACACCACCAGCTCGACATTTTTCGCAGTGATTCGAACCAGAACTGGACCATAGTTTCCAATAGCACGCTCGGTTAACCCTTGGTCCTCGATCGATATCTTAAGCCTCCGCTTTAGAATTCCCTCGACCCGTTCATGTAACCTTGCCCTGAGGCTTTGAGGGCCAACCCCTTTCGCGAGTATGTCGAGATCAGTATTATTCAAGTCGGCCCGACCGGCGATAAAGCTTCCGAACAGGACAATCTGCCCGCCGGGGGCGATAGTCTGCAGGACCTCCTGAGCTTTCCTCACAACTGCCATGACTTGAGCGAACTCATATTGCCCGGAAATGCCGACCAATCCGTGGTTCGCTTCGAAATACCTCTTAAAAGCGCCTTCAGGGTCATGCTCGACGCGGGTCGGATCCCGGATTGGCTCTCCTTCAGTCAATAGGAAATCCAGTGCCAGATCGATGGCCCGCTTAGGCTGAAGCCAGCCTATTCGTTTTAAGAGCCGTTTCGCATCGGATTCCTTTTTTGTCCGCAGGTCAGGATAGATTCGCGCTATTTTCTCCAGTACTTCGGAACGAAGCTGCTCCGGCATCTGCCTTACAAGCTGCAAATAAACAGCTTTTAGCTCTTCTGGAGATGAGCCTTCCTGTATGAGGCGCTCTAGATAGGAGTGCCAGACAGGGAGATCATAGAGGGCGAGGCGTATGAGCTCACTCGAATCCAGAGAGGTCTTCTTCTGGGATCGAGAAACGGCCTTAGCCCTTTGCAGGAGGCCTGTTCGCTCTTCGATGCTTAACCTTGAAATCGTTTGGATCACTTCACCAAGTTCAACATCGCCTCGGTTGTCGAACTGATCCGGATCAAAGATAACCTTCGGACCTTCGTCGCCATCCTTGCATTCTAATACTCCATTCAAGCGCTCCAGCCAGTAGCTTCGATGAAGCATTGGCTGTTTCGGGAGAGTTTTGGGATAGCTTGCGAGTTCGTGCTTTGCGAAATCAACCGACGTCGGAACTCTGCTGGCAGACGAACATGCCGCCAGAGCAAACAGCGAAACGATGACGCCATATGCTTGAGTGCTGAGGCATTTCATCTTTTCATTCTATTTGATTCCCGCCTAGAAGCCTATCCTGGCGTAGTATCTTGAGACCTTGATCTTTAATCTGCCCGCTTGACTAATATCTTTCGCCCCATCCTCAGCCAGAAAGACACGTTCTCCCGCTCAATTGCACCGCAAGAAAAACAGCGGGATCTTCGCATCGAAGATGCTTCCGTCCTCGCGCGCCATGCGGTAGCTGCCGCGCATATTGCCCGTGGGCGTGGGGAGCGGGCAGAAGCTCGCGTATTCGAAGGTCTCACCCGGCTTGATCCACGGCGTTTCGCCCACGACGCCGGGGCCATCGACTTCGTGGACCTCGCCATTGCCGTCGGTGATCGTCCAGTGGCGGCTCACGAGCTGCGCGGGCGCCTCGCTCAGATTGGTCACGCGCACATGGTAGGCGAAGAAGTACTGGTTCCGTTCCGCGTTGGAGCGGTCGGGCATGTATTCGGGGCGTACGTCGATCTGAACGTCCTGGGTGACCTCGCGGTACATGGGCTGAGAATTACGCTATTCGCGGCTCAGCGTAAATAGCGTTCACTCCGCAAACTGCGGATGCGCGCGGACCTTGGCGCGCCATTGGTCCAGATGCTCCGCGGTCTCGGCCTGCTTCATGATCTCCGCGGGCAGCGGCGCCGTGCTTCGCTCCCAGCGTCCGAGCCAATCGGCGCCCAGGAGCGCGCGAGCGGAGCGGCCCGCGACGGCGATCGTGGTCTCGGCCTTGGGACCGGTCGAGGCGCCCGGGGCGACGAAGAATCCGGCGAGAAGCAGGGCCGCGCGTACGGCCGTCGAGTTGGAGTAGGTGAAGAGCTCAGAATCGCGCTCGCCGCAGGCGGCACGCACGCGCCGGAAGCAGTCCAGCGTCCAGAGCGGCGAGTCGGTTTTGGGCGAAAAGGGGTCATAAAAGATCACGTCGGGCGCGGGCGCCTTTTCGATGACATCAAGGAAGTCGCCTTGGAGCAGATCCCAGGTGATGCCTTCGCGTTCCCAGCGGCCTTGTTTGAGGATCGCGGCGGGCGCCGGATGGCGGAGGTACTTGAAAAACTGCGTGAGAGAGGAGGCGAGTTTGAGCGGATCCAGGTCGCGCTCGAAGCTCACGATGTGCAGCGGATGGAGCTGGGTCGTGGGGTCCGATGCCCGCGCGGCCTCGCGAGCCGCAATCACCGCGTGCACCGCGCTCATGGCGTTGGCGGCCGCGCCCAAGCCCACATCCCAAAGCGTGATCGGGCGGGAGCGCAGCTTCGCGATGAGATCCGATTGATCGAGATAAAGCCTTCGGGCCTCGATTTCGGGCGCGGTCACCGAGTGCATCGTCTCGCCCGAGGAGCGGTGGACGATGCTGCCGAAGCCATCTTTGTCCTTCGGGTCGCCCTCGCCGGCCTTGGGCGGAGTCACGCGGATCTCGTAATCTCCGCGGACGAGGGGATTCTTCTTGTGGGTGACCGGATTGGGCGTCGTATCGCTCAGGTCGAGAATCTGGCGCTGGCGATTGTAATACTCGAGGAACGTGCCGTCGAAGATCGACTGGCGGATCTCGCGCATCATCTGATGGTAGAAGTAGATGTTGTGCTGGGCGAGCAGGTGCCAGCCCAGGAACTCCTCGGCCTTCATGAGGTGGTGAAGGTAGGCGCGCGAGTAGCGCGAGCAGGTCGGACAGGAGCACGATGGGTCGAGCTTCGTATCGTCGAACTTGTAGGCGCCGCGCTTGATCTGCTTGACGCCTTCGGAGGTGAAGACCGTCCCGCGCTGGCCGTAAGCCGTCGGGATGATGCAGTCGAACATATCGACGCCGCGGTGGACGGCTTCGAGGATGTCGAGCGGCGTGCCCACGCCCATGAGGTAGCGCGGCAGGCCGCTTGGCAGGAGCTCGGCCGCCACCGCCGTCATGTCCTCGCGCTCGGCCTTGGTCTCGCCGACGGCGAGTCCGCCGATGGCGAAGCCGTCAAACGGCATCTGGGTCAGCTGATCGGCGCTCTGCTTGCGCAGGTCCTCAAAGCACGCGCCTTGAACGATGGCGAACATCGACTGCGGCGAGTCCCCGCGCGCCTCGAGCGAGCGCTTGGCCCAGCGGTGGGTGAGGTTCAGCGCGTCGAGTGCGATCGTGCGGTCGGAGGTCCCCGGTACGCACTGGTCGAGGACCATCATGATGTCGGAGCCGATCGACTTCTGCATCGAGATGCTCTTCTCGGGAGAGAGCAGGATCAGGTCGCCGTCGACGTAGCTCTTGAAGATCGCGCCTTCTTCGGTCATCTGGCGCGAGTTCGGGAGCTTGAAGATCTGGTAACCGCCGGAGTCGGTGAGGACTGAGCCCTTCCAGTCCATGAATTTGTGGATCCCGCCGACCTTCTCAAAGACCTCGGGGCCGGGTCTGAGCAAGAGGTGGTAGGTATTGGCCAGGAGCACCTGCGAGCCTGCCGCGGTGATCGTGTCGATGTTCTGAGAGCGGACGGTCGCCTGGGTCCCGACCGGCATGAACACCGGCGTCCGGACCGTCGAATGCAAGGTCGTGAATGTGCCGGCACGTGCCCGGGTCCCCGGGGCGGTCGCTTCCAGCTTAAAGTTGAGTCGTTTCACAGCGAATCTGATATAGGGTTTTTTACACGCATGGACAAGAAAAAGCTGGTGGAAGAAATACAGCGCAGTTTGGCCCTGGAACTCCAGGACATCATGCAAGCGGCCGAGGCGGCCCGCCAGGCGGCTACCCATGAGGAGAGCAAGCCCGAAGACCAGTATGATACCCGGGGTTTGGAGGCTTCTTACCTAGCCGGCGCCCAGGCCCAGCGGGTGGCCGATATCCAGAAGCAGATCCTGGTCTACCGCTTCCTTCCTATTCGCGAGTATTCCAACGAGGACATTATCGAGCCGGGCGGGCTGGTCCAGATGAGCATGAACGGTCGAAACGCCTACTACTTCCTGGTCCCCCAGGCCGGGGGGATGGTCATGCGCATGGACGGTCAGCCGGTCCAGGTGATCACCCCGCAATCGCCCCTGGGCGAGGCGATCCTCGGCCGCAAGGTCGGCGACACGATCGAGGTCGAAGTCGGCGCCGGCACCCGTGAGTACGAGATCGTGTCTCTCTCCTAAGCCTCCATGCTTGATCTCCAGGGACTCTCCAAACAGTACGGCAGCAAGGTGCTCTTCGAGAAGGGTGACGCTCGCATCGGCGCACGTACCCGCATGGCGCTCGTGGGGCCGAACGGCGCCGGCAAATCCACGCTGATCCGCATGATCCTGGGGCAGGAAGAGCCCGACTCAGGGCGCGTCTCCCGCGCCAAGCATCTCTCGATCGGGCATCTCGCGCAGGAGGTCCCCAAGTTCTCGGGCCGTTCAGTTCTCGAAGAGGTCATGCGCCTCGACGGCCGGCGCGAGGAGCTTCTCGCGACCAAGATCGATCTCGAGAAGGCGCTCGAAAGCTCAGGGGGCGACGACGCAACCGAGCATCAAGAATCGCTCGACCGCTACGGCCACGTCGTCGAAGAGCTCGAAAACCTCGACGAGTACCGACTGGAATCCAAGGCCAAGTCCATCCTCATGGGGATGGGCTTCAAGGAAAAGGACTTCACGCGCGCGCTGACTGAGTTCAGCGGCGGCTGGCTCATGCGCGTGGCCCTCTCGCGCATTCTGCTGATGGAACCGGATCTGCTGCTCCTCGACGAACCGACCAACCATCTGGATCTCGAGTCGCTGCTCTGGCTCGAGGATTTTTTGCGCGGGTTTCGAGGCGCGATGCTGCTCGTGAGCCACGATACGGCTTTCTTGAACAAGCTCGTGAGCGAAGTCCTTGAGATCGACCAGCGCAAGCTGACCTCCTACCGCGGTAACTACACGAGCTACCTCGTCCAGAAAGCCGAACGCCTCGAAGTCCTCAAGGCCCAGAAAAAGAATCAAGACGCGCGAATCGCCGAGCTCGAGGGCTTCATCGAGCGATTCGGCGCGAAGGCCACCAAGGCGACCCAGGCGCAGAGCCGGGTCAAGCAGCTCGAGAAGATCGAGCGCATCGAGCTGCCCGAGGATCGTGCGACGGTCAAGTTCAGGTTCCCGCCCGCGCCGCCGAGCGGTCGCGAGGTGGTGACGCTCAAGAACGCCGGGTTGAATTACGGCCCCAAGCGAGTGTTTGAGGGCGTGAACACCGTGATCCAAAGGGGCGCGCGGATGGCCATCGTCGGCCGAAACGGCGCGGGCAAGACGACGCTCCTCAAGCTTTTGAGCACGCACTTCGCGCCGAGCGAGGGCGAGGTCAAGCTCGGGCATAATGTGGCGGTGGGCTACTACGCTCAGCTCCAGGCCGAGACGCTGGACCTCAACAAGACGATCCTTCAGGAGCTCGAGGCCATCGCGCCCGACTGGCCGGTTTCGCGCGTGCGCGCCATCGCCGGCGCGTTCTTGTTCACCGGCGACGAGGTCGAGAAGAAGTGCAAGGTCCTCTCGGGAGGCGAGAAGGCGCGCGTCGCGCTCGCCAAGCTCCTGCTCTCGCCCGCGAACTTCCTGATCCTCGACGAACCGACCAACCACCTGGACGTCGCCTCGCGGGAGATGCTGCTCGACGCGCTCCAGAACTTCGACGGCACGCTGATCTTGGTCTCGCACGACCGCGACTTCGTCGGGCCATTGGTCACCTCGGTGCTCGAGATCGAGCCGAGCGAGGACCCCTCGCGCGGCTCTTCGATGCACCAGATCTTAGGCGGGTACGAGGATTATCTCGCTCGCAAGATCCGCGAGGCGGCCGAGGCGTCGTCCAGGGCCAAACCCGGCGCGAAAACCGCCACCGCCGACAAAGCCGCTTCCGATTCCGTTTCGGATTCCGCTGCCGCCACCGCTTCCTCCAAGAAGATCTCCAACAACCAACGCAACGCCTGGGACAAAGAGCGCCTCAAGCTCGAAGCCGAGATCGAGAAGCTTGAGACCGAAAAATCCGAAGTCGGTACCCTCCTGGCCGATCCCGATACCTACGCCGACAAGGCCAGGTCTCTTCCGCTGATGGACCGGCATCGGGTGATCGAAAACGACCTGGAGACCCGTCTGGCACGTTGGGAAGAGCTCTGCGGCCTGCTAGAATAACCGGATGTGGATCCCAAAAGTCGTAGCTGTCGCGGGAGCTTGTCTCCTGCTTGGGCTGTTGATGGCGCACGCCGACCCGAACTTCGTCTTCGATGACGGGGAAACGGCGTTGACCCGTGCGATCTCGGCGGCTTCACGGAAGCCTGAACTGAAAGATACCGTCATAGCCCTGCTTCAGAGCGGTGCGGATCCTTCCTTGGTTTCGGTCCAAAAAGGGGCGCATCCCTATCGCGCCACTTCGCCGTTTCTTGCCGTGTTCGAGTCATTTCATGACGAGAAAATCCGGCAAGAGTACCTGGATCTCTTGTTGGCGGCGCGGAAGCGGAAGCCGCCCAAACCGGAGTTGGATCAGAAGCTTCTCGAGGTCATGCATACGAAGCTCGAGAAGTTTCCGGGTACGGCCAACGTCCAGGCCCGAAAGGCGCTTTCGCAGTTTCTGGAGCTGATCGCATCAGGGGCTGACCCGAACTTGGCGGATGGTACGGGGTTGACCCCCGTGGCGTGGACGGTCGAAGTGGGTTCGCACGCTTTGATCCACAGTTTGGGTGGATATGCCGCTATGGATCTCTTGCCCTATCTTGTCGCGCGTGGAGCTGATTTATTCCCAAAAACCGGCCAAAAGGATTGGGCGTCCCTCTTGATCAACCTCCAAACTCCGGATCTGGATCTGATCCGGTACCTGTTTGAAAGAGGCTTGAATCCGAACTCGGCCGACTCCGAAGGCGATACGCTTCTGATGAAAGCGGTCCGAAATGACTACGATTCGACCATCGAGCTGCTCCTGCACTATGGTCCGGATCTCGGCCTCAAGAACAAGAAGGGTGAATCGGCCGTTTCGCTCGCCCAGGGCAAGAAGGGGATCTCCTCGCTCTTGCGGAGCGCGCCTGCCGCCGGTCTTCCGATGAACGAGGTTTTGGGATTAATCAAGCCGGACTTCAAGGGCCTCGAGAATGTCACGGTAGCGGATCTGACGGAGTGGAAACCGTTACCCGATCGTCTCCTGGCCTTGGGGATGGCGGGATCACCCATTCGTCATTACCGAGCCGCGCTTTACCTGCTGGCCCGGGACAAGAAGGCGCTGTCGGTGATCCAGAAGTTCGATCTTCAAGCGGATATGGACATCTGCAAGAGGCCCAAGCCCGACGCTCTCGTCTCAGGCGGAGCGCTCGAGTTGAAATTCGATCAGGCCCCTTTCATGCTGGATGAACGCAATCGCGCGATCGGCGTCCGATTGACGTTGCATGGGCTCAACGGCACTGGCTACGGCGCCGATTACGAGAAGCTTCTCGCGTTCGAGGTGGGGCCGCAAAAAATCGCCAAGGTCTTCGAGGATTACGCGAAAGACGAAGGGTACAATCCCGTCGAGAGGCTTGTGCGAAAGTTCGTCCTCGTCGTCGATCAGGAAAAGGCGAATGGCCGAAACGTCTGGCTCTTGAAGGGCACGGAGTCCCGTTTCGCCAAGTTCAAAGAGACCACCCGGAAGATGCCTGTGCGGCGCTTCGAGTGGAAGAGCGGCTCGGGATATACCTCGACGGCTTACGTCCCAGCTTGGAAGCTCTCGGACGCGGTTGGGCACTGCGATTGAGAGCCTGGGCCCCCCGCGGGTAGCGTGTCGTCTCGGCCCTGTTCGCGCGGTTTCTCGCGCGTTCAGTCGTATGCACTTGGACGATCCCGGCCTTCAGGCCGATCTTTCTTAAGTCCCCGGTAAGTGGGATTTTTCTAGTTGCGCATCGGAGTGTCCGAAGTCACACAGATCTCGGGCACCGCCGTTGCAACGATTAACCGCATGGCGATTCAGAAACTCCGGCTTGGATTGATTCTGGTGCTTTCGTTGAACGCGCTCGCAGCGGATCCCGCTCCGGAGCCGCCAACCTATAGCTCTACTAAGTTTCTGAATGTGAGCGATGTGACTGGGTTCTCTTACAGAGGATCCGGCGAGACGGCGCTGTTTTTGAACTATAATAAGGACGGTAAAGCTCAGCAGATTCCCGCTTTCAGGGGCTTGGATCAGCTGGAACTCAAAAGTCTAGCTGATCAGATGAACCAGCGGCTCAAGGCGGCGAAAGCGGAGCAGGAAAAGCAGAACATCCCGATGATTCTTCAGTTTAATCCTCAGACCAAAGACAGGTATCTAGAGCGCGAAGGGCAAGCCCAAAGCGCTGTTCCCGGCCATCGGGGCGGTGGATTCGAGGACTGCTTTAAGATCCGAACCGAGAAGGACTCGATCATCTTCTGGGATTCCGACAAGCTAGGCTCTGAACGTACCAGTCTGGTTTTGACTCTCGGCAATCTGAAAAGGCATCGTACTACGGCCGAGTTGGAGGCCAAGTCGAATGCCAAACTCGCCGATACATTCCGAAAAATGGCTGATCGGTCCCAGCAGGAGCTGGATCAGCACAAGGCGACGATCCTGGCGCTCGAAGCTGAAATCCTGAAGCAAGGTGGGAGCGTGACCCTCGAGCCCGGTAGCTTGCAGTTCAAAGCCTATCAAGAGCTTGGAATGTACCGGGACGGCGTCCACGGACCTTCGGCCGTAAGTGGCGAGGGCTCCGCGAGCAAGGACGTCGCTGCGGGAGATGCGGGCAAGCCGCGCTAACACCGCAATTATTTTTGTTTGACGCGTATTGTCAAATAAGCTAAAAGCGGTCTCCATGACGAGACCGACAGGATGTCGACCGATCTTCGCCCCGCTTTTAGCGATCGCAGCCGCGACCTCGATGCTCGCCCCGGCTGCCCAGGCCGCGCCGCCGCAGCAGGCCCTGCAAAGAGTCCTCGACGAATGGGCGCATGATCCCAAGCGCAGCGCTGGCCCAGGCGTCGCCGTCGCTATCTCCAAGATGAATGCCGAAGGCGAGCTCGAAGGCCAGCCACTCGTCCTCGTGAGCGGCGTCCGCGATGCGGGCCTCAAGAATCCGCTTCAGCCCGGCGACGCTTTCATCCTGGGCTCCTGCACCAAGTCTTTGACCGCCGTGCTGATCGCGCACCTCGTGGATGAGCGCAAGCTCGAGTGGACGTCCACGCTCGGCGAGCTTGGCGACCGCCTGAACCTCAAGGTTCATCCCGGTTTTCGCAAGGTGACGATCAACGATATCCTCGTCCATCGCGCCGGTATCCCCGAAGAATGGCACCCGCCGCACGCCAACCGCGAGCAGACGGTGATCGCGCTCCTCGCCCGTGGCCCTGATTCGACGCTCGGCGAGGATCACTATTCGGATAACGGATTTTCGGTCCTGGGCTATCTCGCCGAGAAGATCTTCAACGCCGCCGACGGCCGAGGCCGCACCTGGGATCATCTGGTCGAAGAGGAGATCTACGCCAAGCTCGGCATCGTTGAACAGGCGGGCGCGAGCTTCCAACGCGGCGCTTTCGCGGGCCGCTCCGTCAAGAGGTGGGAAGAGATCGCCAAGACCGGCCCCGTCGCCCATAAAGGTATGGTCCCCGAACGCGGCCTCGACGACTCGTTCGAGCTCCCGTCGCTTGCGCCGGCGGCCGCGGCCCAGCTTCCGATGGGTGAGTGGCTCAAGTTCGTGCGCTTCCTGCAAAACGGCTCGGCTGGCAAGCCGGCGCACAACGGCATCATCTCGGACCCGTCGGTCTTTGCGCATCTCTTCGAGCTTCCCGGCAAGGACAGGGCCGGGCGCAAGGGCTATCTCTACTACGGTGCCTTGACCGGCAGCCCCAGCGACTATAACTACGTGGGCGTCAATGGCGGTTTCACGGCGTTCTTTTCGTTTCAGAAGCCCTCGGCGTCGGGCGGCCTCGCGATCACGATCGCAAGCAACAGCTATTACAGCTGGTCCATGGGCGCGCTTTCCAAGTTGCATCAGGATCTGTACGCCGCCTGGAAGGCCGCGTCGCCTAACTGAGCTCCGCGACTTACTGGGGCGAGAGCACGTCCGCGGGAAGCTCCCCGGCTCGAATCATCGCCCGGTAATCCATCAGGGAAAGAACCCCGCGTCGAGTGAAAACCGAACCTCGTCGGGTGGGGAGGGGCTGGAGAGGGGTGGATTCATTGCCAGGGGAGAGCCACGTCCAAATTTCCTTTTCCGCCTCCAGGTCCACGATCGTGAGATCGCCGTTCTCGTGTGAGATCTGGGCGTACCTGGAGTTGGGCAGGCTGACTATGGTTTGGACGGGAGTTTCGTGGGATCGCATGCTGTGAAGCATTTTTTTGTTTTGAAGGTCCCAGAGGGCGATGTTCCCCCTGTCGCCCCCGGAGATCAAGCAACGGCCATCTTGTGAAAAGGCCAGGGTGCTGAAACCGAGCTCGGATTTCTGGAACTCAGCGACGAGCCGACCGTTGTCCGCTCGAACCACTTGCGCCATCTCTGGAGTTCCAAATGCGATTAGGCTGCCGTCTTTCGAAAAGGCGATCGTATCCGAACCATTCAGCTTCTTCGTTCCGAGCTTTATGGCTTTTCCGCTCCGTCCGATCTCGTGCTTCTTGGGCTGAAGGCTGACTCCCGACTCGATGATCGATTTCGAATCTGGCGAAAATGTCGCGGATTTGGTGTATCGGTTCTTTGAATTGGAGCCGACGGGTGCGCCCTTTCCCAGAGAGAGGGACTTTCGTGTTTTCCAGTTCGAGGTGTCCCAGATCTCGGCGTAATAATCATCACCGTCATGGACCGTCCCAAATATGAGAAGCCACTTTCCGTCGGGTGAAGCCTCCAGGTGATCGACGGACTCAAGCCGCGAAGAAAGGCGTTTCGCCTCACTCCAGTCCGCGGTCGAGCGAATCACGACTTGGTTGCGCCCATTGGGGTCTTTCGCTGAGGACGCGCTCCAGTCCCCGTTCGGGCCTCCGATGCATGGAGTTGCGTCGGAGGGTTCATAGGCTTGTTCATAGAGGGGCATGTGGGAGTCGATCGTCAGATCCCAGACGTTCCACGCGCCGGAGAGGGTTTTCTTGCCGCTCCCTTTGACCAATGCCCAGCGCTCCTTGGGGTCAATCGCGAATGCGCGGACGTAGTCGCCGGCTAGTCGGATTCTTGAAATCGGAGGCGGAGGGTTCTTTTCGGACTGGTCTACCAAGACCGCTTGAGTCCCGGCCTCCGCAATGCCGGACTCGGCCTGACTGAGAGACTCGAGAGCCCTTTCGCGATAATTGCGGTAGTCAGGTTCTGAAAGGCGGCTCTCTGCCGCACGATTGAGATCGCCGAGAGTCGAAATGAGTTGTTCGGTCTCCGGCAATTCGACATGGGTGGGTTTACCCTGGAGCTGCCTTCGGAGCGAGTGCAGTGCCTTGCGGGCTCCCTCTGGAGGAAGGAGTTTGAGCCCGGACATGAGGACCCGATGATAGGGTTCGTGAAACTGCGCGGAACTCAGCGCTAAAGCCGGTTTGCTGCTCGTCGAAGCCGGGTCGCGCGCGGCCGAGATGACTTCGGGGGGGAGTTCTCCATTGCCAATCATCGCTTTGAGGTTCCAGAGAAAGACACTGCCATTGCCCTGGGACGCAGAAAATCCCCTTTGGTCAGGAGCGATTGCGACATTTTGAAAGTCGCCATGACCGTCCTCGGACCAGATCACCTTTCCGGTCTCGAGGTTGACGACGCTGATGCCCCCGGTTTTGACCTTGTTGTTGAGACCGCTGCCGGAGACGCAGACCGCAAAACGTCGATTAGGAAAAACCTGGAAGGCGACGAGAGGCTCGGATCGTGCCTGAATCACCGAGAGCGGGATTTGGGAGCCGACTTCCCAGATTCGCAATGTGCCATCGCTATGGGCGCTGATCAGGTGTTTATCGCCATTGAGAAACTGGACGTCTTGGACGATTACTCTCGCCGCTGATAGATCAGCGGTCCAGCGATCGAGCAATTTTCCGGTTTCGAAATCCCAAAGGAAAAACGAGGGTTTCATACCCGTCCCGATCATGTACCTGCCATTTTCGGAGATCTGGAGTCCGAGTGCTGCTTCGGGAAGCTCGAAACTGAAGTCGACCGTCCAGGTATCGGTGCTCCAGCGTTTCATTTGTTTGTTCCGGCTCGCCGATACGAAGTGCTTGCCGTCCGGCGAGAAACCGAAGGCCGACAACGCATGGGTCCCTTCGCCTGAGTGGGCTTCGCGACGGATCTCCCGCTCATCGTTCTTGATCACCAATTCGGTGACAGGACCGGAGGTAAGCCCGATTACGTTTGTCGATCCGTCGGCAGAATAGGCTGGGCCGAACCTGAAGGGTCGGTCATCAGCAATCTGCGGAGGGCCGGGCGATTTGATCGGCTGGCCATTCAAGCCTTTCCAGGCCCGAAGGGGTTGATTCAATGAGCCCGTCAGGATCGTCTTGGAGTCCCTCGAGTACAGAAGTCGCTGCACGTGATTGCCCGGCTTGAATGATTTCCGTGAGATCATGTTTCTGCGGTCGCGCTTGTCCACGCGGAGCTCGGTCTTCGCTGACTTGATCTCGCTCCTGCCAAGGCGCCTGAGGAGTCGTTCGGTGAGAGTAAGAAACTGGGTGGCTTCTTTCGACTCGAGGTGCGAGTCGAAGACAGACGCGATGAGGCTCAACGCTTGCGCGGCGGTTCTCTCGCTGTCGTTCAGGCTCTCGCCGAAAACGAAAGGACGCTGGGAGCGGGCCTGGAGCTCGGCGAGCAGCGAGCGTCGCCTCTCCTGCGTAGCTTCGCGAAGCAAGGTGCCGACGCTGCCTTCGTAGGAGCGAAACAGAGTACGAGCGGTCAGACCGGACGCTTCGCTCACCGAAGCCGGATCGCGCGCGGGCGAGATGACGTCGGAGGGGAGCGCGCCTTCGCGGATCAGCGTTTTGAGGTCCCAGGTAAAGACTTGGCCTGCGTATTCGTAAGCCGCCACGCTCCTCAGGTCAGGCGCGATGGCGACGGTTTGAAGGAGGCCGTGGCCGAGTTCGGTCCAGACCGTCTTTCCGGTCTCTAGGTTGACGATGCTGATGCCGCCGATGAAGGTGCAAACGGCGAATCGCCCGTTAGGAAGTACGCCGAAAGCCTTGATCTGCTGGGGTTGCGCTTCCGTGACCAAAATCGGATCGTTGGAGCCGGCGTCCCAGACTCGCAGCGTCCCGTCGGTGTGAGAAGTGATCAGGCGGCCTTCGCCTAGGAGAAACTGGGCGTCGAGGACCCCTCCGGAAGCGGATGAGACGTAGCGGGGCGGCATGAGAAGCTTGCCAGTCTCGAAGTCCCAGAGATAGAAGCGGTCACCTTCGCCGCTTCCGACCATGCGTCGGCCGCTTTTCGAGATCTGCAGGCGATCCGCGCGAAAAGGGGCTTCGTATTTCAGGTCGACCTTCCACGTCTTCGTATCCCACCGCTTGATCTGCTTGCTCCAGGACGACGATACGAAATGCTTGCCGTCGGGGGAGAATCCGTAGGCGGTGAGCGAGTTGATTTGCCCTTCGCCCCAATGGGCTTTGAGCCGAATTTCCTCGTGGCCGGTATCGATCACCAGGGCGGCGGAAGACTTTCGGTTGATGCCTAGGGCGGTGGTTTTTCCGTCCGGCGAGTAGACCGGGCCCTCTGCGTGAAATCGATCATCGGCGATCCACAGCTGGCCGGGCGTCCGCACCGAGGCGCCGGAGGAGGCGTCCCAGGACCTCAAAGACTTGTCCGAATCGCGAGTTAGGAGAAGCTTGGAGTCCCTCGAATAGTGAAGCCGCATTACGTCTTCGCCTGCGAAGATGTCCGTACGAATTTTCTTGAGCACTCGCTCGCGTCGATCCACGCGGCGTTCGATCTTCGGCGACTGATTCTCGTCTCCGGCGAGATTCATGAGAAGCCGATCGGTCAAGGCAAGGAACTGGGTGGCTTCCTTGGGCTCGAGGTGGGTATCGAAGGCGGAGGCCAGGAGTCCCATCGCCTGTGCGGCTTGAGTCTCGTTATCGTTCTGATTCTCGCCAAATTCGAACGGCCGCTGTGACCGTGCCTTGAGTTCAGTTAGGATCGCGCGGCGCCGTTCTGGGGTGGAATCGCGGAGTAGGGTGCCGATGCTTCGCTCGTAAGAGCGAAAAAGAAATCGAGCGGTGACGCTGGCTTGCGCGACGCTTGATGAGAGGGCGAGGAGAGCTGCGAGAAGGGCAGCCCGGAGTTTCATTTGGCTTCTCCAGAAAAGCCTGTCTTGACCCAGTCCTGGAGGAGGTAGAGCATGTTACGCTTTTCGTAGACATCGTACAGGTTCCAGTCGTCTCTAAAGTATTGACCCCAGCGGGCAAGTAGCATGCGCATCAACATCTGGCGCTCGTTGATGTTCATGGTCGGTCCCACCGAGTCGAGGACTTTGCGCAGGCGCCGGAGAGCTGGCGCGTTACTTCCCTTGCGCTCATCGTCGGATCTGCCGGCGCTAGAGGAACGAACAAAGCTCAGGCCTTGCTCGAGGCTGTATTGAGCCCCTGCGAGCTTTTGGGCTTCGCGCCTGCGATCGATGCCGGCGAGCGAAGTTCCGATCTGCTTGAACGCGTCTGTGACGGTGCTGTCAAGTTTACTGTACGGGACCGTCGACCAGAAGTCGTTGAAGGGCTCGGGCTTGGCCTTGCTCTGCGCAATCATCTTGGTCATCAGGTCGGGGCCCCATTCGACGTACATGGACTTCTCGGCGCCGGCCTCCTCGCCGCGCTCTGCTAGCTTGACGAGGTGCTCGTTGGTCCCGTTGATGGCGACGAAGGCCATGAGCAGGTCCAATTTCTCGGAGCGGTCATTGTCGATCTTGTCGAACGCGGCGCGGATATTGGCCAGCTTCTCGTCAGACATGTCGTCGCCGCCGTCGGAGCAGAGCACGACGGTGGCGCGGGAGAGCGCCCGGTCGCCCTTGTCGTTGGCTTCTTTAAGGACGTCAGCCGCGCCGATGAGGGCGGCTTCGATATTGGTGGATCCGCCGGTATTGGCCGTGTTGCGCCGGGCATGTCTGACCAGATCCCGAGCCTGCTCGGGCGTCGTGACTTCGATGACTTCGCCCGGCTCGCCATCGAAAGGCATGAGATAGACGCGATGGCGAATGCGGTTGCCGGGGCCGAGATCCGAGAGAGCCTTGTCGACGAGCGCGGCGATGTACATCGACTGGAAACGCGCAGGCTCGCCGGCCATGGAGCCGGAGGTATCGAAAAGGAGGACTGTCGCCTTTTCGGGATCGGTGCTGGTAGAGCCTCCAGGGACCTTGGCCCGCTTGCGCCGCCCGAGCTTATAGATGCTTCCTCGCGCCCAAGCTTCTTCCGCCGAGAGATGCGGCTCGAGACTAAAGGCGCGCCGCTCGCGCAGGTCGCGAAGCGCGCGGATGTCCCGCGCCTGGATGAAGTCGCGCCGGCGAGACGAGACGGAATCGGTGAGCCAGGTCTTTCTCTCATCCCAGGCCTCCGTCTCGATCGGGTCCACGACGAAATCGGTATGGGGGCCCAGGATCGAGGAGAGCCGGTAGTCATTGAGCTGGCCTTCGTTGATCGCGTCAGAAAGGTCGTAGGTTCCGGTATTGGGTCCGATGCCTCCGCTCTTCTTCAAGTAATTATCCCAAAGCTCGCCGCGGGAGATCTCGCCCGGCAGGTCGTCGAACACGTCCTCGGCGATCTTGATTCTGAGGCTGTTCTTGTCTTTGAGTCCTTTGGTGGTGTCGAGCGTCTTTCGAAGAGCTTGAATGGCCGCAAGGGTCGGGCGCCAGGCGGCCTGGTCGACCGGGTCGAGGAGCTTATAGGTGAACTCGAGCTGTCGCTGGAGCAGGGAGATCTCTCGGACCGTTTGATTGAGCGGCTGTTTGGGCGCATTGGCGAGGATCAGCGGTATCCATAGGTCGATGGGCGGATTCTTGCCGGCGAAAATCATCTTGGCCTCGGAGACGATCGGGCCGATCAGGCGCACGTACTGCTCTTCGAGCTTGGAAATATCGGCGCCGAGCTTCTGGAGTCGCGCCATCTTGGTCCCGCTGTCCTGCGAGGGATCGACCGCCCAGGCGACGATCTGGCGAACGGCGAACTCGATGGCGGGCTGGAATCCTCCCTTGAGCTTGCTGATGTAATCGTCGACGTCGGTCTTCTTGATCTCCTTCATCTCGACTGGAGGAGTCTCTTCTTCTTTCTGTTCTTGCGTGGGTTCCTTCTCCGGTTTTGTGGCGGCAGATTTCTTCTTTCGTTCTTTCTGAAGCGCCTTTTGTCTTTCGATGTTTTCCTGGATGATCTCTTTCATCGATCTCGCGGGCTTGCCGGATCCATTGCGAGAGTCGCTAGGAGATCCGTCATCGTCGCTTGCCGAGTCGTCGTCCTGCGGCCCCTGATCCGGATCCGGGATTTGGTCGAAGTCGTTCTTGCCATTTTCGTCCTTTGACTTGCGATCCTTCTTGATGGGCGTGGGGTCGACTCCATGCCAGTTGCCCGCGGCATCCGCGACCTCGACCCAGCCATGGCCTTCGGCGGACTCGCCTGAAGTGACGACGTGCGAAGTCCCGGGACGAGTCGAACTCTGGAAGCCGCGGTAGCCGGAGATGTAACGGCACGGAATCTGGAAGGCTTCGCGCAGGATACTGATGAGAATCACTGCGGCACTATCGCATTGAAAGGCGCCTGGCTGGCTGCCGCGATCCTGCGAGAGCGCGAGCGGGCCGATGTCGTAGTCGTCCTTGTCGACGCGATAAAGAAAATGATTTGCGATGTAATGGGCCAGGTCTTTGGCGAGCATGGCGTCGCCCTGCGGTCCCGCGTAGCGGCCGGAGCCTGCTTTGAGGTTATCTTTGCGCTTCTTTCGTACGAGCTCGATGGCTTCGCGGAGATGCTCGGGCCACTCCTCGAGGCGAACGCGGGTGTCGCTCGTATAGATCTCGCGCTCAGGCGGCGAGAGGGGCCGCGAGTGGGCTGATGCTTCGGCGAGAGGGACGGCGAACTCCTCGAGCGAGGTATTGAACCAATAAGTATCCTTCGCGTCTTTCCAGACCTTGCCGCCAGGATGGACGCCTGTAATGGGCTCATAGCCCTGCGGGATCAGGACCGGCAAATCTTTCCCGCGCCGGTCATGAGGCTTGAGCCGGACCGCGAAGCTTGATGCCGACATAGCTCTGCCTGCCGATACGATCGGGTGGCTGCTCAGGGCGCCTGAGCGGGCGTCGATGAGAACTCGGATATCTCTCCTGAAGTATCGCACGCCCGGTTTGTTGATCCAGGCAATGGTATGCTGCTTGGCCGAATCGCCATCGCTCTTCTCCGAATCCTTGTTGTGGGCCTTGGACTCGTCAGCTGCGTCAGGATAGCGCGGAGGCGAATCGTTGGTCTTCTTCTTATCTGGCTTCTTCTCTTCGGGCTTCTTCTCTTCGAGCTTCGTCTTGGATTCGGGCGGCGGAGGCGAAGGTGGAATGACGAAGCGCGAGTGATATTCGGCAAGCTTGAGAACGGCAAACATCGCGCCGGCGGTCTTCTGATATCCGGGAGACGCACTGCCGTCGAGGATCTCCATCGCTTGGTGCTCGATCGAGGATTCGAGCGTGGAGTCGATCGTCTTGCCGGACTTGGCAGTGCCGTAGATCGCCTCCCTCGCCTCAGTCAGCTGCGGAAATGCCTTGTTGAGCTGACTCCAGGTCCGGGTAAATTGCTCGAGCGTCGTGTTGCCCTGAAACGGATCCCTGCGCAGGCCGAGCCTTGCGTGCAGTGCGCCGGCCATCGCCTCGAGGCGCTTGATCCGCTCCACCGCCTGGGCGCTCTGCGCGGCGAGAACGGCGTCCCGGTCGGCAGCTGCGGCGTAGGGGCCCTCGCACTCGACCGCGAGCGCCGGCCGAGCGGAGCCCAGGAGGCTCGCGCCCACTAGGCACAGCAGGGCTGGGAGGGGGAGGCGTCTCACGGGCGGGACTCCGGGTTAGGACGTTTTTATCTTCTTCTTTTTCTTCGCTGGAGCTTTGCCGGCGGGCGCCTCCGGAGCGGGATCCTTAGGCAGCGGGTTCATCTCGTTTTGGATCCTGGCCAGGAGGATCTCGATGCTCACGGGCTCTTCCTGGATGCCGAGTAGCTCGTAGAGCGGAGCGAGGTGCTCGCCATACTCCCACCCGCGTTTGAGGTGATCGTTGATTTTCGTCTCCCATACCGAGGCGACGTCATCGCGTTCGGCTTTGATGTACTCGAGCATGGTCTTCACGCGGCCCGTGGTGCGTCCGAGGTGGTACTCGATTTCGGGACCGTACCTGAGCTTGAGTTTGGAGGGCATGCCGACACCGGACTCTTCGAAGGACAGGCGCGGGTCGCCGGGCGCCGCGGCTGCGACCATGTCCTGGATGCGCCAAGTGGAGAGCAGATCGACCGGTATCCCCCGACGCATCATGAGCTCGAGGGCCGGGCGGGGCATCTTCTCTTCGGGCAAGAACGCAAGATCGAGGAAGAGCGACGCGGTGATGCCCTTGCTGATGAGAGGCTTGTTGCGGATCGAAAAGATCCACGACGGCGCATAGACCGGTTTGGCCAGTGATCTGGGCTTCGAGGCCGCATCCGCGGCGGTCGTCTCCTGGCGCTTGACGTAGAGGTCGTTGATCTCTTTGGAGAGCGCGGTCACCATGGTATTCATGCTTTCCCTCGTCTTGAAGGGCAAGCTCGGAGTCACGGTTTCGATATTGGGTAAAAAAATGCTCAGGAAGCTGAAATCGACGTCGGGGAGATGAGCGTATTGCGCATCCATGTCGACTACCTCTAGATCCTCGCCGTAGATCGCGGGATTGGCTCCCATATGCTCGCGCTTCCTTTCGTCGAGCTCGGCCTTTCTCAGCGAATAGAGCATTTCGTTCTTGGGGTCCGCGAACTGATTGGCGTGAAATACCTTGAAGGGCAGGCGATCGAGGAGGGCGCGGGCAGTCGAGCCCATTCCCGCTTCTTCCATGGCTTCCATGAACTCGTAGACCGTCATATTGCTCGTCGCGACGACGGTCTTGGTCCGGGCCTTCAGCGTGATCCCGCCGTGGCGGGCGATGCGCTCGTTGAGCACGTCGAGGGCCGCTGCTGCGGCGACGGGATTGGCCTTGTCGATCTCATCGAGAAGAACGTTCTCGAATTCGATGACCGTGTTCTCGGTGCGGATCATCTTGCGCATGTTGACGTATTCTTCGGAATTGCGGTTGAAGCCGAGATCCGACCAGCCCTTCATGACGGCCTCGTTGGTCATCTGGTTGAGCTGCAGGCCGTAGTACGAGTTGAATTTCCTGACTTCAGTCTTAGAGCCCTTTGTGTAGAGCTGGTAGTGCGGGAGGTGAAGCGCGATCTCGGCGATGGCCGACTTGGCGGCGCCCGGCTCACCGAAGTAATAGGCATGCGTGCCCATCAGGAGCGCCATGAACATGCGTTTGATGGAGTGATCCATCTCGAAGTAATCCTGCTTGAGCATCGTCCAGACGCCCCGGAGGTTGTCGAGGTTCTTGTTCAGGTAGAAGCGGTTCTCGGGCGAGAGATCCCACACGCCGTCTTTCTTGACGAGGGTCTTGCACTTGGTGAGGAACTTTGCGTCGGTGCGATACAGGGTCTCCCACTTTGCCGGGAAGGTCTCGGGCTTGAAGGCGTTTTCGTCGAGGGCGCATTTAGCGGCCGCGACCTCGCGGTCCAGGGGATGCGGATTCGAAGACGGCTTCGTCCCGTGAGGCACGGAAGCGATCCAGGCGATAGCGACGGCGGCGAGGATGAAGCTGATTTCGCGTTTCATATTAGACCTTGCACCCGTATTGTTCGTCTTTGATGCCGTAGACTTTCTTGGCCGCCGCGAGCGCTTCCTCGTTGGTCACGGGTTTGCCGTACTTGCGGCCGCGCCACATATAGTCCGCGGCGAAGGCCAGCGTCTGCGCGAACTTTTTTACGGAGCCGGGCTGCCAGGTCTGGATCGCATGCTCGATGTCGGAGGGCTGGATGCTGAAGCTCTCGCCCTTTTCGCTCAGGCTGCGAAGGTTGAGGAAGCTCCGGACCAGGAGCTTGGTCTCGCGATCGGGGCTGGCCAGGTGATTGCGGACCAGCCGATCGAGCGCGCCGCGCTCTTCGGCGGCGTAGTGCTCTGAGATCCGGTGGATCACGCCTTCGCGGTTTCGGCCCTTGAGAGAAGAGCGGAAGGATCCGCGTTTCTCGGGGTGGGTGACCGTGAGGGCCAGCGCCGACGATGCGATCGCAACCAATGAAATGGACAGGAGGACGATGGATTTCTTCATAGGCTTCACCTAGGAGAGCGTCTTTTCATCCTTCGTGCCGCGGGGAGGAGGGCGAGGGCGAATTCAAGCCGATGAAATCAGGAGGGATTTCTAGGCGAGACGAGTGCGGATGTCCGAAGCGTTGTTCGGGACACAGTCACCTGTTCAGGACTTCGTCAGGGAGCTCGTCGAGCCGGATGATCCCCGAGGTTTTGCTGCCTAAGTAGATCTGGTCACCCGATGGGCTCTGCGATGTGGTCCTCAAAATGGATTTGTGCTTCGTGAAGCGCTCGATCCAGATGCCCTGGTGCAGATCCACCAGATCGATATCTCCGTCCTTGCTCAGGACGAGAGCCCGGCTTCCCGACCGAGCGGGGTCGATCGGAAAGATCCCTTTGATGTCGGCGTCGCCGATAGTGAGGACGCCTTGATCCACCCATTTTTCGCCGATCTTATGCCAGCGCTGAATCGCGCCTTGGATGCTGACTCCGCTGGCGAAAATCCACCGTCCGTCGGCCGAGATCGCTGACTTGTGGATTCCGGTAGGGCCGAAAACAGGTCTTAGCACGGTGCCTGGCGTGGGCTCGCCGGTGCTCAGATCCCAGACCAGGAGTTTGTCCAGGTTGCCTTCTGCGTCGATGGTCTGGGTCACCATCGTCTCACCGTTTCGCGAATAGGCAGAGACCTCGGGTCCCGAGACCTGAAGCTCGAAGATATCGGAGAGAACTCGCTCGCCGTCGATCCATGCGAGACCTCTGTTTAAAGAGTTTTTGCTCAGGAAGGCCACCATGGCCGATCCATCGGGCGTCGGCAGAAGCCGGGTGATCTCGTATTTCTCGAGACCCCGGATCGTGATCGTGTCTCGGATGAGGCCGGGCCCGCGCCATCGCGCCAGGACGCCTCCGGTCTTGCGGATCCCGCCGAGGAGCCAGCCCTTCTCCGCGAGAAGCGCTGGAGTGTAACCTTTTTCCGCGGACCGAACTTCGAAGAGAAACCTGGCGGTCTTCGAGTCGTAGACCCGAAAGCCCTCCTCGTCATGAACGATGACTCGGTGGTTCTTGTCGTCAAAAACCGCTTTGGAGTACTCGGACTTGACTCCCTTGAAGCGCTTGAGAGGAATCTCCGGCTGGACGAGCCCGGGCTTCTCGCGGATGTCCACCTTTTCGTTCGTCTGCTTTTCTTCTCCAAGCAGTTTGAGGAGTTCGCGGCCATGCTTGGCCAACGAAGCCGAGAGCTGAGTTCGCTCCTCCGGGCTCAGGTGCTCGTGAACGCCCTGATCGAGCAGGCTGACGACTTGGGCGAGGTCCATTTCCGAAGGTGACTCGGCGATGAAGCCGGATCCGTTCGCGAACGGGGCCTGAGTCTGCCACCGGCGCAGAAAGCCTTCGAGCTTGTCTCGTCGAATATCCGTCACGGCTTTCGACTGGGTCGCCTCGTAGCCCTTCAGCCACGGATCGAGGCGCGACGCTGCGTTCGCGACCCATGAAAATGCGAGTGCCATTGCTATGACGAGTTTCAGCATAGACCTTTCCGAGAGGCCTGCTCTTCACCGTTCGTGCCGGGAGTAAGCGGAGCGGTATGACGGCAAGATGCCGAATTAATGAAGAAACCGGTCGACGCGGTCGCGCTGACTCGGAGCATGTTGTCGCCGGGGCGGTCATCTGACCAGGATTTCGTCGCTTGCCCAAAGCGGGGCCCGCGTACAAAATGGTTAAGTGATGAACGTTGTGCGGATTGCCAAGATGGGCTTTCTGCTTTTTCCGCTGCTGGCTTTCGCCGGGTCCGAGGCTCGCGCTCCGATGCCCCACCGGTTTCAGGCCGCCGTCGAAGCGTTCATGTGGGACGTGATCAAGAACCCCGTGCCGGGCGTGGCCGTCGCGATTTCGACGGCGACCCATGCGGAGCCTTGGCTACTTGCGAAGGGCGTACGCCACGCGATCGAGGGGCAACCACTTGACGTCGAGGATCGCTTCAATATCGGCTCCTGCACCAAGTCTTTCACGGCCGTCCTGATCGCCCGGCTTGTCGCGCAAGAGCGGCTGGCCTGGGGCACGACGCTTGGCGAGTGGGGCGAGAGGGTTGGCGTCCGGGTTCATCCGGGCTACCGGGACGTGACGATCGATCAGGTCCTTCTTCATCGAGCCGGAATCCCCAAATCGAAGCTGACTCCGCGCGAGTTCCTGGTCTTCGCTCCCGACGAG
>OUNM011002432.1_pt1 | contig 23019 bp, 17 predicted proteins | sample 1769961 | NCBI WGS metagenome assembly OUNM01 (sample SAMEA3914820, study PRJEB12502) | metagenome | biome: forest; material: soil | place: USA | collected 2012-03-12 | depth 0.3 m | reverse complement strand
GCGGTGGCGATCGCGCTCGACGCCAAGTTTGCCACCTCCGGCCAGGATTGTCTGGCCGCCAACCGCATCTATGTGCAGCGGCCGGTCTACGATCGCTTCTGCGCCGCTTTCGCGCGCCGCGTGGAACAACTTCGCATCGGCAACGGGTTATCCGCAGACGCCGAGATTGGCCCGCTGATGCATGAGCGCGCGGTCAAGAAGGTCGAGGAACAGGTCGCCGATGCGCTCACCCACGGCGCGCGCTGCCTCATTGGCGGCAAGCGTCACGTCGCCGGCCCGCTGTTCTATCAGCCGACGCTGCTCGTCGATGTGCCGGACGAAGCGCTGATCATGCATGAGGAAACGTTTGGGCCCGTCGCCGCTGTGACGCCGTTCGACGACGAGGCGGAAGTTGTCGCCCGCGCCAACGCCACCGAGTATGGCCTCGTCGCCTATATCGTGGCCGAGAACGGCGCCCGACAGGCTCGAATGGGCCGCGCGTTGGACTACGGCATGGTCGCGATCAACCGGGTCAAGATCACCGGCGCGCCGATCCCCTTCGGCGGCGTCAAGCAATCCGGCATCGGCCGCGAAGGCTCGCGCCTTGGCCTCGAAGCTTTTACTGATCTCAAATACCTCTGCCTGGACGTCGCGTAAGCTGTGTCGATATCCAGGTGATGCCGGCCTGCAAACGGCGGCTTCCTGCGCTTCCGGTGCTCACGTACTGAAGTACGCTCCGCTCCGGTTCTCGGAAACCACCATTTTCGGCTCGGCCTGACCTGAATCTCGACACACCTTTGGGCCGCACCAAGGCGATTTTCTTAAGGAGTCAAAAAATGCTCGAACAGTCCAACGAACTCTCGGCCTGGGACCGCGATCACCTCTTCCACCCCTCGACGCATATGGGCACGCATGCGCGCGGCGAGTCGCCGGCGCGCATCATGGCCGGCGGCGAGGGCGTCACCGTATGGGACAACACCGGCAAGAAGAGCATCGATGCCTTCGCCGGCCTCTATTGCGTCAATGTCGGCTATGGCCGCCAGAAGATCGCCGACGCCATCGCCGAGCAGGCCAAGAACCTTGCCTATTATCACGCCTATGTCGGGCACGGCACCGAGGCCTCGATCACCCTTGCCAAAATGATCATCGACCGCGCGCCGGAGGGCATGTCGAGGGTCTATTTCGGCCTCTCGGGTTCCGACGCCAACGAGACCAACATCAAGCTGATCTGGTACTACAACAACGTGCTGGCCCGGCCCGAGAAGAAGAAGATCATCTCACGCTGGCGCGGCTATCATGGCTCCGGCGTCATGACCGGATCGCTGACCGGCCTGGAGCTGTTCCACAACGCCTTCGACCTGCCTCGCGCGCCGATCCTGCACACCGAGGCGCCCTATTATTTCCGCCGCGCCGACCGCTCTATGAGCGAGGAGCAGTTCTCGCAGCACTGCGCCGACAAGCTCGAAGAGATGATCCTCGCCGAGGGCCCCGACACGGTCGCCGCCTTCATCGGCGAGCCGATCCTCGGCACCGGCGGCATCGTGCCGCCGCCGGCCGGCTACTGGGAAAAGATTCAAGGTGTGCTGAACAAATACGACGTTCTGCTCGTCGCAGACGAGGTGGTGACTGGCTTCGGCCGTCTCGGCACCATGTTCGGCTCCGACCACTACGGCATCAAGCCCGACCTGATCACCATCGCCAAGGGCCTGACCTCGGCCTATGCGCCGCTTTCCGGCGTCATCGTCTCCGACAAGGTGTGGCAGGTGCTGGTCAAGGGTTCCGACAAGCTCGGCTCGCTCGGCCATGGCTGGACCTATTCGGCGCATCCGATCTGCGTTGCCGCGGGCGTCGCCAATCTCCAGCTGATCGACGAGATGGATCTGGTCAGGAACGCCGGCGAGACCGGCGCTTACTTCCGCGCCGAGCTCGCCAAGGCCGTCGGCGGCCACAAACATGTCGGCGAGGTGCGCGGCGACGGCATGCTGGCGGCGGTCGAGTTCGTCAAGGATCGCGACGACAGCGTCTTCTTTGATCCGGCGCTTAAAGTGGGACCGCAGATCGCGAGCGCACTTGCCGCCAACGGCGTCCTCGGCCGCGCCATGCCGCAGGGCGACATCCTCGGCTTCGCGCCGCCGCTCTGCCTGACGCGCGAGGAGGCCGACACGATCGTCGCCAAGACCGCCGACGCCGTGAACAGCGTCTTTGCCAACCTCTGAAGCAATTCCAGGAAAAGTGTGAAACGGTTTTCCGACCGGAATTGCGTGAAAGAAAAGAAACAGAGCGACATGAATGCCATGACCAGAACCGTCCCCGCTACGATGGCCGCCGTGCAGCTTATAGGCCATGGCGGCCTGGAGAAGCTCGTCTACCGCACCGATGTGAAGGTGCCCGCGCCGGCCGCCGGCGAGGTGCTGGTCAAGGTCAGCGCTTGCGGCATGAACAACACCGACGTCTGGGTTCGACAAGGCGCCTATGGCACGGAGGAGGACGCTGCCGCGGTGTCGACCTGGCGTCGGCAGGGCAACACGCTCACCTTTCCGCGCATCCAGGGCACCGACACGGTCGGCAGCATCGTGGCCGTCGGTGATGGCGTTTCCCCCGAGCGCATCGGCGAGCGCGTCATGGTCGACTTCTCCATCTACAACCGCGACGACGATTCACTCGCCGACATCGACTATATGGGTCACGGCCGCGACGGCGGATATGCCGAATACCAGGCGCTGCCCGCCGAGAACGCGCATGTCGTCGACACAGAGTTGAGCGATGTCGAGCTCGCCACCTTCTGCTGCGCCTATCTCACCGGCGAGCAGATGCTGGAACGCGTAGCACTGAGGGCCGGCGAGCGGGTGCTGGTCACCGGCGCCTCCGGCGGCGTCGGCTCCGGCATCGTGCAGCTGGCACGGGCGCGCGGCGCCATTCCCTATGCCGTCGTCGGCAAGGGCAAGGAACAGGCCTTGCTCGACATCGGCGCCGAGAAGGTCGTCACGCGCGGCATTGCCGACCTGCCGGCGGCGGTCGCGGAGGCGACCGGCGGCCAAGCCATCGATGTGGTCGCCGACCTTGTCGGCGGCGCCATCTTCAATGATCTGCTTCGTATCCTGCGGCCAGAAGGCCGCTACACAACTGCCGGAGCAATCGCCGGGCCGGTGGTGCAGCTCGATCTGCGCACCATGTATCTGAAGCAGCTGCAGCTGCATGGCTCAAGCCAGGGCACACGAGCGGATTTCCGCCGCATCGTGCGTTACATCGAAGAAAAGAAGATCCGGCCCTTAGTTGGCGGCGTCTACAGACTGTCGGATTTCCACCGTGCGCAGAGCGACTTCATGGCCAAGGAGTTTGTCGGCAAGCTTGTCGTGGTGCCGGATGCGATGTGGCGCGGCGGCCAGAACCATTGATCCAGCCACTTCCAATTGTGAGCAATTCGATCGCTGTCTGCTGAGCGTGGGCAACGCCAATTCATAGGGTTTATGCGTTGTACCAGGCAGAGAACGCCAGTCCCGCGGCCAGCGTCGCCGCTGCGTATAGGGCCGGCAAAGCCTTGTTGCTCACGCCCATGCGCAGCAAAGTGTGGCCAAGATGATCCGTGCCGCCGATCCATGGCCGGCGTCCTTGCCGCAAGCGGCGAGTTATAACGAACACGGCATCTATCAGCGGAATCGCGATCCACGCCAATGACAAGCCGAACCCTCTCTCAGAGGCGTAAAGCACGATTGCGGCGCCGAGCAGAAGGCTGCCGCTGTCGCCCATGAAAACGCGCGCGGGCGGATAGTTGAAGCAAAGGAAGCCGACGCAGGCGCCCGCGCCGGCCATTCCGACATCGCCGCCCAGACCTAGGAGCGCCGCTGCAACTGCGCTCGCGGCGAGACCATCCGCATGGTCAAGCATATTGACCGCATTGCAGGCCACCCAGGTGACGATCGGAACCCACCATAGACCCGTGACAATCCCGGCAAGGATTGCGGCCGCGGCCAGTGCCGCCGCCTTGGCACCGGCGGAAAGCGATCGGACGTCATCGAGCGCGCCGATCAGGCAGAAAGCAGCCAGCAGAAGAATATGCTCAATCGGAAGCCACGGGGACATCGCTATCAGCATAGCGGGTCCCGCCAGCCGGGGAACCTCGCCCGATGTGTGCCATCGATCGCTCTTGACCTTCGAGACCGCGCCCAGACGAACCGCAAGACGCGCAAACAGCCAAACGCAAGGGACCGCTATAAGCAGGGCCCCGATGAACGGTGCCAATGAGGCAAGCGTCAAGCCATTACCCGTTCGGTGCGCATGTGCTCGATGCAGTCGGCGATTGTCTGCCTTGTGTTGCGCAGCGGACGCCAGCCCGTCATGGTGGTCAAAAGACTAGTGTCCGGGACGCGATCATAGGTGACGGCGAACCTGTCGCCATAGACCGCGTTGGAAGGCTTCATGACGATCGGGGCGTTCGTCCTGGCAGCCTCAACCACCATCTTTGCAAGGTTGCCGATCTGCATCGCCTCGTTGCCGCCCAGATTGACCGGTCGTCCCCGCAGGGATCGCGACTGCATGACCAGCAGCAACCCTTCGGCGGCGTCGGCAACGTGAAGGAATGCCCGCCTCTGCTCGCCGTCGTCGTGGACGACAAGCGGCTCGCCGCGCAGTGCAGCGTTGACGAACACCGGCAGCACAAGGCCGGTCGCCGAGCGTTGCCGCGGCCCGGCCATGTTGAATGGCCGCACGATCCAGGTCGGGATGCCCAGATCGAAGAACAGTCCAGCGACCAGATGCTCGACCGCCGCCTTGGCCGCGGCATAACCCCAGCGTGGCCGCAGGTCCGTCATCACCGGATCGGCCTCGGTGATCGGCCGGTCGCGGCCGGAGCCGTAAACTTCCGAGCTCGATGTGTAAAGCAGCGGGCGCCGGTGCAGCCGGCATGCCTCGACGATCGCGCAGCCCGACTCCAGAATGCCGCTGGTGACGGCAAAGCGCTCCTTATGGGCAAGCTGAACCCCGATCGGGCTCGCCAGATGGAACACCGCATCAGCTCGTCCGACCTCATCGTATACGATTTTGGCGAACGCCGGATCGCCAACCCTGAAAGTATGGATCGTCAGGCGGGGATCGCCGGCCGGAAGATTGCGCAACAGGCCATTCGAGAGGTCGTCGATAACGGTAACACTGCAATTGCGCGCAAGCAGCAGGTCAACCAGCGCCGACCCGACAAAGCCTGCGCCACCTGTCACCAAAACATGCGTGTGCGGGCCGAATTCAACCATGTCCGCGCTATGGTTGTCCAACGTGCACCCTCCTGATCGACCCGTGGCCCTCGCAAAGCACGGGACAGTTTTTTATACAGTCAAGGAAGGGGTAAACAACCCGTTTTTCTATCGACCGAGCGAGTTTGATCGTCCCCGATATGCAAACAGCAAGCACCCCATCCAACAGGTCACCGGAAGTCGGATGTCAGAGCCCGTAAGGGTAGAACTGATTCCGGCACGTACCCGCCACTGTTTAGATTCTCACTGTTCTAGCAAGAAACAAATTGTGAGGGTATCCCCATATTTCGGTGAAAGGAAATTTGTAAGCATACGCTAATATGTGGGTGGGAGAGTCGGTGGGAAAGAGTGGATACATGAGCCATAAATTATCGACTCATCCAATGTAATTGCGCTAACAAACCCGGGTTAGATCGTCGGGAGGTGTTTTGAAATCCGACTATCGTCCAGACATTGATGGTCTACGCGCAATAGCTGTGGCGGCCGTCATTGCTTTCCACTTCGAGTTGCCCGGGTTCCCGGGGGGCTTCGTCGGTGTCGATATCTTCTTCGTCATTTCCGGCTACTTGATAACGCGCCTTCTGACGGCCGAAGGCGGCGGACTGTCGCTGCTCGAATTCTACGGCAGACGCATTCGCAGGATAGCGCCGGCAATGCTGGTGATGATCTGCTTTTCGCTCATTGCGGGATGGTTTCTGCTGCTGCCCGGGGACTATGCCGGCCTGGGGCGCAGCGCGGCCTATTCTACCATCGGGTTGGGAAACTATTACTTCTTCTGGAATACGGGCTATTTCGATCGCGAGGCGACGCTTCTGCCGCTGCTTCACCTCTGGTCGCTCGGCGTCGAAGAGCAGTTCTATCTTGCATGGCCGGTTCTGCTTCTTTTTGCGAACAGGCTGGCGCGAGGCCGACGGCTGCCGATCGTGGCCCTCATCAGCGGCATCGCGCTGATCAGCTTCTCGGTCGCCCTGCATTTGGTAGCGGTCGATCCGAAACAGGCATTTTACGTTCCCTTCAGCCGGGCCTGGGAGCTGGCTCTCGGCGGCCTGCTCGTCTTTGCGCCGCCCATAGGCCGCCGCGTCACTTCCGAAGCCTTCGGGCTGCTCGGCCTTTGCCTGTTCGCCGCCGGCGCCGTCTGGCTGTCGCCGAGCCAGCCCTTTCCGGGCCTCAGCGCGCTCGTGCCGGTGACGGGTGCCGTCCTGCTCATCTGGCCGCGTTCGCAGTCAACGGTCTCGGCCTTGCTTGCGAGCGCGCCTTTGCGATCGACGGGCAAGATTTCCTATAGCCTCTATCTTTGGCATTGGCCGATCCTGGTCTTCTTTCGTCACTATGCTGGCACCGCAATGCCGACGGCCGTCGAATCGACGGTCCTGATCGCGGCGGCCTGGCTGGCAGCGTATCTCTCCTGGCGCTTCGTCGAGGAACCCGTTCGCCGCCTGCGGGCGCCTCCGGTCAGGGCACTGCTCGCAGGCGCGACCGCTGCAGCGATGATTTGCCTGAGCGGTAATGCGATCTTCCAAGCCGGCGGCTTCACCACCAGGATTTCGAAAGAAGTCGAGGCCATGCGCAGCCTCGACGCGATGTGGGATTGGCCATGTCCGCAGATGGTGAATATCCATGAGCTCGGCACCACGTTCTGTGCCTTCGGCGCGCCTTGGGATAAGGCGAAGCATCACGCCGTGCTGTGGGGCGACAGCCATGCAGAGCATCTCGCCCCGCTATTCGACACCGTGGGCAAAGGTGAAAATACCGCCTTCTTTCTTTACCGTGCCTGCCCGGCCGCCTTCGGGGAGGGCGTCCACCGCGACTTTCCGGAACACCCAGATTACCGGGAAAGCTGCGCGTCGTCGCGAAAGGCGGTGGTCGGCATGCTGAGACAACGGACGGACATCGACCTCGTGGTGTTGTCCTCGGCCTGGACGAACCTGGCCTATACCGATGTGGCTGCCGATGATGGGCGGCAAAGGGACAAAGTCCTGCTGTTGCGTGATGGCCTGCACAGCCTCGCCGAGGAAATCGCCACTCCAGATCGGCGTGTCGGTATCATTGGGCAGATGCCCACCCCAGGCCTGGATCTGACCTCATGCGCGGTGATGCGGGAAAGCGGGATGCTTAGGCGTTGCTCGACCGACATGGATAGCGAGCGGATTCTGCAGATTTGGTCGCCAATGGTGGCGGCGCTCGGATCGCTCGCGGAAGGAAACGCGGTGTTCGTTGTCGATCCGCTCGAAGGCATGTGTCCGGACAAACATTGCGCCACCTACGTCAACGGTGAATTCATCTACCGCGACGGGTCGCACATACGCAGAAATCTCAAGCCGGACACCGACGATGCGATTGCGAAAATGATGGGCCTTTACGCGGCTCTTGATACAAGCCAAGGGCAAGCCCACGTCTCGGCCGCAGACGCCGAGCAACCCCAAACGGCCACCAGAAGCAATTGAGCGGACAGGCCACCGACAGCGCATAGTCTCTATGTCGACGACGACCACCTCTCGATCTTCGGCGCACGGCTCATCGTTCCGAAGATCATAGAGAAACTTAGGACTGATTTGTCCGTGGCGTCACGGCAGCCACTGTCGCAATCGACCACGCGATGATGGTACCCAGAAGCGTGAAGCAGAGTGCGCTGACCGATAGAGGAACGGCGACCTCGTAGGTTCGTCCGTTTTTGCGGGGATCGCTCGAATCCGTGGCCGCGAAGAGCACTGCGTCGCGACTACGGAATGTATACTCGCCCGGCCGGACGGCGGGCCATGCATGGGGAGACCAGCCGATCCGCTGGAGCGGTGTCTTGTCCTCGCGCAGATAGGATGCTTGCGACGAAGACATACCGGGAAGGCTGTCAAACCGGAAAAGACCCGGAAATTGTGAGGGCGGCAGCAGCGTCTCGTATCCGCCGCGCGCGGTAGACATGGTCGCGTTCTGTAGTCGCCCGATGGCCAGCGGCGGTGTGACGAGCAGGATCGCAACGCAGCCGGCGGCAAATGCCGCGACGCCCGCAGCTGTCCCGAAAGCAAAGCTCCAAGGCCTCCCTCTTTCTGCCTGCGATGACTTTCGAATGGGCACTCTGCGCTCGGCAAGCATGCCGCCAATTCCCAGGGCGACTGGTAGAAAAAGACTTGGGGTGAGCAAGATGTCATGGGACGTCAGCATCACCCCTATAAGCGCCATGCCAAGGGCGAGATCGCCGACGTTGCGGGCGAAGCAGAAGGCGAAGCCGATAAGGCCGATCGGGATCAACCAACCGAGGTGGCCAAAGGCGATGGCAAAGAGGAGGAAGGTGTTGTGGGGCGCCAAGGCCTGCGCCTCCTCGAGTCCGCGGCCGAAGAAGCCGCCTTCGCGATAGGCGAGCAGGCCGCGCTCGAGGAAGAGGGCTCTCGCCGAGATCGAATTTCGCTTGCCCTCATCGCTCAGGCGTTCGCCGAGCGCCTGGATTTTTGCAGCGCTGGTTGGTTCGCCGGCTCCGGACGACGACGAGGTGCCGGATGGCGAAGAAGACCGGGTTGCGGCGCCCGCAGGCTTGCCGGCCTCGAGGGCAGGGGCTGAACTGGTCGCAGGATTTGTCGGTTGTTGGTCGATGTCCGCGGACGAACCCGGCTCAACCGGCGCCGCCGCCGTCCCCTCAGGCGATGGCGCAACCGGGACCACGGCCGGAAGGGATCGATCGTAAGACGTATCGACAGCCTCCGATGCCTCGTCGAGCGCCTTGCGTAAGGACAAAACGCCGGCAAGGGAGTCATCTATGGCGACGCGGAAATAGGCATTTGTGGCAAGCGCGATTCCGATGGCTGCCAGCAGCGCACATGCGAGCGCGACCGCACGGCCCCAACCGTCGACATCGATCTGAAAACGGCGGCCGCTGCGCAATTGCTGCCAAAGGCGAACGGCAATCGGCACGGCCACGGTGCAAAAGGCGGCAAGAAGGGTCGAGCGGGAGAGGGTGACAAGGAGCCCTGCGCCTACAAGGACCAGGAAGCTTGCGCGCCATTTTTGCGCGACGGCGCGGTAACTCGCTGCGGCCCCGAGCAGAAGGCCAGCCGCCGCGACATTCGGATTGATCGCCAGGCCGGCGGCCCGGCCAGGGGTATTGGTAAAACCGTTGGCGAACAAAAGGTCGAGAAAACACGCCACCGCGCCGAGCACTGTAACCGATGCCGATATGCGCAACACCGTTGCAGGGGTGGAGGCAAGCATGAAGACGATCGCCGCGCCGCCGAGAAAAAGGGTGATCAGATAGCACTCGGCGACGATCCCGACCGGACGCAGCGCGACCGGGGCAACCGCCATGGCGGCGGCGACCGCAAGCGGAAAGATGGCGCCGCGCACGTCCCGACGCACCGCAAGAATGGCGACCGTGACGATCAGGACGCCGCCATAGAGCGCATGAAAAACCAGCCGCGCGAACTCATCCCGTCCTGTAAAGAACGGCAGGAAGTATGGCATGAACCAGGACTGATAGATGACGACGATGAATGCGCAGAGCCAGGCGGAAATGTTTGTCAGGACCGCCTGCAGCGGATGCGTTGAATTCGCCGCGCGTTGCGAATGGGCAATCCCGCTCATGCGTCAGTCCGCGAGATAAAGGCGTTCATAAGCGTCGACCATGGCTTCTGTCGAATAGCGCTCCCGCATTGCCCGTTGCCGAAATTCCCGGTCGCCGGCTTGTTCCGGCAATCGGTCGAGCACGGCCAGAAGCCCACGCGCCAGATCGGCGGGGTCGCGAGGCTCTACCAGTACACAACCCGGCATGCCGGAGACAGCTTCCGGATTTCCCCCGACATTGGTGGCGACGACAGGAAGACCTGCCGTGAGCTTTTCCATCAAGGCGTTGCAAAAGCCCTCTTCATGGGAGGCGATCACGCCGACATCCATGCCGGCGAGTAGGCCCGGGACATCGTTCTGCATTCCCAGCAGCCGCATTTTCGCTCCAACGCCAAGCCGCTGGGCTTGCTCGGTCAGGGCCGCTCCGATGCCCCGATCCTGTCCTGCTATGAACAACTTCAGGTTCGGCCGGCTTTGGCTTGCGCGCGCGAATGCCTCGACGAGATCGCTGTGTCCCTTATACGGAATGAGATTGGCGACGATGACGATGCCGATGTCGTCGGGACCGAGACCGAGGCGGCTTCGAGTGCCGTCCCGGCGGTCGCCGATATCATCGAAACGGCTCAGATCGAGACCATTTGGAATGACGCGGACGCGGTTTATGTCGTAGCCGTCGCGGGCCGCCATATCCGCCGCGACCGCATGCGAGTTCGCGACCACCACATGCGAAAGCCGGTTGGCGACCCGGTCCATACGCTTCAGCCGTGGCCATCGCTCCTGATGGTGGCCGAGACCGCGCCGCGAGGTGATCACCAGCGGCGCCAGCGCGAACCGTCCCGCCATGGCGCCGAGGAAGTTCGTCAAAGGCAGGAAGGCATGAACCACGCGCGGCCGGGTCCAGGCGATGCGCACCACAAGCGAAGCGACGGCGGCGCCGAGAACCAGCATCGCCTTCACGCTTGGCCGCGTTTTCGGTGCAACCCTCGGTTTGACGGCCGTCCCGGCCGATGTCGGCGATGCGGGGGAGGGATTCGGCCGATGCAGCCCGTACAATACCGGGATTCCGGCATCGTCCAGTGTTTGTGCCAGAACGCCACTCCGCGACAACGAGAAGACTTCGACCTTCCAGCCCCGCTTCTTCAATTCCCTGGCAAGCAGCACAAGCTGGCTTTCGGTGCCGCCGAGATCGAGCGTCCCGATAACAAAGAGCACGCTGCGACGAGGCCTGCTTGCGCGTGCGGTCGAAGGCACGGCGGCGCGCTGTTGGCTGTCAGCATCAGTCATCAAAAGTTCTTTTCGCAGCGTCATCCGCCCCGCCGCTTATCCTCGTTGACCCGGCTTGCCATAAGGCGTCGGCCAACTGCAAGCAGAAGTCTTGGCCGGGCAATGGGATTCCACAAAGAGCCACGAGCAAACAAGATTGAGTTAGCCCGTGGCTCCCGAAACCAACTGCGTCGAAAGTCTCGCAAGTTCGCGACGCTGAAGGACCATTCCGACCGCTGCGAGCAACACACCCATTGCCAGAAGCATGAGTGGGGGAGCCCATTTCAAACGCTCGAACTTCGCCTCGTAGGCACGCACATTGTTGAAATCTTCCGCGGTGCCAAGCTGTTGCCAGGGCTGGCCATAGGCCTTTTTCAAGAGAGGCAGCATCGATCCGAATTGCGCGTAGTAGGAATCTACGATCGACAGATCCTGTTGTATTTCGACAAGGGAATGCGGAACGAAGACGCCGTAGTCGGAATCGAGAACATTGCCGTTCGACTGAACGACTGTGTGCTCGGGCACGCTGTATATGGTGGCGTCGATACCCTGATCGGCGAGCACGGAATAGACGATCTTCGCAACCTGGGAACAGAACCCGTAGCCGCGATCAAGTGCCTTTCGCGGGGTTACAAATTCATAGTTCTCCAGGTTATCCTGATATTCCGGCCGGAAGCTGAGCATCCAGAGCAGGTAATTGTCGAAAACACTGATCCTCGTGTAGCGCGTATCGGCCGCCGTCCAGTTGTCGCCTTCCGTCCAATAGTGCACCACCCCGCCCGCAACAGCCTTGGTCAGGCGATCGAGATATGCCTGCATCGGCTCATCGGGGCCGCGGTAGAGGTCCTCGACATCGCCAACGCCCTGCTCGAACCCAAGCGGCCCCGCGGTTGCCTGGGCAGGCGGCGATGGGTAAGCCCTGATCAATCCGAGAGGATAGGCCGAGACAAACAGCAGGAAGGCTGTTCCGACGCCGGCCAGGAAAAGGCCGAGCGAACGCAGCAATGCCGCAAACAGGCTCAGCCGAGGCCTTTGATCCCGAATCTTCATGGCATCATTCATGGTGATTGAAGCATATCACTTCGCGACAGACGCGGCCTCTGGTCCATGGCGCGGAAATTGTGGACAGACCACCTTCGAACTTCCGTGATAAAATTGTCATTCGGCGCCGGTTGTGACTTGTCGCGGCGCGTCGAACATGTGCATTGGGCGCCCTGAATGGGACATCGATTTGGCATTGAGCAGAAACCGAAACCCGGGCAGCACCGTCGGCACACTGCGACGCCTGTGGCAGCAGGTGCCGAAGCGTCGGCAGAGGCAGTTTTTCGGCCTGCTTGTGCTTATGGTTTTCGGCGCGCTTGCCGAAGCGGCGACGCTTGGCGCTTTGCTGCCGTTTCTGGCGCGTATCGCCAATCCGGACGCGGTTGACGGCCAGTCGTTCCTCGCACGCCAACTTGCCGGTTTTCCGCTAGCCAGCGCTTCCGACAGCCTTCTCGGCCTGACCGTTCTGTTTTCGGTGGTGGCGCTCATCGCCGGCGCGGTGCGCATATTCCTGACCTGGGCCACGAATTCTTATGTCTTCGCGCTCGGACATGAAGTGGGGGTGAAGGTCTACGACCGGGTGCTCCGTCAGCCCTACAGCTACCACGTTTCGCGCAATTCCAGCTCGGTGTTGGCCGCGCTTCGCCAGGTCCAGGCCATCACTGCGGGCGTGATGCTGCCGCTGATGCAATCGATCAGCGGCATAATCATCGGCGTCTTCATCGTCGCGGCGCTTTTTGTCCTGAGCTCCTTCATCACCTTCGTCATCTTCGCGGGCTTTGGCGCGGTCTACCTGGCCATGTCGCTGGTCATCCGCAAGCACCTCAAGAGGAACGCGCGCATCATCGCCAGCACGCAGGCCGAGGGCATCCGGTCGGTTCAAGAGGGGCTGGGCGGCATCCGGGACGTCATCATCAACGACACCCAACCTTATTTTTTGTCGCGCTACAGCGAACTCGATAGTCGTCTGCAACGGGCCAACGCAGCGAACGCGCTGGCGGCGGCCGCGCCGCGTTTCGCGATCGAAGCCGCGGGCATGGTGATCATCGCCGTGCTCGCCTATTTCCTGATAACCCGGTCGAACAATGCCGGCCAAGTGCTGCCGATGCTTGGAACATTCGTTCTCGGAGCGCAGCGGCTGCTTCCGTCCATGCAGCTCGTCTACGGCAACTGGGCGCTCATACTGAGCAACCTTGCCGGCGCCGAGGTCGTGCTCCAAGCGCTCGAGGCGCCACTTGGTCCGGAATGGAACCAGCCTCCGGCCAAGCGCCTTCCGTTCGATCGGACGATCGTGCTCAAGGATGTGTCGTTCCGTTACGCTTCCGATCAGCCGCCGATACTCTCGCGGTTCAATCTCGCCATATCGAAGGGTAGCAAGATCGGGTTCGTCGGCAAGACCGGCAGCGGGAAGAGCACGACGGTCGATCTGATCATGGGTCTGCTGGAGCCGACCGGCGGATCAATCGAGATCGACGGGCAGAGGCTGGACGGCGCGACGCGGCGGGCCTGGCAAAGGCAGATCGCGCATGTGCCGCAAAGCATCTTCCTGGCCGACGCCTCGATCGCCGACAATATCGCCTTCGGCATCGACCCTGCCACGATCGACCGCGAGCGGGTGCGCAATGCCGCGCAGCAGGCTGCCCTGGCGGACTTCATCGAAAGCCTGCCGCAGGGCTATGAGACTCGGGTCGGCGAGCGCGGCGTGCGCCTGTCGGGCGGCCAGCGCCAGCGGATCGGCATCGCCCGGGCGTTGTACAAGCAGGCTTCCGTGCTTGTGTTCGACGAAGCGACGAGCGCGCTCGACACGGAGACCGAGGCCGCCGTCATGGAGGCGATCCGGGAACTGCCCGCCGAGTTGACGGTACTGATCATCGCGCACCGGCTCACGACAGTCGAAAATTGCGACGAGATCGTAACGCTCGAAAACGGCCAGCCGCATATCTGGACGAGAGCCGGCGGGCAGATCGCTTGAAGCGCGCCGCGCCGGTGCATGCCGCGCGTGGACGTTCAGACGCTCACCGGTTCGGGTTCTGGAAAAGGAATTCCGTGCAAGCTTCGCCCGTGGATATCCTGACGAGCTCGAAATCGAACCGCCGCTTGAGGAAATCGACCACTGCCTGGTCGTCGGCGAACTCCATTGGCCAGCCGCCCAGCCAGTCGCGGACGTCGGTCATATAGCTCATGCCTCGGCCTTTTTTCTTGTCGTAGATCTGCTTCACGAGCCCTGGCAGCTGAAGCGGATTGCGGGCGAGCCCGAAGCGCCAGATATACCAATACTCCATCCACCGCCTTTGGCCTGGGCCGGCGGCGTTGTAGCGGCGTTTTACGTCGAGCCAGAACTGTGCGGAAGGCTTCACGACATTCGAAGAATAGAGAGCGATGAAGAACAGGCCGCCGGGCGCCACCCTGCGCGCCGCGTTTTCGACCGCTTGCCACATGGCGCCGGTGTGGTGGAGCACGCCCCAGGAATAGACGAGGTTCCAGGTGCCTAGGGTCTCCAGATAGCCGGCATCGAGCACGTCGCCTCGTTCGACCGCCCAGTTCGGCGGGTCGCCGGCCATTTGGCGCAGCTTTCCGGTTGTCCTGACCGAAAGCGGATCAAAGTCGAAGGAATGGATCCGATCCGCCTTCGCATCGAAAGCGGCAAGCGAGTGCAAGCCGCTGCCGCTGCCGATATCGAGAAAGTCCGTCCCTTCGAGGCTCGTCTTGCCCAGGAAGGACAGAAGCTTGTCGGCGGCCATGCGGCGCCGCTCAGCCGTGTAGTGGTTGTCGATGAACGACGCCCAATTGGCTCCGAATTCATATCGGTCCGACGTTTGATTTCCGGCAAATGTCATTCTGCTGCGGCTCGGTGCTTCACTTCGATGATTTCCATCATGTGGGCGGTGACTTTCTCGATATCATAACGCTCTTCGGCGATCGATCGACTGTTCTTCGCCATGCATTCGGCTTCATCCGGGTTGTCGATCAGGCGGATCATGGCTTTTGCCAAGGGGGTCGTAGCGCCGACCGGCACCAGCAGGCCGTTCACCCCCGGCACGATAGGCGCGCGACAACCCGGCGCATCCGTCGTGATCACCGGTCGCCCCATGGCCATCGCCTCCAGAACCGAGCGCGACGTCCCTTCGCGATAGGACGGAAGCACGAAGATACGCGCCTCGGCGATGACCCGGCGCACGTCGTCGACCGGCCCGTGATAGCGGATGGTTCCGTCCGCGACGGCGGCCTCGACCTCCGAGACCGGAAATCCCGCCGGATTTGGATCCTTGTCGCCGACAAGGTCGAAACGCGCCTCCGGCCGTACCGCCTTGACCAGTCTTGCCGCACCCAGATATTCCGCCAGCCCTTTGTCGCGCAGCAGGCGCGCGATCATGAGAAATCGCGGTTTGTCTGGCAACGGCGCCACCTTGAACCGATCGAGGTCGACCCCCGAGCCGTTGACGACGTTGGCTGGCGTGCGCCCGAGCAGCCCCAGCCGACGGAAGTCTTCCCGGTCGTCGCCGTTCTGGAAGGTGACCGTGGTGGCAAGGCGCAGGCTGGCGGCATAAAGAAGCCTGGCCACCGCATTGACCATCCGCCAGCGCAGCGATTTGTACCGGTCGGTGAACGCATAGCCCAGTCCGGTGACCAGCGCGTGCCGGCGCGGCACCCCCGCGATCAGCGCCGCCGGTATGCCATAGACGATCGGCTTGATCGCGCAGGTCAGAATGACCTGAGGCTTGAGCTCGCGCAGCTTTTCGTGAAGGCGAAAGGCCAACAGCGTGTCGCCGAATGGCGCAATGGCGGCTCGCTCCATCGGCAACGCATGGAACCGAATGCCGTTTTCGCTCAGCCACCGAACGGTCATGGCGTCGAACGGCGCCAGCGCATGAACGTCGTATCCGGCAGCGCGCAATGCGAGCAGAAGATGTCCTCGCGTCGTTGCAAGGGACTTTGGTTCGCTCACGACAACGACGATGCGATTCATGCGTTCAGGTTTTTCGGCTGATGCTTCAGGCCATTCGGCTCTTGTAGGTTCTTGAAGGTCGAAACCCAATCCCGCCGCATGTTATCCACAACATCGACTGGGATGAGCATATGGCAGCAGGAGAATTGGTCATGGACCATTTTTGCGTGGAGACTTTGCTCTACGCTCCGGCACGTCGTTGAATTGGCGCACAGCCTGCCATACAAGCGCCTCGACTCAACAAGTGGCCCGAGGAAATCCGCTGATGTCCGAACGCATTGCCGTTATCGGCCTGGGGTATGTCGGCCTGCCGGTAGCCGTGGCGTTCGGGAAGTTCTTCCCCGACACGATCGCTTTCGACATCAGCGAACGTCGGATCAACGAGTTGCGCGACGGCGTCGACCGGACAGGAGAGGTCGACACGGCGGCGCTCAAGGATGCCTCGATCGTGCTTACGACCGACCGGGAGATGCTTAAAGGCGCGACGTTCTTCATCGTTGCCGTACCGACCCCTATCGACATCAATCGCGCTCCCGACCTTGCGCCTCTGAAGCTGGCGTCTGAACTTGTCGGCGAGGCGGTCAGCAAAGGCGCGGTCGTCGTCTTCGAATCGACCGTCTATCCCGGCGTGACCGAGGATTTCTGCGGGCCGATCATCGAGCGGATTTCCGGCCTGCGGCATCCGGACGACTTCGCGCTCGGCTATTCGCCTGAACGGGCCAATCCCGGTGATCGCGAACACTCGCTGCGGCGCATCGTCAAGGTCGTCTCCGGCGAAAACCCCGAGACGCTGGAGCGTGTGGCGAGCGTCTATGGCCGCATCATCGATGCCGGGGTCTACCGCGCCCCGTCGATCAAGGTGGCCGAGGCGGCGAAGGTTATCGAAAACACCCAGCGCGACCTCAACATCGCTCTGATGAATGAGCTGGCAATGATCTTCGAGCGGCTCGATATCCGCACGCAGGATGTCCTTGATGCAGCGTCGACGAAATGGAACTTCCTTCCCTTCAAGCCGGGCTTCGTCGGCGGTCACTGCATCAGCGTCGATCCCTATTATCTGACGGCCAAGGCGGAGGCCGAAGGTTACCACCCGCAGATCATCCTCGCCGGCCGTCGCATCAATGACGGCATGGGCGCCTTCGTCGCCCAGCAGGTCGTCAAGCAGCTGATCCGTTCTGACATACCCGTCAAGGGCGCGTCCGTCGGCGTTCTCGGCCTGACCTTCAAGGAGGACGTGCCGGATTTGCGCAACAGCCGCGTCTTCGACATGGTCAAGGAGCTGCGACAGTTCGGCATTGTGCCCAAAGTCCACGATCCGCTTGCCGATGCCGAAGCCGCCCGGCGCGAGCATGGCGAAACGATCCTGCCGCTCGAGGAGATCGTCGATCTGCAGGCGCTTGTCCTGGCGGTGCCTCACAAGCATTATCTGGCCGGCGACAGAGCGCGTCTTTTTCAGATGATCAGGCCGGGTGGGACATTGTTCGACATCAAGTCAGCCCTCAAACCCAATGAAGTTCCCGACAAGATAAGATATTGGAGCCTGTAAGGCTCGGCCTTAAACCAACGCTAGGATACGCCGTTGACGTCAAGCAGGCCTGTTCTGATTACCGGCGCGGCCGGTTTCATAGGGTTTCATCTGTGCCAGCGGCTGCTGGCCGAGGGCCGCGAGGTTATCGGCCTCGATTCCATGAACGAGTATTACGACGTCACCCTCAAGCAGGCGCGGCTCGAGCGGTTGAAGGCGTTTGCGAACTTTCGTTTCGAGCATGTCGATCTCACCGACGGCGACCGCATTTCGGCTCTGTTCCAGTCAGCCGCGCCGGAGATCGTCGTCAATCTCGCGGCGCAGGCCGGCGTGCGCTATTCGCTGACCAATCCGCACGCCTATGCGGAAAGCAACCTCAACGGCTTCCTCAATGTGCTCGAAGGGTGCCGGCACGCCTCGGTCGGCCATCTGGTCTATGCGTCGTCGAGCTCGATCTATGGCGGCAGCACGCGCATGCCGTTTTCCGTGCACGATCCAGCCGACCATCCGCTCAGCCTTTACGCGGCGAGCAAAAAGGCCAACGAGCTGATGGCGCACACCTACAGCCATCTGTTCGCGCTGCCGACGACGGGATTGCGCTTCTTCACCGTCTATGGCCCGTGGGGACGGCCCGACATGGCGCTGTTCATCTTCGCCAAGGCCATCCTCGCCAACGAGCCGATCGACGTCTTCAATCATGGCAACATGCAGCGCGATTTCACTTATATCGACGATATCGTCGAGGGCATCGAGCGCGTCATGCGGCATCCCGCGACACCCGATCCCGAGTGGAAAAGTGCTGCGCCGGATCCTGCGACCAGCAGCGCCCCGTTCAGGATCCACAACATCGGCGGCAATTCGCCGGTGCAGTTGAACCGGCTGATCGAGGTGCTGGAAGACGCGCTCGGGCGTAAGGCAAACCGCAATTTGATGCCGATCCAGCCGGGCGATGTTCCGGCTACTTTCGCCGATGTCAGTTCGCTCGAGGAGGCGACCGGCTTCAAGCCGAAGATTCCGATCGAGGTCGGCGTTCCGCGCTTCGTGGAATGGTATCGGGACTTCTATCGGGTATGATGCAAAGCTTCGGTCTCTCGGAGAGGACGACGGGTGGAAAATCCATGAACGCGCGTTACGATTTCGGCCGCAACTGGTCCGATCTCGCCGCGCGCTTCGAGGACGAGCATCTCGACCGGGCCTGCGAGGATCTTCGCCGCCTGGCGGGCGATCTGGAGGGCAAGACTTTTCTCGACATCGGCTGCGGATCGGGCCTGCATTCGGCGGCCGCGCTGCGGCTGGGGGCGGCGAAGGTCGCGGCGCTCGACTATGACGCTGACTGCGTCGGAACGACCAGGGCCGTGCTGTCGCGGTTCGCGCCGAAGGCCGAATGGAGCGTCGAGCGGGCCGATATCCTCGACAGGACCTCGCTTCCGGCCGGGACGTTCGACGTCGTCTATTCGTGGGGCGTGCTGCATCATACCGGCGACATGTGGACGGCGATCGCAAACGCGGCCCGTCTCGTCGGCAAGGGGGGACGATTTGGCATCGCCATCTACCTGAAGACACCGCTGTGCGGAGCATGGACGGTCGAAAAGAGGCTTTACTCCTCGCATCGGTGGCTGCGGCCTCCGGTGAAGGCGCTGTTCGTCTCGGCCTATATGCTGGCGAGGACGCTGCGCCACCGGGACCCGATCTCTTTTGTGCGGGACTATCGCTCGCGCCGAGGCATGGAGTTCCTGGCCGATGTGGACGATTGGCTCGGCGGCTATCCCTATCAGTCCACTTCCGCCAGGGAGCTGGAGACGGTCGTCGAAAAACTTGGATTTCGCATGCAGCGGCGCTTCAATGTCGTGCCGGGAATCGGTCTTTTCGGTACTGGCTGCGGTGAATGGTGTTTCGAGCGAACGGATTATAGCGACATGGAGCAGTAGCGCCGGATGTGCGGTATTGTCGGCATTGTGGGGGGAGCGGCCGCGACGGGCAGCGGCGGCTTCACCGTGCGCCGCATGGCGGACAGGATCCGGCATCGCGGACCGGACGGCGACGGCGTCTGGACCGACGCCGAGGCCGGTATCGCTCTCAGTCAACGCCGGCTGGCCATCATCGACCTGTCATCGGCCGGCGCGCAGCCGATGATCTCGCATAACGGCCGCTACGTCATCGTCTTCAACGGGGAGATCTACAATCACAGTGAGATGCGGGCGCATCTCGACCGGGAATTCGGCGCCCATGCCTGGCGCGGGCATTCCGACACCGAGGTGTTTCTGGCAGCGATCGAAGCGCTCGGAACCAAAAAGGCGCTTGAACTGGCGGTCGGCATGTTTGCCTTCGGCCTGTGGGACCGGCGCGAAAGAACGCTCGTTCTCGGCCGCGATCGCCTGGGCGAAAAGCCGTTATATTATGGCCGGACCGGCAAGACGTTCGCGTTTGCCTCGGAATTGAAGGCGTTTCAGCCGCTGCCGGATTGGCGCCCAGAGATCGACCGCAATGCGCTGGCATTGCTGATGCGCCACAACTACATCCCCGCCCCCTACAGCATCTATCAGGGCATCCGGAAATTGAGGCCCGGCCACTTTCTTGTCCTGGCCGATGCCATGCACGAGCCGCGCGTCGAGCGCTATTGGAGTGCTGCCGAAATCGCCGAGCAGGGCCAGTGCGAGCCTTTCCAAGGCAGCCCCGAAGAGGCGGTCGATGAGGTCGAGCGTTATCTTTGCCGCGCGCTCGAAGGGCAGATGATCGCCGACGTGCCGCTCGGCGCCTTCCTCTCGGGCGGCATCGATTCCTCCGCGGTCGTGGCGGTCATGCAGTCGATCAGGCCGCGGCCGGTGCGCACCTTCACGATCGGCTTCAACGAAGCTGGCTATAACGAGGCAGACCACGCCAAACAGGTGGCGCGCCACCTCGGCACCGATCACACCGAACTTTATGTCAGCCAGCGCGACGCACTCGATGTCGTGCCGCAATTGCCCGGCATCTATTGCGAGCCGTTCTCGGACTCCTCGCAAATCCCGACCTTCCTGGTCTCCAAGATGGCGCGCGGCAGCGTCACAGTGGCGCTGTCGGGCGACGGCGGAGACGAGCTGTTCTCCGGCTACACGCGCTACGCGCTGGCCGATGCGTTCTGGAACAAGCTGTCGCGCGTCCCAATCGGCCTGCGCCGTGCGTCGGCCAGCCTGGCGACACTGCCTTCGCCCGGTCTCTACGACAATGTCGCGGGCGGGATCATGCCGCTTCTGCCGCAACGCCTGCGCCGCGAACGCGTCGGCGACAAGATCCACAAGGCCGCGTCCGTGCTTTCGCTGCGAAGCATGAACGATGTCTACCGCCGCCTCTGCTCGCATTGGGAGCCCGCCGAGATCATCCCGGACGCGGTCGAGCCGGCCACCATGCTGACCGGGCTGGAAGCGCTGCCGGCGCTGTCGGGTAACGTCGAGCGGATGATGTATATCGACATGATGAGCTATCTGCCCGACGATATCCTGGTGAAGGTCGACCGCGCGGCGATGGCCGTCGGCCTCGAGACCCGCGTGCCGCTGCTCGACCATCGCCTGGTAGGTTTCGCGCTGTCGCTGCCGCTTTCCATTCTGCGCGCCGGCGGCCAGACGAAGTGGCCGCTCCGCCAACTGCTTTACAGGCATGTTCCGAAGGCGCTTGTCGAACGCCCCAAGATGGGCTTCGGCGTGCCAATCGATGCCTGGCTGCGCGGCGCGCTGCGCGATTGGGCCGAAGCGCTGCTCGACGAGCGCCGGCTGCGCGAAGACGGGTTCTTCCGGCCCGACGTGATCCGGCGCGCCTGGTCCGAACACCTGACCGGACAGCGCAACAATCAGTACCTGCTTTGGGACGTGCTGATGTTCCAGTCCTGGCGGGAAGCCACGCAGGGCGCATCGGCGGCGGTCGCGGCTTGAACGGGCGAAACAGTTCCGTGCCATCGGATACCGACCCGGGCAGAGGGGGCAGGGAAGGGGGATTGTTAGGGGAACACGCACGCAACCCCGAAGATTGCGAAGCAAAGGCACTGAACCCGTCCACATCGCTCCGGCGCCATCTGACCGCCAAACAGGTCAACCGATACTTCTCGATCGCCTGCTTCTTTTCGCCACCGGTGCTCGGATCGGTGGTGAGCTTCGTCTTTCATGGCGGCGCGCTCTGGTCCTTGGCGCTGTTGGCCGCCGGGCGACGCCGCTTGAACATCGACCGGCCGATGCTGGCCATGACCGTCGCGATCTACGCCTATTGCGGAGCCCAGGTGCTGGCGTCGATCGTCAACGGCACGCTGCGGGCCGATGCGACGCATTTCCTGCCGCTGATCACCTTGGCGTTGTTTCCGATCTCCTATTCGGCCTGGAGCATAACCGACAAGGCAAGCCTGGCACGCATTGCCGTGCTTGCCAGCGCGGCGGCTTGCGTCGGAGCGCTGGTGCTGGCCATCGTGCAATATCACGGGATCGGGATGCTGCGAGCGGAAGGCGGCGCTGGAAATCCGATCGTGTTCGCGACGGTCACTTGCCTTGTCGTGATGATGTGTCTTGCCGGGGCTCTATCGGGACTGGTGAGAGCCTGGAAGTCGCTCACCGCCGTGGCGCTCTGCGGCGTCGTGGCCACCGTCTATTCGGGCTCGCGCATGGTTTGGGTAGCCCTGGTGATCGCCGCCGTTGCGGTCCTTGTCATCAACCGCCGAAGGTTCACGCGATCGAATATGCGGCGGCTGCTGGTGATAACCGGCGCTTGCGGCCTGTTCCTGGCGGCTATCACGTTTCCGATCGTCGTGGAGCGCACGCATGTCCTGTTCGACGACTGGAACGCCCTGACGACCAGAGGCGATCACTCCACGCCGCTCGGCTTGCGGGTCGGGCTATGGGATGTCGGGCTCGATGCTTTCCGCCAGGCGCCGTTTTTCGGCCACGGTATGGCCGCCAGCCGTGCGCTTTCAAAGCAGGGGTTCGAGGACCACTTCGGGCTGAGCCAGGGTTTCAACCACTTTCACAACGGCTTTCTGACGGCATTGGTGCAGGCCGGACTTGTCGGCGCGTTCGCGCTGGCGGCGATCTTCGTCGTGGCAATCTGGAACGCGACGAGCGTCCTTCGCTTCAGCGCCGATCCATTGGAACGGTTCGGGGCAACGATGATCGTCATCACCGTCATAACATACCTAGTCGGCGGCCTGGCCGGCATTCTTGTCGGCCATGACATTCTCGATTCGACGCTGATGGTGTTCCTGGTTTCCGGAACATACCTGGCTTGCGGGCGAACGGTTTCGCCGATCCGCCGCGCTGACTGACTGGCTCTGCGCCACGGTGATCGACCGCAGATCCAGATAGGGCGCCGACGGGCTGCTGGAACAGTCTCCATCAGCCCGCCATCCAGCCGCCGTCCACCATGAGGTTGATGCCGGTGACGTAGCTCGCCATGTTGCTGGCGAGAAACAACGCCGCACCCGCCACGTCGTTCGGATGCCCGAGCCGCGGCCAGGGCGTGCG
>OUNM010057576.1_pt1 | contig 23035 bp, 20 predicted proteins | sample 1769961 | NCBI WGS metagenome assembly OUNM01 (sample SAMEA3914820, study PRJEB12502) | metagenome | biome: forest; material: soil | place: USA | collected 2012-03-12 | depth 0.3 m | reverse complement strand
GTACACCACCCTCTCAAACTCCTCTCCCTTCAAGCCTTCGCTCTGCACCAGATCGAGAGTGGCCTGGGGATCGACAGCGGCTAATCTGCGCACGAGGGACATGGCCAGCTCCTGGCGGTTCTTGCCCGGCGGAAGCTGCTTCAGCCAGGTGGCGGCAGCCGGCACGTCGGGCAGCGGCATCATGCGCATCACCTCCTGTGCGGCCTCCACCTGATCGGTGACGGTGGTGGACTGCGTGATTTTTTGAAGCTGGGCAAATGGCGTATCTGTCTCCCGGCCATAGAGGCACGCCAGTGCGATGTCGCGTGCCTTGGCCGGCGAGCTCGCCATCCAGGCCAGAAACGTTGCCTCATCCGGGAGGTTAGGCATGCCATGGATCACGTCCCGCATGCCGCTGAGGTCCTTCAACGCTGCGGCATATCGCAGGGCCGCCTGGGGATCGGCCACGGCCCAGCCGCGGAAGATGCTGGAGCTGAAATTGCTCATCCCGGCCTGGTCGCAAGCCGTGGCAAGCTGGAGGGCGCCGGGATAATCGATGTCCGCATCGCCACGGGTGGCGCGCAAGATGGTCGCGGCGCCAAGCCCGATGTTAGGATTGGTGGAATGCGCCAGCTCTTGAATCATCTCATCAAGGTGCGGCGATGGAACCTTCTCATCCAGGGCCAGCCGCATCGCCCTTGCCACGATGGCGGGCTTGGCGGTGGCCAACTTGCGGCCGAAGGCGGTCCAGTCCAGGTTCTCCCCGCCCTGCAGCATCGCCAGGTCCACGAGAAAGCCGTCGTTGTCCCCGGTGCCCATGCGCGCCACCACCGATGCGGGATTGCCGATCGACTCCAGCGCGATGGTGGCCTCGTGCTGTTCGGACTTCACTGTCAGTCCGTTGATCCATTCGCGCAGGGCTTCGGGCTGCAACTGGTTAGCGGCGAGCGCGTAGAGAAGCTGCCTGCGCATGCCCACGCCGTTGTCGGGCTGTGCGGCCACCCAATTTAGAGCGGCCAGCGGATCTTCATTGCTCCAGGCCATCAGGTAGTTGTCGAAGGCATCGGTGTGGTTGGCCAGAAGGGTGAAAGTGTCGCGCCACGGCGCCACGCTGGCGTCCATGCCTTTCGCGATGAGCTGGTCGAAGGCGGCGCGGGAGAGGCCCACACCCATCTTCTGCAGCATGGCGTAGCGGAGGTTGGGGTCGCTCTCCAGCAGCACTTGTTTTTTCCGTTCATCCAGGGCCATCGCGCTGGTGAATTGGAAGCTGGCATCCCATTTTCCCTGCCGCGAAACGCCCGCGGTTCCGCCCGGCGATGCACCATTGCCTGTGATGGCGGTGCTTCCAGCGCCGGTGGATTTGCCTGTCGCTGAACGGACCGGGCCGGTCGCAGTGTGTTCCGGTATCTTCGTCTTGGTCGAGGCCAGATGATAGCCAGCGGTGGCCACCGCCGCCGTGCCAACCACGGCGATGGACGCCAGCAGAAGCTTCGACTGCATCAGCGCCGCGATCATGGCGGAACTTGTGGTGGTTGTTGTGGCCATCATCGCCGTAACTGTCGCCGAGCTGCCCAATGCGGTGGCAGAGGCTGCATGAGCCGGAAGCAGGCCCGCCAGCACCACGCCGCTCACAGCCACGCGCCGCCTGGCAAAGAACTGCCGCAGGGCTTCAATGGCGGCGTTTAATTCACGGCTCACGACGCTCTCCGAGCAGCCCATCGCTGCTGCCGCGGACCGCTGCGACTGGTTTTGGAAGTAGCACTGCACCACCAGGTCGCGCTGGCGCTCCGGCAGGGCGAGCATCGCATCGTCCAGGTGCGGCTCAATTTCGTTCCACAGGTTGGGCTGGCTGTCGGGTATCATTTGATTCATGGCCTCCGTTGAGTTTTCGCGCACGCGGCGGCGCATTGCCGCCCGCTGATGGTTCAAGGCAGTGCGGCAGGCCGCATGGTACAGCCAGCCGGCAAGCGAGGTGTTTGGCGGCAGGCTTGGCGCCTTCTTCACCAGCAGCACAAAGGTCTCCTGTGCCGCATCCTCGGCCAGGCCTTCATCGCGCAGCACCCGCCGGCAGGCGCTCTTCACCAGCGGCCCGTGCAGCGCCACAATCTTCGCGCAGGCCGCCGAAGTCTTGCCCGCCCGCAGAGTGGCCAGGTTCTCATCAATCGGAGCAGTGGGTAATGGATTCATGGTGTTCACTAGCAAGTGTCCGCCCGCCGCCGGAACTTGCGCAAAAGCTTCGCCTTCCGCTCAAATGAAGGCGGAAAGCGCGGCCCGGGCCACCATGAAAATCCGGTTTCCTGCTGTCAAAAATTCCACTGCGGCCGCGCACTTGGCGTGTGCGCCGTCTTCATCAATGCCGCTGCCTTCGCCGCGACATCCGGGTGCTCAGCCGCCACATTGGTCTTCTCCGCCGGATCGTTCTTCAAGTCGTAAAGCTCGGGCGTCGAATCCGGTGCCTTCTTCACGCCGTTTCGAACTGCCTTCCACTGGCCAAACCGTACCGCCTGCGCCTTGCCGGCACTGTGATACTCCCAGTACAGGTGATCATGCTCCTTCTGCCCAGGCTGGCCCAGTAGTGTTGGCAGGATGCTGAGGCCATCGATGTCTGCCGGAGGAACCTCACCGGTCAGTTCGCAAAATGTTGGCATCATGTCCCAGAAAGCCCCCATGTGATCATTTGTGCTGCCAGCCCTTACGTGCCCGGGCCAGCGTGCCAGGAAAGGAGTGCGGATGCCGCCCTCGTAGAGATCCTGCTTGTAGCCGCGCAGCCCGCCCGTGCTGTTGAAGAACACCGGATCGGTGCCCGCGTAGGGGAAGACCGCGCCATTGTCGCTGGAGAAAAACACCAGCGTGTGATCATCAATCTTGAGTTCCTTCAACAAGTCCAGCAGGCGGCCGACATCCCGGTCGAAGCGGGTGATCATCGCGGCATAAGTCGCGCGCGGATTTTCATTGTTCGCGTAGTGCTTGGTGTTGCGGAAGGGCGTCTCCGGCCACCGGCCCTTGTATTCTTCCAGAGAATCCTCCGGTACCTGCAGCGAGAGATGCGGAATGGTCGAGGCGAAGTACAGGAAAAACGGCCCGTCCTTGTGTTCCCGCACCCAGCCCAGGCCGTCCTTGCCGATAAGATCGGCCGAGTAAGTGTTGCCGCTGGGCGGGATCACACCCTTCATGCTCACATCGTAAGGCGGATTGCCTTCCAGCCTTTCCTTCATGTTATCGCGCCAGAGATAAGGTGGGTAATAAGTGTGCGCGACCCCCTGGCAAAGATAGCCGTAGTGATGGTCGAAGCCAAAGTCCAGCGGGCTGCTTTTGTCCTCCGGCATGCCCAGGCCCCACTTGCCCACAATGGCTGTCGCATAGCCTGCCTTTTTCAGAAGCTGCGGTGTTGTTACCGTGCCCTGGGGCATCGGCACCTGGCCCTCATCCGTCGGCGAACGCGGCACATTGTCACGCACCACGGAATGGCCGGTATGCTTGCCAGTCATCAATGTGCAGCGGCTCGGAGCGCAAACGCATTGGCCGGAGTAGAACCCTGTGAAGCGCATGCCCTCTGCCGCGATGCGGTCAATGTTAGGCGTCCTGATCTTCTGCTGTCCATACGCGCCCAAGTCACCTATGCCGAGGTCGTCGGCGAGAATGAAGACGATGTTAGGCCTGGATGCGGGGGCCGCTTCCGCTGCCTGGATCGTGGCGGCCATGATCAGCAGCGGAACAGCGGCCACAACGATGGAGAGGAGCTTTTTCATGGGTATGCAAGGGACAGGGTTCCGGCTGCTTTGCCGCCATAGCCGAAAACGGCGGCAAGCTCCCGCTCTTGCCCCCTTTGTTCCATCATTGCTTCTGGAAGGCCTGGGCGAAGGCGCTCAAGTCAGTCGCGTTGAGATCGGAAACGGCGTGGCATTGCATGCCTTGCTGGTGCCATGAGATCAGGTGATAGCCGTGGTAGTCCTGTACGGCAGATGATGGCGTCGCTCCGTCGGAAGGCCAGAGGTAGAGGTTGATCACATGCTGGCGGCAATGGTAGGCAAGGGCGGCCACCGGCCTGCCGGCCATGTAATCCAGCCTGCCGCCGGCCAGCGGGAAGCCCTCGGCGGCGAGATCCTTCACCGGCGGTGAGAAGTCCAGCTTTCCCTCAAACCAAGGCTTCACGGTGTGCTGGTTGGAGGAGGGCACATCAAGCAAATGCGCCGCCATGAGCGAGCGCACGTGTCCGGCCGTGAGTTCCGCCACCAGCGACTCCGAGGTCCCTTGGCTGAGCCACTGGCCAGCCAGCATCACCGCGACGGCGGCAGCAATGCCGGAGGCAAACACAAGAAAAGGTGAAATGCGGCGCTTTTCGACCTGGGCGGGCCGGGCGGCATTCAGTGATGCCTGGAGCTGCCCGCGCAAGTCCGCAGGCATCGCGGGAGCGAGCCCTTCCTGGCGCAGGCAGGTGCGCAAGGCCTGCATCGCCCGATAGCGCTGTGAGCACGCGGCACAGGTGCGCAGATGCTGCTCCACCTCCAGGCAGCGCATGGGATCGAGCTCGCCATCAAAGTAGGCTTGGAGCAGATGGGGGTTGTCCTGGCAGTTCATGGCTCGGTGGCAAGGGCTTCAAAAAGCTGGCGGCGGGCGCGGGCGAGGCGCGACATCACGGTGCCCACAGGGATGCCGGCGATCTCGGCAATGTCCTTGTACGAGCAGCCTTCCATCTCGCGCAGGATCACCACCTCGCGGAATTCCACCGGCAGCCGGCCAATGGCATCCCGCACGGCCTCGATGCCGGCCTGCTGGAGAAGCAAGGCATCGGGCGCCGGCGCTGGATCAGCGAGATCGTGCAGGTCTTCATCAAACTCCACCATCGCCGGGTGGTTCCGGTGCCGCTGCAGCCAGGTGTGGCAGGTGTTGCGCACGATGCTCAGCAGCCAGGCCCGTGGGCTGCCGTTGCGGAAGCCGCTGAAGAAACGAAAAGCGCGCATGGTGGCCTCCTGCACCACGTCGCGCGCGTCGTGCTCGTTGGCGGTGAGCCAGCGGGCCAGGTGATAGGCGGCATCGAGATGGGGCATGATCTCCCTCTCGAAGCGGGCGGTGATGTCGGGCTGAAGTTCCAAGGGCGCAGATGATCAAGAAGCTAGACCGGAGACGCTCCCGTTTTATTCCCGCAGGCGCAATTTTTTTGGAAGAGCTAATAAAACGTGGCGCCACAGGAGTGCGGACACTCGCTTCGCGGCTACGCAGCCTGTCCGTCATCAAAACGCCGCTGTTTATCGACGGCGGACAGGCTGCGTAGCCGCAGCGAATGTCCACGCTTCTTTTTCTGACGCTCTCCGCCCTCTACCACGAAGCCATCACCTGCACCGCATAGCCACGCAGGTACTCTGTTTCCGGAATGCCCACCAGAATGGGATGATCGGGCCGCTGGCCGTAGCGCTCCACGAGACGCAGCGAGCGCTTGGCATCCACGGCCGCCTCGCGGATGTTAGAATAGAAGTCGCCGGTGCTCACGTGGTGTGAGCAACTGAAGGTCATCATCAGGCCGCCGGGCCCCAGCATCTTCATGGCGCGCAGGTGGATTTCTTTGTAGCCGCGCATCGCGTCCTTCACCGAGCCCTTGGTTTTGGTGAAGGAGGGCGGGTCGAGGATGATGAGGTCGTACTTGTCGCCCTTCTGCTCGGAGGCCTTGAGGAAGTCGAAGGCGTTCTCCGTCACAAACTTGATGTTCAGGCTCGAGGTCTCAGCGTTTTTTCGCGCCTGCACGTTCGCGGGTTCGCTGGCATCCACCGCCGTCACCTCGCTGGCGCCGGCCAGCGCGCAGGCCTGGGCAAAACCGCCCTGGTTGCTGAAGCAGTCCAGCACTCGTTTGCCTTTGGCGTGCTTGGCCACGAGCTGGTAGTTGTCGATCTGGTCGAGGTACAGGCCGGTCTTCTGGCCTTCCCACACATCGATTTGAAAGGTCATGCCTGCGCTCTGAAGGGGGAAGGGAGCGGGCTGTTCGCCATGCAGCATGGCCTTGCCCACCTCCATGCCTTCGGCCTTGCGCACGGGGGCATCGTTGCGGGCGGTGATGGAAACGGGATTGAGCACCTCGCGGATGACCTCCACGATGAGGTTCTCGCGCAGCGACATGGCCAGCGTCAGTGTTTGCAGCACTACGTGGTCGCCGTAGCGGTCCACAATCAAGCCAGGCAGGCCGTCGGACTCGCTCCACACCACGCGGCACAGGTTGGTGTCAATGCCGAGGGAGTTGCGCACGTTCATCGCGCGCTCGATGCGGCGCTTGAAGAAGTCCGCGTCCAGGTGCTGGCGGCGGAAGGAGTAGCGGCGCGCGACGATCTGCGAGCGTGGGTTGTAAATGGCGCTGCCCAGCGGCTTGCCGCGCACATCGTTGAGAATCACCTCATCGCCCGGCTCCGGATCGCCGGTGACGAGCTTCATGTCGGAGGCGTAAACCCATTCGTGACCATGGAACAGACGGGAGCGGGGCTGGACAACGAGAGTGGGCATGGGGTGGTCAACATGGCGAGATTGGGCCTGGAGTCCAGTGCTTGCGCGGTGCAAAACGTTCGCAAGCCCTGGGCCAGAAGTAGCCGCCCCTGCCAAGGGGTGGTCAGGTCAGGGTTGAACGGCTTACAGCCCCCGGAAAAATCCTTCCGCCGTGGCCGTGGTCGCGGCCGCCAGTTCCTCAATCTCCACGCCGCGCAATTGCGCAATGAAGCGCGCGGTGTCAGCCACGAAGGCGGGCTCGCAGCGTTTGCCGCGATGGGGCACGGGGGCGAGGTAGGGGCTGTCGGTCTCGACCATGAAGGACCCGGCGGGCACGGCTTTGGCGGTGGCCTGGATGACGGGGCTGTTCTTGAAGGTGACGATGCCGGTGAAGGAAACGAGATGCCCCATGTCGATGAGCTCCAGCGCCTGCTCCGCCGTGCCAGTGAAACAGTGGAACACGCCCCGCAAACGGCCGTTGTAGGGGCGGATGGCGGCTACGAGGTCATCGTGGCTTTCGCGGGCGTGCAAAATCGCGTTAAGGCCAAGCTCGACGGCGAGATCGAGCTGCAGGCGCAGCACCAGGGCCTGGTGGGCTTTCCAGGAGGTGAGGTCGAAGCCCTCGGGCGGAGGATGGTAGTAGTCGAGGCCGATCTCGCCGATGGCGGCAACGCCGGGCTGGCGGGCGATCTCGCGCAGCTCGTCAATCCAGGCTTCGCCGGAAACGCTGTCCGTATCACAGGGATGGATGCCGGCGGCGGGGTGGATTTGCGGATGGGCCTGGGCCAGTGTTTGCAGTTCGCGCGAGGTGGCGATGTCCGTCGCGGGGGCGACGAGCCGGGTCACGCCGGCCGCAACGGCGCGGGCCAGGACATCGGGCAGATCGGGGCGAAGCTGGCGGTGATTGATGTGGCAGTGCGAGTCGATGAGCATGAGATCAGGCATCTCAAATGAACCGCTCCAGCAGCACTTGGAGGTCAGCGGCGGTTTCCACGGGCCAGAGCGAGCGGTCGGTCATGATGGCGTGCTCCAGTGCCTTGTGCTCGGGCCAGTTCGGCTCGGTGGGGATGCGCGGGATCACGTTGGCGACGATGGTTTTTGCCAGCGCTACGTTAGCCATCAGATGGCCGATCACCGCCTCCACGGAGACGGGTTCCTCCTCCACTTTCCAGCAGTCGTAATCGGTCACCATGGCCAGGGTGGCCAGGGCGATTTCGGCCTCGCGCGCCAGCTTGGCCTCGGGCAGGTTGGTCATGCCAATGACATCGAAGCCGAGCTGACGGTTCGCATTGGATTCGGCACGGGTGGAGAAGGCCGGGCCGTCCATGCACACATAGGTGCCGCCGTCATGCACGCGCACGCCGGTGGCCTTGGATTCTTCAGCCAGCAGGGCGCGCAGACCGGCAGAAATGGGATCGGCCATGGAGACGTGGGCCACGATGCCATTGCCAAAGAAGGTGTGGTGTTCGCGGCGGCTGGTGCGGTCAAAGAACTGGTCGGGCAGCACCACATCGCGGGGGGCGTACTCCTCCTTCAGGCTGCCCACGGCGGTGACGGCGATGATCCAGCGCACGTTGAGCGAGCGGAGAGCCCAGATGTTGGCGCGGTGGTTCAGCTCCGTGGGCAGGATGCGGTGGCCCTTGGCGTGGCGCGGCAGGAAGTAAACCGGGCGACCGGCCAGGGTGCCGCCGATGATCTTGTCCGAAGGCGGGCCGAAGGGCGTTTCCACCTCCACCTCGTGGCGGTCGGAAAAGCCGTCGATGTCATACAAGCCAGAGCCGCCGATGATGCCAATTGCGGGGGGGGGAGAAGTGTCTTCCATGGGGAAATCTAGAGCGCGGTTCTGGAAATGTATAGATGTTCCGCACACTGAAGTCGCCAAGGCCGTGGGCAAAGGCTCATTTCTGGCTACAGTGCCGCTGATGTCACTCCCCAGCCTGCCGCTTTCGACCCCTTCACTGCTGTTTCCCGCCATCTCCCTCCTGATGCTGGCGCATACCAACCGCTTCCTGGGCCTGGCCGGTGTGATACGTTCGCTGCACGCGAACTGGCGCACCTCCGGCGAGCCGATGTTGCTGGACCAGATCGACAGCCTGCGCCGGCGCATTCACATCATCCAGCACATGCAGATGCTGGGTGTGCTCAGTCTCATGGTGTGCATCGTGAGCATGACGTTTCTGTTCTTCGACAACCAGTTCTGGGGTCAGATCACCTTTGGCCTCAGCCTGCTCTTGATGTTCGCCTCGCTGGCCTTGTCGCTGGTGGAGATCAAACGCTCGCGCATCGCGCTGGACCTGCATTTGCAGGATGTGAAGCGGGAGTGTGTGGCTCAGGGAGAAAAGTAAAAAGATTGGGCGCGTCACCCTGCTTTGTCCATGGCGTCCATGCTTTGCCGCGTGCTCTTGAACGCCACCGCCGCCACCAAAGTCACCAGGGTGCCGAACATGATGCGCCAGGGGAATTCGATCACGGGCATCCAGGGGGGGCGGGGCAGGCCGTGGGCACCGGCGAGTTTCATCACATCGGTGTCCAGGCCGCTGAGGTAGGCCACGACAATGAAACCGAGGAGCATGGCGATGGCGTTGCCGAAATCATTGCCGCGGTTGCGGGTGAAGAGTCCGACCATGAACACGCCGAGCAGGGAGCCGTAGGTGTAGCCAAAGATGCCGAGGATGATGGGGATGATGCGGAGGGTGGGGTTGTGCGAGGTGACCCACGCGGTGGCGAGGGCGACGGCGATGAGCAGGGTGGCAAAGAGCACGGTGCCGAAGCGCAGGGTCCACACCTTGCCGGCCTCGGTCTTCGGTTCGCCGAACCAGCGGAAGTGGAAGTCGCGCACATAGCTGGTGGCGAGGGCGTTGAGCGCTGTGCCCAGCGAGCCCATGGTGGTGGCGAGCACGCCGGCGATGACCAGGCCGCGGATGCCGCTGGGCATGACGGTGAGGATGAAGTGGGGGAACACTTTGTTGGCCGAAACGACGCCGTTGTCGCCGCGTGGCAGCAGGGGGTCGGGGTTCTGCTGATAGTACACCCAGAGCAGGATGCCGATGGTGAGCACCACGGAGGCGATGGGGATGTCGGCGAGGCCGGAAAGGATGGTGGCCATGGCGCTCTGCCTGGTGCTTTTGGCGGTGAGCATGCGCTGCACCATGTCCTGGTCGGTGCCATGGGTGGCGAGGGTGACAAAGGTGGAGCCGAGCAGGGCGGCCCAGACGGTGTACTCCTGCTCCAGCACGCCCTTGAGGTTCTGCCCGAAGCTTGCGCCGGGCGCGGTGCCCCAGTCCCAGACAATGAGGTCCTTCGCGCCGGTGAGCAGCTTCGTGGCCCCGGCCCAGCCATCGGGGATGTGGCCTAACAAGTAGAAGAGAGAAAAGCCAAGCGCGCAGACAAGCACGACGATCTGGATCACGTCCGTCCAGATCACGGCGCGGATGCCGCCGATGCTGGTGTAAAGGGCGGTGGCGAGGGTGACGAACACCAGCGCGCCGCCGGTGAGGAGGAACTCGTTCCACGGCGTGAGCGCTTCACCGGGATGCTGCAGGTGCCAGGCCAGCACCAGCAACACGCTGGGCGCCCACAGCCGGGTGCCGCTGGCGAGCACGCGGGTGACAAGGAAGACGCCGGAGGTGAGCCTCCGCGTGCCCGGGCCGAAGCGGGTGCCGAGGAACTCATAAATGCTGACCACGTTGTGCCGGTAATAGGCCGGGATGAACACGGCGCTGACAATCACGCGCGCCAGCAGGTAGCCGACGATGAGCTGGATGTAGGTGTAGTTGCGCAGCGCATAGCCCTCGCCCGGCGCGCCGAAAAAGGTGCCGGCGCTGATTTCCGCCGCCAAGATGGAGGCGAGCACGGCCCACCAGGCGATCTGGCGGTCGCCCAGGGCAAAGCCTTCCATGCTGCCGCTACGGCTGCGCTGGCTGAGGCCGATGCCGATGATGACGGCGAAGTAGGCGATGATGACGAAGACGTCGATGGCTAGGTGCATGCGGCCACGAATGTGCGTGAGGGACCTGCGGGAGTAAAGACAAAGGGCTGAAGTAGAACGAGCGGGATGCTCAATCCTGTTCACTTAGCACCATTCCGATATCGTCAGATTGGTTTCGCATCCCTGGTTTTATCCTTGCCGAGTGCAGCCCTGGGAGCGCTGGCGTCCCGCCGGCCATTGTGGATGGCCCTGCGTGTGAGCCGGGCAGCCTCCCATGGGTTCGGAGGTATTGGGCTGCGGCAATGCACACGTCGGCGGGACGCCAGCGCTCCCAGGGCTGCACTCGGCAGGGATAATGCCAGAGGGGTCTTAAAAAGTGCCAAACGAACGGTATTTAGCGTGACGCTCGTTCTATTTGGAGGAAGCCTTCCCCTGCGCCACCTTGCGGGCGGCGGAGACGAGCAGGGGGCAGGCATCGATGCACAGCAAGGGCACATCGCCATCGACGGGAGCGGAGGCTTTGGGCAGGGCGGGGCCGTAGAGGGGCTGATCTTTGGTGAGGCCCCAGGTGATGCGGCGGCGGCACTGCGTGGTGGTGTCGCAGGTGTGGGCAATCATGTCCATCGCCTGGTCGTCGGTGATGGTGTTGGTGAAGCGGTACATGCCCGTCTGGCGGCCGAGGTTGTCGCGCAGCGGCGTGGGCTGCAGGCGGCCTTGCTCCTCCTCCATGGCCAGGCCCAGCGCGGCAGGATAGAGGTGGTCGAGGGCGATGTGCAGGTCTTCGAGGGTGGCAACCCGCACCAGCCAGCCGTGGCGGAGGTTGGGGGCGGACTTCAGCGGTCGGAACTCGCCGGCATCGTCGAGCTGGGCCACTTCGCGTGCGGCTTCGTGGCCTTCGAACAACTGAAGCTTCGGCAGCTTGCCGGTGTCTTCCACATGATGAAGCAGGAAGCTTTCGCCGTCCGCGCGCACCTGCACCTGGCCGATGATGAGGCAGCTTGGGGACAGATCACCCGCGATGCGAGGCAGCCTCAAAATGCCGTCATCGCCCAGCGCGATCGAGTTCGTTACATCCTTGCGCACCCGCATTTTACCAATGAGCAGGCTGCCAGTGCAGAGCTTGCTTCGCAGCCAGTCCACAATCGAGGGGGCAGGGGAGGTCTCCACCGTTGCTGGCCGGTGCCTGGCATCAAAATCGGCGACCTGGTCCAGGATCACCTCGGCCAGGTGCGGCTCGGTGCCGATGGCGCTGCTGTAATAGAGCTGGCGGCCGTGCAGGTGGTGGGGATTGTGGCGGAAGACTTCGCGCTGGCTGGCAGCGGCGCCGGTCTCGGCCTCCATGCCCAGCAGCACGGGGATGTCCTGGTAGCTGTGCAGGCCGTCGGCGATGAAGAAAGGCACGACCACGACGTTGGGGCAGGTGGTGAGGGTGTGCCAGTCGTTCACCAGCGGCGCCTCTTCCATGTAGGTGTCGATCACTTCGGCGAAGCCATAACCGCCGGAGCGGATGAGCTCGACCTGGTCCTTGATGGCCTTGGTGCTGTTGTCGTTGAGGCTGGTGCCGTGGCCCACGATGATGAGGCTTGTTTCGCCGCGCGGCACGCCGGGGGCCACCTCATCTGCGCGCTGGAGCAGCAGCTTCGTCATGTTCCGGTGCGCGCCCACTGGGTCGCAGTAGTACAGTGTACGATCGTGTAATTGCGTGACCGGCCCCGTCACTTTCAGCTCGCGCGGCAGCACCTCCTGGCAAAAGTAGCCTTCGCTGATGAAGTTGGGCACCAGGTAGATCTCGCGGCTGTTGAGCATGGAGCACACCTCGCTCATGCTGGGCTCCTCCTTCCAAAAGGCGCAGGCCACTTCAGCAAAGACGCCCATGCGCCGGATGGTCTCCGCATGCTGATGCGTGGGCGAGCTGGAGTCCGGGTTCAGCGTGGAGCCGTGGCCGATGATGACCAGGGCGGCGTGGCGTTTATGGAGCGGGGGCGGCAACGGGGAAGTGGTAAGTGAGAAGTAGAAAGTGGTAAGTGTGGGGGCGGCCTCCTTCGCAGTTACGCCTGGGCCAGCCCGCGGGCGACAAACACCGTCTCCATGCCAGCGGCCTTGGCTGCATCGAGGCCGCTCTGGCCGTCTTCGAAAACGAGGCAGTCAGCGGGATTGACCCCCATGCGTTTCGCGGCAAGAAGAAACATGTCGGGCGCGGGCTTGCCTTTGGCAACGTCGGCGGGGGTTACGATCGTGTCGAACAAGTCCAGGATGCCGATGGCTTCCAGGCAGGCGCGCACGGTGGATTCCTCGCTGCCGGAGGCCACGGCCATGGGCAGCTTGCCATGCCACTCGCGGGCCACCGCCACCACAGGGCCGACGCCGAGCACTTCGGGGATGCGCTTGACAAAGTACGAGCACTTCAGCTCCACCACGCTCTCGGGATCCAGGCTGGCGCCGTATTTGGCATTCAGCAGCGCCACGGTTTCCTGCTCGCGAATGCCGGCGTAGCTGTAAAATTCGTCTTCGCTCAGATCGTAGGGGGCCGCATGATGGCGCAGGCTCTCCACCCAGGAGAGGTAATGCAGCGGCATGGTGTCCACCAGGGTGCCGTCGCAGTCGAAGATGAAGGCGGTAAAGGAGCGGGAGGGGAGTTCGAGCATGGCGGGGAGCTGATTTGGGGAGGGCTGGAGCGTGGGGCGGGGAATAACTTTAAGTGCGGAGTGCTTAGTGCGGAGTGCCGGTTTCAGAGCTTTCGTGTATGCCGTCCATGTGGTCCATGCCGTCCATGTTTCAGGACTCCGCACTAGGCACTAAGTACTCCGCACTCCAACCACCATTACCCGCGGAGAACTTCTCCAGCCCGCCGCAGGTAATCGAAGCCAAACAACCCGGTGTTATGTCCGTCGCTGAAGTGAAACTGCACGGCATAGCTGCCGATGATCTGCCAGCCGGTGACGGTGACGCCTGGGAACTCCTTCTGGTCCGTGCCGCCGAACTGGCGGCCCAGGAGGTCGCGTTCGCCGGTGTTTTCGGCGCTGGGGGACCAGGCGCGCAGGCGTTCCATGGGCAGGTAGTCCTCCACGCTGTCATCCCAGATGATGGCGATTTCGCTGCCGATGGCTTCGATGCGTCGGGGTTTGTGCATGCTTACTTTTTGCGAAACACGGTGATAAGGTCATCATACAGGCCGGCCTTGTAGGACTGCGCGCCATCCTGCCAGTCCTTGAACATGCTCACGAGTTCAAAACCGCGTTCCTTGAGCATCTGCTCCATGGCTTCGCCGGTCATGTCGCTGCGCCAGCCGCCGTGCTGGCCGCCGACGCTGCCGTGGTGAAGCACGGCCACGGCGCCGGGCTTCATCACGCGCATGAATTCATCGAGATAGGCGGAGACTTCGGCGCGGTTGATGTGCACGAAGACATCGAAGGACCAGATGCCGTCCTGGCTCGTGTTTGGCACGCCGGCGAGGTCGCGGCCGGAGCCGACGATGAAGCGGGCGTTGGTGGCGGCGGCGAACTTGGTCTTGCAAACTTCCACGCAGGATTCGGAGATGTCCACGGCGGTGAAGTGAGTGGAGCGCTTGATGAGGTCGCCCGTCCAGCGGCCGCCGCCGGGGCCGATTTCCAGGATGTCGGCATTGCTGGGCATCTGCTTTTCCAGCACCTGGGTGATCACGCTCTGCTTCCAGTCTTCGGAGGGCGACCATTCCTCGCCGCCTGCGCCCCAGTCCCAGGCCTCCCAGATGGCCTTGTTCAAGGCGCGGCTGTTGAGCCCCGGCACGCCCTTGGTGCGGCGCAGGTGGTCCATGAAGGCATAGGCCTTGTCGCCGAGCTGGCTGCAAACGTAGTACACGCCGAAGGCCGCGCACCACAGCGGGCCGTTTTCGCGCAGCACGAGGCCGAGCAGGCTGAGCTTTTTGCTGAATGAAATGCGGCGGCGGTTATCGACGAGGTCCTTCATTGGGGGAGGTGTGAAAAACAGGATGACGGGAGCGCGCGTTTCATCCACCACTCTGCGCCGATGTCAAACGAACCTCCCGTCTCCTCGCCGCCGCTGCGCATTCTTTGGGTGAAAAGCGGCCCGCTGCTGCCTGCCAACACCGGCGGCCGCATCCGCACGCACCAAATGCTGCGGGCGATGAACCGCCAGCATGAGGTCACCTTTTTCGCCCAGCGCGACACCACCCAGCCGGATGACGAAGACAAGCCCGGGGCGGACTATGCGCGCCGCCGGATCTTCACGAAATGGCGTGATGCCCCGCGCGGGTCGGCGAAGTTCATTTTCGGCGTGCTCATGAACCAGTTCATGTCGCCCATGCCGTATGCGCTGTGGAAGTACGCTTCCGCCAAGTTCGACCGCCATCTGCGCAAGATGGACGGGTCGGGCGAGTACGACCTGGTGGTGTGCGATTTCCTCACGCCGGCGCAGAGCTTTTCCCCCTATGGCAGCAAGACGCCGTGCGTGATCTTCCAGCACAATGTGGAGGCGCTGATCTGGGAGCGCATGGCGGAGAATGAAAAGCGCCCGCTGGCGAAACTGTACCTGCAACTGCAGCACAAGCGCATGGAGTGGTGGGAGAAGATTTTGTGCGGCCGCTTCAACGGCGTGATCACCGTTTCGCCCGAGGACAGCAAGCTGTGCCGCGAGCGCTACGGGCTGAAAAACGTGCTGGGCGATGTGCCTGCGGGCGTGGACGTCGAGTACTTTGCCAAGGTGCGGGCCACCCCGGCGGAAGATCAAGTGATCGGCTTCCTGGGCTCCATGGACTGGCTGCCGAACATCGAGGGCGTGCGCTGGTTCATCGAGCAGGCGCTGCCGCAGGTGCGCAAGAGCCTGCCGCAGGCCAAGGTGCTGGTCATCGGCCGCAATCCGCCGGAGTCGCTGCGTCAATTGGCGAAAGGCGATCCGCTCATCGAGTTTACGGGCACCGTGAAGGATGTACGGCCGCACCTCGCGCGCTGCAGCGTCATGGCCGTGCCCTTGCTCTCCGGCGGCGGCACGCGCATCAAGCTGCTGGAAATCATGGCCGCTGGGCGCGCGGTGGTTTCCACCACGGTCGGAGCCGAGGGCCTGGGCTTGGTGCATCAGCGCCACCTCTTGCTGGCCGATCAGCCCGAGTCCTTTGCCGCCAGCGTGATCAGCCTGCTGCAAAACCCCGCCCAGACCCAGACCTTGAGCCAGCAGGCTTACGACGAAGCCGCCTGCCCGCAGTCGTGGCAGGCTGCAAGCGAACGTTTCATCGCCCTGGCCCGCAAGGTGGTGAAGCCGCGGTCCACGGAGGTGAAACCGGAGGAAATTTGAGGGGGTGCGATAGGTAGATGTGACGGGCGTCGGAGGCGGCCTTTTAACGGCTTTGTTGCCACTGCCTTTCAGGCTGAAAGCCTGATGTCCCTTAGCCCAGGGATGAAGGAGCCTCTGGCGACTGATTCCCTGGGGAGCAGATACAAAAAGAGCGGCGCGAACCGATGGCGGTGCTACGCCCGTGTCAAAATAGAAGCGCCGTCCCAAAGCTTCGCCAGCGGCCGCTTCGGCAGGGCTGCTGTGCCGGCACTCTGGAAAGCATCAGGGCTTCATAAGTCCGCGGTTCGTGCCCCTGTCTTGCGGTGCAATACCCAGGGAATCAGTCGCTAGAAGCTCCTTCATCCCTGGGCTAAGTTACGTCAGGCCTTCAGCCTGAAAGGCAGTGATTCGTTCCAGCAGGGTTGGTGGATCTGTGGCCAAGCTCGCACATCTGCCCCACGCTCAAGTTTGCCTCCAGCGAGGCATGAGTTGGTTAGCCTGTCGTGCATCCGTCAACCCTGTTAGAAACATACCCTGCCGGTTCAAGCTGCTCAAAGAAGGCGAGGCGATGAAACATACTTCGAGACCGTAAAGGCCTTCACCGGCTTTTGGGCTTCGGCGGCTGTGAAGTCACCGGTGGCAGCAGAGCTTTCAGTCTGGCGATGGTGTCTGCCTGACGGGGATCGTTGATGAGGTTGGTGAACTCGTGCGGATCGGCGTCGTGATCGTAAAGCTCCGTGCCGTCGCGACCGTTGTTCCATTCGGTGTAGCGCCAGCGTGGAGTCCGCACACTGCGCCCCCAGAACTCGGCGTTCTTGCCGCGCCTTGCCTCGGTGAAGGCGGCCTCGTGGATGCTGGCCTGGGGATCATTGAGCAGCGGGCGGATGCTTTTGCCCTGGAGGTCGGGAGGGGCGGGCACGCCGGTGAGATCGCAGACGGTGGGGAACATGTCGAGCAGCTCCACCAGGCTTTTGCTGTGCTGGCCGTTACCTTTGGCACCGGGCAGGCGCACGATGAAAGGCACACGGGCGCATTCTTCAAAGAGGCTGCGCTTGTGCCACAGGCCGTGCTCGCCGAGATGCCAGCCGTGATCGCTGTTGAAGATCACGATGGTGTTGTCATCCAGGCCCAGGCGGCGCAGGGCATCGAGCAGGCGGCCGGCCTGGGCATCCATGAAGCTCACCGTGGCCAGGTAGCCGCGGATGGCAGCCCGCCGTTGCTCGGGCGTGGCGGTCACGGCATAGCCGGGCACGGCGCCATTGCGCGCGGGCAGGGGGATGTCGGCCTCGTCATCCGCCGGTTCCTGCGGCAGTTTGATGGCGTCGAAGGGATAGAGGTCGAAGTACTTGGTGGGGGCGACCAGTGGCAGGTGCGGACGGTGGAAACCCACAGCGAGGAAGAAGGGCTTCGAGGGATCGCGGTGCTCCAGCCAGTCAATGGCGGTTTTGGCGAAGTTGCCGTCCACCAGGTCATCATCATTGCCGGTAGTTTCGGTCCAGCCGATGCCGCCTTTTTTGGGCACTTTGACCTCGCTGTTGCGGCTGGGCGGGTAGGGGCGTTCGTCCTTGAAGGGCGTGCCGAAATCCCAGGCCTCCGGATCGTCGCGGCTTTCATCACCGGCGGGCACGCCGAGGTGGAAAATCTTGCCACAGCGCGCTGTGGCATAGCCGTGCAGGCGCATCCAGTGCGGCAAGGTCATGACGCCGGGCAGGTTGTTGTAGAGGTTGTCCTCGTTGTTGGTCACCCGCGTGGTGCGTGGACGGAAGCCGCTGAGAAACGAGGAGCGCGAGGGATTGCAGTGCGGGAACTGGCAATACGCGCCCTCGAAAAGCACAGCCGTGCGGGCGAAGGCATCGATATTGGGCGTTTTTGCCACAGCCTCGCCATAGCAGTGGAGACGTGTGTTGAGATCGTCAGAAACGATCAGCAGCACGTTGGGCTTCTGTTTGGGCGCACCGGTAACGGGCATCGACGCGACGAGCAGGAGGAAAACCAGGGCAGGGAGGTGCTTCATGACCGCTTTGTGGTGGCGGTGCATGTGAGCAGTCACCGCCGAAGGCTATAACGTAGCTTCCTGCTGGATCTATGGTGAGGATCAAGTGCTCCTGAGGAAGGGCAACGAAAATTGGAGGGCAACGAAAATTGAAATTCCGGTTGGGAAAGCATGCCGTTCATCAGGTTTCTGGCCTCTGGTGGATGAGATGGAGAACCTTCAGACGTTCCCATCTTCGTTGCCCTCCAATTTTCGTTGCCCTTTCATCCCGCCAACAAGGATCTGGGACGACGCTGAAAACGAGCCTCCTTCCAGACCGCCCTTACGGTTCCACCTGCTGCGCCTTGGCCTTGGCTTCCGCCCGGGCCTGGGATTCGGCCTTGGCCTCTGCGGCGAGGCGTTTTTCTTCGTCGGTCTTGGTGCGCCAGGGATGGCCGGAGAAGAGGTAGAGGCCGAACACCACGGCCTGGATGGTGAGGAAGTGCGCCGTCCACTTCCAGGCGATGCCATTGCACCAGGTGGGATGACGTTTACGTACACGTGTCCACCATTCGAAAACGGCGAACAGCACGGCGTGATACAGGCCATACTTCAGGTAGTGGTGGCCGTGCCACACGCCCATGGTGCCGAAGGAGACGAAGTACCCCAGGGCTGAAGTCACGTCGGGGTTCTTGATCCATTTTTTCCTGCGGACCATGAGCACGAAGCGCATGTACACGTGGTCGCGGAACCACATGCTCAGGCTGATGTGCCAGCGGTTCCAGAACTCGCGGATGTTTGGCGCGCCCCAGGGCTGGCGGAAGTTCTCAGGCGAGCGCACGCCGAACCAACGGCTCACGCCGACGGCAAAGGCGCTGTAACCGGCGAAATCGAAGAACAAATGGGCGCTGTACGTGTATGCGTAATAGACCGCGCCATGCAGGTAAGTCCCGAATTCAGCGTGGTTCATGATGTGCCGCTCGATCAGGGTGGCGATCACGTACTTGTATAACAGACCCCGGAACACCATCGGAATGCCGGCGTTCAAATCCTCCACCACCTCATCCCAGGTGCGGGTGCGCCGCCAGTCGGTACGGAAACGGCGGAAACGGTCAATGGGGCCGGAGGAAAGGGTGGGGAAGAAGAACAGGAACAGAAACAGGTCCACGGCGCCCACTTCCGCCAGCACACCGTCGGTGATGGACCAGAGCACGTCGAGCACGCGGAAGGTGGCATAGGAAATGCCGGTGAAGCCGAAGTGATAACCGTGGCCGATGGGGTACTTCAGCAGCGTGAGCGGCAGGATGCTGAGCGGCACCAGGATCCATGATTTCTTGAACGCCTTCACGTTCAGGGCCAGGCGCAACAGGATCCACTGGTAAAGGCCGAAGCCTGCCAGCGTAAACATTTCCGGCACCCGGATCGAAGCGGTGAGATCCACCGTGGAGCTGGCGTACTCCAGCCAGAGCATCACGGCGGTGGCCGCCACGATCCACCAGGGGCTGGAGCGCTTCCTGACCCAGGCTGTGAGCAGCATGGGGCATAGAAGCACCAGGATGCAGAGGAAATAAACGAGCCCGGCGTAGGGTGTCATGCGAGGCGTGATGCGAGAGCTTTGCGGTCAGCCTTGCCATTGGGCGTGATGGGGAAGGACTCAAGGAACTCCACCCGGCGCGGCAGCATGTAGTCTGGAATGCGCGTGGCGAGCGTGGCGCGCAGGCTCTGCGAGGCGGCAAAGGCGCCGTCTTCGCCGGGATGCTCGCGCATCACCACGAAAGCGGCCAGGGATTCGACCACGCCGCGACGCTCTACCGGCAGCACCACGGCATCGACCACGCCGGGGACTTCGCGCACATGCGCCTCCACGTCGCCGAGCTCGATGCGATGGCCGCGCACCTTCACCTGGAAATCCATGCGGCCTTCGAAGAAGAGAAGGCCGTCCTTGGCGTGGCCGCGGTCGCCAGTCTTGTAGCCGCGCCGGCCGTCTTCGGCGAAGAAGGCGGCGGCGGTCAGGTCTGGGCGCGCCAGGTAGCCGGGGCTCACGTTCGGGCCCAGGATGATGATTTCGCCGCGCTCGCCATCGGGAGCGGCGGTGCCATCCGGGTTGCGAATCATCACCGTCGAGCCAGGGCGCTCGTAGCCGATGGGCAGGGGGTCGTGGGTGTCCAGCAGCTTCTGGTCCACCAGGATGGACGTGGTGGCCACGGTGGCCTCCGTAGGCCCGTACGTGTTCCAAACTTGAGCTTCCGGGAAGCGGGTGACGAGGCCCGAGGCGGTTTTGTGGGCCAGGGCTTCACCGCAGAAGAGGAAGCGGCGCATGCCGGGCAGCATGGTGCTGTCGAAGCTGCGTTCCACCAGGCACATCTGGGCAAAGGAAGGAGTGGAGACCCACACCGTCACGCCGCTGTCGCGCAGCTTGGCGAACAGGGCGCGGGAGTCGGCGATGTCATTCTTGGTCAGGCTCACCAGGGTGCCGCCGGTGACAAGGCTCAGGTACAGGTCCATCACCGACAGGTCGAAGGAGAAGGGAGCTTGGTTCAGGTACACCTCCGCGCCAGCGCGGAGGTCCTGTTCCGAGAGCATCCAGTCCACGAAAGCGACCAGGCAGTCGTGGGTGATCACCACGCCCTTGGGGTCGCCAGTGCTGCCGGAGGTGAAGATGATGTAAATCGGGTCCTCGCCGCCCACCTGGCGCACGGGCTGTGCCTCGGTGGTGGGCCAGGCATTGGTCAGCGTCTCGACGTCCGTCATCGTCAGTACCGCCGAGGGGCCGGCAGTGGCCTGGATGCGCTCCACGCGGGCTGCAGGCAGAGAGGTATCCACCGGAATGTAGGCACGACCAGAAAGCACGGCACCGAGGAAGCCCACCAGCATGAAAGGCTCCTTGTGGCCGATCACCATCACCGGGCCAGCCTCGTTCTTGGCCAGGGCGAGGGCCAGGGTCTGCGCGCGCGCCCAAAGCTCACGATAGGTGATCGAGCCGTGGCTGCCCACGTGGGCGATGCGGTCGCCGTGGTCCGTCACCACGGCCTGAATGCGTTCCAGGAGGTTGCTCATTGTCGGTCGTTACAGGCCGCCGTAAACGAAGGGCGGCGCCTTGAAGCTGCTGTTGGCGTGCAGGGCGATCACGCCCAGGAGGATGGCTGTGTAGTACAGGGCCAGCCAGAGGGCGGCGAGATGCTTGCGTGCTGTGGGAGGGGTGCTCATCGTCTGGCGTTAGAGTTCAACCCAAAAAAAGGGTGGCGGCCTGAAGTTGCTGCTAGGGTGGAGCGCGATCACGCTTGCGAGGATGACGGTGTAGTACAGGGCCAGCCACAGGGTGGTGAGCCACCTGCGTGCAGCAGGCTTCGTGCTCATGCGGCCTTGCGGGACTGGACGTCGGCGACGAATTTCTCCGGCGTGGCCCAGGCTTCGCGGTCAAAATCGGCGGGGGAGATGTTGATGCCGTAGCGCTCGTCGAGGGCCAGGATCAGGTCCACGGTGCGCATCGAGTCGAGCACCTGGGATTCATAGAGGGCGAGCTGCGGGTTTTTCCGCACTTCATTGGTGCCGGCGATGTCTGCGAGTAGGTCCAGCAGGGATTCAGTAGTCATGGGTGAGGGAAAATTAGGAGTCCTTCGAGCCAGCGGCCGCCCCCAGGCGGTCGTGGTAAAACTCGTCGAACACATGGTTGAGATAGAGCCAGCCCTTGCCGGTCACGTGCGAGGAATGCTCCACGACGAACAGCTTGTCCTGGTCGTGCTCGGCGAGGTGGGTGAAGGCAATGCCGCGGGCCGTGCACATTTTTTCCAGGCGGCCATAGTAAAAATTGCGGCCTTCCAGGTCCGTGCCATGGGCACCTTCGTACTGGCCGTCGAGCGGGATGGCGATGATCAGGGGCTTGGCGTCCAGGTTTTTCAGCGTGTCCAGCAGCAACTCGAAGTCCGTCCACTCCTTGTTGTGGTCCACATCGAAGCCGGCAATGAAGGATTTGTTACGGCTGCCCTCCGCATCGGTGCGGGCGTAGTCTTTTTCAGGTGCCGGCTTGCCAAAAGGCGGCAGGGCGTAGGTGTCGGATTCCTTCAGGATAGGATCCCAGGAGAAGGGGGTGGGAAAGGGGACAACGGCCACCGGCAGCTCCTCGTTGCTGCTGGGCTTGCCAGCGCCGGTCAGGCTCATGATGGTGCCGAGATTGTCCTCCACGCCCAGGGAGGTGTGCTGCAGGTGCAGCATGGGCCGCTGGGCAAGGCTGCGGAAATAGGAGCCGGCCCCCGAGTCTGCCACCTGGTGCACGCGTGCGGAGAGCGCTGGCTGGTCCTTGAGTGTTTCAGGGTAGTCCAGCATGCGCTGGGCGAACCGGCGGCGGATGTCGTGGTCGAGCTGGTTGCTTACCATGATCTCCGTGGCCTGAGCGACTGAGAACGTGCCGCGATAGTGATCCGGCGGCACCTGCGGTCGGCGGAACCAGGAGGTGGAGAGCAGCACCACCAGCTTGTGGTTGCGCACCCGGCCACCCTGGGCCGCGATCTTTTGCGCGATCATGAAGGTGGTGTTCCCCGCCGCGCCCACCGGGCAGACCCTGAAGCCGGTGGGGGCGCTTTCGAAAAACTTGTCCGCGCGGTTGGGCTCCACGCGGGTGAGCTCTGAACTGCCATACACGGGCAGAATTTTCGGGTCGGAGAAGGCCATGCGCTGAAGCAGGCGGCCCATGTCCTTCTGCGTGTTTTGCTCGGTGAGGAGCTTGTGCAGCCCCTGTTTGCCCAAGGTGGAAAGGAGGCCGGGTACCGCCAGCACAAACGCCATCACCACCGTCAGCGCCAGCAGCGCGGCGGGAGTATGAGGGCGGTTTGGAGGGGTCTCAGGGGACGGCATTCCGTCCTCTTAGCCGCCCGTGGTTTACTGTGCAAGCATATCCACATCGCATCGGGCATAAGGGGGAATTTTACCTGCAGCTCAAGGAGGCGGGCCGGGGCGGTGAGACAGGGTGGGGTGGCATGCCCGCGATTCGTTGGATCGTCGCAGCAATCACTGCTTTACCCGCCATGGCCGCTGTGAAAAGATGCCCCCAAGCCCTTTTGCCAATGACACCCCTGAACCCCCAGCGCCTGAGCGAAATTCTAGGTGAAACGCCCTTTGCGTGGCGAATCCAAAGCCATGATGAAGTCACTTCCACCAGCGATCTTGCGCGGGCCGCAGGGATGGCGGGAGAGGCGGCCGGGCTGGCCATTTTTGCCGAGTCACAGACGACGGGCCGCGGTCAGCGCAGCAACCGCTGGCTCACCCCCCGGGGTCGCGACATCATGGTGAGCCTGCTGCTGCGGCCGGAACAGCAGGTGGAGCTGTGGCCGCGCATCACCACGCTTGCCGCCCTGGCGGTGTGCCGTGCCATTGAATCGGTGGTGCCGCTGCGGCCTTCCATCAAGTGGCCCAACGACGTGTATGTGGGC
>OUNM010171260.1_pt1 | contig 23037 bp, 20 predicted proteins | sample 1769961 | NCBI WGS metagenome assembly OUNM01 (sample SAMEA3914820, study PRJEB12502) | metagenome | biome: forest; material: soil | place: USA | collected 2012-03-12 | depth 0.3 m | reverse complement strand
CATGCGTGTCGCAAAGCAGCGCGTGTCCGTGTCGCAAAGAAGGGAGTGTCGCACAGCAGAAAAGCAGCCCGGATGGGCTGTCAGAAAGTAGCCGGGGGTAGCATACCCCCGGTAATTGTCCAAAAAACGGCCCGCATCCCGGCAGGGATGCCAGAACCTTCTCCAAATCCTAAAACCGCCCTATATTTAAACCCCGCCTTAGCGGCTATGGCATTATTGTACGCCGTCCGCTGCCTTTACCCGCCCCCCCAGAGACGCCGTGCTACTTCCCGCTGCCCATCCCGGCAGCCGAAGCCGCGCGGCCTGTCGACGGCAGATCAATCCAGAAAGTGCTTCCGGCCCCCTTCACGCTTTTGACTCCGACACTCCCGCCCATGACCTCCGCGAGCTTCCGTGCCAGCGCAAGGCCAAGTCCGGAACCCTGAATCCCCCGCTTCTCGGCGCCAAGCCGTTCAAACGGCACAAACAGAAGCGGCAGATCCATTTCAGCAATGCCAGAGCCGGTATCCGAAACGCTGATCCGAACCTTTCCGTCCAAACAACGCTCATCTGACACGACCACATCTCCGCCTTCGTGATTGTACTTCACCGCGTTGGAAAGAAGGCTCCAGACCACCTCGCCAAGCCGTTCGCGATTAGCAATCACAGGGCATCCTTTTGCGCCGTGGCTTTCCCAGCGGATATGAAGCCGGCGCTTGTCGGCGAGTGGCTGGATATTCTCGAGACATTTCTCGACGACTTCCTCCCAGGCGATCGGATTACACGACAGTGACATCACACCCGTATCGATCCGCGAGAGATCGATCATCTCGTGCGTGAGCCGAATCAAATGCTTCCCCGCTTCGATGACATGGCGGGCGCTTTCCGCATCCTCCGCGCGACTTCCACCGTGTTGAAGCAGTTGGCCGAATCCCAGAATCGCATTGAGCGGAGTGCGCATCTCATGCGCAAGACGTGCCAGAAGCTCGGTTTTCGCGCGATTGGCCCGTTCGGCTTCTTCCTTGGCTTTGCGCAACTCCGCGGCCTGTTCCGCCACGGCTTCATAACTCGCGAGAAGTAAGTCGAGCATCGGCGCCCGGTCCCCGTGAATCAAATGCTTCTGCCCCTGAAACGTCACCGGGACGCCCGACGCATCCGCTGCTTGGGGTGCAACCAGACGTTCGATCCTCGATAAAATCGACTCCTTGTCCCATGGCTTGACGACAAAGCTGTCCGCCCCGCATTGCAGTCCCGCGATGATATCGCTCGCCTCAGAAACGCTCATCAGGAGCAACACCGGAACCTGACGAAAGCGTGGATCACCTTTGACCATCCGGCAAAGCTCGTACCCATCCATGTCCGTCAGGAGGACATCGCTCAAGATCAGTGCCGGCAGACTTACTGAAAGCGCCTCCAGTGCTGCGGCCCCCGACAGCGCCGTCCGAACCCCGTAGCCATGACTCTCCAGCAGCCGCAGCAATTGCGCGGCCTGCATCGGACTTTCCTCGACTACGAGGATCTCGGTTGATGCACGATCACTCTCCATTTGTTCTCGGGGGTTTTAATGCCGGCAGTCCACAATTTTTCATCTACAGAGAACTGGCGGGGCAGCCCTTAAAAAAGCAGCACATGAAGTGCCATACAAGTTCTCCTGATGTGCAAAAGTGGCACATTCTGAGATTCACCGAGACATTCCTCGAAAATCACTTCCACCTCATCCCGCAGAACCACCGTGCTCGCAATGACCTGTGGAACTAAGTCATCGCATCGCTGAGAAAGCGCCTCGCATTACTTCACTGCTGAGAAACCTGCGCACTTATTGGCAGCGTCGGCGCCAAGTCCGATCGGTCATCATCCGCCGCGCGGAGCCGGAGGGTAACTTCGAGCCCGTGAGGATGCCGATTCGCGGCCCGCACCGAACCGCAGCAGCTCTCGATACAAGTTTTCACGATCGTCAATCCCAGCCCTGTGCCGCCGGTCTCGCGGTTTCGCGAGCTATCCACCCGATAAAAGGCATCGAAGATCCTCCCGAGATCCGCTTCCGGCACCCCTGGCCCCGAGTCATAAACGGTGATGGCGACCTCGCCGCCCTGACTTACCGCATCGACCAGCACAGGCTCGGACGGATCGCCATGGCGCGCCGCGTTGCGCAGCACATTGGAGATCGCCCGGATGAACAGCTCGCGGTCCGCCGCGACGGCCAGCGTTTCCGGGATCGTCACCCGGAAATCAGCCGCTTCGCCTGATTCCTTTCGGATCGCTTCTTCGACCGCCTTCTTCACATTTACCGGCTGCAGGCGCACCGCAGAAGCGCCGAAAGAAGCCTTGGAGAAGGAAAGCAGCTCATTCACCAGCCCGGCAATCTGCGCGGCCTTGGCGACCGCCGAACGGACATACTTCTCCTCGCTGCCCTGCACATGCTGCTCGAGAATCGCGAGCGTCATTTGCAGATGTGCAAGCGGCGAACACAACTCATGCGCGATGTCGCCAAGAAAGCGCTTCTGGCCGGTCACGAGTCCGTCGAGTTGCGAGGCCATTTGATTGATCGCCTCGCCGAGTTCGCCCAATTCATCGAACCGTCGACCCGTTACGCGGACATCGAAGCGGCCCCCGGCGATCATGCGTGTAGCGAGCGTCGTGCGATAAACAAAGTGCGTGATGCTCCGCACCAGCGGCAGCCAGAAGAGCAGCGAAAAGACGATCGCTCCAACGCCGAGCCAGAACCATGGCTTCGGATCGAAGATCAGCCCGCCACCGCTGATGGATCGCGATCTGGCCACCAGGATGACGCGCATCGGCGGACCCGCCTGCGGATTTTCAATGCGGGCGCTGGTCATCAGCCAATACTGCGTCGGATCCTTCGTTCGCATCAGCGCTCGGAACGGAGGCCGCCAGCCCGCGAAGGAACGGACCTGCGGCGAGCGCGGTTCCGCTTGAGGGCGCGGCGTCGGACTCGCAGCGGGCGTTGAGGAACTCTGCGATCGCGACCTTGGAAATGGGCGCGCGGTAATCCGGTCACGCACTTCCTGCGGCAATTCCACGACGTCGCCGATCAGACGGTGTCCGTCATCATCGACCAGCGAGAATCGCACCTTGTAGGCATCGCTGTACCGATCCAGCACCTGCTGCCATTCGTCTGGCGGCACGTTATTCAGTTCGCCGACAATCAAGTCGCGTACAACTTCCACACGAGCCCGGGCACCGCTGGTTAGAAACCAGTCGAAATCAAAGCTGAACTGCGCATTGAAAAGCAGCCCGATGACCGCGGCGAGTAGCACCACGTTCAGGAAGAACCAGAGGAGGATCTTCACATAAAGAGGCAGCCGGATGCGCATTTTCATTGGGCCTGCGGATTGATGAGCATGTAGCCAACAGCCCGGATGGTCTTGATGAAGCGAGGCTCCTTCGGATCATCGCCCAGCTTGCGTCGCAGCGACCAGATATGGACATCGATCGATCGGTCGAGTCCGTCATAACTGCGCTCCGCGACCGTTTCGATCAATTGCTCGCGAGTCTTCACACGGCCGCGCGCCTGTGCCAGACAAGCCAGGAGCTCAAATTCCAGCGTCGTTAATCGCAACGGCTGCCCCTCCAGTGTCGCCGACCTCGTATCCATGCGGATCTCGAGCGGACCGACTGAAACCTTGTTTTCAGGCTTGGGCTCGACCGGGACATCGAGCCGCGCAGCGCGGCGCGTGACTGCACGAATCCGCGCCAGGAGTTCGCGTGGCGAAAAAGTTTTGGGCAAATAATCGTCAGCCCCCATCTCGAGCCCCACGATGCGGTCCGTCTCCTCGCCGCGTGCGGTGAGCATGAGAATCGGCACGCTGGATTTTCCGCGCAGCCGGCTCAGAACTTCGAAGCCGTCAATTCCCGGCAGCATCACGTCGAGGATGATTGCCTGAAACTCCTCGGACTCGGCCCGTTCGATCCCTCCGATTCCGTCATATTCCGCCACGACCTCGTAGCCCAGCGGCTCGAGATAATCCGTGATCAGGGTACAAAGCTCCCGGTCATCGTCGATCATCAGGATCCGTATGGGGGCGCCTTTTGGCGATGCTGGGGATGAGTTTGGTGGTGGCGGCATCGATCTACTTAGGAAACGCTGGCTCGCGGGTATATGCAACTACCTCGTTCCCTCCGCATTACCCCAAATCGAAACGAAAAGCTGCTCCCTTAACGGTTTTTAACAATTTTCGATGCGGCACTTAATACGGATTTAATGAAGGTGCGCTACCTGTTCTCGGCGTACTCACTATGAGACTCACCAAAACCACTACCATCGCTGCCGCCATTGCTGCGGTTCTCATCTCCGGCTCCACCATCGCCTCTGCGCAGGACGCCGCAAACACCAATCAGGCCGCTCAGGGCGGCGGACGCCGCGGGAATTTCAATCCGCAGGATTTCCTCCAGCGCATGAATGATCGCGTCAAGGGCGCGCTCAAAGTCAGCGATGACGAATGGGGTGTCATCCAGCCGCTTCTGGCAAAGGTCCAGGAGAAGCAGTTTGCCAGCCGCAGTTTCGGCGGATTCGGCGGATTCGGAGGCCGTGGAGGCAATAACGGTGGCGCTCAGCCTGCCGCCCAGCCCGCTTCGCAGCCTGCCGGCGGCGACACCAACAATCGCCTGCGTGGCGGTGGTGGATCGCCTGAATCCCAGGCTCTGCGCACGACCCTCGAAAACGAGAGCAGCTCGCCCGACGAGATCAAGGCGAAGCTCGCCGCGCTCCGCGATGCGAAGAAGAAGAACTCCGCTGAGCTCGAAGCCGCTCGCGCCGATCTTCGCAAGGTCCTGACGCTCCGTCAGGAGGCCACCCTCGTCTCGATGGGATACCTCGAGTAATTTTGCTGTGACTGAAGCGTTGTCCGAAGCAAATCCAGCTCTGGACCTCCTCGCGTCCATGGTCGAGCGCCAGCAGCTCTCCGCCATGGACGCAGAGGCGCTTGCCCGTCTTCGCGACGACGGGCAGGTGCGTGTCACGACTGAAGAAGAAGCGCTTCAGTGGCTCGCTGGTGAGTATGGGCTCCAGTATACGACGCTCGACAATGTCGAGCCGGACCGGTCCCTGCTTTCCCGCTTTCCTGCGAGGATTCTCCTCAAGGAAGAATTGCTGCCGCTCCGCGAGGAAGACGGCACGATTGAAATCGCCATCAGCCGGCTTTTCGCCCGTCCGGGGCTGGATAGCCTGCGGGCGATGTCGGATCTCAAGATGCGGCCGGTTCTCGCAAATAGCGAGGCCCTGCAGCGCGAGATCAAAAAGCATCTCGGCGTCGGCGCCGATACGCTGAACCTGCTCGAGCAGGAAGAAGGTTTTCAAGTCGTCCGCGAGGACGAACAGGACGACGGTGACATCGACAAGGCCGCCGAGGATGCGTCGATCATCCGCTTCGTCAACCAGGTGCTCGGCGACGCCATTTCATTGCGCGCGTCGGATATTCACGTCGAGCCTTTCGAACACGAACTGCGCATCCGGTACCGCATCGACGGTCTTTTGCAGGAAGTGCCGGTGCCCCCGCAGATCAAGCGCTTCCAGTCGGCCATCGTCTCGCGCATCAAGATTCTCAGTAATCTGAACATCGCGGAAAAGCGCGTCCCGCAGGACGGCCGTATCAAGATCCGCGTCAAGACCAGCGAGGTAGATATCCGTGTCTCGGTCATTCCGATGCTTCACGGCGAAGCGGTGGTCATGCGTCTGCTCCGCCAGAATGCTGGCGTCGTCGGCCTAGCGGGCCTCGGCATGGCCGAGCGCGACCGCAGTCTGTTCGCCCGCATCCTCGATCTGCCGCACGGCATCGCGCTCGTCACCGGCCCGACCGGTAGCGGTAAATCGACCACGCTTTACAGCGCCCTGCAGGAAATCAACGACAACATCCGCAAGATCATCACCATCGAGGATCCTGTGGAATACCAGATGAAGGGCGTCAACCAGATCCAGGTCGCTGAAAAGGCGGGCCTGACCTTCGCCCGCGGTCTGCGCGCCATTCTGCGTCACGACCCGGATGTCGTGCTCATCGGTGAAATTCGTGACCAGGAAACGGCACAGATCGCCGTGCAGGCATCGCTCACCGGTCACATGGTTTTCTCGACACTTCACACGAACGACGCACCCGGCGCGCTGACGCGATTAGTAGATATGGGCGTGGAACCTTATCTGGTCGCGTCATCACTTGAAGCCGTCATGGCTCAGCGTCTCGTCCGCGTCCTGTGCCCCGAGTGCAAGGAGCTCGACAAGACCGAACGCACCGCCGCCCTGCGCAAACGCGTGCCCGATCTCGCCGATGCCGTGATCTATGCACCCGTCGGCTGCAAGTCCTGCCGGCTCACCGGTTATACCGGACGCCGCGCCATCTTCGAATTGATGACGATTTCGCCGTCCATCCGGCAGATCCTGCTGCGCGGCGGCTCCAGTGTGGAAATCAAAGATGCGGCTAAGAAGGACGGCATGCGCACACTTATCGAAGACGGGTGGCGTCGCGTGCGCGATGGCGTCACCACTCCCTCCGAAGTCTTCCGCGTCTCCAAAGACGAGGGCAACGACGGCTATGCCGTAGCCGGCTGACCAGAACATGCCCGTATTTGAATACAAAGCACTGCAGGCCAATGGTTCCTCCGCCCAGGGTCACTTGGAAGCTGGCGGACGCCAGGACGCCGCGCGCGTCCTTCAGGAACGCGGACTGACTCCCCTGCGGATCGTCGAAAAGGAAGAACGAGTCGGAAAACCGAAATCTGCGGATTCCAATGGCTCCAGCGGCGGGGGCGTCGCGGATCTGCTGAAGCGCTTCAAGCTGCAGTCGAAGAACGTACCATTCGCGGTCCTCGAAGATTTCACGCGCTGCCTTTCGAGCCTTCTAGCGGCAAACGTCCCGCTGAGCCGTGCGCTCGCGATCCTTTACAAGGAGACTTCTCACGAAACCGCCGCCGTCAAATGGCGGGAACTGCATGATCTGGTCATCGACGGTGTGCCGCTCGCCGAAGCCATGAGCCGCGCGCCGGGCGTCTTCCCGCGCGTCTACGTCGCGATGGTGGAATCCGGCGAAGCTGGCGGTTTCCTCGACGTCGTGCTCGGGCAGATAGCGGACTTCCAGGCCCGGGAAAAGGAACTTCGCGCGAAAGTCAGCGCCGCGATGATGTACCCGCTGGTGCTGATGGGCCTCGCAATGGCGGTGCTCATCTTCCTGCTCGTCTTCTTCATTCCACGATTCCAGACGCTATTCTCGGGCTTCAATGCCAAGCTGCCCGCACTGACGCAGGTCATCGTCGGGATTAGTAATTTCACACGCAGCTACGGCATCTACGCAGCGGTGGGCATTGGCGTCGCGATTTACTTCGGCCGCGCGTGGGTCACCAAGGAAAGTAATCGGCGTATCTTTGAAACCTATCTCCTGAAATCGCCGATCGTCGGCCCGCTGGCGGCGCAGATCGCAATGGCCCGCTTCTGCCGCATGCTTGGAACGCTCCTCGGCGCAGGTGTTTCGCTCATCAATGCGCTTTCGGTGGCGCGGCGTTCACTGGGTTATCAGACATTGGTCGATCTCGTGGCGGACGCGACGGATCGCGTGAAGAAAGGCGAAGCGCTCGGCGTGAGTCTTGCAGGCTGCCGCATCCTTTTCAGTGGATCCACGCTCGAGATGATCGCCGTCGCCGAGGAAAGCGGGCGCCTCGATCAGGAGCTGATCCGCATCGCCGGAGTGGCGGAAGTCACGCTGGACCGCAATCTCAAGACAGCCGTGGCTCTCGCCGAGCCGCTCATGCTATTTGCCATTGCAGGATTCATCGGCACGATCTTCGTTGGCATGGTGATCCCGATCTTCACCATCCAGGATTACATCAAGTAACCCCATACTTCTCACACAGCAAAAACTCATGATTAAGACATATCCCCACCAACTGCGGCGGAGCCTTCGCTCAGGCTTCACGCTCGTCGAAATGCTTCTGGTACTGGTCATCCTCGCGGTGCTCGCAGCCATCGTGATTCCAAAGATGGCAGGCCGTTCGCAACAGGCGAAGGTGACGGCGGCACACACGCAGATCCAGGCATTCAAGACGGCGCTCGATGCCTTCGAGATCGATAACGGATTCTATCCTGCCGGCAACAGTGGCCTCAATGCGCTCATTCAGCCGCCAGCCAACAGCCCGAGCTGGAAGGGTCCGTACCTCGACAAGGTTCCGCTCGATCCGTGGGGCAATCAGTACATGTACTCGTACCCCGGCAAGATTAACCCGAGCGGTTTCGACATACTGTCCATGGGGCCGGATGGCCGCGTAGGCGGTGACGACGATATCACGAACTAACTCCACGCAGGACTAACTTCCCGCTTTTTGCCATGCCCACGATTCGCTCGCACCATACCAGTTCCGACGGTTTCCGCCGGAATTCGGGGTCGGGCGTGTCGTGGGTCGCGGGAAACTTTCCGGCAGTCGCCTCGACCTCGCGCCGTTCTTCGCATTGCGGTGCGAGCAATTCCAACGGCTTCACGCTCGTCGAGTTGCTGCTCGTCATGGCGATTATGACGGTCGTTCTCGCCGTCGTCGCGCCGACGATTTCGCATTCCATTCGCGGACATAAGATCGAGGACGAAGCGAATCGCTTTGTGGCGCTGACCGAATACGCGCGCAATGAAGCCGTTTCACAAGGCATGCCGATGGTCGTGTGGATCGACGGAAAGTCCCAGACCTTCGGGCTGGACCCACAGAGCGACTATTACCAGTCCAAGACGCATCGGCAGTACGAGTTGGATTCGGACGTGCATTTCGACGTCATTACGGGCGGCACTCCGAATACGCCTTCCATCGTTTTCAGCGCCAGCGGCACACCCGACCCGGCGAGCATTGATTCGCTCAAGCTCATCGATGGCCTCGGCACCGCGATCCAGATCACTCGCACGAGCGACGGCTGGGGTTACCAGATCGCTCCCTCCGGACAATGATCACCCGCTGCGCTACATATCATCGCCGGCAGCCTGCGGGATTCACCTTTGCGGAGATCCTGGCCGCACTGGCATTCCTGGCGATTCTTATCCCGGCGATCATTACGGCCCTGACTTTAGCGAACCGCGCAGCCGTTCAGGCAGAGCGCACTTCCATTGCTAGCCAGCTTGGAGAGTTTGAGCTCGGACAACTCATGACCGCCAGTGCCTGGCAATCCGCCAGCAATCGCGGCGACTTTGGTGCAGATTATCCCGGTTACCGCTGGGAATTGGAACAGTCCTCCTGGTCGGGCGACACCGCCAATCCGATGACGCAGCTTACCATGCACGTGTTCTTCAGCGTGCAGGGACAGGAACGGGAGATACAACTGACGACGCTGGCTAGCAATACGAACACGTCACAGCAATGAGCGCATTTGTTTCCCCCGCCCTGCGCTCACAGGCCGGCATTATTCGTCCCGGCAAATCTGGCGCATTTACCCTTCTCGAAATCCTGATCGCGTCGGTCGGTGCGGCCCTGATTTTCGCGGCCATTTATGGGGTATTCTCCAGCGGGATGCATTTACGGGAAAAAGCGATCAATCGCACCCGTGAAGCGCAGATGCGGGCACGCGCTTATAGCACCATCCGCAATGATCTCCGCGATGCCCAGGTTACCGGAGGCGTTCTCGGATCGATTCTCACCACTACCCAAACATCGAGCCAATCGCAGTTTCCGGGTTATATCCAGTTCACGACGAGCAATGCCGAAGTCGCCGATGGCCAGGTCGGCGGAGACATCCAGGAGATTGAATACTATATCATCGCGAGTGCGAATTCTCCGGATCATACCTCCGGCACGCTGGTCAGGACGGTGACGCGTAATCTGCTCCCGACCACGCAGGACAATCCGCCGCAGCAGCCGCTGCTCGATGGCGTGAAATCACTGGAAGTGAATTTCTACGACGGTACCACCTGGCAGACGAGTTGGACGCTGGCCGATCCGAACGACACGCTTCCGCAGGCCATCCGCTTTCATATCGAACGCGCACCGGACGGCGCCGGCGTCGCAGCGATGCCGATCGACATCGTGGTGCCCTGGACGACGCAGCAATTCATCGGAACCAGCAGCACCTCGACCACCACCGGCACGGGAACCTCAACCGGGACAGGCTCATGATGGCAAAGCCCTTTCCCTTCTCCCATCCTGCGCATCGGGCTTCCAATGGCTCCGTGTTGATCATCGTCCTTTGGGTATCGCTTGGGATGATGGCCCTGACGATTACCTTCGGCCATTCCATGGTCATGGCCTATCGCAGCGCGGATAATGAACTAGCCGGTTATCAGGCCGAAGAGGCGATTGATGCCGGCCTGCGTTACGCCGAGTCCGTGTTGACTAACACCGGTACGCCCGGCCTCTTTCCCGATCCCACGACTTATCAAAGTGAAGCCGTGCCGTTGGGCGAAGCCACCTTCTGGCTGATCGGTCGCGATAACAACAATCCCGCAAGCACGACTCCGGTCTTCAGCCTCGTCGACGAAGCCTCCAAGCTGAACCTGAACACTGCGAGCACGGCGATGCTCGAGACCCTGCCCGGGATTACTCCCGACCAGGCCGACGCGATTGTGGATTGGCGCACTTCCACCACCAGCAGTTCCACCGCGACAGGATCATTTGATTACCAGTCGATGCAGCCACCTTATACGGACAAGAACGCGCCGTTCGAATCCATCGAGGAACTCGCGCTGGTCTACGGAATGGACAGCCTCACGATCTTCGGCGAGGACGCGAATCTGAACGGCACACTCGATCCGAACGAAGACGACGGAGACAAGAATCCGCCATCCGACAATAGCAATGGCCAGCTCGAGCCCGGTCTCCTCGAGTATGTCACCGCCTATACTCGCGAGCCGAATACCAAGAGCGATGGCAGCGCGAAGACAGATGTCAGCAAGATTTCGCCGCTCAGCGATGCTGTTTCGCAATTACTTCAGCAAACCTTTGGTGCCTCACAAGCCACGACCTTTCAGCAGAATCTGACTGCCTACGCCCCCACTGCGCCGCCTCTACAGCCTGGCAGCGACGGCAGCACGCCCCAGATCAGTAGCCTGCTGCAATTTTACATCGCCAGCGGAATGACCGCGGATCAGTTCGCCCAGATCTCCGATTCGATCACTGTTAGCCAGGGTAAGTACACTCAAGGGCTGATCAATGTAAACACTGCCAGCCAGACGGTCCTCGCAGCCATTCCTGGCATCGGCGACAGCGGCGCAGCCTCGCTGATTTCCGCGCGCCAGAGCCGTTCGCTGGGCGATACCAGTTACGTCTGGATTGTTGACATCCTGGGCAAGGACAACGTCGCACAGTACGGGAAATGGGTGACGGGAAAGAGTTATCAAATCACCGCAGACATCGCAGCGGTGGGCCGGAACGGACGTGGTTACCGGCGAACCAAATTTGTCATTGATATGAGTTCCGGAACCCCAGTCATCATTTACCGGCGAAACCTTTCACACTTGGGTTGGTCCCTTGGCCGCGACACCCGGGAAACGCTCGGAACAAGGACCTACGGCCTATGAAGATTAATTTCCGCGAACTTCAGTCTACCATTCAGAGTAACATCCAGACTCGATTGCGCACGCGCACGGCGCTGGGTATCCAAATCAAGTCCTCGGGAATTAATGTCAATATCGTCAAGTTTGACGGCGACACGGAGCTCGTGCGCTCCTTTGCGATTCTTGTTGGCGCCGATTCCGTCGCCGCAAATCCTGATAAAGCGGGCGCCACGCTAGCCGAGCAGCTTCGCAAGGAAGGCGTTCGTGAAAAACGCTGCGTTGTCTGCATTCCGCCGGGCTGGGCGCTAAGTACCGCGACCGATCTTCCGGACATCAGTGACGAAGATTTGCGAGGCTATCTGGAAATCCAGGCTGAGCGCGAGTTTCCGATTCCGGTCAGCGACATGCGGCTTGCCCACTCCATTTACACGCTTCCCGATGGAAAGCGCCGCGCAAATATCGTAGCAGTCCCGTCGAAGCGTCTCACTGCCGTGGAACGAATGCTGGAAGTCGCGGGCTTGCGTCTGGTGTCCCTGTCGCTCGGTCTGGATCGTTTTGTGCCGGCCGGACCCTCAAAGGGCGCGATGCATTTCCTCGCGAATGGCACGCACATCGATCTCGTGATTGCTGCCGGAGGCGGTATCGCCGCGCTGCGGTCCCTTTCCGGTTCGGTCGCTCAAGGCGAGGAAATATTCGATGTCGCCGGCTTTTGCCGCGAAGTAAGAATCACGCTGGGAGGCCTTCCTGACTTAGTCCGTCAGCAGATCCGCGAAGCCCATTTCCGCGGACCGCAGAGCACGGCTGAACTGCTTTGCACTACGACGCGCGACCAGCTTCAGCGAATGGGCGTGGATCCCGCGGATATCGATCGGACTGCAGAAGGTCCAAATGTCGCGCTCGAAGCCGCCGAGAATTTCCTCCGCTCGAAACCAGTCGCATTCGAATTTGTCCCGCCACAGACAAAGCGCTGGCAGGTCCTTCTGCAGCGTTTCGACAGCAAGCGGCGCCGCTGGATTGTCGCCGGAGTGCTCGTCTTCCTATTCCTGCCCATCCTCGCAATGATCATCCAGTCGAGGATCGAAAGCGGTCTCGAAGCAGAATGGAATGGCATGAAGCGGAAGGTCTCCGATCTCGACGACCTTCAGCAGAACATCCGCAAATACCGTCCGTGGTTCGATCCGGCGCCTGAGACCCTCATCGTTCTCGAGGGCGTCATCGCTTCATTCCCTGATTCAGGCGAGGTCTGGGCAAAGAACCTTCAAGTCTCCGAAGGCCAGAAGGTCACTTGCACCGGATTTGCCAAAAACCATGCGGCGCTGCTCGCGCTGCTCGAGCGCCTGCGCGCACGTCCTGAAGTCTCGAATTTGCAGCTCCAGCAGGAACGCGGCGACGCCCCGATCCAATTCTCCATCGTCCTAAAATGGGAGGCCAACCATGCCAAATAACAACCAACGCGAACTTATCCTGAAGTTAGCGGCCGGCGGAGTCGTAGCGCTTTTCCTTTTCGACCGAGTCATTTTGGAGCCCGCCTTCGCGCATTGGCACGAACAGAGTGAAAAGATCGCGTCCCTTCGCCAAGACGTGCAGCGCGGCCGGCAGATGATCCAGCGCGAACGTTCCATTCGCGATCGCTGGAACGAAATGCTGCGGACCGATTTGTCTGACGACAACTCCGTCGCCGAAGGTGATGTCTACAAGGCAATCATCCGCTGGTCCGAAGGCAGCCGCGTGAGCTTCAACAGCCTCACGCCGGTTTGGAGAAGCCATCCGGACGGTTACGACACCTTTGAATGCCGGGCGACGGCTACGGGAGACCAGGCCTCGCTTGGCCGGATGATCTACGAGCTCGAGACCGATCCCCTCCCTGCCCGCCTGGAGACGTGCGAATTCTCGACCCGTGATAACAAGGGCCAGCAATTGAACCTCACGATGACTTTCAGCTTCATCCGCCTCACCGATGTGAATGGCGCACCCAAGTCGACCCGATGAAATTGATCTCGCCTTTCCAATCACAAAGCATGCGCTCGGCATGGTTTCTCCGGATCGTTTCCGGAGCATTGCCACTGGCTCTGCTAGCTCCCCTTGTTTCGGTCGGCGCGCAGCGGTCGTCATCCAGGGGCTCGTCGGCTCCGCCTCCGGCATCGACCTCCGCCTCGCCGACGGCTGACAAAGGCTACAATGCCTTCAAGCTGGTGCGGACCCGTAATATCTTCGATCCGGAACGCCGACCGATCCGCACCGACGCTCCGGCGACCACCGCCTCCAAATCCGGAAGTTCGTCCAATAGCAGCCGCGTCTCGCGGATTACGCTGACTGGCACGATGGTCACAGCAGGTCGTTCGCTCGCCTTCTTTAACGGCTCGCAAAATGAATTCAAGGTCCTGCCCATCAACGACAAGATCAGCGGATTCACGATCAAGGCGATCACCTCCGCCTATGTCGACCTCGAGAAAGACGGCAAACCTTACAACCTCGCGGTTGGCAGGCAATTGACGCTCGACGGTCAGAACATCTCGTTCACGTCACCACCGCCGCCATCCGACGATAGTTCCTCGGCTCCGCCGGCTCCCGCTCCATCCGGAACCGATAGCGGTTCCGCTCCCACCGCTACTTCTAATACCCCCTCTCCTTCAAATCCCGCTTCCCCGGCTCCTCCCGCAGCCGGAGGCGATAAAGCCGAAATCCTCCGCCGCATGATGGAACGCCGTCAGAAAGAAGTTACTCCATGAAATCACTCCGCACCTTAGCCCAGAAGCGCCTCGCGTGGATTATCGGCCTTGCCGCATGCGTCCTCCTCATCACGTGGAAGATCGCTGGCGCCCAGGAGCCCCGTCCCTCTATTCAGTTGGCTCCGCCACCAGTTAGCCGGGTCGATATTACATCCGCCCCCGCTGTTTCTGCTGGACCCGCAGCGGATGCTTCTGCCACTCCGGCTCCTGCCATCGCCGCGGCGTCCACCGCAGCCGTCCCACCACCGGATCCTTCCCCAGTACCTGCGGCACCACCAGCGCCAGAAGCAGCGCCGGCTGCGCCGCCAACTTCGGTAGCCGCGCCCAATCCCGTGGCCCCGGGTGCTTCGGCTGCGACGCCATCAGCGCCACTCACTGACCCGCTTCCGAATCCCGGCAAGGGAGTGGTCTTCAACTTCCAGAATGCCTCGCTGAACGATGTACTGACTTACCTCAGCGAGACCGCTGGATTCGTCATCCTGCAGGAAGTGCCAGTGACCGGCACAGTCAACCTTGTAAGCCAGCAGGCCGTCTCGCCTGATGAAGCCGTCGATGTGCTAAATACGGTGCTCAATGACAAGGGGTACACAGCCATCCGCAGTGGCCGTGTACTGAAGATCGTTAGTCGCAAGGATGTGCAGAAGCGCGACCTACCTGTAGAAATGGGCTCTGATCCCGCCAAGATTCCTCACAAGGATGAAGTCGTAACACAGATCCTCCCATTGAAGTTCGGCGACGCCACCAAGCTCGTCGAGAACCTGCGCCCGCTGCTCTCCGATAACGCGACAATCGCCGCCAACGAAGCGAGCAATGCAATCCTGATGACGGATACGCAAACAAACATCCGCCGCATCGCGCAGATCATCCGAGCCCTGGACACCTCGGTCGCGAGCATCTCCAGCATTCGCGTCTTCGCCCTGCAGTATGCGGATGCGAAAGACGTTGCCGATCTTATTACGCAGCTCTTCGGAAATTCCCAATCATCCAACAATCGCAATGGCCAAGGCCAGGGCGGTGGCCGTGGCTTCGGTGGTGGCCGCTTTGGTGGATTCGGATTCGGCCCTCCCGGAGGAGGAGGTCCTGGAGGCGGAGGCGCAGAACAAAGCGAGGCCCGCCAAGCTGAGACCCGCGTTACCGCAGTTCCGGACATCCAGAGTAACTCCGTCGTAGTTAGTGCGCCGGAAGCAGTCGTTGCTGAGATCCAGGATATCATTTCCCAGATCGACACCAGCATCACTGACATCACGACCACGCGTATCTTCCGCCTGTATCATGCGGACGCGGTCGAAATGGCGAACATCATCAACAGCCTCTACAGCGACACGCCTCAGCAAACGACGCCACAAACCGGCAACCGCGGCGGCGGCAACAACAACAATCAAGGGCGCCAGTTTCAACCAGGCGGCCAGCAGGGAGGTCAGGCACGCTCGGCAACTGCAGCAGGCGGCACAGAACGTTCCCTGCTCCAGGCCAAGGTCAACGCCGTCGGTGACCCGCGTACCAACTCACTCGTGGTGACCGCTTCGAAAGACACGATGATGAAGCTGGTCGAACTCGTCGCGCGGCTCGATGCGACTGACTCGCGGAAACAACACGTTTACGTCCACGCGCTCCAGCACGCGGATGCAGAGAACGTTGCCGCGGTGCTCCGCGGGATGCTTGGCCAGCAGACCGTCGGTCCGGCTGCTCCCGGCCAAACCAGCACGCTTATGCAGCGCACCACGAACGGAGCGTCTCTCAATGCGCAAGACGTCCTGAACACCAACTCCAACGCTGGCGGCAGTTAGTCCTCGTCTCCTTTCCATTTTCGCAATGAAATTCACCTTTCACACAGCAGTCCGCGTCTGCGGGATCTGCGCAGTATTCGGTCTGGCCTTTGCGCCCAATCTCCGCGCCCAAACATCCGGCATACGCCCCGGATCCAGCGGCCGGACTACCACAAGCGCCACAGGCCGGACGGGTATCGGCGGAGCCGGCGGCACATCATCCAGCCTGTCTACTTCCGGCCCGCGTCAGTACCGGAGTAACACGCTCCTTGGTGATGCCACGATCCAGATCGACCCTGAGACCCGCTCGCTCATCATCGTCACCGATGAAGAAACCCACACGGAACTCGACAAAGTCATCAAGGAACTCGATCGCCCCAAGCCGCAGGTCCTGATCAAAGTCGTGTTTCTCCAGGTAACCTGGGACAAGGGCTCCGACATCGGCGTTGAAGGAAGTTATACATTCAACCTGAAGAACAACCAGCCATCGACCTCCAACACGACCGGACAAACGGTAAGCACCACCACGGTCAACACGCCGGCGACCGCTTCGGGAACCACCAACACTTCGACGACGACCCTCACGACTCCGCTGACTAATGTTCCGCAGACGCTGGGTGTCTCCAATATCTTTGGGCTTTCCCAATTGACCACTGGAAGCTTTGTGCGGGTCGCCAGCGATAACTGGAATGCTACGCTTCACTTGCTTGCCACGCACGGCAAAACGGAAGTGTTGTCCCGCCCCACCATCATGGCGCGGAACAATCAGCAGGCCGTCATCGTTGTCGGCCAGGAAGTGCCATTCGTGACGAACAGCCGGGTCACCGATGCCGGCCAGACGATCAATACCGTTCAGTATGATAATGTCGGAATCATCCTCAACGTCACGCCGTTCATCACCAGCCATAACATGGTGGAAATGATCGTCGCCCCGGAAATTTCGTCCCTGTCAAACCAGACGGTCGCTATTTCAAATACCGCCAGTTCGCCGGTCATCGACAAACGCTCCGCGGAAACGGTCGTGGTTACTCCCGATGGTACGACCTCGGTCATCGGCGGTCTGATGCAGACGCAGAAGACCACTACAGTTCAGAAGATTCCTTACCTTGGAGACATTCCGGTCCTCGGCCTTGCGTTCAAGCACACGGTCAAAGACACCACCAAGACCGAACTCCTCATCTTCCTGACGCCTTATATCGTGCATGATCAGGAAGACCTCGAAGATGCCACGAACGATGAGGCAAAGCGGGCCGAACTCGTACACAAGGCATTCACGGAAAAGGAGCTCGAGAAATTCTTCCAGACGACCAATCTGCCGGTCCCGGAAACCGTCCATGCGAGCAATGCGCCAATGACCTCACCGATCGTCGATGCAAAGGGCGCTCCAGTGCCCTCGCAGAAACCCAAGGCGTATGCGCCACCGTCGCCGAAGGGCAAAGTCGCTGCGACTCCCACGCCGACTCCGGCTCCGAATAAGAAGAAGCCTGCGGCGACGCCTTCTCCTTCGAGGTAGTAGCTGTCCGCCATACTGGCGGCGGCATTTCATCGCCCGATTCATCGCGGGAATCGGGCGATTCGCCACATATTCGCCGGCCTTGATCCCAAACTTCGGGCATCGAGGCTTGTGAATCGTATGCTGCGCGCGCGTTTCGCATTCTCAACATCATCACACCCATATATGACCCATAGAATCGTCCTGTCGCTTGGCCTTGCCACCCTCGCCGGATCTGCGCTTGCCGCTCCGGATCTAAGCAAACTCCCGCCCGCCTCTACCCAGAGCCCGGTCACTTACCAGAAAGATATCCGCCCGCTCTTCGAAGCCTCCTGCATGCGCTGCCATGGAGCAGAACGGCAGAAGGGTGACCTGCGCCTCGATAGCCTCGAAGCCGCCCTCAAAGGTGGAAAAAACGGAGAAACCGTCGTGCCGGGTAAGAGCGATAAGAGCTCGATCGTCATCGCCGCGGCTCGGATTGATGAAGAAACCGCCATGCCTCCCATGCGCGGTGGCCGGCGTCGTGGACCTGGCGGTCCTGGAGGTCCCGGCGGCGCTGGTGGACCGCCGCCACCGCCCGCAGGAGCGCAGGACGCACAGGGACAAGGAAACCCAGGCGGCCCTGGATCCAACGGTGGACCTGGCGGACCTGGCGGACCTGGCGGACCTGGCGGACCTGGCGGACAGCCCGGAGGCCCCGGCCAAGGCGGCCCCGGAGGCGGAGGACCGTCCAAGCCATTGACCCCACAACAGGTCGGACTGCTTCGTGCCTGGATTGACCAGGGCGCGAAGTAAGTAAAGCCAGTTTCACCATTTAACAGATACGGCCGGAGCTGCTTAAACGTGGCTCCGGCCCGATATCCTGGGGTTTGGTGCCGGTCTGAATAGTTATCGGCAGTTACACCATAGAGAGACAGACGAACGGATCGTCTGATCAGCTTGTTTCCGGAACACCCCGGACCAAGCCAAACGCCAATGCAGAACATAATGTAAGGCATTGCCCTATGTTACGTTTCGGCTGTCATAGCCAACCGCGACATTGCTTTGGCTCATTCAATTTGTAGCAATGCGTGGTCCACGGACATCCTTCGTGCCGATGCGCTTCGAATATGGGCGCCTAATGAATGAAATTCCGGAGCTGTTGCCTTCTCATATTAAACGAATCTCAAATGCCATCGCTCCTGCAATCCTACCGCTGCCTGCGTGCCGACTAGCATGGGATTCTTTTCGAAACGCGCATTTGTAATTCTCCTCGGGAGCGCCATTGCGCTTGGCAGTGCCGTCTACTGCGGCGTTCGCCTTCATCACCATCGCTCCTCACGGAAATCCGATCACCCGGCGTCCTCAGACGTTAATTTCGCGCGCGATGTCGCGCCCATCTTTTCTGAGAGCTGCCTCGAATGCCACGGTCCGAACAAACAGAAAGGCGGTCTTCGACTTGATGTCCGGGCCACGGTATTTAACGCGGTCACTTCGGGAGATATCGCGGTCATTCCAGGCGACACCACCCGGAGCGATCTCATGCGGCGCATCACATCGAGTGATCCTGATGAGCAAATGCCGCCGAAGGGCGCACGGCTTGATCCCAAGAAGATCGAAGTCCTCCGTCACTGGATCGAATCCGGCGCAGTCTGGCCGGGCGACTCTGGCCCGGGCCCCCAACTTACTGCCGGAATGGTTGTCAGCGAGAAAGACCGGCAGCATTGGTCGTATCGTCCGCTTGCACGGACCGATCCGCCCGTACCAGCGACCGCAAGCTGGGCGATTAACCCGATCGACCGATTCATCCTCGCCGCGCAGGAAGCCAAGGGATTGCATCCAAATCCGCAGGCTTCAAAGCGCACACTCATTCGCCGCCTCAGCTTTGACCTGATCGGCCTGCCGCCCACACCCGAGGAAATCGATGCGTTTGAGCGGGATTCTTCGCCTGACGCCTATGGGAAGTTAGTGGACCGACTGCTTGCCAGCCCCCATTACGGCGAACGTTGGGGCCGGCATTGGCTGGATGTCGCGCGTTACGCCGATAGCGCCGGCTATGAGGAAGATCGTCCACGTCCAAATGCCTGGCGCTATCGTGACTTCGTCATCCAGGCATTTAACGCGGACGTGCCCTACGATAAGTTCATCCAGTGGCAAGTCGCAGGCGACCTCCTCGCGCCGGGCAATCACGACGCGCTGATCGCCACTGGATTTATCACCGCCGCGCCAGACGTGCGTCCGGATTTTATCAATTTCCGGAAGAAGGATCGTTTCGATGAGCTGGACGACATCGTTTCCACGACCGGGAGCGCCATCCTTGGCCTGACCTTGGGTTGTGCCCGTTGCCACGATCATAAGTTCGATCCGCTGCCGATGGCGGATTACTATCGGTTCACCGCATTTTTCACGGGCACCGAACGCAATGATCGCCCGCTGAATGCAGCGCAGGGCGAGGAGTACGAACGCCTCGAGTCGAAGTACGATAAGCAATTCCGGGTGGCCAACAAGGAACTTACCAAGTGGGTGGCTAAACTCACGGATCGCGTCCGCCTTCAAAAGATTGACGCCCTTCCTGTAAGCGACGCGGAGAAGGCGCTCCTTCGTGCGCCGAAGGATGATGGAAACGTTCCGCAAAAAGCCTTACTGGACCGCTTCCAGGAGCAACTGAGAACATCTCACAGCATCGTTCGCGCAAGCATCTCAACCAGCGAGCAGGCAAAGTGGGACGAGTTGGATCGTGCCGTAAAGCAGGTTGAAGCAACGGAACCGGCCGATATCCCGCGGGTCCTGTCGATCGACGAAGGCAAGCCGCAGAAGACTTACCTCCTTGCGCGCGGCAATCCCGATCAGCCGGGCCCTGAAGTTACATCTGGATTCCTCACTGTCCTGACACCGCCCGGGGCTTCCAATCCCAACGCCAAGCTCTCACGCGCCGACCTCGCCCGCTGGCTTACCGATGATGTTCACGGCGCCGGTGCCCTCACTGCCCGCGTTGCGGCCAATCGGCTCTGGCAGCATCACTTCGGCTGCGGCCTCGTGGAAACACCAGGGGATTTTGGCAATCGCGGCGACAGCCCTTCAAATTCGGCCTTACTCGACTGGCTCGCCTCGGAACTTATCCGTAGTGGCTGGAAGCTATCTCGCATCCAGAAACTTATCCTGACGAGCGCGACCTATCGGCAGGATATCTCCAGCGATCCAGACCGAAGTGCCATCGATCCGGCAGATCGCCTTTGGTGGCGTCGCAATCCGGAGCGAATAGAAGCCGAAGTTCTTCGCGATTCCATCCTTGCCGTGAGCGGCCGCCTCAACAATCGCCTCTACGGACCAGCGGTAAAGCCGCACATCAACTCCGAAGCCATCACCATCACAAATCCGGCGAAAAACTATGATGAATGGCCGGCAAACGTCGTCGACGGCCCGGATACATGGCGGCGCAGTGTCTATATCTTCATCAAACGGGCAAACCTGTTTCCGTTCCTTCAGTCCTTCGATGCACCCAATGCCATCGGAAGCTGCACTCGGCGCAATCCCACGACAGTCGCGCCGCAGGCACTGACACTCCTTAATGAAGCATTCGTCCGCGACCAGGCCCGAGCCTTTGCCGCCCGGTTGGCTCCGATTGGTTCAACTGAGGAGCGCATCCAATCCGCGTTCCTGCTCGCATTTGGGCGGAAGCCAACCGCGCATGAGTGCGAGACTGCCGTCGCATTCATTACGGCGCAAGCAGACGAATACCGTTCATCCAATGCGGTCCCGCAGCCCGACGCCGCCGCACTCGCTGATTTCTGCCAGTCGCTCTTCGCATCGAATGAGTTTTCATTTATCGACTGATCCAAGCACTTGCACATGATTTTGCCGCCAAACAACTCACAGTCGCCGTCTGCGCCGTTCGGTGCGGGCCTGCTGCACCGCCGCAATTTCCTGCGACAAGCCGGCAGCGGCTTTGGCATGATTGCATTGGCAGCGATGCTCGATCAACTCGGCCTGAGTGGTCCAATGGCTCGCGGCGCCATGACACCGGCTAGTCCGCTTCAACCAAAGCTTCCGCATTTCGCACCGAAAGCGAAATCCGTCATCTGGTGTTTCATGAATGGCGGCCCGAGCGGGATCGACCTTTTCGATCCCAAACCGGAGCTCGACCGGAGCAACGGAAAGAAGCTCGAAGGGAAAGGTCCGCTCACCACGTTTTCCGGCAAGATCGGGCCGCTGATGAAATCGCCCTTTGCCTTCAAGCAATACGGCGAATGCGGTCATCCGGTGTCCGAGCTTTACCCAAACATCGCGCAGCACGTTGATAAGATCGCGTTCATCAAGTCGTGCCATATCGATGCCAATGTCCACGACCAGGCGCTCTTTCAGTCGAACACAGGCTTTACCAGGCTGGGATATCCCAGCACCGGTTCCTGGGTGACTTACGGCCTCGGCAGTGAAAACCAGAATCTGCCGGGTTACATCGTCATGCATGACCGGCGAGGAATGCCGATCGGCGGCCCGCCGCTTTGGTCCTCCGGCTTCCTGCCAAATGCCTATGAAGGCACGGTCTTCGGTTCCGGCGCGAGCCCGATCCTCAATCTTCAGCGCCCCGCGGAAATGAGCGCCCAAGCGCAGCGGCGCCAGCTTGATTTCATCGGCGATCTCAATGCCAAGCACCAGGCCGAGCATCCCGCCGCGACCGAGCTGCTTGGCCGCATCGCTAGTTTCGAGCTCGCCTACCGCATGCAAACCGCGGCGCCGGAAGCGGTCGATATTTCCTCAGAACCGGAAAAGACCAAGCGCCTGTATGGCATCGACATGCCCGTTACGCAGTCCTACGGCACGCAATTGCTCATGGCCCGCCGCCTTGTCGAACGCGGTGTCCGGTTCGTCCAGGCCTACAGCGGCGGATCGCCATCGGACTGGGATGCGCACACCGATCTTGCAGACAATCACCGCAAACGCTGCATCGAGACCGACCTGCCGATTGCCGGGCTCCTCACCGACCTGGAACGCCGCGGCCTTCTCGACACGACGCTTGTCATCTGGGGCGGCGAATTTGGCCGACTGCCCATCACGGAGAAGGATGGCGGCCGCGACCACAATCCACATGGCTACCTGATCTGGATGGCCGGCGGCGGAATCAAAGGCGGCATCAGCTACGGTGAAACCGATGAGATCGGCTTCCGCGCGGCCGTCGATCCGGTCTCGATCCACGACGTCCACGCGACGATCCTCCATCTTCTCGGACTCGATCACACGAAGCTGACGTACCTGCACAACGGCCGCGAATTCCGCCTCACCGACGTCTCGGGGGATGTGATCCACAAGCTTTTCGCGTAATTCCGCCTCAAATCGACCGATGAGGCAACCCGCAAAGGCGCGTTAATTCATCGAATCGATGCCGTCGCCCGGCCATCTCCGGGAAAAGACGTCGCTCAACGCGCATTTTTCCCTTGCTCGGGAATATTTTCCCGCCATATTTCGCCTCCTGCCACGCCGGACGGGATTCGTGAACCGCGACCGCTTTTCGGAGCCAGACCAGTTCCTTTGATTTTCCGGGCGTGCCAGAATGTGGGGGTATAGCTCAGTTGGTAGAGCGTCTCGTTCGCAATGAGAAGGTCAGGGGTTCGAATCCCCTTACCTCCACCATT
>OUNM010087266.1_pt1 | contig 23053 bp, 23 predicted proteins | sample 1769961 | NCBI WGS metagenome assembly OUNM01 (sample SAMEA3914820, study PRJEB12502) | metagenome | biome: forest; material: soil | place: USA | collected 2012-03-12 | depth 0.3 m | reverse complement strand
CCCCGGTACATGTTTCGGGAAGGGCTGTCGGAGAGTGCCCCTCGCGTAACCCACAGGACCTTTTTGCTCTGTCTGAAGACAGCTTGCAGACTGGCCAGCTTCTGGGCGCCTAGATTCTGGAATGTCGGCTCGTCCTCGAGATCCACCAAGCTGACAAGACTCCCAAGAAGAGGCAGCTCGAGAGATGAGACGTCTTCCAATGATTTGACGTGAACGACAGGGTTCTTGTAGTGGCGTTGAACAGCCTGCTCGATGTCCCTGGCTAGCTGTTGTGTTTCCGCCGTTCCGCTCCCGACGATGGTGAGATCCTCAGCCGCAAGAGAGTCAACGGCGGTGCTATGGAGAGGATCGCGAAGGAAGTCGACGCGGTCATCCACTGCTTGCGTGACAATGACCGACAAAGGCAGGGGAAATGTCCGGTTGTGGTGAGTGAGGGCTTCGATGCTGGAAAATCCTGTCCTTTTGAACAGCACCTCCCACTCTTCCGCTGAAATGCAAGGCGACAGCTTCCTGCCATCGTCGTGTCCCAACCACCAACCCGGAAGACCGCCGAAGATAAAACCAAATCGGATGGGGTCGTTGTCTGTCAACTCAAGCAAAAGCAAGCGGCCACCCGGCTTCAGCAGCCTGCGGACGTTTTTCAGTGTGTCCTCGAGCTTGCGAGTCGCGTGCAAGACCAGCGAAGCAATCACGAGATCGTACGACTGTGGCGCGTAGCCCTGTTCTTCGATGTCCTTCTCGATGTCGAGGACCTTGAAGATCATCCGAGATTGGTGCTGTTCAAAGCGGTCCTGCGCCTTTTCGAAGAAGCCGCTCGAGATATCGGTGTACGTGTAAGAGGCAAAGGAACTCCCGAGTTGCTTGAGAATTTCTTCGGTCGCGCCACCGGTACCAGCCCCTTTCCGACGAGTCAGTACCTGGGGAGCAACTGATAGCATGGCACTCAGCCAAACTCACCAATCTCCAGCACATTGATGTGTGGGAAGCGACGGCTGATTTGACCAACCATTCGCGTTAGGTCCAAGAGGTACCGTTCCATCCCGAGGGCGTAGGCGTAGAAGTTCGTGAGCATGTTGTCCTTCACCATGGCCTCGAGAATGTTGATCTCGTTACGGATGGCAGCCAGCAAATTTTCTCCCACGGCCTGCATGATGCGTAGGTCGATGCTGTCGGGAAACCTGTTGATCTCGCACATCAGCAACAGCACAAGGCAAGGCTAACATCCGTACGTACCTCTTGATGACAGAGAGAATATCCTCTTGTGAGTCGCTCACCCACTCCCTTTTCGCGTAAGGATGCGTCCCTTCAGCAACCCACGAGACAACGTGATCAATGTACTCATAAAAGATCTTGTGGTGCCACTCGAGGTTCGCCCTCTCGTCCTTGGGTATGGCCCTGTCGAGTTCCTTCACGTAGTAGTGCGCGACTCGCTCCAGTGAGAAGGACAAGGCAAACTCCTCCGAGTGTTCTTGAGCGTCCTTATCCGGAAACATGTTCGGATTTCCTGTTGGAGACTCCGCCTCCCACGACGTCTCAAAGAAGAGTCTTACATCATTCGACGCGTCTGGTGGCGTCAACGGGGTAGTGCGTAACCCTTGAAGCTGGAGAAGGACGGTGTTCCCATCCCGCGAATGCACCTCGACGTCGCCAGACAGATCGGTCTGCTTGCCTGGCGTGACGGAGGCATAGAAAGGAAGCTTGGAGCCGGCCGGCCCCTTCAAGCGGGCGAGAGCCGATGGGTTGATCCGCACACGGTCAATGCCGGTCGGCAGATAAATGGACCTCACTCTCCCGTCGCCGGGGTAGCTGTGAGCGAGGATGATGGCCTGGATCGCGCAGTCGAGGGTGCCGGGGTGCAGCAGGAGTGGCCTATGGGCGTCCCCTTCGTCTTCCACGTCGGGAGTCTGGATGAGGCCGGTCGCCTCGTGCATTCTCCTGCTCGTGTCGGAGAGCTTGCGGAACGGCCCGGTGTAGCCGAGGCCTACTTCAGAAACCGTGTTGTAGAACCGCTCCGGCTCAACGTCGAGGAACTGGTGCCTCCCTGGCGCATATGGTCTTGGCAAGATCTGATCCGAAGGATCGCCTAAAGTGATGCGAAGTCGGCCGGAAGCATTTTTGACGAGATCGGCTGAGTTCTTGGCGGCAGCGGAGGCTGAGTAGAACGTGAAAATGGCCTTGATATTGTCCGTCGCAACCTCAGTCGCCCGGAAGCTGAAAAGGGTCTCCACGTCCGAGTTTTCCTGGAGAACCAAGGCCTGTCCGATGATTACGTCGTGAATGTCGACAAGTCTTACCGAATCAATGCCGTAAAGCTGGACGACAGCTTCGATGGTAGCAGAGAGGTATCCGGCCGCCGGAAAGACAATTTGCCGTTCCACCTGGTGTCCAACCAGCCAGGGAAGCTCTCGGGGATGAAGGTGGTTTTTCCAGCGCACCTCGTTGTTCTTTTCCGTGCCGTCCGGAATTCGGGAGCCGAGAAGCTGGTGTTGTGGCTGATTGCTGCCTGCACGGAGGGCTTTGGAGTAGCGAGACTCGTGCCAATACGTACGGTCATGCTCCCAGATATACGCGGGAAGATCTTTGAGCAGCCTGGGTGGAGGAACCTCGGCGTCCTCGCCATGCAGCTTTTTGTCAAAAGTCGTGAAGTCCACAGCTCTCGCTCCCAGGGTCACCCACAGAGAGCCTAGTGTTTCCGCAAAAGCCTCAGCATCATTTGCGCCCCGGCGAAGTGTGCCGATGTAGGGTATTTCCTGGCCAGCTGCGGACTTGATGGTGTTCAGAGCCGGACTTTTCAGTGCCGGGTGAGGGCCAACCTCCAGCGCCAAGTCGAAGGGTCCTGCGGCCCCTACGGCGTACGCGAGTGCCTGGGTGAACAAGACCTGATTTGCCATGTTTCGGCCCCAGTACTCTCCTCCGAGAGACTCCTTTCCAATCGCCTCGATGTCCTCTCCGTACACACTAGAGATCCAAACCGGATCGGTAGCTTGTCGCGGCTGTGCTTTAATGGCCGCCTTCTCGAGGGCCTCGATGTATGGCTGAGTACACGGAATCATGTGGTGTGAGTGGTATGCCTTGTCGACTTTCAGGAGCCTGGCGAACTTGTTTTCGTCCTCGAGAATGAACTTGACCTCCTCCACAGCTTCAAGGTCACCGGAAAGTGTCTGGCTGTCCGGGGAGTTGCTGGCGGCCACGACCACACGTCCCACGTACTCATCGAGCCCACAAAGCGCCTGGGCATCATCGTATGTGGTTCCCACCGCTAGCATGGCACCACCGCTAGACCCTTTAGGCCCGCGAGCTAGATGAAGAAAAAACCCTCGGTAGTAGGCGATCCGAATAGCATCCCGGGCCGAAAGATAACCGGCGGCGTAAGCTGCGGCAATCTCCCCAGAGGAATGGCCGACCACCGCAGCAAATTGGACATTGGCTGCTCGCAAGTGGTCGACAAGGAGAATTTGGATGGCCGTGCACAGGGGCTGAGAGAAGGCTGCTTCGCCCACGCGGGACGAGCTCTTGTCCTTGGAGAGTTCCTCTCCCAGGGACCACGCAGGCGCATGCTCAGACGGGAGGCTGTCGAGTGCGTCTTGTAACGTTTCGAGTGTACCAGAGGCCACCTTGGATGTTGCCAGCAACTGAGCTCCCATAGACGGCCACTGCGCGCCTTGGCCGGTGAAGATTCCAAGTAACCGAGGATATTGCGAGGCAGATCCCCCTGAGTTGCCGCTGTTATTCACTGTGGCAATCCCTGTAGGTGTCTTGGAGAGTTCTTCGAGCTTGGTAATGAGACTATCGGTGGTAAGCGCAGTTACTGAGAGTCGCACCGGCAGCGCGGATCGGCGGGCAGCCAAAGTCCATGATAGGTCCCGTAGATCGACGGTGGGATTGGCACGGAGATGGGACGAGAGAGCTTCAAGCGCCCCGGTGAGGGCGACTTCCGAAGCAGCTGAAAATAGGAACGGGCTGAGTTTCTGCCATGGAGTAGGACCTCGTCCGGGGCCTGAGCCTTGATACTCCTCGAGAATGACATGCCCGTTTGCGCCGCCAAAGCCGAAGCTGTTGACGCTCACACGACGTGGGACACCGTCCGCAAGTGCTGGCCAGTTCTTGGCTTCCTTGAGTATCTCAAGGTTGCCGTAAAAGGGCTTGACGGCCGGGCTAAGCTCGTTGAGCAGCAAGTTCGGCGGCACAATACCGCGTTGCAGGGCAAGGGACCCCTTGATCACTCCGGCAACGCCAGCTGTTCCTTCGGTGTGGCCGATCACAGTCTTGATGGAGCCGACATAGAGCGGGTCGTCCTGCGATGTCGGCTTGAAGCCCGACGATGTGCCAAAGAATGAGGTGCTGATCGCTTCGGCTTCTACCGGATCGCCAGCTGGGGTCCCTGGTTTCAATGTTAAATGAGACCCAACAACATCCGCGCCCCTGCCAACCCGTGTTACATACCAGTTCCATGAGCCTCAAAGTACTGTGGCCGATCGGATTTCCTGGACAAATCCAACCCGGCCTTCTTGTAGGTAGTCCGGATCAACTCGGCTTGGGCAATAGGGCTCGGCATTGTGATGCCCTTAGTGCGACCGTCCTGGTTGATTCCCGTTTCGCGGATGATGGATTCGATCGAGTCGCCATCAGCAATGGCTGCGCTCAGCGTCTTCAAGATGAGACAAGCCACGCCGTCCCCGCGAGCATAGCCGTTTGCGTCCTTGTCCCACATGCGCGACCGGCCATCGGGAGAAAGCATCTTCAGTTTGCTTTCCGCGATGAACTGGTCAGGGGTAAGTACCAGGTTTGCACCGGCCACGACGGCGGTCGGGGACTCGCCGGAGCGCAGGCTCTGGACAGCCAGGTGAAGGGCGAAAAGGCTTGACGAACAAGCCGTGTCTATGGTCATAGATGGTCCATGCCAGTCAAAGAAGTACGATATCCGATTTGACAGGATGCTGCGAGCGGTGCCCGATGCAAAATACGTTGGGAAGGTGTCAAGATCGCGACCGAGGATTGAGTCGTAGTCTGCGGACATGACGCCCACGTACACGCCAGTCCGGGAGCCTTGCATCGTCTCGAGCGGGATGCCAGCTCTCTCCAGCCCCTCATACACCGTCTCGAGGAGGATTCGCTGCTGTGGGTCCACTGAGTTGGCTTCCACAGGCTTGATGCCGAAGAACTGCGCATCGAAGACGGTGATGTCGTCGTCCAGCAGGTACGAGTGCTTGACATTTGTCCTTTGACGCACCCAGAGTCAACAGCTGTACATTAAGTTGCTAGTAGTAGTACTCACGTTCCATGATGTAAGGCATCCTCATGATAGAACCGATTCGAGTTGAAACGGCTATCCGGGATCTCTTTCAGAACGTCACGGGGCTCGCGCAACAGCTCCCACAACTTGGATGGCGACGAAGAACCGCCTGGGAACCGACAAGAGCTCCCGATAATGGCGATGGGCTCATTGGGATACCCGTGCTCAGGCGTGCGTGCCATGGTTTCCAGGTTTTTTGACGGAACGATGTTGGTTGTTGCCGAGATGCAGGTGAGTGGCCGAACACCGCCGGCTGGAGTGTTCAAAAAATGGGAAACGTAAACACCAGTTCAATGTGCCAGCTGAGTAACAATGTCTGAAGCATAAGCGTTGCACAATCTTACAAGGCTAGACACTGTACCCTGCACAGACGTCTGCTCGACATATGAGGTGCGTGTATCACCACCCTCATCGACACCAGGCATGAAGCCCCTCGTGAGCCGCCGATCACGCACTGCATGTGGGTATGTCACCATCTCCGACATCTGCTCGACAGAAGATTTTGCCATACATACCATCGGCTTGGGTGTGTAGGAGAGCCTCTAGAATGAGTCCGGTGCAGGTCGGAGCTCGGATAGGCGTCGGAGGTGTAGATGCAGATCGCGTCATCGCTGCTGAGACGTCCCCCGAATTGGAGGGGGCGCTGTCGGACAGCCCACCGGAGTCAGTGCAGTCCTCACTCTCGCCCGAGCAAGCAGGGCATCAGAAAGAGATTCTCCAGCCTGTTTGTCGTGTTGCTCCAACTGAGCCCGGTCTCTCTCCGCCTTAGCGCTTTCCACATCACTTGTCTCTGAGCAACAACATCCATTCCCCTGAACACACAGCAAAATGCATCAATTCTTCCCCGGAGTCTTCTTCAACTTCGAGACGGTGCGGATCCTGGGGATGGCGCAGAGCGGTGGCGCAGAGCTCGCAGAATGCCTCGAAGCAGTCGGCAAGATCAAGGACAACGACCCCGAGAGCTGGCACGCCGCATGGGCCGAGCAGGCTCGCAAGGCAGAAGTTTTGGCAAAAGAAGCCCGAGCATCCGGAGACATTGCGGCCGCGAGGAACGCCCTGCTGCGCAGTTCCAACTACACGCGGGCCAGCTACTACATGATGACGGGTGGCGGTCCGCTTCGTCCAGATCCCCGCGCGCTGCCCATCCTGGAGAAGTCGGTGGCCTTGTTCCGCGAAGCCACCCAGCTATTTGACCAGAGTTGCGTCGTGCCGCTTGAAATTCCCTTTGAAGGCCAGACTCTACCGGGGTACATCTACCTGCCGCCGTCGTGGCGGCGACTCCCGAATCGGAAGATCCCCATCTTGCTCACAAACACGGGAGCGGATGGTTTGGCCGAGGAGATCTACTTCCTTGCGCCAGCTGCGGCGGTCGAGCTGGGATATGCGGCCGTGACGTACGAAGGTCCGGGCCAGGGACTCACTTTGCACCGCGGCGGTGTGCGATTCCGACCGGACTGGGAAGTTGTATCGCGGGCCGTTCTTGATCACATCGAAGCAGTCGCAGCCGCTCAACCCGAGCTGGAGTTGGATCTGGACAGTGTGGCCCTCTGGGGCGCGTCTCTGGGCGGCTACTTCTCTCTCCGGTCGGCCGCCGGTGATGCGCGGATCAAGGCGTGCGTTGCCATAGACCCGGTCCACGATCTGTGGGACTTTGCAACCACGCAAGTGCCGAAATCCTTTCTGCGGGCGTGGGAGAGCCGCTGGATCGGTGACGGGTCTGTCGACGCGGTCATTGGGCTTGTCATGCGGCTGGCCTTCCAGATGAAATGGAACATCGCCATTACGGGCACCATGTTCGGCGAGCGGCGGCCCTCTCGCATCCTGCGCGCCATGAAAGCTTACACGCTGCGGCTGCCACAGGGCGGAAGCGTGCTGCAGCAGATTCGCTGTCCGGTCTTGGTTACGGGAGCTAGCAAGTCGCTGTATCTGGACGTGTCGGAACACACGACCGCTGTGTACGATGGTTTGACTGGGCTGAAGGAAGGTCAGGAGAAGCAGCTGTGGGTGGCTGAGTCGCCGGGTGAGGGGGGCCTTCAGGCAAAGGTTGGCGCAGTGTCTGTGTGCAACCAACGCGTTTTCCGGTTTCTGGACGAGCAGTTTGGCATCGCTCGGAGTAGTGTTTGAAAGGAGAAAATGAAAAGCGGGATTCGGGATGCCCGCGTTCGGTGACGGTTTCTTTTCCAGACTGGACAAACTTGCTTGGGATCACACAGTGTGCTTGACTGTTGTTTGGGCTGCGCGGCTGGTGTTTGTTGAGGCTTCCGTACGTGTACGGCCTGAGGTAGTTTCAACTTAAACAATGCTATATCTTCGACCGAGCAGACGCCTGAGACTAGCCATCACCTCTGGCAACGGTGCCTCCGCAGCACTTGACCCGGCCCCCTGCGCCGCTCTCTCCTGCGATAGGATGATCTCTCGCAGCGATATCGCCATCGGATCACTCATGAACGGTAGACGGCAGTCGCGGTCATCTGCGGGCGGCGAAGCGTTGCCGTCGACCGGCACGATGACGCCCGCGGGGCTGATGCCGAGAGTATTGCCAATCCGAAGCAGCATGCCCGACATCATCTCCACCAACACCTTAACCTGAATGGCCAGGTTGTTCTCGAGCTGGAAGTCGCCGAACTGCAAACTCGGCAGCCGTAGCGGCGACTGCGACTCTGCTGGCGTCTCCTCGAGCGCTTGCAGCAGTCGCACGAACACGGCACGGCAGCTTCGCAGCAGGTAAATGTACGTCAGGACCAAGTTCATGATGAGCACATGGTCCGTCCGTTGTGGGATCGTTGGCGACATGGACACATACAGATCGAGGTCCAGGTCCAGGTCCACTGCCGCCCGGTGGTTGGCCGAATCGCTGGTCCCACCTCGCGACCAGCCGGGGCGCCACTGGCTGCTGCTGTCGGCGCGATGGCCGTCGCTGCTGCCGGAACTGTTGCTGTTGGGAGGGCCATGTCCATTTACGTTCATGCTGACCATATTATATCCGCTGCTGCTCACGTTGCTGCTTGTGCTGTTGTTGCTACGGCCCGAGCTGCCCGCTCGCCGCTTCTGCGACTCGGCGGCCGCCGACATGCTCTTCAGCATATCCCAGAAGCGCGAGGAATGGGTGAGCACGCGGTTGATGAAGCGTGACTGAATCGTTGGTCCGCACTCATGCAGGGTCGGCACCGGTCTTCCGTCCATGGGTGCCTGCGTTTCGATGATGTTGTGGTCCTCGACCAGCTCCAGCTGAAGCTTGATGAGGTCTATGTAACAACCTGGGGGCTGCAGGCCAGGCTGCTGTTGCTGCTGTTGCTGCTCAGCATTGGTGCTGGTAGCGCGAGAGCGGTCCCGGCTTCTGTCCGTCTCGACCGCTGACGATGACGACCGATCATCCATGGTGCGGCTGTGCGCCGGCGGCGGCCAGTTCAAGCCCAAATCGTTGTGGTGGTCGAACATCGCCGGAACTTCGTTGCTGCCGCCTCGCCTGTCCCTTCCACCAACCCCCACCCCGGCCCCCAATCTGATGCCGGCCTCTGTACGCGGTGATGGGTGGTGGGCGCCCATCAAGAACGCCAAATCATAGTCTGTCGCGTCGAATGGGATATCGGACATGACAAAGTCCATTCCGCCAAGGCCCTGTTGGGATCAGAACGTTAGTCATCAACCGTGCTTCATGTTCACATCGATTAACAGGGCCAAGGCATACTAGAGTCGTAGTAACGTTATTTTGATCGACAAGCATGGAGTCTCCCGCAGGACCAACGGGTCTCGCCGGCCGGCTCGTCTCCAACGCCACGCCCGGTTTTGGGGCTATTTCTGGCGGTGTCGGCCTTCCCTCTATCGACGGAGGGGTGAGCGGCACTCTGTTATTAGCCCCGCTCGGCTCGTGGTGGGCTCTGGTTGGGGATGGTGGAGTCGGCTGTTGGGGTTGTGCCAGGCTCGGGAATTCGAAGCTTAAGCGGCCGTGGCTCCCTGTGCCGCTTGTCTCGACAGTCGCGGTTCTCTGGGGATCGTCCGACGGCCAGGGACGGGCCTCGATGACGGCGGCTGTCACGGTCCCGGGGTCGGCCCTCACTTCTTGCTCAATCTCGCTCAGGATGTGGTGGTGGTGGCTGACACCGTGGCTGACGGCGTCTGACAGCGACAGCCTCTGCGACGGTGTTGGGGCGGGTGCTGTGTGCTCAAAGGTGGTGGTGCACGGAAGACGCGCTTTGGCACAGCGCTCGCAGGCGTCGCCGGTGGCCTCGTCGCGCTGGCACCGGAGCTTGAAACTGCGGCAGCGGTCGCAGGCGAAGCGGCGCGAGGGTCGGAAGTTCCGACTGTTGGCGCCCGGAAGAGGGATCATGGCTGCGAGTGACTGCAATCGTCCGCTCGAGCGGCGTACATGTATTCTGTACTTGGCCCTTCAAGCGGGGGCTGATATAGGTGCCACAGTGGGGGATGGCATGCCATGGATGTGCAAATGCCGTCGATGGCATGTCCCTTCACGGCCCGGGAGCATTGGATGTGGAGGCGATGCCGCTGCGATGGCGCTGGAAACGCTAAAGCGAACCCCCACCCCGCTAAAGCCCGCTGAGGTCGGCTTCGAGGTTGGGCCATCTTACGGCCGCCGTCCCCTGGCGAGCCTGGCTCACCCCGTGACAGCCCCGCTTTTAAAGCCCAAGTCCCCTTCACCGGCAAAGCACGCGATTGAGCACGCACACTCGTCTTGGCATTTTGCCATCTCCTTCAGCCTGGCTGGGCATTCCGGCGTCCGTCTTCTGCATCGGCCCATCGCCTTGTCGCTGCATTGATGCATCGCGGCATGCCGTGCAACACGCAACCCCACGGATGGCGGAATGGATGATGGAGGGCACCAAGCCAGAATCTTACGCCTCGACACCCTCGACAGACGCCCTCAACTTCGCCGATCCAGCAACACGAACCGCACGCGAGGGCAACTTGGCTTGTGCCATGCAAGAGAGGTGCAAGGCGCGAACGTGGGATTCCATTGCTCATGGATGCGCAGCCAATCAATCATGCCGCGGGGTCCAGGCCACAGACTCGAAGCCTGCAGACGAGCATCGGAGTCGATAGACGATAGACGACGGGCCATTCCGTGCCGCCTCCCCGACCCCACACCCGCCGCCGAACTCCCTCTTTCGACTTGCCGTCGACGGCGACGGCGAATCTGCTGGCGGGATACTATCGTCGTGCATGCATCCGATCATCTACGAATCCCTCGGTCGGATCGCGTCTTGCATGCATGTGCCCTTTTCCATGCAGGTAAACACCTAAACTGCACTTCCACGCGAACGGCGGCGTCGATATGCTAACCCTGAATGCCATGTAGCTAGGTTGCAATATGCGTTAGGCATTCGCATTGGAACTTTCCGCTGTCGTGCCCTGGGGGCCAGCCATGCTGACCCAGGATCTACACCCACCCGCTCAGTCACGGGTCCCTCCATGATTGACTTGACAGTCACATGCTGGCTGCATCGCTGGCTGAACGGTTTGCTCATGGCTCGAACCCGTGCCATTCTGCTTCTAACCGAATTCCACCCGTGATCGGCAGCTTACTCGACATAGTTTCTCTTGAGCAGCAGACTATTCTCCGGGAGCTTCAGCGTCTCGGTCAGCGCGACGCCCGTCCACTGTCTCTGCGTCCCGACCTGCCCCCCAGCCACCGTGGCAGTAAACCCCGTCCCTCCTACACCACCTCCGAGGAAATACTCAAAACAAAGGTTTCTATGTGTGATAAGAAACGTCCACTGCTTTCCCTGCGAGGGAGACACCAAGTCCAGCACGAAGCCGGTCGCCCGGTCACTCAAGCTCCCGGTGATTCCCTCGCCGCCGTACACCTTCTCCCACGTGAAGAAATCCTCCGTGTCGGAGGGTTCTGTCAGCCTGCTGGAAAATATCTTGGTGCCGTCCTCGGCCAGCAGGACCGACGGCACCTTGACCCCCTTGTAGCGCCACGACTCGAGCTCGAGGAAAGTGAGTGCGTAAGGCCCAGCCCGTAGACGCACCAGGGTCAGGCTGTCCAGGCAAGTGAGCCAGTTGAAGGCTCCCCAGAGCCGCTCGTGGCCGCCGATGCCTGACCACTTCACCGCCTTGCCATCGACCACGGCATCCAGGTGTGCCTCAGCTACCGGAATAGGCTCAACCCAGTAGAAATGCGGCACCGTCAGTGTCGATGCCGTGGACGAGTCGGCCGGCCACGTCCCGCCGTCGGCGAAGCGTGGCGGCGCCAGGGACCGCGACAGCGTCAGACTACCCTTCGTCTTGGGCGTGTCCCACACCACCCGCGCGCGGTCCATCGATTCCGACACATGCCACGCGTAGCGGTAGCCATCGCCCTTCCACTCGCCTCGTGTGCCGGCGCCAGGGCACGACTCGACCGTCGACTCGGACGGGTAGTCGATCTGCACAAAGCGCGGGACGCCAACCTCGGGAAAGGTGAGCTCGATGTACATGCGCAGATTGCCTGCGCCCAACACCGAGTAGTTGGGGTCGCGGTAGAAGCCGAGGATGACGCCCGACAGCCCGTCGTCGGACACGGCGTCAAACTCCCACTGCTCGCCTGCTGTCTCGTTCATGGGCACGATCTTGGGCTGCTCGAAGTTGTCGGTCGGGCTGGTCGAGAAGAAGACTGGCTTGCGCCCTCTGGATATCTCGAAGGCCGTGACATGACTCAGGTGGCATGCCTCTGAGTCTGACTCTGTGTTGTTGACGCCGAGAAGCACTGTCTGGCCGTCTCGCTTCCAGTCTCCGAGCCAGTCGTCGGCCCAGTGTGCTGCAGCATCGTCGGTGCCAGTCTCGCTGGCAAAGCCGCTGGGGAACCATGCCAACAGGTTGATCAATATCGGGGACCAGTAATGGTGCCGCATGGTTTGGCGCTCAACTTGGTTGGTTGGTCAGGCAGCTTGCTTGCTGGAATGGAAAAAGGGGGCGAGGGGCGCGTGGGGGGCAGGGGGCTCGCAAGTGTGGGATTCACTCGGGCTAGCAAGTACATGCACCAGAGCAAGTTCCTCGGTTTGGCCCGTCTTATGCAATGCTAGGGGACGCGTGCCGAGCCCCTTCCGGGTCAGTGGCCAACTGGCGAACGACACGGCACCGGACTTCCGAGCTTTGGTACGTATTGACTCTGGACTCGGCGTCAGACTTGACGCACTGAGGGCACTGTCCTGGAGCGTGATGTTGCCCCGACGTGATGATGGACGGTGGAACTAATGGTCCGGACGGAGAGTTTACTTGATGTTTATTGTTTTGTTTCCGAAGCACGTTCAGCTACGACCGCGAGCCGCCCACGATCGCATCACAGATCTCACCATGGCCATCCCCGCCGTCAAAATCCCACTATCGCAGACTGCCATCCTTCAACACGCCGGCGGCGAGCTTCGTGTCACCCACAATGTGCCCGTCCCCAAACCACAGCCCGGCTGGCTGCTGGTGCGCAACGCGTGCGTGGCACTGAACCCATGCGACTTCAAAATGGCGGCGCGTTTTCCGACACCGGGTCTCACAGACGGCGTCGACTTTGCCGGCACGGTTGTGGCCATCGGCGCGGGCTCCGACCGGGTCCCCGGCCCCAGCTTTGCCGTCGGTGATCGCGTCTTCGGCTGCGTGCCCAGCAACAAGCAGGACGACCCGGAATCGGGCTCCTTTGCCGAATACGTCAAGGTCGAGGCCATCTACGCTCTTCACATGCCCGCCGGCATGTCCTTCGAGACGGCCATGGCCCTAAGCCCAGCTTGCATCTCCACCGTGGCCCTTGCCCTGCACCAAGTCTTCAAGCTGCCCGCCACCCCCGACGAGACGGGGCACGGCGAGAAGCCGGCGGTGGCGGACACCATCCTGGTCTACGGAGGCAGCAGCTCGGTCGGGCTCGTGGCCATCCAGATGCTGAAACTGTCGGGCCACCAGGTGGTGACAACGTGCTCGTCGCACAATTTCGACCTCGTGCGGCAGTACGGCGCCGACGCTGTCTTCGACTACCGGTCCCCGACCTGCGCGGCCGACATCCGGGCGTTTACCAAGAATAAGCTGAAACGAGTCATCGACCCGTTCGGCGAGGCTGCCACGACTGGGTTGTGCTACGAGACTATTGGGCGCAGCGGCGGCACGTACTGCTCCCTTGAGCAGTACCGCGACTCTCTCTGCAAGCGACGGGCGGTGCGCCATCATCTGGTTATGGGCCCCTCTATCATTGGTAGGGGCGTCTTGCTGCCGGAGCCGTATGGTGTACCCCCTGACCCGGAGTTGCATGAGTGGTCCAAGGGATTCTACCGCAGTCTGCAGAAGCTGGTGGACCAGGGCAAGTTGAAGCCGCTGCCAGCACAGGCCTTGCAGCCCCCGGGTTTCGACACGATACTCGACGGTCTGGAACTGCTCAAGGCCAAGAAGGTTTCTGGGAAGAAGCTCATTGTGTCTTTGGCTTAGCCTCTACGTAGCCAACCATCGTTATTCCTTGAAATCATACACCAGTTTCGCGACCACCTGATCACCGGTAGTGGTGGTGACACTTGTGCGTGTGAAGCGCCTCTCGCCTTCGACTTGTTCGAAACCCCATATGCCCTCCGTGCTCCATCCGTTCACCTTGCTCTCGACGACCTCACGGATGACCACGTCCCCTCCGCCAGTTCTCAGACGCTGCCGCAAGTCGTCATCGTCGAGTTCAGCAGTGGGAACAAAGCTGGTTTTCACGGAAACATGCCCGAAGATGGGCACGGTGGCTTCCCGGGCCAGCGCGTCGAGCACGTACGAGTCTTCGCTGTTGAATCCGCCCGGCGTGACGACCTGCTTGGCTCTGATCGTCGTCGTCCCGGGCTCTGCTGCGCTGTTCTCAGTCTGGGAGTTGGTCTGGGACAGATGGAGGGAGACATTGGCGAATCCCAAGATCTTCCGAAGAGCCCAGGGCATGCCTTGCTGTGTGCAGCGTGTCGCTCGTTAGTACTGCATCGTCTCCTTTTCCATCAGTTTCGGTTCATGTTGGCGACGAACCGCTGCAAACGTGGCATCAAAGTCATCCGACAACCGCTTGTTCTATCCAAGTTATTACAAGTTAGAATCCAGGGTTGATGATGGAGCTCAAACAGCATCTTACCAGCACCCAAACCCCGGACATATCCAGAACGCTCTTTGACGGTGGAGCTGCCATTTTCCTTTACCATTGGGTACGTTTCGCGGTAGGTACAGATAGGGAGGCTCTATCAGGGCTTGAGGACTACTGTTCAACATCTGAAAGTCATTACCCCTATTATTCCCAACATTTTGATACCTCGGCCCATGTCCTCCCCTGTACACTGGTTCCAATCAACTCGTGTCCGTAGACACCAAAACGGCAAGTGTACAAGCTTGACCTCTCTGACAAATGTATCGGGCTCGGAGTCGGGCTCTGCTTTATCAGCCCTCTGGGAGCGTGGATGGTGCGCAGGCGAATCGGGATCGCATCATGCAGCACCGGTGTGGAAGCACCGGGAGGTGGGGGCGGCTGTCTCCCGTCCCTGGGCCGCTCCCGTGGCATATCCCCGCAACTTTCTCGATGATCTGCGTGCTACGGCCTCTGGCACCTAGATTGTCCTGCAGTTCAACCGCAGCGCCCCCAACCCCAACCCCTATCCTAGCCCCCAGGTACGTACCTCCTGAGCTACAGCCTACTGCATTGCTTTCTACTGACACAACTAGTGAACACTGTGACTTACATCACCAAACAGTCATGGCGCTACATGCTATTGCTGCCCTCTTAAAAGCTCAATACACAGACTTACAGGAGCAATACTTCATTTTGCGGCAATCTCTTGCCCCCCTCAACTTGACGCGATGGCAGATATTCCGTCTTCTCCTCGCTCAAGCTTGGCGCGACACCCCTGATGCAGTGAAAATAGGGCTGGCCTCCCTGATTGGCGTCCTCCTCCTCGTGGCAGTGGATACCTGGATCATCCAGCCCTATTTTCTGTCGGTGCGGCGACTTGGGGTGCCCCAGCTGAAGCCAGGACGCGGGAAGCACGCTTGGGATTATAAGCCGATGCTCGATGAGGCGGTTGAGAAATATCCACACAGTCCTTGGTTTTTCTCATATTCCGGCTTCGAGTTTGTCGTCTTCCCGTCGGCATACGTTGACGAAATCCGCCGGCTGCCGGCGCGCACGGCGTCGTTGGTCAACTTCCTGACCACTGTGCAGTTCGGTGGCTGGCGGCTGATCGGCACCGACGACACGAGCAGTACGCTCCACAAGGTGGCCAGCACTGATCTCGCTCGCAGCATCGCACCCATGGGTCTGGCACGCCAGGAGACCGCCCAGCGGGCGTGGCGGAAGGCTCTGGACGGCAAACAAGGCCCGCGGGGAGGACAGTGGAACACCGTCTCGCTGATCTGGACCGTTCTAGACGTTGTTGCCAGGACAGGGGCAACGGGCCTAGTCGGCGCGCCTCTCAGTAACGACGCACGCTGGCTGGCTGCGGTCAAGATCTTGCCTGTCACGGTGGGCATTGGCGTCGTCGCCAGCAGCTATTTCCCACGTCTCCTGCGCCCATTAGTGGCCAACATATCCTACTTGCCCGCCTTTTTTGTCCACCGATGGATGAGCTTTTTCGTTCGCCCAACGGTTGAGAAGGCCATCTCGGAGTTTCAAAACACCGAGACCGCCAAGGACCAGAAGAAGCCGACGTTTGTTCACTTGCTTATCCAACGATACAACTCAAGTGAACTCAATATCGACCAGGTCGTCAGAGATGTCATCACGGCGTCGTTCGAGTCGACACCCACCACGGCTGCCAGCTTGTACTGGATGCTTACCGAGCTGCTCATCCGGCCTGAGCTGGTTGAGGAGCTGCGAGAAGAGGTTGCAAGCGTCATTGACAAGGAGGGAAAGCTGCCGCAGAGCCAACTGACGGAACTGCCCAAGCTAGACAGCTTCATGCGAGAGTCTGCGCGCGTCAACACCTTCCACTACCGTACGCTGCATCCGCGATCTTTTTCTGTCCGCTTCCTTTTGGTACCCGCCTCTGCCCTGTGGTAACTGACACAATTTGGCGAGCAGTGGGCCTCAGCCGCATCCTCCAAGAACCAGTCCAGTTCTCCATCGGCCCGCGCCTCCCCAAAGGCACAATTGTCTGCGTCGACCAAGACCACATCCACAGCTCCCCCGCGCTGTACTCGGACCCCGACACCTTCGACGCCCTGCGCTTCTACAACCTGCGCCGCTCCCGGCCGGGCCAGGCGACGCGCCACCAGTACACCAGCAACGGACCGGACCTGCTGACGTGGGGCGACGGCCCGCAGGTGTGTCCCGGCCGTGTGTTCGCCGGCAATACCATCAAGATCCTGATCGCGCATCTGATTCTGGACTATGAGATCCAGATGCCGGTGGGGGAGGGCAAGCCTGCGAGGCTGTCGCTGCCGAATGGGTCGGTGCAGCCGGATTTGAGTACTAAGATGGTGGCTCGTCGTCGGCAGCGGCGGGTTTGAGGTGCAGTTGGTGACGGCCTGGGATGGAGTACGACGGGAGTTGCCGGAGATGGGTCATTGTTGTACTCTTCTCTGCCGGGCTTGACTGAATGTTTTTTCGTTCGGCTTGACAACCATACAACTCTTTGCGGAGCTAACGATGCCATACGGGGCGAAGCGGGTGGGATGATAGGAACCTGAGTCACGTATGACTGAAAATCTGTTTGAACACGCATGTTAGCGGCGGGTTTCTACCGTAACCTTACATGGTACATGGCGCGACCTCGGGATTGTTTGCTTTGGCGTCCCGCCCGTCATAACCACACTGACCGAGAAGTGGAACGACCGCTTGCTTGTCCGCGTCAAGGAGTCCAACGTCAAACCCAACTGCCGCCATGGTCCACGGAACCACGGTTGATCTCCCTACGATCCAAGCCTCTCAACCACTCCTTCTCCTTCTCCACGCCGCCGATGCTATCCCCCCTCCGAGCTAGTCTCCCCTTCACCGCCATCCGTACCGCGTCTCTCCCTCTCCATCGCAACCCCCGCGAGGCCATCCCTCTCACCCCCGAGCCGGCCGCCAGCCGACCTATGCGCCTCCTGCCGGCCACGAAAAGCAGTTACAGGCCAGCTCCTCGGCCCCGTCAACAACCCCATCCTCTCCAACCTGTACACCTTCTCCTCCGCCCACTCCAGCTGTCGCGGATACGCGCGCTCGTTAAACCCCCAGCAGCCCCCGACGGGCGGGACAATGTCGCCGTAGTCGATGAGCACGCCGCGCCCCCACCAGTTGTCGGGGTTGAACGGCTCGAGGTGGAAGCCGAGGGTGTGGAAGAAGGTGCTCGTTTCGAGAATCTGCTGCGGGGAGAGATCGCGTCCCTCGATGAAATCGTAGACGATGCAGAAAAAGGTTGCGTTGCCCTCGCCGATGCCGGAGCCTGCCCGCTTGGCTGCGTAGCGGATGTAGTCGCCGGATAGTTCGGCCCAGCCGATGCAAGCTTTGAGTTCAGGAGGGTCGAGGGGAAATGGTGAAAACCCCGGGGGTGGGGGGTGCTTTGCGCCGAGGGGGCTGTTGTCGGAAAAGGCTTTGAGGTTCAGGATGGCTTCTTGCCGCGTCTTGGGGTGGGGGAGGACGTGGACAGGCTCCCCGGTTTCCTTGGCCCGGCGTAGGCGGGCGGTGATCAGGTCGAGGAGGGCACCGTTAATGCATTCCCGCTCCAGGGGCCAGATGACCTCGTACTTGCCCGCAACCCGAGCTGGGCGTTCGTCTTCAGGAAACTTGACAAGGTCAGGCACGTTTTGTGAAGCAACTTGGAGGGGTTGTATAGTTGTACGTACGCATTTGACAGTGAGCGGGCCTTTATCCCCGACCTTGGCCTTGAACACAAAGCCCTGCGTGCCGCGGCCGAGGAAGCGGCCGAGTTTAAGGCTGTCTGGGTCAGGGAACCGCCGCAGGCGGGGGTGCTCGAATGCTTCCCAGTCACTCCGCGGGGGCTTCCCAATTCTGGGATCCCGCGAAACGAAGGAAAAGGGTGTTGGGGCGGGCGAAGACATGATGGTTGACGGCTTGCTGTGGTGTGGTGTTGGCAAGAGCGTAGGTTGGTTGCGCTGCCAGCGGGGCTCGGGGAAGCCCTGCCAGCCGCGCGAGTCAGCCGACGAAGTTGTGTGATTGGCGGGGCAGCTGCCGGCTGATGGCAACGTCGATTGCGGACAGCGCGGCCTCGTGCCAGCCCTCCCCGGCTACCAATGTCCCCTTCGTCGAGTACCAAACCGTGCCCTGGGCAAACCACGACAGCAGCGGGCAAGGCTTGACCGTGGGCTTGGCCCTCTTCTACCTTGCCTTGATGTCGGGTCTTGGGACCTCCAACTTGCAGTTCCAATACCCCGCTCTGGATTCCTGCTGGCCCGCCGTCTCTGGCCGCTTTTACCATAATTCGACGGGGCTGGCGTCCAAGACTCCAATGGCGGGCCTAGAACACCCGGACCCTTCGGCGGACCCAGCAGCAAGATGGGTCATCGTGCCGGGATCGGATGGCTCGCCCATGGATTGTATCACCTTCGAGTCCGCGGTCGTGCAGGACGTCGTGCAGAAAAACGGGGTTTATCACCGACAGTACATGTACCGATGGAGCGAGGCAGTTGAGTGGGGAGAAGATGGGGAGCCAACACATCACGAAGAACGAGAGATGGCCGCGATTCTCAACGCCGATATCCTCGTCTACAAGCAAGCGCGTAACCAGGTTGGGTATTTCATCGGATTGCGGTGGGAGGAAGGGTTTCCGGCTCCGAGTGCGAAACGGCCGAGGGCGCCGAGTGAGTCGGGAGGCGATTCAAGCAAGCAGGGAGGCAAGCCCAAGAGGCATGGCGAGTCTAGCAAACGGTCTAAACGGTAGTATGTAGTTCAATCTTGCGGGTTGTTCACTAGAAAGATGGTTGGCTTGGACAGACTTGGATTCCGGCGGGATGTTGAACATGTAATACAATAGGTAAAGGCATGAGAGAACACCGCTTTGACGCTTAACTGTTTTATTCAACGAGGTCGTACAAGCCCTCGGGAGGGTGTGATGTCTATATAAATACACAAATCATGTCGTCTGTGATTGGTCCGTATACAGATTTTATGGTGGCTGAGCCTCGAGGGGCTGATCGATAATTAAGCAACGATAACCATACGATGGTCAACACGGAATGAAGTTACACCGTCTCAACGCGGCACATATCAGATGCATGCGCAATTCGGTGACCTAGGCAAGAAGGTACCTAAGTTACACTGCACCTTGCCTGAATCAGCCTGATGAGGTGATGGGGAGAGAGGCACGTAGAACCGAGGACGGAAATCTCAGTCCGGGTCGAGGGACTGCTCAATCCCATTGGTCCTATAGGGACCAACCTGGACGCGGTGCGCACACGCGTACCTTCAAAAGCATTGCTTGGCCCCCCCATCGTGCCTTGGTGAATCCATGCTTTGTCTTCCTTTTGCCACAGTTACCTCATCTTCCTATATCAAACACAACTCGGCAATATTTGCTTAGATACTTAGACATATCTTCAACTTTACCCCATTTGTTCGTCTCCGTCGTTGTCAAACGGCCCAAGCTCGCAAAATGCCAACCGTGACTAGCATGGGCAGCGTGACTGTCATCAACATGGGCCCTTTGCTGACGACTTTTACGGCGCCAGCGTCCTGCACCACCGGCAGAGAATTAAAGAAGGTTGCCAGCTCCGACTCGCCCTTTGTCGACGCGTGGTTGAACCAATGCGGTTCCCAAGTGCTCATGGGCACCTTGAAGGAATGCTGGCCTCCGGGTGCCGCCACAGTCGACGAGTTTATCTCCAGGAATTACCGCAATCCCACAACAGGCATGCTTGGATACTATTCTCCGGGCATTGTTTGCCCCGCGGGCTGGACCACGGCCGGTGTCACGACTCGGAACACAGATGGTAGCCCAGGTAGCGCGAGCGGCCTGTTCAGCCTGCCTCCCCCGATGACCGCCCAGCCCCAGTACCTGGATTTCATTCACGGGCTTGAGCAAATCATTGATCCTGGTGAAACAGCAGCGGTGTGCTGTCCCAGGTGCGTATTCGTCGCACGCACCCCATTTAGTAACTTACGTTAGGTTCTTTTCAACTAAACAAAAACACGCCACAGCGGATACACACTCGTGCCCGGCGATAACTTCTGCTATACGATCTTGCCGACCTCCGTGTACCAACCCTCGGCCAGTGCGACGATCTGCGAATGGTTCTGGGTCTATGGCAGCCCGAAAACAGTCAACACGACACTCACCCTCAACGGCCATGCGACGCCGACCCAGGTCCTGGTTGTGCCGGAGACCGCGGCGCTGACCGAGTACACGACCACCATCTCGCCAGCGGAGGCGACTCACATGGTCGGATGGCAAGCCGTTGGCCTTATTCCTCTGATCCACAAGGCGGAAGATTTGGCCGCGGCTTCAAGCAAACCGGCAGCGACTTCAAGCAGCGCGGCAAAGGCGCTGAGGCCTGCTTTGAGCGGTCCGCTGGGTATTTGGCAGCTCGTGGTGGTGGCTGCGATGGTAACGGCAGGGGCTACTCTTATGTTTTCGCTCTGACACGGTATAAAACAACGCGGTTTCTGAAAGGGACGGCTTAAGGTGTGAATATACCTAGGCAAGGTAGGCTTGGGACTCCCTCGAGTGATATGCTGAGGCTGAGACGTGAGAGGTAGTGGAGGGGAGCCGGGGATGGTGCCTTACTCGTAGTCTCATGAGAGGGACTCGGATCCAAAAGAAGAGCCAATGCCTTTGGCGAGCAAGGCCAGGAACCGGTTTGATGACTTAGCAGCGAAGCGAGACGGTGAAATTAAAAAACGAAACACAAAAATGGGGCGCAGAAGCACTACGGTCACAGAGAGTTAAACATAAACAGCTAGTCCTCCCAGGAGTGCTCATAGTCTAGCTCCGCATACTCCGCCTACCGCCCTCACTGCCAACTTAGAATCTTGGACGGCCTCGTGAACATCCCTTCTACTCATAGATGCCTCTCTCCCGCAAGGTTCGTGCCGAAAGAGGTTAGGAAGACTGATGCCAAGAACCTAAGGAGTGGCACTCCAGAAGCACAATCAGCGCCTGCTCCCTGAACTCTAGTTCTTTCTCCCTCGACTTTTGACTCCGCTTGTGATATCAAGACACGATGGCGGCTCCAGAGCCCCTGCGGACCGGCGGCTTCATGGCACGGTCTGGCCCGGTTGAGCTTATCCTCCGCATCCTTCAATGCTGCCACTCAACGCGAGACCTCCTAGCCCTGGTCTCGACGTGCCTGCACGTTTGCAACGTCTGGCGCGGAAATGTCGCCGCGGCGCTCTGGCCCGTCTGGCTCCGCGAATTCCCTCATTTCCAGGACGCGCTCAGCGCGGTAAGTACCCCCGGATGGTTGAGTTTGCACGGATGCAGCCAGTCACTAACCTAGCATGCCAGGCCCGCATGACAGAGCTGGTGGTGCAGGCCGAGCGCCGAGGAGAGTTGCCGCCAACGCGCTTCACGCCTGACCTGCTTAAGCGCCAGCAGCCACCGCTTTCGGAACTGAGGGCCGCTTTCGGTCTCCACCGACTCTCCCGTGCCATCGCAGCATGTTTGTGCAGCCTGGATCTGACATATCCCGATGACAGGCCGGGAGGGGACCTTGGGCCCCCCGAGGATCCCGCCCGTATGCCTGAGTGGACGGCCCGCGTCTCCTATGCCGTGGTCCGACTTCTCATCCTCGGCGCGGCGCTGGCGGGGGCTTACAAGGAACCCCTGTTCAAGGCCCTTCAGCACCAGGACCCCGAGATCCAGGCTCTCCCGCGGCGTGTGCCACGGGAGCCCTCACACATTACGTGGGAATGGGCCAGGGACAACAAGCTTGGGCGCAAGGAGATGGCCTTTCTCCTTCAGTTTGCCGTCTGCGACCTGGACGCCTCGCCCGAGGCGCAGGACGCCGTCTTTAGCCCCATCGCTGACTGGCTTCTGGAGAGCATCCTATCCGACAAGGAGGCTCGACAGGCTATGGCGGACCGCTTTGAGCAGCGCTGTGGCCGCGCGACATTCTGCATCCAACGGGAAGAGTGGGAAGAGGGAGATCAGTGCCCCGTGGGCCTGTTGACTGACGGCCGTGGCACCCACTCGGACGCGCATCTTGTCGTCTGGGAGCTGATGAAGATGCTCTGGCTGATTCAGCAAGTCTATCCCATCGTAGATTCCTACTCTGGAGATGGCGTTCTTGACCGCCGCATGCCCCGCCCGTTATCAACAACGCAGCGTGTTGACGCCGACGAGCACAGCCGTTGCCCGCTCAAATCCGCAGTCGCAGTGTTCTTTGGAATGTTCAGGGCCGAGGCGACGCTGCTAACAGCAAGACCGCTTAAGGGCCGCCCTAAAAACCTTACAACGTACCCGGCGGTGCCTGAGACAAAGGAGGAAGGCTACGGCGATGGAAAGCTCCCTCGTACCATGAGCGTGTCGGTGTTCTTCGACTACATCTTCAACAACTCCGGGCAACCGAATCACATTGACGGACCGGGTGTCCTTGTTCCCCCGTTGGAACTCAAGTTCTTCGAGTATTTCCTCCAACGCCATCTAGGGCTCTGCATCAACGATGCGGCCTTCACAGACGACCCCGGGGCCGACATCGAAGAGTTGTCATATGAGGCGTTCGTCGGTACTGCAACAATCTTCTCCGACGGTGATGTCGGGAACCGCCGCGCAATGTGCGGTGGCACCCTCCAAGTCGGCGACTTCCTCGACGGCTCCGAGATGCTCATGAAAATCCCCCAAGACTCGACGCGGATTTACCTGCAGAGGGAGCCGTGAGTGGCGGCTGCAAGCGAACAGCAAT
>OUNM010380538.1_pt1 | contig 23073 bp, 13 predicted proteins | sample 1769961 | NCBI WGS metagenome assembly OUNM01 (sample SAMEA3914820, study PRJEB12502) | metagenome | biome: forest; material: soil | place: USA | collected 2012-03-12 | depth 0.3 m | reverse complement strand
TGCCGCTGCTGCCGGGTGTGGCGACGTCGTCCGAAGTGATGCGCGCGCTGGAATGGGGCTTTACCCATCTGAAATTCTTCCCGGCCGTGCCGGCCGGCGGCGTGCCGGCATTGAAGGGCATCGGCGGCCCGCTGGCGGCGGCGAAGTTCTGCCCGACCGGCGGCATCGATGCGAAGAACGCGGCCGATTTCCTGGCTCTGCCGAACGTTCTGTGCGTCGGCGGGTCATGGGTCGCGCCGGCCGCAGCGATGAATGAAGGCCGCTGGGACGAGGTTACGCGCCTGGCCGCCGAGGCGGTGGCGACCTTCGGGAAAAAATAGCCCTGTCCGCCTAAATACACCGACAATAGCGTTAGCAATTGACAAAGCTCGCGTTGCAGCAAATTGTGGGTGCACACTTCATGTATTCGGGAAGACATTGGTGACGCAGATCAAGGCTCCGGCAGAGAGAGCCGCATCACTTACGGCCACCAACGCGGTATCGACCATCAACGACGTGGCCCGTCTGGCTGGCGTGTCGATCAAGACCGTGTCGCGTGTCATGAACAACGAGCCGAACGTGCGCGAGGAAACGCGCGCCAAGGTCAAGGAAGCGGCCGGTCTTCTGCACTATCGCCCGAATCTTCTGGCAAGGTCGCTGGCCGGATCGCGCAGCTTCCTTTTGTGCCTGCTCTATCACAACCCGGTGCCCACCTATATCAACAACATGCACCAGGGCGTCATCGACCGCTGCCGCCAGAACGGTTACCCCCTGCTGGCCGAGCCGCAGGACCTGCAGGGCGGCGATTTGGAACGTTCGATCGCCGGGCTCCTGGCGACCGTGCGCCTCGACGGCGTCATCCTGACGCCGCCGCTCTGCGACATGGCCGTGGTCATGCAGACGATCGAAGCCGCGGGCGTACCCTATGTCCGCGTCTCGCCCTTCCTCTATCCCGGACGCACGGCCGCGGTGCGCATGGACGAAGCGCGCGCCGCGCGCGAGGCCACGCAGTATCTGCTCGGCAAGGGCCATCGCGATGTCGGCTTCATCATGGGCCACCCGGAGCACGGCGGGACGCATCTGCGCTACCAGGGCTATGTCTCGGCCATGCGCGACGCCGGCATAGAGCCGCGCGCCGAATGGATCAAGCAGGGCTATTTCAACTTCGAGTCGGGCGTCGAGGCCGGCAAGGCCTATTTCGCCGCCGAGAAGCGCCCGACCGCGATCTTCTCGTCGAACGACGACATGGCGTTCGGCCTGATGAGTGTCGCCCAGCAGATGGGCATCCGTATTCCGGACGATATTTCGATTATCGGTTTCGACGATACGCCGGGCTGCACCCTGATCTGGCCGCACCTGACGACGATCCGCCAGCCCATCCTCGACATGGCCTATGCCGCCGCCGACATCCTGCTGTCGCGGACGACGGGGGACGAGGACGGTCCGGTGATGAACGACATCGTGCGCGAGCTGCCGTTTACCCTGATCGAGCGAGATTCCGTCCGCAAACTGTAGACGGATTTCCCTTGCGTTGCGGGCAAATGACCGCCGCTGTCATAGGCCTGCCTTGGGCCGTTTTTCCATTTCGGGCAAAAAAAACCCGATGAACCGTTACCGGTCCATCGGGGTTAAAGGCCAGTGCCTTCCAAATAATGCCACATTTAAGAAGGCGCTTTAAAACCGCAGATCAGCCGGGGCGAAAAAGGGAAAGTTCCCGGACAAACCGACGCGATTTTAAACACGAACCCGACGTCCGCCGGAGGAAAACAGGGCGGTCACCGGGAAACAGGGTGCCTCGATATTTAGCCAAATCTGACAACGCTGTCAAATAAATTTTAAAACCAAATATATTTTTTCAATAAGGGGTCGATTTTTCCGTTTTCGGTCCGCCCGTTAAGCATGACGCGGTTGACGTTGGCTGATAGCGCTGTCAATAAATAGGACGGATCCGGCCAGTCACATCAAGAAGCCGGACTGAAGATGGGGCGGCGGATTTCACCTCCGGAACATAGGATTCCGGGGCGTGCGGGTCGTCGCAGTCCCTGGGAAAGAACTCGAAGAAAGCCTTAAGGGAGAACCATGTCCGTCATCGCCTACCGGGACTCTGCGCCCGCTTCACGCCTGAAGTCGCGCCTGATGGCCGGCATCGCCCTGGCCCTGATCGGCGCGGTCGCGCTCAATGCCGCGGGCGCCGAAGCCAGGAAGCGCGCGCCCGCGCACAAGGCCGTCAAGACCCCGGGCAAGGCCAAGGCGCCGGCCGCGATCGCCGTCGACGCGGCGTGGCCCAAGCTCGACGCGGCCGGGCTTGTCGATCCGGCGACCGAGGCACGGATCACCGACATCATGTCGAAGATGACTCTGGAAGAAAAGGTCGGCCAGACCGTCCAGGCCGATATCAATTTCATCAAGCCGGAAGACCTCAAGACCTATCCGCTGGGGTCGATCCTGGCGGGCGGCAATTCCTCGCCCGGCGGCAACGAGCGCGCCACGCCGGACCAATGGCTGCAACTGGCCGACGACTACTGGCGCGCGGCCCTGGACCGCCCCTCCAAGGCGCCGATCCCGCTGCTGTTCGGCATCGACGCCGTGCACGGCCACTCGAACCTGGTCGGCGCCGTCATCTTCCCGCACAATGTCGGTCTGGGCGCGGCACACGATCCGGCGCTGATCAAAAAGATCGGCGAGGTCACGGCCAGCGAAATGTCGCTGGCCGGCGTCGACTGGACCTTTGCGCCGACGGTCGCGGTATCGCGCGACAAGCGCTGGGGCCGTTCCTACGAATCCTATTCCGAAAACCCCGCCGACGTCGCCGCCTATTCCGGCATGATGGTCGCGGGCCTGCAGGGCGAGGACGGCGGCAGGACGGGCGTGACGCCCGGCCACATCATGTCCAGCGCCAAACACTTCCTGGGCGACGGCGGCACCAAGGACGGCAAGGACCAGGGCGACGCCCAGGTCACCGAGGCCGACCTGGCGCGCATCCACGGCGCCGGCTATCCGCCCGCCATCAGGGCCGGAGTCCTTTCGGTCATGGCGTCCTTTTCGTCGTGGAACGGCCAGAAGATGGCCGGCAATGCCCGCCTGATCACGGGTGCGCTCAAGCAGCGCATGCATTTCGACGGCTTCGTCATCACCGACTGGAATGCGCAAGGCCAGGTCCCGGGCTGCAAGAACGACGACTGCGCGCCAGCGATGAATGCCGGTATCGACATGTTCATGGCGCCGGATTCGTGGAAGGGCATGTATACCAATACACTCGCCGAGGTGAAGTCGGGCAAGATCCCGATGAGCCGCCTCGACGATGCCGTACGCCGTATCCTGCGCGCCAAGCTCAAGGGCGGCCTGTTCACGCTCGGCGCGCCGAAAGACCGCGCCCTGTCCGGCAAGTGGCAGAACCTGGGTTCGGCCGATCACCGCGCGGTCGCCCGCCAGGCGGTTCGGGAATCGCTGGTCCTCATCAAGAACCAGTCGCACCTGCTGCCGCTGAGCGCGGGCGCGAAGATCCTGGTGGCGGGCGACGGCGCCGACAATATCGGCAAGCAGGCCGGCGGCTGGACGATCACCTGGCAGGGCACGGGCAACGCCAATTCCGACTTCCCCAACGGCCAGTCGATCTACGGCGGCATCAAGGCGGCGGTGGCCGAGGCCGGCGGCACGGCGACGCTCAGCCCCGACGGCAGCTTCACCGACAAGCCGGACGTGGCGATCGTCGTCATCGGCGAAGATCCTTACGCCGAATTTCAGGGCGACCGCACCAACCTGGCCTACAAGCAGGGCGACACGACCGACCTGGACCTGATCGCCAGGCTCAAGCGCCAGGGCATCAAGGTCGTCACCGTCTTCCTGTCGGGCCGGCCGCTGTGGACCAACCCGATCATCAATGCGTCCGACGCCTTCGTCGAAGCCTGGCTGCCGGGCACGGAGGGTGGCGGTATCGCCGACGTGCTGATCGGCGACAAGGATGGCCAGGCGCGCAACGACTTTACGGGCAAGCTGACCTTTTCGTGGCCGAAAAAGGCCAACCAGGGTCCGCTCAACGTCGGCACGCCGGGTTACGACCCGCTGTTCGCCTACGGCTACGGCCTGACCTATAAGGACGACGGCGATCTGGCCCAGCTGTCCGAAGATTCGGGCGTGGCGGACGAACCGGTGGCCAATGTCGACACCTATTTCGCCGCGGGCCGCATCAAGGCGCCGTGGACGCTGAACCTGATCGACGCCGGCGGCAAGACGGCGGGCGACCACGACACCTTCTCCAGTCCGCAGGGCAGCGTCACGCAAAGCGCGGTCGATGCCGGCAAGCAGGAGGCCGGCCGCTCGCTGGTCTTCAAGGGCGCGGGCGAGGCGGCTGTCACGGGCGACGCGGTCGATATCAGCCGCCAGCAGCTTGGCAAGATGACGATCGGCATTACCTATCGCCTCGATGCGGCGCCCGGCGGGCCGGTCTTTATCGGCATGGGCAAGGACCTGGCCTCCGAGGTCCGCATCGACGTATCGAAGGCGCTGACCGCACCGGTCGGGCAGTGGGCGACGCTCAAGGTCACGCTCGACTGCTTCGGCCGGGCCGGCCTCGATACGCACGCCGTCGGCGTGCCGTTCGCGCTCAGTTCGGACAAGGCGCTGTCGATCAGCTATTCGACGATCAAGATCATGTCGGACGAGGGCGACGGCACCTGCCCGGCGAAGTGACAGCGTATAGATGTCAAGGCAATGGCCGGCGCGAAAGCGCCGGTTTTTTTGCGCAAAAACACTCACGAAGAGCAGCGGCTTCCGGACGATTGATTTTGCGGTTAAGCTATGGTTAGGTGCAGCCTAAATTGTATTACAATCTAAACGCAAAAATAGCGCCATACACGGGGAAACCATGCCTGACTTGACCCATTTGCTGCCCGCGAGCAGCTTCCTGAAGAGTCTCGACATCTGGATCGTGCTCTTCTACGCCGTCTCCATCTTCGTCCTGGCCCAGATCGTTTCGCGTCGCAAGTCGACCGAAGAGGTCTCCTCCAAGGGCTATTTCCTGGCCGGCAACACCCTGCCCTGGTGGGCCATCGGCGCGTCGCTGATCGCGGCCAATATCTCGGCCGAACAGATCATCGGCATGTCGGGCTCGGGCTACCGCATAGGCCTGGCCATCGCCTCCTACGAATGGATGGCGGCGATCACCCTGATCATCGTCGGCAAGTACTTCCTGCCGGTCTTCCTGAAGAACGGCGTCATGACGATGCCGGGCTTCCTGCAGCAGCGCTTCGGCCCCAGCGTCAAATACCTGATGGCGGTCTTCTGGCTGGCGCTCTACGTCTTCGTCAACCTGACCTCGATCCTGTGGCTGGGCGGTACGGCGGTGACGACGGTGACGGGCCTCGACCCGGTGATCGTGCTGATCGGCCTCGGCCTCTTCGCCCTGTTGTACCAGATTTCGGGCGGTCTCAAGGCCGTCGCCCTGACCGACATCGTGCAGGTCACCCTGCTGGTCCTGGGCGGCCTGGTCATTGCCGGCCTGACGCTGACCAAGATCGGCGGCGAACAGACGGTCAACGGTTTCATCAACGGCTTCAACGGCCTGTGGGCCAGGTTCCCCGAACACTTCCACATGATCCTGCCGGCGTCGAGCCCCTTCTACAAGGACCTGCCGGGCATCGCCGTCCTGGTGGGCGGCCTGTGGATCATGAACATCTCGTACTGGGGCTTCAACCAGTACATCATCCAGCGCGCCCTGGCCGCCAAGAGCACGGCCGAAGCGCAGAAGGGCATCGCCTTCGCGGCCTATCTCAAGCTGCTGATGCCGCTGATCGTCGTCGTACCGGGCATGGCGGCCCTGATCCTGTCGCCGAACCTGGCCGTGGCCGACCACGCCTATCCGGAAATGATGAAGCTGTTGCCGACCGGTCTTCTGGGCCTCGTCTTCGTGGCCCTGACCTTCGCGGTCATCTCGTCGACGGCGTCGAAGATCAACTCGATCTCGACCATCTTTACGCTCGACATCGTCGCGCCGCTCAATCCGAACCTCGACGACAAGACGCTGGTGACGATCGGCCGTATCGCCTCGGTCGTCGCCGTGGCCATCGCCATCGCGGTCGCCAAGCCGCTGCTCGGCAAGTCGGACCAGGTCTTCCAGTACATCCAGGAATATACCGGCTTCTTCACGCCGGGCATCGTTGTCATCTTCGCGCTGGGCATGTTCTGGAAGCGCTGCTCGACCGCCGGCGCCTTCGTCGCGGTCCTCAGCTCCTTCCTGCTGTCGTGCGCGGCCAAGGTGTGGCTGCCGGAAGTCCCGTTCATGAATCGCGTCGGCTGGGTGTTCCTGGCGTCGACCGCGCTGTGCGTGCTGGTGTCGTTCATCGTCCCGAACCGCCGCGAAGTCTCGACCCTGTCGCTGGAAGGCGTCAGCTTCAAGACCTCGACCGCCTTCAATATCCTGGGCGTGGGCGTCATCGTCATCCTGATCGGCCTGTACACCATCTTCTGGTAAGTCCAGGGCTCATTGAAAAAACCAAAGCGGCGGGAGCGATCCCGCCGCTTTGCATGTCTGCTGTCTTACTGTCATGATTGCCAAATTTTAACGGGCATTGCGCCAAGACTCGGGTTAAAGCATCGTTTCATTTTCAATGAAACCACGCTTTATTTTTGCTTGGTCGCGCAATTTATCCGAAAAGCGCTGCACACTTTTCGGATTGCGCTCCGCCGTTGCAAACGCAAGGAAAACGACATGCAGGTCCTGATCGTCGAGGATGACACCGAAGCCGCGCTGAATATGCAGAAGGGCCTGAAGGAGGCCGGCATCGAAGCCCGGCTGGCGGGCGACGGCCAGCAGGGGCTCGATGCCGTGAACGCGCAGCGTCCCGACGTCATCATCCTCGACCGCATGATGCCGGTGATGGACGGCGTCACCATGCTGACGCACATGCGCGGCGACGGCATAGATGTGCCGGTGCTTTTCCTGTCGGCGCTGGGGGAGCTCGAAGATCGCGTATCGGGCCTGCGCGCCGGCGCCGACGACTACCTGGTCAAGCCCTACGCCCTGCCGGAGCTGGTGGCGCGCGTTGAGGCGCTCGGCCGCCGCAAGGAAAAGGACGCCGTCGAGACGACGCTCAAGGTCGGCGACCTTGAGATGAACCTGATTTCGCGCCAGGTGAAGCGCCAGACGACCTTGATCGACCTGCAGCCGCGTGAATTCCAGCTGCTCGAATTCCTCATGCGCCACGCCGGCCAGAGCGTGACGCGCACCATGCTGCTCGAAAAGGTCTGGGCCTATCACTTCGATCCGCAGACCAATGTCATCGACGTGCACATTTCGCGCCTGCGCGCCAAGCTCGACAAGGGCTTCGACCGGCCGATGCTGCACACGGTCCGCGGCGAAGGCTATCAGCTGAAGGCGTGATGGCTGACCTTGTCCGTTCCGTCCGCAGCCGTATCGAAGACCTGGCGCGGTTCGACGTGTCCAGCGTCTTCAAGCCCAATTTTTTCCGCCAGACGCCGTTCCGCCTGACCCTGGTCTTCCTGGCCGTCTACGTCTTCGTCGCCGCGCTGGTCTTCGGCTATATCTGGCAGGCGACGGCGACCGAATCCGCCGCGTTCGGCAACGCCACGGTCGATGCGCGGCTGAAGAGCCTGCGCGAGCTCGATACCCTGCAAGGCCACGCCGCCGTCGTCGGCCGGATCTTAAGCGACGATACGGTCGAGTGGGGCTACGCCAAGGGCGCCTTCGACGCTTCGGGCCAGCTGCTGGCGCAGAATTCGCGAACCAAGTCCGAGGGCCAGTCCCTGAGCCGCGGCATGGTCCAGGCGGGACTGGAGCGCGATCCGCACGTCGGCGACGTGGCGACGATCGGCGTTACCAGCAGTTCCAAGACGGGTGAGACGCGCTTCCAGGGGCGGGTGCAGCGCCTCGACGACGACTTCTACATCTTCGTCGCCATGGACATGTCGTGGGCCGACCACGGTTTCCGCCAGGAGCTGAAGGCGGCGCTGGGCGGCGGCTTCCTGGTCGTCATCCTCGGCCTGTTCGTCGGCACCCTGATCAACCAGGAGGTCACGCGCTCGGTGGCGCGCGTCACCGCCGTGCTGGGACAGGTGCAGGAGGGCAATCTCAAGGCGCGGATTCCGGTGCGCGACTCGGGCGACGAAATCGACGACCTGTCGATCCGCATCAACGAGACGCTCGACCGCATGGAAAAGACCATGGGCAATCTCAAATACGCCGGCGACGCCATCGCCCACGACCTGAGATCGCCCCTGTCGCGCCTGCGCTCAAAGCTCGAAGTCTCGCTGTTCGAGGTCGAGCAGGACCCGAGCCAGGCGCACGACGCCTTGCAACGCGCGCTGGAAGAGACCGACCAGTTGCTGCGCACCTTCCAGACCGTCTTCTCCATTTCGCGCCTCCAGGCGGCCGGCCAGGCGCCCGACCAGGTCCTGTTCCCGGCGTCGGACCTCGCCGCCGACATGGCCGAGCTCTACGAAGCTGTCGCCGCCGACAAGGGCCTCGATTTCGAATCCGAGGTCGAGCCCGGTGTGCGCGCTTTCGGCAACCGCGATTTCGTGGCCCAGGCCCTGGCCAACCTGCTCGACAACGCCATCAAGTACACGCCCGAAGGTGGGGGGATCACCTTCCGCCTGAGGCGAACCTCGCAGCGCGAGATCGAATTTTCTATTACCGACACCGGTCCGGGCGTACCGGAAAAAGATCGGGCGCGCATCGCCGAACGCTTTGTGCGGCTGGAAAACAGCCGCTCGCTGCCGGGCGTAGGCCTGGGCCTGTCGATGGTCGACGCGGTCGCCGTGGCGCATAAGGGACGGCTGGTCATCGACGAAGGCCCGGGCCGTTTCGGCGACCAGGGCCCCGGTTTGCGCACCGCGCTCGTCCTTCCGCCGCTTCAGGGGTGACACAGGCCTTATTTTACTTGGTCTTCGCGTTGAATCGTTGCAATAAAGACCGGGGGTAGACAGCCTAGTTCCGGGGTACCATGACCGACGTGCTTTTTTCCGCGCTGGTGGACCGCCTGCATCCGTGCGGACCTATCATCAACGACCAGGCCGCCGGCTACGTCATGGAGACGCTGTACGACGTCGCCCGCGCCGAGGGTTGGCGCGACGTGCTGCAGCAGGCCGAGGCGGCGCTGCGCCCCGTGGTCGCGGCTTCGCCCTACCTCGCCGGCATCATGAAGCGCGACCCGCAGCGCCTGCGCGAGACCCTGATTACGCCGCCCGAAGCCCGCCTGCGCGCCATCCTGCTGGCGGCTGAGGCCATCGAACAGCAGGCCCTGACCGTCGATGTCGCCGATCTTGCCGTCGCCAAGAAGGTCCTGCGCCACCTCAAGGCCGAATGCCACCTGTTGACGGCGCTCGCCGATCTCGGTGACGTGTGGAGCCTGGACCACGTCACCGCCGCCCTGACGCGCTTTGCCGATGCCGTGACCTCGGCCGCCCTGGCCCTGGTGGTGCGCGAGGAGAGCGACAAGGGGCGGCTGGAACCCTATGACCGCGCCGAGCGCGGCGTCCTGCCCGGCATGTTCGTCCTGGCCATGGGCAAGCACGGTGCGGGAGAGCTCAACTATTCGTCGGACATCGACATCACCTTCTTCTGCGACCTCGACCGGTTGCCGGTCAAGGAGACGGTCGACCGCCAGACCTTTGCCGACCGCGTGGCGCGCCAGGTGGCGGTCATCCTGTCGGAGCGCACCGGCGACGGTTATGTCTTCCGTGTCGACCTGCGCCTGCGTCCCGATCCGTCTTCGACACCCACGGTCGTCAGCGTGCCCTTCGCGCTGAACTATTACGAGTCGGTCGGCCAGAACTGGGAACGGGCCGCCTTCATCAAGGCCCGGCCCGTCGCCGGCGACATGATCGAGGCGAAGCAGTTCATGCAGGACCTGACGCCCTTCATCTGGCGGCGCAGCCTCGACTATCCCGCCATCGCCGACGTCCATTCGATCAAGCGCCAGATCCACGTCTACAAGGTCGACGAGCGTCTCGAAGCCGCCGGAGCCAACCTCAAGCTCGGCGCCGGCGGCATCCGCGAGATCGAGTTCTTTGCCCAAACTCAACAGTTGATTCTGGGCGGTCGCGACCCGTCGCTGCGCTCGCGTCGCACGCTCGACGCATTGGATGCGCTGCGCCGCGCCGGACACCTGGCGCCGGCCGTGGCCAAGGAATTGAAGCAGGCCTATTGCCGTTTGCGCGACTGGGAGCACCGCGTCCAGATGGTGCACGACGAGCAGACGCACGAGCTGCCGGAAAACGACGAGGCGCGCAACCCCGTCGCCGCCCTGTCGGGCTTCTCCAACCTGTCGCGCTTCGACCTGGCCGTGTCGCGGACCCTGCGGCTGGTCAACGGCCACTACGGCGAGCTGTTTTCGGAAGCCGAGCCCCTGTCGTCGTCCTTCGGCTCGCTGGTCTTCACCGGCGTCGAAGGCGATCCGGAGACGCTCAAGACGCTGGCGCGCATGGGCTTCGACAATCCGGAACAGGTGTCGGCGACCATCCGGTCCTGGCACCACGGCCGTATCCCGGCGACGCGTTCGGAGCGTGGACGCGAACTTTTCACGCGGCTCGTGCCGCGCCTGCTCGAAGCGCTCAACGAGACCGGCAATCCGTCGATCGCCTTTTCGCGTTTCGCCTCCTTCTTCGTGACCTTGAACGCCGGTGTGCAGATCCAGTCGCTGTTCCTGGCCAATCCCAAGCTGTTCAAGACGATCGTCGACATCATGGGCGTGTCGCCGCGCCTGGCGCAAATGCTGGCGCGCTATCCGACCAGCTTCGACGCCATGCTGGATGCGGGCTTTTTCGATCCGCTGGGCGCGGAACTCGACCATTTGATCGCGCGCGAAGTCGAACGCGTGCCGGGCGACCTCGAGGCGGTGATGAATGCGCTGCGCCGCGTCGGGCGCGAGCAGCAGTTCCGCATCGGCATGCAGATCCTGTCGGGGCGCCTGGAAACCGAGGCCGCGGGCGCCGCCTATGCGCGTCTGGCCGACGCCTGCATCAACCACCTGGCGCCGTTGTCGCTCGAGGATATCCGCCGCCAGGCCGGCCATCTCGACGGCCAGGTGGCGATCATCGCGCTCGGCAAGCTGGGCTCGCAGGAGATGACGGCGACGTCGGACCTCGACCTGATGGCGGTCTACCTGCCGGACGATCCGTCGACGACGTCGACGGTCAAGGGCTGGGCGGCCGAAACCTGGTTCGGGCGCTTCACGCAGCGCCTGATCGCGGCCCTGTCGGCGCCGACGCACGAGGGCTCGCTCTACGAGATCGACATGAAGCTCCGGCCCACCGGCGCCAAGGGGCCGGTGGCGGTATCGCTGGCAGCCTTCGAAAACTATTACACCAAGGACGCCGACACCTGGGAATTCCAGGCCCTGACGCGCGCGCGCATCGTATGGGCCAGTTCCGTCGACTTCGCCGACCTGGTGCGGCTGAAGATCGAAACCATCCTGCGCGGCCAGCGCTCGCGCGGCGAGACGGCGCTCGACGTGCTGAACATGCGGGCGTTGATGGAGAAAGAGCGTCCGCCGAAGTCGTTCTGGGACTTCAAGCTCAGCGTCGGCGGCCAGGTCGATGCCGAATTCGCCGCCCAGTACCTGCAACTGGTCCACGCCGCCGACGGCGGGCCGCTGCGCTCGGGGACGCTCCAGGCCCTGTCGGCCATGCAGCGCGCGGGCCTGGCCTCGGCCGCCGATATCGACGCCCTGACCATCGCCTGGCGGGTGCAGCAGTCGCTGGCCCAGGTCATGCGCGTCTCGCTGACCGAGACGGACGATCCGCACAGCGAGCCCGAGGCCTTTCAGCGCAAGCTGGCGCGCGCCGTGCATACCCGCCGGCTCGACACACTGGAAAAGAAGCTGCGCGACATCCGCAAGCGCGCCCGGGCGGCGTTCGAGTCGATCGTGTCGCCGAACTGACGGACTCCGGGGGACAAAGATGGTCGAATATGTGCAGTGCGCCATGCGGCTCTTTCCCGTAGAGTTTTTCGGAATAGGACTTGCGGTCATGGCCGCGTTCTTTGCGTCTCTTTGGATGTACTCGAAAGCCAACAGGTTCAAGGACCGCGTACGCGCCTTGACGGCGGTCGGTTCGATAGTCTTTTCCATATGGTTGGCAGTAGCCGTCTGGGCGTACGTCCAGTCGATTGGCGCCTCCTGCCATTGACCAACTGGCAAGTGGCGACACAAAAAAATCCACAGGCGCGACGGAGAGGCAAGGTATCATCCGTGAAAGGAGCAAGACCGGCGGAAAGACCCGTCCGGTAATCCAGCAAAGGGATACGCTCTATGTCCAGGATGCGTCTTTTCTCCGCCGTCGTCATCGCGGCCGCAGCTCTCACCACCGCCGCCCATGCTCAAGGGTGGGGCGGTCAAGGCGGCCAGGGTGGTGGCCGTGGCGGCGGCATGATGGGCCGCTACGACACCGACAAGGACGGCAAGGTCAGCCTGGCCGAATACGAAGCCGGCCGCCAGATGATGTTCCAGCGTCTCGACGCCGACGGCAACGGGACCCTGACCTTCGCCGAGCTCGACGCCGCCAGGCAGAAGGCCGGTGACGACCCGCGCGCCCAGATGATGATCAAGCGCATCGACGCGCTCAAGGCCGCCGACGCCAATGGCGACCAGGCGATCTCGGCCGACGAATACAAGGCCGCCGCCGACGCCGAATTCAAAAACCTCGACAAGAATGCCGACGGCTTTCTGACGGCAGACGAAATGCCGCAAATGGGCGGTGGTCACTAGTTTTAGCTCAAGCGCCGCATGGCTCGGGCAAACGTGCCCGGCGGGCGGTCGCCGTTGGAACAGGACTTGACAGTTCGCGTAACCCGGGTCGCCTTTGCTGGCGGCCCGTGCTAAGAAGGAAGGGACGCTCATGCCCGAACCGCACGCTCCATCGCTGACGCTTGTCTGGTCCGCCGATCCGGCGGACGCGGAAAACGCGGCTGGTGTGCGGGCGAGCCCCTCCCTCCCGGCAGGAAAGACCTTGGCGACCGACCCGGACGAGCAGCTTCTCGAACGAATCGCCCGCGGCGATACGACCGCCGTATCGGTGCTGGTGTCGCGCAAGCTTCCGAAACTTCTGTCGCTGGGCCGCCGCATGCTGGGCGACGCGATTGAGGCCGAGGACGTGGCGCAGGAGACCCTGCTGCGGACCTGGAAACAGGCGGCGGTCTGGGTGCCGGGCAAGGCGCGCATCGACACCTGGATGCACCGCGTGGCCTTGAACCTGTGCTACGACCGTTTGCGACGCCGTCGCGACACCTCGTCGACCGACGACATCGAACTGGTCGATACGGCGATCAGCGCGCCGGCCAAGATCGAAGCCGCTCAAACGGCGAACCAGGTCAAGGCGGCGATCGCTGCCCTGCCGGACCGCCAGCGCGAGGCCATCCAGCTCACCTATTACCAGGAGCTGTCGAACCAGGATGCGGCGGGCGTGATGAATGTCAGCGTCGAGGCGCTGGAAAGCCTGCTGGCGCGGGCGAGACGCAGTTTACGGTCCGCCATGTCGGGGGCGGATAACGAGGCCCCCAAGAATCTTAAGAGCCCCAAGGAAAACGCGGGGAAACGGAAATGACAGTGATCAGAGTAACCTCCCTGGCCGAGGCCCGCTTCCGCGAGATCGTCGACGCCTACGGCGCCGATCCCATACGCTGGCCGGAAGCCGAGCGTGCCGCCGCGGCGATCTTCGCGCGCAACCACGCCGACATCGCGCAACCCGTTCTCGACGAAGCCCGCGCGCTTGACGCGTGGCTCGACGCGGACCGGATCGAGGTGCCCGAGGATGACATCCTGGACGCCCACGCCCGGGCCGTGGCGGCCTTCGTTGATGCCCATATCGATACGGCCGACGTCCTGCCGCTGAAGGCGGTGCGCGCACGGCCCCTGCCGCTGGCCCGTTCCTTGCCGCTGGTATGGGCGACCGGCGTGGCGCTGGCCGCCTGCATCGCTGGCGCCGTCATCGGCGTCAACGTATCGATGCAGAGCATCGGCGATCTACGCGCCCAGAGCGTCCTTGAACAGGCACAGATCTCCGACGGGGAGAACTGAGGCATGCAGAGCGGCAAGCTGAAATGGTGTCTCGGGGCGTCGCTGGTCCTCAACCTGTTCCTGATCGCCGGGATCGTGGCGGGTGTGTCCGTCATCCATCACCATGTCCATGAGTGGCAGCAGCATCGCCCCAATGAAGGCGTCGCCAAGGCTTGGGACGATGTCGAAGCCAAGCTGACACCCGAGGCGTCCGCCCACATTCGTCAGCTGGTCAAGTCCACCGCGCTCGAGACCGAACCCGACATGGACAAGGCGCGCGACCTGCGCAAGCAGGCCGAAACCCTGGCCGCCCAGGATCCCTACGACGCCGCCAAAATCGTCGACCTGGCCGAACAGGCGCGGTCCTATGAAAACATGTCGCGCGCCCGCGTCGAAACGGCGCTGATCCAGGACCTGGCGCGCCTGCCGGCAGATCAGCGCAAGGTCGTCGCCGGCTTCGTCCTGCGTCCCGGCTTCCGGCTGCGCCGTTTGCTGGGGCCGATGCCGGGATACAGGGACCGGCCGGCTGCGGACTCTTCGGCTCAGGCGCCGACGTCACATTAAGCTTTCATAAAGGCAGTTCAGGCCTTTTCCTGTAAAATATTGCCGTTGCTGCGTTGCGGCAAAGCCTTGCCTTATCAATTACTTATCATTTCTTTATTTCCGATCTGGCGAACGCCATCGCGTCTTTATCGGCGCAGGCGCTTCCTCAGGGGTTACGGCGGGGTGATGCCGGGACTCTATTTTTTCGGAACGTAAACATGGTGCCGCCATTGAGTGCCGCCCTCGAGCTTGCTGATGAACCGGTCAGCACGGGAGGCGAACTCGTCGCGCTCCTGCACGCCCTGAACGCCCTGCGCAAGGGGCAATCCGATGTCCGCTTGCCCAGCGACTGGACCGGGGTCGCCGGCAAGGTGGCCGACGCCTTCAACGACGTCGTCGAGATGAACGAGCGCATGGCGGCCGAACTGGGACGCCTGTCGAAGTCGGTCGGCAAGGAAGGCAAGCTGAGCCAGCGCCTCAATCTTGGCGATGTCGGCGGTTTCTGGCGCGGCTCGGTCGAGTCGGTCAACGACCTGATCGACGACCTTGTGCACCCGACCACGGAAACCGCGCGCGTCATCGGCGCCGTGGCCCAGGGCGACCTTTCGAAGACCATGGCGCTGCAGATCGACGACCGGCCGCTGCAAGGCGAGTTCCTGCGCACTGCCAAGACGATCAACACCATGGTGGAACAGCTTGGCGCGTTCGCCGCCGAAGTGACGCGGGTGGCGCGCGAAGTGGGCACCGAAGGCAAGCTGGGCGGCCAGGCCAAGGTGGAAGGCGTGTCGGGGACGTGGAAGGACCTGACCGACTCGGTGAACTCGATGGCCGGCAACCTGACCTCGCAGGTCCGCAACATCGCCGACGTGACGACCGCCGTGGCCAACGGCGACCTGTCGAAGAAGATCACCGTCGACGTGAAGGGCGAAATCCTCGAACTGAAGGACACCATCAACACCATGGTGGACCAGCTGCGGTCGTTCGCCTCGGAAGTGACGCGGGTGGCGCGGGAAGTGGGTACCGAAGGGAAACTCGGCGGCCAGGCCAAGGTGGAAGGCGTGTCGGGGACGTGGAAGGACCTGACCGATTCCGTGAACTCGATGGCCGGCAACCTGACTTCGCAGGTGCGTAACATCGCCCAGGTGACGACCGCCGTGGCCAACGGCGACCTGTCGCGCAAGATCACCGTGGACGTGAAGGGCGAAATTCTCGAGCTGAAAGACACGGTCAACGCCATGGTGGACCAGCTAAATTCTTTCGCCGCCGAAGTGACGCGGGTGGCGCGCGAAGTGGGCACCGAAGGCAAGCTGGGCGGCCAGGCCGACGTGAAGGGCGTGGCCGGCACGTGGAAGGACCTGACCGATTCCGTGAACATGATGGCCGGGAATCTCACCGGCCAGGTGCGTAACATCGCCGACGTGACGACCGCCGTGGCCAACGGCGACCTGTCGAAGAAGATCACCGTGGACGTGAAGGGCGAAATCCTCGAGCTGAAAGACACGGTCAACGCCATGGTGGACCAGCTGAACTCGTTCGCCGCCGAAGTGACGCGGGTGGCGCGCGAAGTGGGTACCGAGGGCAAGCTGGGCGGCCAGGCCGAGGTCAAGGGCGTGGCCGGCACGTGGAAGGACCTGACCGATTCGGTGAACTCGATGGCCGGGAACCTGACCGGCCAGGTGCGCAACATCGCCGACGTCACCAAGGCCGTGGCCGCGGGCGACCTGTCGAAAAAGATCACCGTGGACGTGAAGGGCGAAATCCTCGAACTGAAGAACACCGTCAACACCATGGTGGACCAGCTGTCGTCCTTCGCGTCGGAAGTGACGCGGGTGGCGCGCGAAGTCGGTACCGAAGGCAAGCTGGGCGGCCAGGCCGAGGTCAAGGGCGTCGCCGGTACGTGGAAGGACCTGACCGACTCGGTGAACATGATGGCCGGGAATCTGACCGGGCAGGTGCGTAACATCGCCGACGTCACGAAGGCCGTGGCCGCGGGCGACCTGTCGAAAAAGATCACCGTGGACGTGAAGGGCGAAATCCTCGAACTGAAGGACACCATCAACGCCATGGTGGACCAGCTGAACGCCTTCGCCTCTGAAGTGACGCGGGTGGCGCGCGAAGTCGGCACCGAAGGCAAGCTGGGCGGCCAGGCCAAGGTCGAAGGCGTGTCGGGGACCTGGAAGGATTTGACCGACTCGGTGAACTCGATGGCCGGCAACCTGACGGCCCAGGTGCGTAACATCGCCGACGTGACGACCGCCATCGCCAACGGCCAGTTGAAGCGCAAGATCACCGTCGACGTGAAGGGTGAAATCCTCGAACTGAAGGACACCATCAACACCATGGTGGACCAGCTGTCGTCCTTCGCCTCGGAAGTGACGCGGGTGGCGCGCGAAGTGGGTACCGAAGGCAAGCTGGGCGGCCAGGCCGACGTGCAGGGCGTCGCCGGGACGTGGAAGGACCTGACTGACTCGGTGAACATGATGGCGTCGAACCTGACGGGTCAGGTGCGTAACATCGCCGACGTCACCAAGGCCGTGGCCGCCGGCGACCTGTCGAAGAAGATTACCGTCGACGTGAAGGGCGAAATCCTCGAGCTGAAAAACACCGTCAACACCATGGTGGACCAGCTCCGGTCGTTTGCCTCCGAAGTGACGCGGGTGGCGCGCGAAGTGGGTACCGAAGGCAAGCTGGGCGGCCAGGCCAAGGTCGAAGGCGTGTCGGGGACCTGGAAGGATCTGACCGACTCGGTGAACATGATGGCCGACAACCTGACCTCGCAGGTGCGCGGCATCGCCAAGGTCGTGACCTCGGTGGCCAACGGCGAATTGAAGAGAAAACTGACCGTGGAAGCCAAAGGCGAAATCGCCGAACTGGCCGACACGATCAACTCGATGATCGACACGCTGGCAACCTTCGCCGACCAGGTGACGACCGTGGCGCGCGAAGTGGGCGTCGAAGGTCAGCTGGGCGGGCAGGCCAAGGTGCCGGGCGCCTCGGGCACATGGAAGGGCCTGACCGAAAACGTCAACCAGCTGGCCGCCAATCTCACGACCCAGGTGCGCGCCATCGCCGACGTGGCGACCGCCGTGACCAAGGGCGACCTGACGCGCTCGATCACCGTCGACGCCCAGGGCGAAGTCGCCGTGCTGAAGGACAATATCAACGAAATGATCCGGAACCTGCGCGACACGACGCAGAAGAATACGGAACAGGACTGGCTGAAGACCAACCTCGCCAAGTTCTCGCGCATGCTGCAAGGCCAACGCGACCTGATGAACGTTGGCCGCATGGTGCTGTCGGAACTGTGCCCGGTGGTCGGCGCGCAGCAGGCCGAATTCTACGTGCTGGATCAGCGCGGCACCGATCCCAAGCTGACCCTGCTGGCCAGCTTCGCGTCGAAGGGCAATGCCGACCTCGGCAAGCAGATCGACCTGGGCCAGGGCGTGCTGGGGCAATGCGCGCTCGAAAAGCGCAAGATCCTGCTCAACGACCTGCCGGGCGACTACATGTTCGAGATTTCGTCGGGCCTGGGCGCAGGTGCGGCGCGTTCGGTCATGGTGCTGCCGCTGATCTTCGAAGGCGAGGCCAAGGGCGTGCTCGAGCTGGCGTCGTTCGAAGGCTTCAACCCCTTGCACCAGGGCCTGCTCGACCAGTTGACGGAATCGATCGGCATCGTGCTCAACACCATCGAAGCCAATATGCGGACCGAAGGGCTCTTGACGCAGTCGCAGTCGCTGGCCCAGCAGCTCCAAACCCGCCAGGAAGAACTGCAGCAGACGAACGAAGCGCTGCAGGAAAAAGCCCGCCTTCTGGCACAGCAGAACCAGGAAGTCGAACGCAAGAACTCCGAAGTCGAACAGGCCCGCCAGGAACTGGAAGACAAGGCCAAGCAGCTTGCGCTCACCTCGAAGTACAAGTCGGAATTCCTGGCCAATATGTCGCACGAACTGCGCACGCCGCTGAATTCGCTGCTTATCCTGTCGGACCAGCTGACCAAGAACCCCGAAGGCAACCTGACGCCGAAGCAGACCGACTCGGCCAAGACGATCCATGCCTCGGGCACCGACCTGCTGATGCTGATCAACGACATCCTCGACCTGTCGAAGATCGAATCCGGCACCGTCGTCGTGGAATCGGGCGAACTGCGCCTCGACGACCTCAACGGCTATGTCAAACGCACCTTCAACCACATGGCGGAATCGAAGAATATCGACTTCCTGGCGCATTTCGACGGCCGCCTGCCGCGTTCGATTTTCACCGACGCCAAGCGCCTGCAGCAGATCATCAAGAACCTGCTGTCCAACGCCTTCAAGTTCACGCACCACGGCCAGGTCACGCTCAATGTCGAGCCGGTGTCGAACGGCTGGTCGTCGGATCACGAAGACCTCAACCGTGCCTCGGAAGTGCTGGCCTTCTCGGTGACCGATACCGGTATCGGCATCGCGGCCGACAAGCAGATGATCATCTTCGAAGCCTTCCAGCAGGCCGACGGCTCGACCTCGCGGAAGTACGGCGGCACCGGCCTGGGCCTCGCCATTTCGCGCGAACTTGCCAGACTGCTCGGTGGTGAAATCCGCCTGCATTCGGTGCCGGGCCGTGGCTCGACCTTTACCCTGTTCCTGCCGGTCACCTACGCCCAGCGCGCGCGCAAGGGGCTCAGCGAGGCCCTGGTGCGCATGGATGTGCCGGCCCTGACCAAGATCGAACTGCCGGAGACGGAGCTCGCCGCCATCACGGCGGAAGAGGTGCCGGCCTTGCTGGCCAACGAGGTCGGCGACGATCGCGCCTTCATCCATTCGGGCGATCCGGTAGCGCTGATCGTCGAGAACGACCTGGGGTTCGCGCGCTTCCTGCTCGACGTCGCCCGCGCCAAGGGGTTCAAGGGCGTGGTGACCTCGCTCGGCGCCTCGGGTCTGGCCTTGACGCACGACCATAAGCCCGACGTCATCCTGCTCGACATCCATCTGCCCGACATGCAGGGCTGGCGTGTTATGGAGCGGCTGAAGAACGACCTGGCGACGCGGCACATTCCGATCTGCATGATTTCGACCGACGAATCGCGCGACCGCGCCCTGACCTCGGGCGCCATGACCTTCGTCACCAAGCCGATCCAGAACCACGAGACGGTCGACCGGCTGATGCAGCAGCTGTCGGATTATGTCGGCCGGCCGAAGCGTCAGGTGCTGGTGGTGGGCGCCGATGGCGCACGGCGCGACGATATCGCCGCGCGCGTCGCCATCGACGGCATCGACGCCGCGGCGGTAACGCCCCAGGCGGCGCTGAAGAAGATGAAGAAGATGCTGCCCGACGCCGTCATCCTGGCGGGCGCCGGCGCCGAAGTCGCCGACGAACTCCTGCGCCGCGGCGAAGAGGAACAGGTCATCGTCGGCCGCACGCCTGTCATCGTCTTCGGCGATGCCGGCGATGCGGACCTCAAGGCCCTCTCCGGCCTGTATCCGGTGACGCACGTCCAGTCGGAAGACCGTCTGCTTGACGTGCTGACGCTCCACATCCATCGTCCGGTCGATACGCTGCCCGACGGCGTGCGCTCGACGGTTTCGGGGCTGCACGAGTCCAACAAGCTGCTGGTCGGCAAGAAGGTGCTGATCGTCGACGACGACGCGCGCAACATCTTCGCCCTGACCAGCGTGCTGGAAGAGCACGAGATGAACATCGTTTCAGCCGACAACGGGCGCGACGCCATCAATATCCTGATGGACGACCCGGACGTCGACATCGTGCTGATGGACATCATGATGCCCGAGATGGACGGCATGGAAACCATCCAGGAGATCCGCAAGGTCTCGCGTCTCAAGAACCTGCCGATCGTCGCGGTGACCGCAAAGGCGATGAAGGGCGACCGCGAAAAGTGCATCGAGGCCGGCGCCTTGGATTATCTGTCGAAGCCGGTCGATTCGGCGCAGATGATCACCGTCCTGCGCGCCTGGTTGCACCGTTGAGACGTCCGGGGATGAATTTTTGGTTTGTGGCGATGTTCATGCGGAAACAGGCGTTCGGCGCAGCCAAAACCGCCCGCGCCTGTCCGCGCATCGCTCGGGGACGGACGAAATCATGAGTGTCATGAGTACGCCTCAGGGCGCGGAACAGATCCTGCTGGTCGACGACCGGCCGGCGAACCTCATGGTCTACCAGACCATATTGGAAGAACTTGGTCAGACCCTGGTCACGGCCAATTCGGGCGAGGAGGCGCTGAAACTCGTCCTGAAGCACGACTTCGCCGTCATCCTGCTCGACGTCAACATGCCGACCATGAGCGGTTTCGAGACCGCCTCGCTGATCCGCAAGCGCAAGAAGTCGGCATCGACGCCGATCATGTTCCTGACGGCCTTCACCGACGAGATGAATATCATCCAGGGCTACGAGTCCGGCGCCGTCGACTTCATGCCGACGCCGGTCGTGCCCGAAGTGTTGAAGGCCAAGGTCAGGGTATTCATCGAACTGGCGCGCATGAAGCGGCAGGCGGCGATGCAGGCCGAGGAACGCGCGCGCCGCGAGGCTGCCGAGGAGCAGGCGGTCACCTTTGCCTTCCTGGCGCGGGTCAGCGAGGAGCTGGCGCGGGCACGGACGCGGCAGGACTTCATGCGGACCCTGGTGCGCCTGCCGGTTTCGGATATCGCCGAGGCCGCGCTGGTCTGGTTCAGAAATGGCGACCAGCCCGACAGCATCGAATGGGCGTCGTCGGACGAGACCTTGGTCGCCAGTCCGGCGGTGGTCGACCGGCTGGAGCCGGCGGTCAGCCGCGTCATGCTCGACGGACGGCCAACCCTGTTCGCCGACGTGGTGGGTGGCGTTTTGTCCTATGCGCAGATTCTGCCCCTGCTGGTGCAGGGCCGGCCCGAAGGCGTGCTGGTGCTGGGATCGCGGCAGATGCGGGCCCAGGTCTCGCCCCTGGCCAGCGACCTGGCGGCGCGGGCAGGCGTGGCGCTGGAAAACATCATTCTGTTCGAGCAGGTGCAGGAGGCCGACCGGCGCAAGGACGAATTCCTGGGCATGCTGGCGCACGAGCTGAGGAACCCGCTGGGGCCGATCTATAATTGCCTCCAGTTGCAGCGCATGTTGCGGCCGGACGATACGCGGCAGGGCCAGGTGCGTGAGACCATCGAGCGCCAGATCAAGCATATGGGCCGGCTGGTCGACGACCTGCTCGATGCCACGCGGCTGGCGCACGGCAAGATCTTGTTGCGCAAGGAGCGCTGCGACCTGACGCAGGTCGTGCGGCAGACGGTGGAGGATTATCGCAATGTGCTCGAAGCGTCGAGCATGGTGGCCAGGGTCGAGGTGCCGTCCGAACCGGTGTGGATCGACGGCGATCCGACACGGTTGGTGCAGGTGGTGGGGAATCTGCTGCACAATGCGCACAAGTTCAGCCAATCGGGGGGAACGATCACGGTTCGGCTCGATCGCGACGGGGACAGCATGGCGCGCATCAGCGTGCGGGATGCGGGCATCGGCATCGAGCCCAACATGTTGCTGCACGTGTTCGACGTGTTCCGGCAGGCGGAGCAGGGGCTTGACCGGTCGCGCGGCGGGCTGGGCCTGGGTCTGGCGCTGGTCAAGGGGTTGGTGGCCTTGCACGGCGGCAGCGTCGAGGCGCGCAGCGACGGGCTGAATACGGGGGCGGAGTTCCGTATCCGGCTTCCGGTCGTCGGTGCCGTGGCGGCGCCCGAAACGCAGGTGGAACGCCCGGTGCGGCGGGAGACCGCGCGCAAGATTCTGGTCATCGATGACAATCGCGACGCGGCCGAGAGTCTCGGCATGCTGCTGCAGCATGACGGACATGCAGTCGAGATCGCGTTCGGCGCGGAGGAGGGATTGCGCCTGGCGCGCGACCACCGGCCCGAGGTGATTTTGTGCGATATCGGATTGCCGGTGATGGACGGGTACCAGGTAATCCGGCAGATCCGGGCTGACAAGCAGCTGGCGCGGGCCTATGTCATGGCGCTGACGGGTTATGGCCGCGAGGAGGACCAGAGGCGTTCGCGCGAGGCTGGGTTCGACCTGCATCTGACCAAGCCGATCGACCGGGCGACGCTGACGGCGGCGTTGGAGAGCGCGCGGCGGCGGGCGGTGTCGGTGTAGCTCAAACCATTTATGGGGTGTGGGGCCTGTGGCCCCAAGTCTTTCCTATTCAAAGAAAAAGCCCCGCCCAAAAAGGGCGAGGGCTTTTTCTTTGAAAAGACAAGGTTTGTGGGGTCACGGACCCCACACCCCATAACAGGTTCAGCTTCCGCCGTATCCGCCTATCACCGGCAATATCTCCCCCGTAATATAGCTCGACATCTGCGGCGACGCCAAAAACACATAGGCCGGCGCGATCTCCTCGGGCTGAGCCGGGCGTTTCATCGGCACCTGTTCACCGAAATGCGCCACCTGGGGCGCTTCCTTGTCGGACGGATTGAGCGGGGTCCATACCGGTCCCGGCGCCACGGCGTTGACCCGGATTCCCTTCGGCATCAAATGCGCCGACAACGATCGCGTGAAGGCGTGAATGCCGCCCTTGGTCATTGAATAGTCGAGCAGG
>OUNM011152423.1_pt1 | contig 23084 bp, 30 predicted proteins | sample 1769961 | NCBI WGS metagenome assembly OUNM01 (sample SAMEA3914820, study PRJEB12502) | metagenome | biome: forest; material: soil | place: USA | collected 2012-03-12 | depth 0.3 m | reverse complement strand
GGGAGTGAGGATCGGGGGTTGGAGATGAGGGGGTTGACTAGGTTGAGGGGGAGGGGTGGTGTTAATGGGGCCACTGCTGCTGGTGGGCCCGCCGATGATGATGTTGCTGCTGAGGGAGGGAGTGATGATGATGACGATGACGATGATGGGGTGGAGGGAGACGAGGAGGAAGGGAACGGGAGTGCTGGTGTGGAGGGCAGGCTCAAGAAGGTTGTGCGGCGCGGCGGGAGGAAGGATAGGGAACGGCTTGGGCTGGCGAGCACGGATGATCTTTTGGGGAGGCGGATGCAGGGGTTGGCGGGGGGGTTGACGAGTTTGGTGGCGGATCCGGAGTGAACTTGAGGCCAGAAACTTGGAGCGAGGGGGAGCGCAGCGTGGTGTGGTGTGGGGGGGTTAGATGGGGCTGATAGACTTTGTCTGACAGAATATCGAGCGTTTGGCTTAGGGTTTATGGCGGAGTAGGTATCTGCTTTGTACTACCTACTCAGGCTACTCTGTGGTTTTGAGGGAATAGTCAACAAGCACGCGTGTCGATTCGAGTGTTCTGTACGCCTTGAGTTGTGGTGTGTTTCGGGCCCGAACCCCGCACTCCGCTTTTGTCCTGCTCCTGCTGGGCGGTTTCTCAGCCAACAGCAGACCTGCTTTCCATCACGACAACACTTCCAGCTCCGGATGGGTCGTTAACGATTGGAACCCGCCGCGAACTCCACAACACCGAGACGCCTCGCGGGTCAGCCTCGCAGTATCAACATGTCTACGAAAGAGGAGCATCTCGAGGATGGGTGCTTTGCGACAACGTTTGAGAGAAAATACTACCACCGCGGAGGCGTCTTCATCAAGAGGAATTTGCGACCCAGGGAATATCGCACCGGCTACCGAGGTCTCCACGTACCCCGGCTGGGAAAGGAACGCCTCATCAACGAAGCGGAAGCACTACGCTACATCCGCCAGAATACTGATATCCCGTATGTACATCCGGAGTGTTGTATCCCTTTTCCGAGTGTCGACGAAGGTCAATGATGAGAAACGGCTCCCGAGACGGCGCCTTCGCTCCCGAACCCCTCCCAAAACTACCCGAAGAGGGAAGAAAACTACTAACATTCATGTTCAGAGTCCCAAGAGTGTACTGTGACTTTGAGGACGACCAAGCGTACTACGTGGCCACCGAGTACGTGGATGGCGTAAACATGTCTTCGCTGTCGGAGGAGCAGAGGGCGATTGTGCACAAGGAGCTTTCCACTCACCTGACGAAGCTCACGACGCTACGATCCAGCCGAATCGGTGGGCCGTCGGGTATCGTCGTCCCCCCGTACCGCGTCATGCGACAGACAGAGACAGACGACTGGCGTCTGCAAGTCTCGGACCACGACGAGTACGTCTTCTGCCACAACGACCTGTCGCAGCACAACGTCATTGTCGACCCCGACACGCTGAAAATCAAGGCCATCATTGACTGGGAATACGCCGGGTTCTACCCGGCCTACTTCGAAATGCCATTCTATGCCAGGCTTGGCCCTGCGGTTGCCATCGACGGCGAGGTGGACGACTCGGAAAAGTTGCTGGATTTCCTCAAATCCAGGGGCGAGGGCGCAGCCTGACGGTGGAAGGGATGGGTTTTTTGATATCATGTTTCTAGGGTTGGCATCTCGAACATTCCGTTTTAGCAATCGCTCCACGGGCGAGAAACGCCCGATCCCCCGGTCAGATGCGGTCACCTCGTCGGACCGCGACTCTACTACCGAGACCCCGCGCCCTACTCCAAGCCAGACGAAGGACGTACTCAAGGCCGCCTTGGAAGCCGGATATAGCACCCGTACAGTCACGCAAATCCTCGGATACGATGTGGAGTTGAACCATGCGATATTCAAACGTAACACTTGGAGCAAATACGGGCATTTTTCCAGAATGGCTCGGCCGGCAACGCGCGTCTGGTCCGGCTGCTGTTCGAGCACGGCGCCGACGCTACTGCCGTGTATCACGTCCTTGACGTGCCCGGTCCGCGCGGGCCCTGGGACGAGCCGGCGGCGCCGGTACAGTTTACTTGTGGGAGGGCAGCACAGTTGGCGCAGGAGCTGGGGCATTCTGAGGTGGTGCGAGTGCTTCTTGATGGCGGGGCTGAGGTTGAGTTGCCGGCGCCGGTTTGGGCGGTGCCGGGTCATAGGTGTCAGTTGGTTCCGAGGTCGGTGTATGTTAGGGTGACGGCGGGCTTGGAAGCAATGAAGAATGATTCATGATGTTGGGCTCATGGTTTAGATTCGACAACATTCTGTTTTCATATCGCCCTCTGGATAAGACGCCAAACAAAGTTGAGCGAGGATCCATGCTAGGTTGAGACAACAAGACGAGAGAGAAAGTACTCGAAGGAGACGTCTATGCGTCTCGTCCTGGTACAATTATGTTTTCGTTTCTAAACTTGAACGGCCTTCTCTCACCGCTTCCACCCAAATTCACCTGCTCAACTACCCCTAGAAAGCCACGTACCACCCCCTTTAACACCCCTCACAAAACCGCCACATCCACCGTATCCCCATTCCTCACATACTGCTTCCCAATATACCCCGCGTGCGCCCCCGACGCAGCACTCACGCTGCCCGTCTGCTTGCCCGAGTTGAAATCGTGGGCGCCCTCGAGCGTGAGCGTCTCGGGCGGGTGCTTGCCCAGGAAGAAGATTGTGGTGGTGACGGCGGCCGTGTTCTGGCCGTCCTGGTCGGTGCCCTTGTACGTCACGCGCTTGGTGCTCGCGTAGTTGGCCACGTGCGCGTGGTGTTGTGATACCGAGCCGCCTTCGAACTGCCAGCGGCCGGCGAGGTCGTCGACGTTGGTGAGGGATAGGCGGGTGAGGGTGAGGGTGAGGGGGGCGAGGGACGGGGTGGTCATGGTGGGAGGGTGAAGGGGATGGTGGGATCTGGGTGGTTGGTGGTGAAGTGAAGAGAAGGAGAGGTTGGAGATAGGTAGAGAAAGGTTGTGGCTCTCCTTTCTTGAGGGGTTTCAGGTGGATTTAAGAAGATGAAGCCGCTCAAGGGCAACGTTACCTCTTTACCTACACCCAGGAGGTTTCGCGAGCGAGGCTGTAGATTCGGCGACTTCGATTGGGCGACTTGCGACTTGCCGCATGGTCTGACATCGGCCTTGTTCAGCCGCACACATGCGACCTGCAGCACGAACAGTCGGTGCGGAAGTTGACGAATTAGCCTGAAGCGGCGTCCTCGTCAGCACCAGAACGCCCACAGGCAGCTTCCCTCCCCTCTTAGGCAGCAGGGTCCTTGTTGTTTGTAAAGAAGACGACCTGCACCGTGATATCATCCCGGAGTCGCCGGGAGAAGGGAGCGTCAAAAGCGAGACGGGCCGCTACCAGCTCGTGAAAATTTCCGCCCAGCGAGTTGCGCACCAGATGCACAGCGGCATTGGTGTCCTGGACGGTCGTTCTCCCCTCGACAAACTTCGAGCTCACCACAGTTCGAAGCTGGCTGAAGTCAAAATGTTCGCGAGCCGGGTTCGAATCCGTGCCTCCCTTATCCGACCCGTCCGACTCGAGCCATTTCCCAACCAACTCGACGGCGTGCTGGTTAGACAGCCGATCCCACAGCCCATCCGTTGCCATAATCAAGAAGGTAGGTTGGCCGGGGTCGATCTTTGTCGCCGTCATGACCGGCTCAGCAGTCAAGTATGGCGGCGTACGGACGTCGTACTTGGGCGTCAGTGGCGCTGGGCCGTGAAATCTCCGCATGAGATCCTGCTGTAGTTCCAGCGGCCACTTCCACCGGCCGTCGCCAAACGCTCGAGAGACGGCGATACCAAGGACCCGTCCATCCTTGGCTATGTTTTCCTCCCCCGGGTGCTCCCTGCTGAGCCTGGCAACCTCGTCGGTGTTCCTCCCCGTCTGATCCAACGACAAGGCTATCGCTTCCCAAGTGCCGTCTGGCCGTTTCCGCCCCAACACGGCCCTCGAATCTCCGGTACACGCCACGTGCAACACACTCGAAACCGGATCGTAGATGGACAGAAGAGCACAAGAGCCGGCATAGCCCGGCGTCAACCTCGCCACCTTATCTTGCAGCGACCCTACGCTCTGAGAGATGTCCAACGCGGTCTTGATGATGGCGTCGTCGAGGCTCACGACCCCCCGCGTGACAGCGCGCTGGACCGCCTGTACGGCCGCGGATCCTCCGTCCATGGCTGCCTTGGCTTGGTTCAAGCGGTGTCGCACAAAAGGCAGAAGCTGCTTCTCCAGCAAGTCCGCGGTCTGCCATCCGGCGTGCCCGTCGAAGACAGCCCACGCCATCCACTGGCCGCCGTCGCCCCGCGGCGAGAGAAACCTGCCATGGATGAAGCGGTCCTCACAAGGGCTGTTGGAGGCCAGCTGAGCGCCGTCATATCTGTCGATACCGGGAACGCCTCGGACTGGAAACGAGTATGCGCCTTGGGACAAAATACGCGAGACGCTGGCTTCCGACGGACCCGGCTCAACGGCCAGGTGCGCCGCGGGCGGGCTGTCGAGCTGCGGCACCCGGTCGCGGCGTGTCGTTGTCATCCACCAGAGGCCTGCTGATGCGCTGGCTACGCCGGCAAGCGCAGCCCATCTCGTCGTGTTTCCATTGGTAGGCGACGTCGAATGCGACCCTTTCGTGTAATAGCGATAGAATTTGTCGGGTTGGAGTGGGATGCCAGAGCCTGGACGTCGAACGGTAATACACAATGACCGCATCTCTGCGGTAGGGGCACTGAACAACCTTTGGAGGGGTCGTTGTTTCGTCGGCTCGGCGATTGTGCAGAGCCTGGGCTGAAAAGGCGGTGATGCCACCTCTCGGCCTCTCCTACAATGACGCGTCGCGTTGAGTGGCTCAAATGGACTAACCACCTGGGAACTAGGAGTTGGGTTGGTGACGACCGGTAGACGGCCCTTGGATTTCTTGGCTTGTTTCTTCTTGTAGATCACTTGGCTTCTTGGTCCCAGCCAAGACATATCAGACTGCACCCAGGCTAAATCGAGCCACTTGAGGAACGACAACTGGACAGGAGTTGGTGTTGCATATAGTCTTGGAAGACATCGCGAATGAGCTATTCGTCCTGGTTTTGAGTTTGTGCCACCGATGTGCGCCACAGCTGTGGTGCGATGGATGCACTCAGGCCGGCTTGAAGGCTGACTTACAGGCTGACTCGCCAATGCCGTGCTCAACGACCGCGGCCCTCCCATCGTCTAGAAGTGGTGAGCTTCACTGCGCTGGACAGGTGCTAGGCCGGTTGAAGCGAGGAGAACAACGATGAGAAAGTTGGCCGCCCCAGCCAACTGGCGGCACCCGATGTGGAGGACTGGTTGGAACTCGTGCACAACCACAGTTCCCGTGCCATATCTGGCCCTTCACCTGCGGAGCCAGAGGAACCCCGAAGACTCGGTCTGTTGTGCTTTGCTGAACGGCCCTAGGGCAGTTGCCGACGAAGACCTCGTGATGTTCAAGAAGAAGCTAGACTGGCTTGAGACTGGCTATAAAGACACAGAAGAGCTAGTGAGCAAGGAACAATACCACCGAAGGATGAAGATGCCGGCTCCCAATGCTACAGTTTGATATTCCTTGGCGCCACTTTTGTGGGCACTGCTGACGTCTGTCTGCCTCTTTCGTTCAAGCCGGTAGAAAAGGCTCGGGTTTAAAGAAGAAAGGCGCGGATTTAAACACCGGGCCGAATTCAATCCAGGTGAACGTCAGTGAAGGACGGCCGAGTTAGGGCCGTAGCGTTATTTTACCAGGACCGAGGAAATGACGGAGGAAGTAGCCTAGTTTTCATGTGCATGGTGTTTGTCTTATACCAGAGATGTGCCCAGACTTCTCAGTTGGTCACTTACACACCTCACACACATCACATAATCTTCTGCCATGAAGTCAACTTGGGCCACCTTGGGCTGTGTCTCGACCGTGTGCGCGACGGGGGTTGCGACCTGTGTACGGATTCTCTTGGATCCATAATCAAATATCGTCAGACCAAAAACTAACTCAACCTGCTCTTAGTGCTCTAAACTGTCCCAGGAGCTCGGCACCAAAGTCAGCTTTCTCAACCAACCAGCCTACAATGCCACCGAGAGCTCGTACTGGTCTCTGCAAGAATCAGCGCTGAAGCCGGGATGTATTCTGCACCCTTCAACAACACAAGATGTGTCTCGGGCCGTTTCCATCATCGCCACCGTTGACGGCTGCCAGTTCGCCGTCAAGAGCCAGGGGCATGCGCCCGCCGCTGGCTTCGCGAACATCGACGGCGGTGTCACAATCGACATGACGGGTCTGAACACGACGGCGTTGAGCTCTGACCATTCAGTTCTCAGCGTCGGAGCTGGCGCAGCTTGGATCCAGGTCTACAAGTATCTTGACCCGTTCAACGTCTCGGTCGCTGGAGGCCGCAATGGTCTTGTTGGGGTGGGAGGATTAATGGTTGGAGGAGGCATTTCGCACTTCTCCCCGCGTGTGGGGTGGGCTTGCGACAATGTCGTGAATTTTGAGGTATGGGTCTCTTCCCACTGACACCCTGGAGTTCAACAGTGTTCCTGGCAGCATGATGCTGACTCTCAAAAGGTTGTCCTGGCCTCTGGTACTGTTACCAACGCGAATCAAACCTCCCACAGTGACCTTTACCGGGCACTCAAGGGCGGAGCCAACAATTTCGGAGTCGTCACGCGGTTCGATCTCGCCACGTTTTCCCAGGGCGACCTCTCCGTGACAAGCTTGGTCAACGATGTTTCCCAGCGCGATCCCATCTTCAAGGCATTCACCAACATCGTATCTGCCCCGAGCTTCGACGTCTACACATCCCTCGTGTTGGGCTTCATCTACAAGTCTGCTTCAAAGGCCTGGATCATCAGCACTTCGGCTGTGTACACCAGCCCCGTCCTTCATCCGGCCGTGTACGACGAGCTTGCTGCTGTCCCCAGCATCTCTAACAGCTCAGAGATTACCTCCCTGGCTTCGCTTGCGGACGAAGCGGCTACTGGGGCATTGTGAGTCTCCTTCCATTTACACAAAGATGAGACCGTAGACTGACAAGTTTCCAGGAACTGGTTCTTTGCCACGGCCACCTTCAAGCCCTCGGCCGAGTTTATGCTCGAAATCTTCGACATTCTCAACAGCACCCTGTATTCGTTCAACCCCCAGGGCAGCGTGACTTGGGATTTTGCCTTTGAGCCGCTCCCGACCGCCATGTTATCCCACGCAGCCAAGAGCGGAGGCAACGTTCTCGGTGTCGGGCCGGAAGATGGAAACAGCTACGGTAAGTCTTTACAATACACAGCCCATGAGCTGCACTGACGGAATACCCCTAGTCCTGCTTCTCTCGGGCCTCTGGCCGGACTCCTCGTCAAACGCAGCCGTGGAGCAGATCTCACGCGCGGCCCTCTCCGCGATCAAGTGTCGGGCCAAGGCGAAGGGGCTGCTGCGAGACTTCCAGTACCTCAACTATGCTGCTCCGTTCCAGACCCCCCTGGCATCATACGGCGCTGAGAACTTGAAGTTTCTGCAGCAGGTGAGCAAGAAGTATGATCCGACCGCTGTGTTTCAGCGTCGTGTTCCTGGAGGGTTTAAGCTTTGAACTGGTTAAGTAAGGTCAACGGGGAGGTAAAGGGAGGAACGGCGAGAATTGACAGTAATTCGAGTAAGGTCGCGTAATAGGGGCTCAAGGCCGTCGGGGAAAGGGGTGTTGTTGAAGCATCTCTCGGGGCTCTTTTTCGCTTCGCTGTTCATAACATGGCTTTGGATTTCTGCAACCCCCTTTCCGGGCTCCGCAGCACAACTCAAGCGTACAACTTTCTGCTCCGGCTGCCAAGTTCGGTTGGCGTTAATATTCATGCTGTCAATAACCGGAAAAGGAGAATGCAAGGCGGTTGACGAGTACACCGTCAACATCACCCTCGGTTGCACCTGCGAGCTGTACGGCCTCGACTGCGCCGCCGTCCGGGAGCCTGACTTCGCCCACGCCCCGCCGGGCGTGAAGAAGGCCCTCTTCTTCTACCAGCCGTGGCGGTGACCTGGGTGCTGTCCAGCAAACTGGACTATAGCATTGCCACGGCCCTACTCGCGGACTATGGGTCTCAAATACAGTATGCCCTTTCCAAGTGACAGGTCATGTAGACTAACTAAACGCTCTCGAACGACTCCTTTTCGCTGAAGGGACTGGTAGCAAGCTTAGACCGATAGAGTGCAGAATTCTTCCTCTCCATAGCAGGGTCATTATCGGGCTCAACAGCACTACCGGGCGACGGGGTGGGCGGGAGCAGGGCCACCCAAGCCGTCTTCCAAGCCGCCCTTTCTCTCTCGTCCATCTCTCTGACAGTAAACAGAATACCGCCCGCGCCATCCGGGCCGGGGCTGGCCGTCAGGACAACCGCCCTCACGCAGTCCAAGTCGTCGTCAGTGTGCCCCGTGGCAAAGGCAAACAAGAGGTTCGAGGCGCTAGCGTGCGCCCACTCTTTGGCGTCGGAGCCTGGGTTGCAAGGCGACATGCGTACGTCTTTTCCGAGGAGCAGCGTACTCAACTTCGGCCAGACCCGCCTAGGGAAGATGGAACCAGCGAATGCGGCGACTTTAGCCGAATCGCTGCTTAGGTTCTTGTGCTGGGGCCCGAATAGGCGGTTGGCTAGCCAGCATCGGGGCTTCTCCCGATAGGGGACTTTAGCGGTGTTTGGGTCGAAGTCCTTCACTAGGACGGAGAAGGGAATAGTGGCGTGGACGTGGATTGGCGTCTCCTCCTTGAGCGGGAGGCTGAGTGGTCCGTTCGCAATAAGAGACACTGGGATGTCCATGATGGAAGTCGATATGGCGATGCCTTGTCAGTGATAGGGAGGTGGTTAGAGGTTTGGGGGACGATGTCTGGCTGGTCACCGGCTTCTTTAAATCGTGAATAGTAAGGTAATCGGGCCGGGCATGTATGGGCGGCCGCGTTGTGCCGCTAAAACGAGCATACAAGGCCTGAGCATGCATGCATGAAAGCAAACACTGAAGCCTGCTTGTTGGACCGAGGTAGGCCCGAGGGCCTGATGCTGCCCGCCGGCCAGTTAGTGTTGGCCTACCCCTCGCCGCTCGAAGGCGTGGAGACGAAGTTGTATAGAGGGGTAATTAAGTCACGTAGTATATCCTCGAAAGGCCAGTAGATAGATACAGGTCGAAAAGCCCACCTCAAAACAACGCAACGCTTACTTCCACTGCTCTGGGTATACATGCCCATCCACACACTCTGAAACCTCTGTTATTCCTGTTGATGCGGGGGCATCGGTTGCTGGTAGGTTTGCTGAGGATAGTAATAGTACTGCCCCTGAACCGGAGCCACCTGCTGCCCGTATTGTTGTTGCTGTTGTTGCTGTTGTAGAAGTTGCTGCTGCTGCTGTTGATGGGCAACCTGAAGATAAGCCGGCAGCTCGGAGATCGGGGTCTGAGTGCCCACCAACTCGGGGATTGGTTTCTGTGTCACCGCTAGCTCGGGAACTGGCTTCTGAATACCCGCCAGCTCGGGGGTCAGGCTTTGAGTCCCCGGTCCCTGGTATGCCATCGGCACGGGAACGGCGCCCCCCTGTGTATTGGGCATTTCGGCTACAGCCGGGTAGTTCCAGCCGTTCTGAGCCTGCCCCTGGGGCCGGGACCAGAGCCCCTTGCTCTTGCGGACGGCCAGCGAGAAGAGGACAACCAACAGCACGAACAAAAAGACGGAGTCAAAGAAGGACTCGACGATGGTGACGAGGGTGTGGTCGACAACCTTGTTGGCGAGGTCGGCGACAATGGAGATGGCCATGACGATGGTGAGGCGGACAAAGTTGAGCACGGCTGCGGCGAGAAGGAGTCGGGAGGCCTGTGAAGTAGAAGGGGACTGGGGTTAGCAAAAGAGAGCAAAACAAAGAGCGGGTCAGGGACGGAGAGTAAGAGACGTACTCCGCGCAGCAGCTCGTGTTGCTTGGCCTTGTGGACCACATAGGCGGCGCCCGCGAGGATGGGGATGCTCGCGATCCACGCCAAGATTCGGACGGCGGCGTACAGGCGGTTTATGTTGAGGGCGGTCTGGGCGCCGTAGAGGCGCGGGGAGCTCTGGTCAACGTAGGTCACGGTGTACGAGGTCAAAAGGCCGAAGTCGGCGATGGCCAGGACCAGGAGCACAAAGCCCCAGCCGAGGATGGCGAAGCGGGTGAGCTTGCGCTTGGGGGTGGGCTGGCCGTCGTTGATGCAGAGCAGGAAGCCGTTGGACAGCTCGACGAAAGTGATGAGCAGCAAAATGTCGGCGACATCCTCGAAGAAGCCGCCCACGGCGTAGAGGTGGGCTCGGGCACCCTCGATGGCGAGTAACGACGAACTGGAGCTTCCAGTTGGGTAGTCGAGCCAGGCGAGCACACCGCTCGAAGTTGTGAGGCACATCAACGAGCTGGGGACAAAACCATGGTGTCAGTTTAAATCTATCAACTCTAGGTACGTACTGTGTCGGCACCGGGCAGAACCTCTCTGTCTTACAGGACGGTGACGGGAAACACAGCCTTCAGCCAGGCGACGCCGACGCGCGCGGGGTCCTTTCTCCGACGGGCGAGACAGAGGCTGATGAACCAAAGGACGGCCAGCGGCGTGACCCACAGGCCCGTGAGAACTGTGTCGACGATGTACTGCACATAGAGGGTCACCATGACTGTGGAGGTGCGCCGTGGCGGAAAAGCAGCGAGTAACGATCGCGATAGCGTTGCCAAGGGAAATTGCCAAGCAGAAGTCAAGAAAATGCCAAGATGAAGAACGAGAGAAGGGAGACGCGCTCGCTCATGTTCCAGCCCTCCAACCCCCCGGCCTTCAGCCCCAGCGGCCCAATGTTGCACCGCTCAGCCGCTCTCTCGGGTGGCTTCGAGTTAGCGCGGTGGCACCATCAAGGGCAAAGTTTCAATCTCCACGATTGGCATGGCTGCGTTGCGTCCAAAAACGCCCGACCGCCGTGAGAGCTCAGCTGTCCGGCACCAAATGGGGACCATGTCACCATTGTCACTCGCTGGCGAGGTGCCAAACCTGATGCGGAAGAGCGCCATTCCTAGTCGATGCAGCAGCATGTTGAACATTGCCTAAGGTACAGAATAATTACCTAACCAAAAATAGACATTATCCCTGAGTCTACCACCCAAAACAACTGCCCTTGATGACATGTTGTCACTCCACCCACCTGTGACACAAGCAGCCCTAGTCGAGCAAACAAGACACAAACCTAGGTACCTAGGTAGATAGAAACAAGAACGTCACACAATCGCACCAAGAGAAAGACGCCGCATTCGGTTGCCGGGATGGTGGCTCCAGGCCTGACAACTGCGCAAGCTACTCTCGGGGACCAGAAAAGGCCGCCTAAAGGATCACATATATAGTATGGCAAGGACTTAGAAGCAACAGCTGAGGCTACGAGTCCAGTTGGGCATCCAGAGGGGGCATAGCCTAGCAAAGCTTCACTGAGGCACATTCCTTTTTCCAAGCAAAGTACCAAGTTGCAAAAGGGGTACAACCCCACATCGTTTGTTCTCACTTGGGTACGTAGTGCGTACCCTCTCCGCCCGGCCTTCAGATACCGGCTTAGAGAGGACCATCACACCAATCCCTGTTTCCTAACCCAGTCTAAAAGTGCCCTCCTCCTGTACATGATCCACAAACAACCACACGACCTCAGCAGCTGAACGAGGTAGCATAACCAGCCAGCCATAGTCGCAAAAGCCAAAGACCCCCGGCCGTTTCAACCTCCCTCCCTGTCCTGCCCTGTCCTGCTTTTGTTGAAACAAAATGGAATCGCTGAGCCCTCCCAGAAGATGAAGAAAAGATGGAAAAAGTAAGCCCCGGAATGCTGCCGTGGGCTTCATCGAGGATAAGGTATAGGTGGTCTCGAGTGCGAATATGTGGCGTGAATAAGGGTGTGGTGATTACAAGATGTAAGTTGCGACGGGTGTGGCTTGGTGCCAACTTTTCCTCGTGCTCGTTCGTGCATGGCGTGTGATTACGGTACAGCTCCCTGAAGAATGCTGAGTTGATGAGGGAAAGAAGGCGGGTTTGGAGGCGTGTTCGTGCAAATCATGGTATCGTCGTCGTTCCTCCCCTCTCCGGCGCCCAGAAATCTCCATTCTTTCGTCCATGACCCGCTTCCCTCAGATAATATTCGCAATACTAATCCGCTCCTGGCTCTTACTCTTCCCACTAGCCCCCGCCGTCGGACTCCCCGACGCACACCCCAACCCCGGCCTCGGCCCCGGTCCCGGTCCCGGCAGCGCCGACAGCGGCGGCAACGCAGCCATCTCCATCCTCGCGTCCTGCCCCCCCATCTCCATCTTGATTCCTCTTTCCCGTGGTTGGTGGTGGTGTTGATGCGGCGGCAAAACAGGCGGCAACGGCGGCGGCGGCGGCCCCGTCGCTCCCCACGGCTGGTGCTGCTGTTGCTGCTGCGGTGGTGGCGGGTGCTGCTGTGGAGTCGAAATCGGCGGCCCGGCGCCCGGCGCAGGCGTCGTGCTCGTCATTATCTCGCCGCTCGCCAGCCGGCGCATCGAGCTCTCCAGCCGCTCCCACCCGGTCACGCCCGGCCCCCAGTCCCAGCGCTCCTCGTTGGTTAAGCCTGACCGCGTCTCGGCGCTGAACAGGCTGTGCTTGCCGCCCGACAGCGGCGATGGTGATTGGGCTTCGCGCTCGCTGCTGCCTGCCCAGACCCAGGCCGTTTCTGTCCCGGCCTGCAGGTCTGAGCTGACGTACGCGAGGAGCTCTTCGTCGCGGAGGAGGGCGTCGTGGACCGCGGCGGGGGAGGGGTGGTGCGGTGGTGGGGGGTGTCCGTAAGGGGAGGGGGTTTGGCCTGGTGAGGGCGCTTGCGAAAGGTACGCGACGATCTCGGCTCGTCGGGAGGCCAGGGCGGAGATGAAGAAGGCGAGGAAGCGGCCGCAGGGCACGGCGACGTCGCGGTGGTCGTTGATGGCGGCCAGGGCGCGGATGCACTCGGAGGCTTGCTCGAAGCAGCCGGTGAGGAGCAGGAAGAGGGCGCAGCGGAAGGTGTGGGTGGTGATGAGCGCGGTGGCGCCCTCGGCGAGGGTGGCGGTCGAGGTGCGCGCGAGGAGCGAGGCCGTCTCGAGGGCTGTCTGCATGCATTGCTCGATGGCTATTAAGCGGACGTCAGGGGGGCACGAGGGGAGGAGGTTGTGCCGGTGCAGGAGCAGGCGGGCGTGGAGGAGGTAGATCAGGGGGTTGAGGAAGATGGGCATCATGGCTGTTGTGCTTGAGGGGCTGCACGCAGGTGGGAAGGTCCGCCGGCACAAGGCAAAGTGCTGGTCGAACGTGGCGAGGCGGGTCGGTGCGATGACGGGAGAGGTGAGCGCCCTCCCCAGCGCCGTGTAGGAGCGCACGACGTTGACGACGCCGAGAAGGGAGTGAGTGAGCCCTTCGGCGCCATCGGGAAGTCTCTGGCCGCGGTCTGACATGTGGTGGTCGTCCAGGGCTGCTGGCAAAGCGACGTCGCAGTCCGAGTCATCGATAAGCATTGGCCTCCCGAGTTCGACCGCCAGGCTTCGGTCGAGAATGTATATCGTCCACCACGTCCTCCTCCGCATCTCGGCTTCGATAAACGACGCCGCCACCGGCTCGGTGTGAAGACCCAGGTCTTGTGCCACCCTCACGGCGCTGCCCAGCCAGGCGCACGCGGCCGATTTCAGATTCAGCTCATTCAGCGCCATGGCAATCAACACCAGAGCGCGCGCGTTATCGAGCTCGTACTCGTTGCTCCAGGGATCGATCATTGTCCGTGTCGTCTCGAGAAGCTGTGTGGCCGAGTACGCCCGGTTCTGCTCGTTTTCTACCGTAAAGAGCCTGCCCACCGTCAAGACCGCAAAGAACATGGACATGAAGGCCTCCGAGACTCGAAGCGAGTTCCCTGGCCGGTACAGGCCGTCGACCGTCTGCGTAAACGTGTTCCAGTGCATGATTGGCGTGACGGAATGCGTCGAGACGTAGTATGACCGCAGAAACGCCTCGGCGGTCTGTCGGGGGGGCAGATGCTGCGAGAAATCCCGCAGCTCGGGCGCCGAAGGTTGTCGGTGAGGCGCGGGCGGCTTCCATATCCCGCGCGAGAAGCTCCTCAGGTTGGACCTTGCCCGCGCGAAATCGTGGAGGCCCGCGGGCCGCTTCTTGCGCTTGGGAGGCTGGCCAACTTCAGGCAGCTGCAGGGGCAGCTGCTCGACACCGTCCACGTCCATCTCAAACTGGCGGCCGTCGCGCTCCTGGAGCATGCGGCGGAGGCTGTTATTCTCGCGCCGGATCCGCTCCATCTGCTTCTCGAGATCCTGGACCTGCTTGATGGACGACATGCGGCGGTTGGTCTCCTTGGTGAACTGGCACTTGACGCCTCGGCTCGAGCATTCGGAACAGCTGGTCGTCTCGGTGGCATCGCACTTGACCTTACGCTCACGGCAGGCGTCGCAGCTTGGGTCCTTTCTCCGTTGCCGGTACGCTCGCTTCTGGGCGCTGCTGCTGTGGTTGGAGCCAGGGAGGTTGGCGTGTGACGCCCGGGGCGTGCCAGCCACTGACTCGCCCGAGTGGAGCGACTCCCGCTCCATGGCTGACGATGTGGACGTGACGGGTGTGTAAGCCTGGAAAGAACCGGCGGGGAGCTGGTGGACCGAAGGCAGGGGAGGCGGGATTCCAATGGGGTGAGGGGGCGCTTGGTTCGATCTCGAGCTCGGATTCGCGCCGCTCATGCTCGCACTCGATCTCATCAGGCCGCTGTGATACTGCTCAGTCGGTTTCGGCGAATGGGCCGACGAGACGGCCGACGAGTCGTAGGGCCGTATTGAGGGGTTGGGGGATCGAGGATATGGATAGTGTGACGCAGACGCCATGGTGCCGGCTTGCTTTAAGGCGTGGTCTCCGGCAGCCTGATTCGGAACCGTCTGCGCAGGTTCCCCGACAGGATGGGCTCTGGGGAGCTGCCCGTCAAGAAACATGCAGGCGGGAGGTCGGTTGGGAGGTGCGGGATGGGATTGCCGCTACTTTTGGTGATGAGAAGGATGTTGAAAGGAAAGTTGAAACCTGAGACTGGACGGGTTTCCTTCACCCTCTCTTGCTCTCTCTACACCCCCCCCCCCTGGCCTGGGCTAGAACCCACCCGGCGGAGTGTGGATTAAGTGTGGATGGACACCCACACCCCCATCAAGGAAACGTGAGGTCTCCAGGGTACTCCACGCTCTCATGCACAGCACCACGCAGACAAACCACACCAATCCAGACAAGCTTTGTGGGTTCTCCGTAAATGGATTGCCCCGTGCTTGGTTGCGCCGTTGAAAGCTCCGTGGAAACACGGGACGTCTGCCGGTGACTCGTGAGCGTGGTCGTCGTTCAACGGGTGACGCTGAAGGAGCAACTGCAGCAGCAAGCAGGAGCAGGAGCAGCAGCGACAGCAGCAATAAGTTCTCGCAGCTGTCTCAGATGCTGATGAAGATGTTCAGGCTCTCGTTCCGAGCATCTTCCACTCTCCCCGTGTCGAAAGTCCCGGGGTGGTATCGTGCGGTGTTGCAACGCCGTGCAACCTCAATGCCGCTCTGATCCGCAACCCGACTGCCCTCGTCCTTGTCCTTGTCCTCTGTCTCAGCAAAAGTAGCAGTAATAATGGTCGGCAGCTGAGCCGTTTGGTACCGGGACAGCCGCAATACAACCATGTGCTATAAGGCGGCCCTATTAGTAGCGCCCGTGGGTCTGCGGGTGTGTGTGTGCGTCTGTCTGGCTGGGCCGGCAAAACCGACGCGGCTGGCGTCTGCAAAGCTGTACCAAAGGAGGGTGTTCAGTCGGACGACCTCGAACGAAACCGAGGCGGCAAGCGGAATAATACGACCCAGCCGGCGCACGCCGAGCCTGCAGTCGCCAGTCGGGAGCAAGGAAAGGGGCGGGGCGGTGGTGGAGGAGGCGGCAGGGACGGCAGCCAAGCGGCGGGACCGGCGAGAGGATCCGTTGAGGCGCTCTGGGCTGACACAGGACGCTTTTGGGGCACAGGAGCAAACGGTGGGCGCGTGAGTCGGGTGCATGAAGAGAAGAAGCGAGGCCTTCTTCACCGTCGGGAAGGGTGCGTTGAAGCGGCGAAAGAAGCAGGCAGGAAGCAGCAAGAACAGGCCGAGATGCAAGCAGGTCTGCTGGTTTTGGTGGAGACGACTGCGCCGCAAGTCTCACTATCCATGCCCGTTACGAGTAACTAACGTGCTACCAGCATCCGGGGTTGCTGCACGAAATGCTGGGAATCAGGTTCATTGCCGCTCTGGGGTGATGAGGACACACTCCCACAGACTCACAGTGGCAGCTTGTGCTTCGCATACAGTGGCAGGGAGGGCAACAGAGGCCAGAAGTGCGCCCTGTAACCCGGCTGTGCCCGGGTCCCGCACGCCTCAGGGCCCCGCGTGGTGATGGTGTTGACGGGAGCACGGAGGTATGCCCGTGGCTTCCTCCTGCGTGACTGGCCAGTTGCAGATGATGATGCTGGTTCCCTCGAGCCTCGCAAGCCACCCCTGAATCCGCTGTCCTGCACGCCGGAGCCTGCCTGCTGCGAGGACGGAACCAGCAGAGAAAAAGAACAATGTGACTTGGGACCTTGTTTCCCGTTTCGAGTGGTGGCCACCAGGAATTGGCCCAGGGGCTTCCAAGCCGATGGCTGTGGATCCCCGAGCCCCCGGCGCACGCACAACGGGACCGACCCCAGACCCTGCGCCCCCCAGTCGGTCCAAGTGACGATTCGGCTACGGCGGCCGCACGTCACCATCATCGACTGGTCCAACCACACTGTGTCCGGGGAGTGGGAAAAGCCGCGCTTGACGTCCTGACCGCGTGCACAGACGGCGTGGAACTTTGATGCAGACGAACTGCCCTAGCAGGGGCAGCAGAAGGACGGCCAGCCAGTTTTAAAGTTGCTGATCGTTGGTCCCTGTAATGAGTATCGGAGAATTCCTCACCGGGAGGGGGCTTTTGGCCCAAGAAATAGGTGACTTGTTTCGGAGTTGCAGGAAGACCGGTGGCTTCAGAGACATGAGATGAACTGCAATCCCCCACGCCCCTTTTCGGCTCGGCTGCCTGTGCTCGTTCTGCTGGGTGACGGGCGAGCGGGAGCGAGGGAATAACGTCTCCGTCGGTCGTATTTCGAGATTTGCCCACTGGCGTGACCTGTCGCTAACTTGTTGATCTCATTCGACCACGCCGTCTCGACCCTTGGTTGTCTTGCGGGAACTTCTCGGCGGTGCTTTTTTGGAGGATTCGTGCGGTCCTCGGCCCAACCAACAAGGGCACACCCCGAGTCTCTTTGCAAGCTAGCGAGCATGTCAAAGCCACCGGCGCCAACCGGCCGACCTGGTTAGTTAGTGATCGGGTCTTGTCAGCACACGATCGCCAAAGTCCCCGAGTGTTCAGCGCCGTCGCGTGTCAGCCCCACCAGCTCGGCAGGCCGGAGAGCCCTGATGGAAATCCTCTGCCCACCCCCTGAGCAGCCGCCTCCAACCGCATCCGCACTGTGGGCAAATCTTGGTACGGAGCGACTGCGCAAGTAGCCGAGGAGCAGACGACCCGCTCGGTGAGCTCGGCGGGCAGCCGCCAAGACAGGCTTCATCCACTCCAGTGGGACAGGACCCAAAGCTTGAAATTGCGCACGGTGGTCGGCCGGGTCGATAGCCGAAGCCCTTTGAGGGAGAAGCTTTGATGAAGCGTGCTGTCCATAGTAGTCTGTACCATGTGCAGAATCAAGTCAAGAGCAGCTTGTTTTCGGAGCGCCCCTCTGCCGAACTTATTTGCCGTGTCTCTCGTCCGAGTTTCGTTTGAGGAGGTCAGCCTCGAGGTGAGCGGGCGTGCTGAAACGGACTGGCACAGGTTCGAGAGGCGGGATGGATGTGGGGTGTGCTGCGCGTGCCGTTCACAGCCCGGCAAGCATCCGGAATCCGGCTCGCCCAGGAATACACCCAATTGATGGAAATGCCACCGTCTCCACCGCGGGCAATTTGCGCTGGGGCGCCGCCAGCCGTGGCTCCGTGGACGGCGGATGGCGGATGGCGGATGCGGATGCGGCAGCGTCGCATTCTTGGCTCGCGAAACACCACCCGACCGATCCTGTCAGGGCAACTTGTCGGTTGACTGCTGTCGTCAGCAGCAGACGCTGAGTTTGGACCGAACCAATCGTCTCGTGGTCTTGGTGTTGTCTGCAATGGTGACCGATGCGTGTCGACGGATCCGACACGGGGTCGCAGCGCCCAAGCCTGCCTGACTGAGCCCTCTTCACCGTTCACAGAGAGAGCCATTCTCGAGAAAGATGCTTGCCTGCCTTCAACGTCGCTGGTCCAGAGCATCGCTCACCTTGTGCAGAAAACGTCACTGGAGGCTGGCGCCTTGCGGAATGCCGAATTGGCCCAAGGCATCGAGCAGAAAACACCAGGCTTTCGTAAATACGAAGTCCTGAAATAACCTGTGCTTCTCTTCAACTCGCCTTTGGTCCGGGCTCGCCAAACCGCAAACAGTGCGCGGCAGGCCTGTTGCAACGCTGGCGTTCCTAGCCAGATTCGCGAATTGGTGCGCGAGGTGGATACATCGAGGCAAGACGTTCCCTCATGCAACCACTTGGCGGGATGGAAATTTGGTCGACCCATGATCCATGCGCGCCATGCGCTGGGGTCGGGGTCGGGTAACCAACCGGCACGGACGGCGAGGAGCCCAGCAAAGGCCAAGCAGCGTGCTGTGCTCAACGCACCAGTCCAGTGGGGGACTGGGGAGTGAGCTCCGGGCTTGGGCGGCGGCAGGGCAGCCCAGCGCAGGGGCTGGGAAGAGAGTTGGGCGCCGCGGGTGCCAGGGTGTCACTGACCACCCTCCCGACCGCCGCGGCGTCCAACCTCACTCGTCGCCTCGACCGTTTCAAAGATCCGCTGCATGCGATTTGGGTTTGCCGAGACGACCAAGACCAAGCCAGCTCGGGATTGCCATCCGGGACACTCCATCGGACCCATGTCCGGCGAGCGTTGACGTTGACTTCTTTTGGCATGTCCAACCTGTATTCTGCGCTACTGCGTGCCTCAAACAAGCGACAGGGAAAATCCTAACGTCAAAGCCAAAAGTTCCTCAACAAATGTCCGAACTTCCACGTTGATCTTGATGAAATGAAATGACTTCCAGGAGGTTGGCATGTGCCTCTCTTGCCGGATTCTTTGCTGCCTCGTCACACTTCCTGCCGCTTCCCGCAGTGTCCCAGGCCCAGCGTTGGGTGCCTGCTGCCTGCCTGCCTGGTGCTCCTCGTCCGATTGGTTCCAGCTCTTTCTTGCTGAGAATCAGGACGAAGCCTCGAGAGAAGAAGCGGCAGGAGCAGAAATGAGTCGTCTCTCAACAGCTGCAAGTGACTCCCGTTTCAGCCTAGACCCCGCGGCTGCCCCCACCCGGTCAAAGTACCGAGTACAGAATGCACAGCGCGAAACGCCCTGCGGCGGGAAGTTACAGCGAATCCTCAAAGTCAACAATGGAAGCAACCAACGACTGTGGGAGCCGAAGGCTTCTTGGCGGACGACGACTCGGGCAGGAGATGGAGCAAGATGCAGGGAAGGGACCCAGCCATGCTGCAACAATCAGATGATTTTGAATTTGTTCGGTCCCCTGAACGTCACCGGTGGCAGGTCCCCTGGTCTTCCTTCTCCACCCTTCCACCCTTCCACTCCTCCATCCCATCCCATCGCCCGCCATCCCCACGCTGTGCCCCGTCCAGCCGTGATGCTGTGCAGACGTCGCCAGACGGCGCACATGCAGAATGCTGCGCGTCGCACCCGCGCCGCTTCGCCTCGCCCGGAAAACTCATCAAGATGCGGCTCCGTTGCGGGGCGCCGTCACACGAAATTGGCCTGGATCGGGAGCCAGTGGTTGCATCCAATCTTTTTTTCCACTTTGCTCCGTGTTTCACCGCCCAGACGGGAACGCAATGATCGGCACCAGCAATAACTCTCGGCCCCCCGGCTCCAGATCACGCAGGAACTCGCCGCTGCCCGTGACTCGTGAGGAATTCTCGTCGAGGCGTGTTCTGCTGGGAACCCGGAAGACATGATATGCCACGCCCCATGTGGCGGCCACACGGGGGGCAGGGGGCTTGGGAACTTGCAGCCCAACTGCGGCACAACCCGGTGACCGCCTGCTGTGTGGCGGCGGCAGCCGCGTGCCGCCAATGCACGGCTTGGCGCTGCGAACGACCCGGAACGGGAGCAGAGCCAGCGCCTTCGGGTCATTCTAACCCTTTGCCCCGAGACCATCCGGTAATAGAAACGGCATCGAGACGGACAATCCCCATGTGTACCAAATACAAAGTAAGTGTTCTGCACGGAAACACCGTGTTGGACCTGGTACAGGCCTGATACATGGCACCCAACACTCAGTCCCGCAACCGCCAGCAGCCCTACGACGTGCAACGGCACACCCAGGTGTTCTTCAGTTTTCCCGACGGCATGCCTTTACACAGCGCAGTGAGACAAGCTCAACGGGCGTACCCAAGGACAAGCAAGACACGGTGGGAGCGGGCTTGTGTGAGACGGACGCAAGGCGGCAGGCTAACTCTGGACAAACTGCAACTCCGCAGCTGATCAACAGCCAGATCCGCCGCCGCGCGCAACTCGGTACCTCCGCCGAACACATCTCACCCGCCTCGCGCATGGAACCGAAGACAGGGCGTGTTGGCGACATGGGAGTTCGATATTATGCAGTGCAACGACCGAGGCGGCTCGAGTCGGTGGGAGGGCAGCGGCAGCACGCACGGAGAGCATGCCGAAGAAGGGATTCCGATGTTGATGACGGACACTGTGCTCTGCGCAGCGTGTCTCGGAAGCCATCAGACGCGGGTCGGCAGCCCACGGAGAGGTGAGACACGGCTCACCTCATGGCGGGCAGATCCCGTGCGGCGCAAACCACGGAGAGCAACACACGTGTCCGAAGTGATGTTGCCGTCGCTTCCAGACGCCAATTCTGTCCTGGTGTCTGTGCTGATGGAGCCAGGCCAAACCCTGCTTGCTGCGCAGGATTTCTCGCCAACATGCCGCAGCGCGCCAAGGCCGGCGAATCGGCTGTCACATGAATCTGACTCTCCCACCACTCGAGCCGAGGAACACAAGAGGGTGTGAGAGTTTCGTTTGTTGAAACTCAGCCAACAAGGAGCTGGGCTTCGGTGACACAGCGGAGTTGTCGTCGATCTGTGTTGGGGGTTCGGACTAATCAAAGAACGAACGGCACTGGAAGCCGCCAATCGACTCGCAAAACGGAGAGGTTTTTTTGGCGCGAATTATTATCATCGGCTCGATGCCCTGTCGGATGGCTTCCGAAACCGATGCTGCCGATCGCAACGTTGCCGGCCGTTCCTGGGAGCCACAAGAAGAGGTCCAGGTTGGGCAACCTCTTCCACGTGGATTTTGTCTTTGGACGGTTCCTCCAGACACTTTTCTGCACTTCCCTTGGCCCTCGAGACGATTGATGAAGTCGGAGACAAGCCGACACATCTAGGGGAACCCCTGCTTGGCCCGTGATGCGGAGGTCCCAGCGAGATGGAGACGACCAGACCAGCCGAGCCCAGTACCGTGTTTACGCGGCCGATTTAATGCGCACCATCGTCAGTGCGTCGGTGGGCCAGGGCGCCGGCGCCCGCCGGGGCTCGCCGGAACACAAGACCAACAAGCGAGCCAGCCCCGGCGCTTGGGCCAATGATCGAGATCCAGGACCCGAGATCAGCACAAGATCCAAGATGCCGGCCGCCGTCCCTGCCGTGGGCCGCCTTGTAAATAAGCGCTTGGCCTTGTTTGGAAATCGACTCGCCGCGTCCTTCCGAGCCCCGTTGCAAGGCTTGTGGATTCCATCATGAAATGCAACCTCTCGGTGGCGAGCGTGCCACTTTCTCTCCGCGAGCCCAGCCCCCTGCAGCCCAAGCGCTCCACTCCCGCGCAGAAACCACACCCCTCCGGCCGGCAGCTGCCGCCGTCACAAGGGTTTGCTGGGTACGCGGTATGGTACAGAATAATTACAGAATCCACCACGGCGTCCGACATTGCAGCGCGGTAACTTACATGTCGGGCAGCCCTCGTGCTCCGATGCTGCAGAACGCACTGTGTGATCTGCGCCAGGGAACCGGTCGAACATGCTCCCCAAGGTTGCATACGACAGAATCCTGCAATCTCGGTTTCGGAAAGCTTGCTCCTGAGCATCATTGTTCTTTGCAGTCTTCGAGACGACAGATTGCTGCTTTCCTTTGTTCTGTGCCGCTTTCCGGTGCCTGTTCGAGACGAGCTGCTCCGCTGATCTGCTCTGCCGATCAGCTCTAATGTTGGAGAGAATGGCAAAATAACACTACCCGGTGTTGTTGCGGTAATACGTGGAAGCTTGTGCAACACTCCTCCCATCTCTACGTCCTGAATCCAGGATATTGGCAATGAACACACGACCATCCTCCAAACCACCACCCTTCCCGAACATCCCTCTACACCCCCTCGGCCCGACCCATCCATCTCCATCCACATCCCGCAGACATCCCAACAGAAAAGCCCAAATGTCTCGCCTACCTTCGCGAGACACAGTTGGTGTACATGGTGGTGCACATGGTTGATGTCGCGCCTGCGAAGTAGGTCCGAGTCGACGTTCCACGGGGATGGGACCCGGCCCCCTTGCAGGTCTCGCTTGCTCATTCACCCACCCACTTTCTGGGTCTTTTAGTGTCGTACGTGTACGCATGAAATGTCTTTTGATCCTGCGTGTACTTTACAGAGTGATGGTGCTTTGCATACGTTGTTTCCCTATCTACGGCTCGGGGGGTAGGCTAACGCTGTGTGTGTCTGCGTGGTTTGTGTTGGTGGTACGGATGTGGTGGTACGGGGTGGGATGTCGTGCTTGTGTTGGTGTGTCTGATGTGTTGTGCGCGCGTGTGTGTTTTGTGTGACGGGGGATATTCTCCGCTTTGGTACTGTGTTGTGCTGCTGTGCTGTTGGGAGTGCTGTTGTGTTTGTTGTGTCTGTGTCTAGGGGTGTGCTTGGAGTCGCCGGTAAGATGCGGTAAGGGTCCTTCTTGAGGGAGAGGAGAGTGGATGAGGCTTAACGTGGGTTGCTCTCGGCAAGATGAAAG
>OUNM010028115.1_pt1 | contig 23095 bp, 18 predicted proteins | sample 1769961 | NCBI WGS metagenome assembly OUNM01 (sample SAMEA3914820, study PRJEB12502) | metagenome | biome: forest; material: soil | place: USA | collected 2012-03-12 | depth 0.3 m | reverse complement strand
CCCTCTCCCCTCTCCCCTTGCCCAACATCCCCCGTCGCCCCCGCGAAGGCGGGGGCCCCGCTTCCTTCGCGCCACGCCCACCAAGAAAAGCGGGATCCCCGCCTGCGCGGGGATGACGGGTTGAGTTGGCGACGGGTTGGCGCGGGGGCCGGTGGTCCGGCAGTCCGGTTGTTGCGGCGGTCCAGCATACCCGCAGCAGCCGAACGCACTGTAATTTGACGCGAATCGGTGATGCGATCAGCATCGCTCCATGACGCTCCGCCTCGCCGCTTTCGCCCTCTGCCTTTCGGCTTCGCTCTCCGCCGCAGGAGCCGCAACGCCCGCGGCGCCGCAGATCCTGACCGAAGACGTGGACCGCTTCTTCCGCCTCTACGACGGCGCCGGCGGGCACCCCACTGCCGAGCAGCTGGACAACGACTACCTCACCCCCGGCACCGTCGGTCTGCACGAGATCGCCAAGCTGCGCAGCGTTACCGGCGCGCGGATCGTGGCCAACATCGCGGCACACCCCGAAGTCTACGCCGAGGCACGCACTTGCCTGTCCGTGCTGCCCGCCGTGAAATTGCGGCTGGCGAGCGCCTTTGCCAAGCTCTCCGCGCTCTACCCCGACGCCAGGAACCCGCCCGTCACCTTCGTGATCGGGCGCGGGCGGCCGGTGGGGATCACCGATCCCAGCGGGGTAACGATGGGCCTGGAGGCGCTCTGTTCGGCGGACTTCATGGACCCGAACGTGGAAGACCGTTTCGTCCACACCATCGCCCACGAATATGGCCATATCCAGCAATCGGCGGAACAGCAGGCGCTGGAGCCCGATACACCGCAGGCGACGGTGCTGACGATGTCGCTGATGGAAGGCGCGGGCGAGTTCACGGCGGAACTGATCTCCGGCGGCGTCGGCAACTATCAGCACGCCGCCTGGACCAAGGGCCGCGAGAAGGAGATCGAGACCGCCTTCCTGCGCGACGCAGACAAGACCGACCTGTCGGCCTGGATGTACAACGGCGTGGGCGACGCGGCGCATCCGGGCGACCTCGGCTACTGGGTCGGCTACCGCATCATCAAGGCTTACTACACCCACGCGCACGACAAACGGCAGGCGCTTCGCGATATCTACGCAATGCGCGATCCCAAGGCGTTTCTGGCGAAAAGCGGCTGGACGCCGGGGATGAAAATCGCTGGGTAATCGCGGGTCGCATCGAACGCTTGAAGGCTGATGAGCCACCCTCAGAGCGTTGGAATGTCGCAGGTATTGAGGACTGTGTTACCTCGACATTCCGCTGCGTAGGACTATGCCGACAGGAAACAGTCTACCGCGCTCCCGCGCACGCCACAGGATACAACATTGATACCACGAGTTTGATCTGGATCGAGGTCTCTGGCGGCTAACACGAACACGTTAGCCGCCAGATCATAAGCAACGATGATCCCGGTTCCATCATCCGCAACGATCATGACCTCAATGATGATGAGTTCACCAGTTTCCTCATCGTTGTCCCGTATCCGCTCAGCATGCGGAAGCACCAACGCGGCTTTCATTTCCATCAAGCGGTCTGAAAACCAAGATGATGGCAAAGGCGATCCTAGAGCTTGCGTATTATTTGCGTGAGCAACGTAAGCGTCGATTTCCGCTTCGACCTGAAGTCGGAGATCTGAACCGGTGATGTGCATCACCGCAGCATAGCAGTGGTGGAGCGCGGGTCACGATTTTCAGTGTCTCTGCAGCGCCCAAAGAAAAAGCCGGAAGCGGTTGCACGCCTCCGGCTTTCTTCTTGAGCAGGAATGTCCGGATCAGAACGGCAGCTTGTAGAAACGCACCGCGTTGTCCTGAAGCACCTTCTTCTTGATCGCGTAGTCGTAGCCGCCCAGCACATTCTTGATGTGATCCTGCACGCCCGGATAGAGCGAGGTGGGGTGCGGGAAGTCGGTTTCGAACATCACGTTGTCCACGCCGATGGTTTCCAGCAGCAGCTTGGGCGCGATCTTTTCGAACCAGAAGGTGCACATGAAGTGATCGCGGAAGTAGTCCCAGGGCTGCTTCTTCAACACGTCGCGCTTGCTGGGCAGCATTTCCTGGAACTGGTGCTCCAGCGCTTCCACCGCGAAGGGCACCCAGCCCATGCCGCTTTCGATCAAGCCGATCTTGAGGTTCGGGTGACGATCGAGGCGGCCCGAGACCATCCAGTTGCCCAGCGTCGCCGCATTGCCGATGGAGAACATCGTCGCGACCACCGACAGCGTCTGTTCGAACTCGAAACCTTCCCAGGTCAGCGTGTTCGGATCGATCGCGGCGTTGAGGTGGAAGTTGAGCGAGATGCCTTCCGCGTCGATCATCTCCAGGAACGGCGTCCAGTATTCATGGTTGAAGCTGGGCACGCCGACTCGCTCGGGCGTGTCGGGCAGCACGAAGCCGCGGAGGCCCATGTCGATGCAACGACGGGCTTCCTTCTCCATCTCCGCCTTATTCCAGAACGGCAGGTGCGCCATCGGGAACAAGCGCTCACCCGATTCGCGCTGGTAGTCGGCGTTGAAATCGTTGAACGTTTTCATGATGGTGACGGCGAGATCGTCATCCCCCAACGTCATCAGCATCCCGGCCTGCGTGATCCCGGAGTTCTGGAAACAGATCTGCGCATAGACGCCCATGTCGTCCATCGCCTTCAGACGCGGGGCGATCTCGTGCCCGCCCGGATGGGCTTCTTCCAGCGTGGGGAATGCAAGGCGGCCCAGCAGCTTGTTGTTATCCTTACGGATCACGTTGCCGCCCAGCGAACCGCAATTGCGATCGCCGATGTACCAGCGGTCCACGCCATCGGCATCGCGCTTCACGAACGGCATCTTGGACTTCAGGCCGATCGGTGCGCGATCGGTGAAGAGCGTCGGCGGTTCGCTGAGGTGGGTGTCTGTATCGACGATCTTGATGCCTTCCAGCGACGGATCGAGCCCGCCCGACTGCGTGGCGTAGTCCACCTCGCGGATCACGCCGCCCTTGGTGTAGCCTTCGGCGGACCAGTACTTGCGCGCCGAGTCCTTCATTTCTTTCGTGTCGCCATCAGCCATGGCCAATCTCCCAAAAACGTATTGAGACCCATGTCGCAACCTAGGCGATCGCAATCAATCGATGAGCCCAACGCCGAGACGATGAATGCCGTTTGGGCCTCTCCGCTATGATACAGCGCTCTCACTTCGTCTTGCCGCGAAGGGGCCGCCCGGGCATCCATGCCTTCGGGAGAGAACATCATGCCACAAACGCCGACGCTCGACGATATCCGTGTCGAATTCGACGCGCCCGACAATGTGCCGAAGGACCGCATCGTCGATCTGGGCTTCGCCATGGGCACGCAGCCGAACGATCTGGTGGACCCTTACGAGCCGTGCGGCTGGCTATCCGGGCCGGAGATTCCGCGCCTGCTCTACAATCCGCCCGCCCGCCACGGCCTGGGCGCGATCAGCGGCCGCCAGCAGGGCAACTGGGTGGTGACGCATTACGAGGATATCGAGCGCGTCTATTCGGATAACGAGTGCTTCTCCAACGCCGGCACCGCCGAATTCCAGCGCCTGATCGGGGAGACGTTCAAGTCCATCCCGCTGGCCATCGATCCGCCCGATCACCAGAAGTACCGGCTCTACCTGATGCCCTATTTCAGCCCGGCGCGGATCACGCGCGAGCTGGAACCGCGCATCCGCAAGGTGGTGGACGAGATGATCGGTGCCATCGAGAACAAGGGCGAGGTCGACATGGCCTGGGACTTCGCGCGCGTGTTCCCGGTGCGGATCTTCATGGGCCTGATGGGCTTCCCGGACGAGAAGTTCGACCAGTTCCTGGATTGGGAGTGGGACATCCTGCACTCCGGCAGCCTGGAAAAGATGCAGGCGGCGCTGCGCGGCGTGCTCGATTTCCTGCGCGCGTTCATTGCCGAGAAGGAAGTAAACCCGGACGAGCACCTCGTCTCCTCCATCGTCCATGGCGAGATCGAGGGGCGCAAGCCGACCGATGACGAGAAGATCGGCATGGTCTGGTTCCTCTGGCTGGGCGGGCTCGACACCGTGGCCGCCACGATCGCCCAGATGTTCCGCCGGCTGGCGCTCCAGCCCGACCTGCAAAAGCGCATTCGCGAGCATCCGGAGCTGATCAATTCAGCGGTCGAGGAATTCCTGCGCACGCAGCCGATCCTCTCTTCCGCCCGCTCCGCCACCAAGGATTTCGAGTGGCACGGGATTCAGGTGCGCAAGGGCGACAGTTTCTCGTGCCTCAATCCCTCCGGCAACTTCGACCCCGCGCGCTTCGAAAACCCGCGCGAGTTCGATCCGGAGCGCAAGGCCAATCGCCATTTCACCTTCGTGGGCGGCGTGCACATCTGCCTGGGTGCCCACCTTGCCCGGCGCGAACTGCGCGTGTTGCTGGAGGAATGGTTCAAGCGCATCCCCGAATTCCGCGTGAAGCCGGGCGCGGATACCAGTGTGTTTCCGGGGCTGCTCTCGATCCGGAACCTGCCGATCGTGTGGGACGTGAAGTAGCCTGACGGTCGAATACGCAACCGATCGGTTGCGCCTTATCCTGCCGAGTGGTAGATGAGGAGCAACCAGGAGGTTGCTCATGACTCAGGCCACTCATCAGGATCGTATCGAGAAGACCGTCGTGCTCCGCGCCAGTCGGGAGCGGGTGTGGAACGCCATCAGCGATTCTGCTCGCTTCGGCGTGTGGTTCGGGATGGATTTCGACGGACCTTTTGTTGCCGGACAGGATGCCACCGGCCGCATCATGCCCACGCAGGTCGATTCCGAAGTCGCGAAAATCCAGGAACCGCATCGCGGCAAACCCGCGCTGTTCCGGATCGAGCGGATCGAGCCGATGACGCTGTTTGCGTTCCGCTGGCACCCCTTCGCCATCGATCCCGCGCGGAACTACGACGACGAGCCGATGACCCTTGTCACTTTCGAGCTTGAGGACGCGGAGGGCGGCGTGCGGCTGACGATCACCGAATCCGGCTTCGCGCAGTTGGCGGCCGACCGGCGCCAGGATGCCTTCAAGGCCAACAATGGCGGATGGGAGCATCAGAGCCGCCTGATCGCGCTCTATCTGGACCGGACGGAGGACGCGGGCGAATCGTGACCGGCGGAACCGAAGTATTCGCGCAGATGCAGGGCGCCGTTCCGATTTTCGCGGCGCTGGGCGACGCGAGCCGATTGTCGATCGTCAGCCGGCTCGGGGCGGAAGGACCGCTTTCGACCATGCGGCTGAACAGCGCGGAAATGGCGGTCTCTCGGCAGGGGCTGACCAAGCACTTGCGCGTATTGGAGGACGCCGGGCTGGTCGAAAGCTTCCGCGTTGGCCGCGACCGCCAGTGGCAGTTGCGGCCGGACCGATTGGAAACGATCCGGCGCTATCTGGACCAGGTCTCGGCGCAATGGGATGCGCGCATCGAACGCCTGCGCGCATTCGTGGAAGAATAGACGGCGGGGGCCCTACGCAGCCCCCGCCGCTCTATCGGTCAGACCCGTGCCTGCTCCAGCTTCGGGCTCAGCAGGTGCACGGCGGCCAGCGCCAGCAGATAGGCGCTCGCGCAGATCGCGAAAAGCACCTGATAGCTGTGCGTCGCGTCTAGGATGTAGCCCGCGAACAGCGCCATGCCCATGCCGCCCAGCGCGCCGATGGTGCCGCCGATGCCGACCACCGAACCCACCGCGCCGCGCGGGAACATGTCCGATGGAAGGGTGTAGAGATTGGCCGAGAACGCCTGGTGCGCGGCGGTCGCCAGGCCGATGATGAGAACTGCCGCCCAGACGCTGTCGATCGATTGTGCGAACCAGATCGGCAGGACGCAGAGCGCGCTGATCAGCATCGTCACCTTGCGGGCAAAGTTCGGCGTGCGGCCTGCCTTGATCAGCTTGGATGAAAGCCAGCCACCGGCAACACTGCCCACGTCGGAGATCAGGTAGATCGCTGCAAGCGGCAGGCCGAAAGTCTTCAGGTCAAGGTCGTAGCGTTCGAACAAGTAGCCCGGCAGCCAGAACAGGAAGAACCACCAGATCGGGTCGATCAGGAACTTGCCCAGGGCATAGGCCCAGGTTTCCTTGACCGTCAGCAGGCGGCCCCAGCCGATCTTCTCCACCGGGTCGGCCGGGTCCTGGCGGATCCAGTCCAGCTCCTCACGCGTGACGCGGGCATGGTCGCTGGGGTGGCGATAGATCGCCCACCACACCCCCAGCCAGGCGACGCCGAACAGGCCGGTAACGAAGAAGGCCACGCGCCAGTCGAACCACAGCACCAGCAGCGGCACCAGCAGCGGCGTGATGATTGCGCCCACGTTCGCCCCGGCATTGAACAGGCCGATGGCGAAGGCGCGCTCCTTCTGGGGGAACCAGTCGGTAACCGCGCGGATGCCGGCGGGGAAATTGCCCGATTCGCCGATGCCGAGACCAAACCGCGCCGCCGCGAAGCTGGCGACGCCGGTGGCGAAACCGTGCGCCATGTGGCTGATCGTCCAGATCACGATGGCGATGGTGTAGCCCAGCCGCGCGCCCAGCACGTCCACCACTTTGCCGAACGAGAGATAGCCGATCGCGTAGGCCAGCTGGAACCAGAAGACGATTCCCGCAAAGTCGCTCTCGGTCCAGTGAAACTCCGCCGCCAAGGTGGGCTTCAGCACGCCGATCATCTGGCGGTCGATGTAATTCACCGCCGTCGCCGCGAAGAGCAGCGCAACGACGACCCAGCGGTGCCGTCCCGACTTGATCGGGGCAGCGGGGACGGCGCGATTTAGGTCGCTCCCCAGCCCGCCCGCGATGCCTGTGGTGCCTGCATCCATTTCCCTGCTCCCTTTCCCGGCGGTCCTTTTCGGGCCTGCCGGATCGTCTGTGTTCAGGCGGGCACCGCCGCCGCTATGGTGCATTGCACCGTGCCATGCCCGGCGAAGGATGCCAGTACCTTCTGCCCCGGAGACACGGGATGGACGCCGGTTACCGCCCCGGTGGAAACCCAGGTGCCGCCGCTGCAATCGATCCCGCGCGCGGACAGGTTGCCCAGCAGGAAGCGCACCGCGCCCAGCGGGCCGTCCAGCATGGTGGCGGTGTTCGCCTCGCCCGCCGTTTCGCCGTCGATGTCGAGACGCACGGTGATCGCGTCGAAGTCCGCGCCCTGCCAGCCTTCCAGCACCGGCCCGATCACCATGCCGGCATTGTTGCCGAAGTCGGAGATGGTCACCGGCGGGCCATCGGCATTGATGCCGGGGTAGGGCGAACTGGCGATCTCGATACCGATGTGGATAGCGTCCAGCACCGCCAAGGTGCCGGCATCATCGGCCGGTACCACGCCGTTCCAGCCGGCCGCGACATGCAGCAGGAATTCCGCCTCCGCCGCCGCGAAGCCATCGGCGAAGACAGGCATTTCCGGCACTTCGCCATTCGGCGCGTCGATCACGCTGTCGGCGAAGATAGGCCCCGAAAGCCGGTTGGCGCCCAGCCGCGCATCGTCGGGCACATTGATCCGGCCCACTTTCCAGCCGACCACTTCGCGGCCATCCAACTCAAGCGCCAGGTTCTGGATCGCATAGGCGGCGTCGAGGTCGGAAGGCGCTTCGCCGGGATAGCTGGTCAGCGCGCGCTTCTCACGCCGCGCGGTCACGAACGCTCCCGCAATCGTTTTCGCCTGATCGGTCAAACTCATCCCTTACCCCAATATCTCGTTGTGCTGATCGCTATAGGAAACCGGTGTCATAAGCAAACGTAATTGCCCGTGCCTATGAAGCTCAGAGGGTTACGCCCCTTTTCCAGACGGCAATGGCGCGCTGGCCACCGCGTTCGGAGGCGGTGCGCTCTCCGCTCGCAAAGCTGAGGATTCTGGCCAGGAATGCGGTGTCCGCCGCCCCCTGCCCTTCGTCCAGTGCGATGGAGGCATCGAAGTCGATCCAGTGCGGCTTCGATTCGGCCAGGGTGCGGTTGGAGGCGACCTTGATCGTCGGCACCGGAAAGCCCAGCGGCGTGCCGCGCCCGGTGGTGAACAGCACCAAGGTCGCGCCCGAAGCCGCCAGCGCGGTGGACGATACCGCGTCGTTGCCCGGCGCTTCCAGCAGAGTGACGCCCGGCACGCTGGCCTGTCCGCCATAATCAATGACGTCCGAAAGCGGCGCATGACCTGCCTTCTGCACCGCGCCCAGCGACTTTTCCTCCAGCGTGGTGATCCCGCCCGCAAGATTGCCCGGCGAGGGATTCTCCGAAACCGGCAGGCCCTGATCGAGGTAATAGCGCTTGAAACGGTTCACCAATCCCGCCGCCGCATCGAACACCGCGCGAGAGGTGGATCGGTCCAGCAATGCCTGTTCGGCGCCGAAAATCTCTGGAATCTCGGTCAGGATCGCCTTGCCGCCGGCCTGCGCCATCGTTTCCGACAAGCGGCCCAGCAGAGGGTTGGCGGTGAGGCCGGAAAACCCGTCCGACCCGCCGCATTTCAGGCCGATGGTCAGTGCCGATAGCGGCAATTCCGTCCGCTCGGCCTTGGCGGCCTCGGCCACCAGTTCGTCGATCAGCTTGCCCGCTTCCACGATCTCGTTGCCGGCCGACTGGCTGGACAGCACCCGCAGTTTCGACCGCGCCCAGACCGGCACCGCCTCCACCAATGCGTCGAGCTGGTTCGATTCGCAACCAAGCCCCAGCAGCAGCACCCCGGCCGCATTCGGGCTGGCCGCCAGCCCGGCGAGTACGGCGCGCGTACCGTCGAGATCGTCCCCCAGTTGCGAGCAGCCGTGCGGGTGCGCGAAGGCGTGGATGCCGTCGATTTTGCCATCCGCGATCAAGTCCGCATGGCGCGCTTGCGCCTCTCGCGCGACTTGTTCGGCGGTCATGCCGACGCAGCCGACGGTGGGCAGAATCCATATCTCGTTACGCGTCGCCGCGCGGCCATCGGCGCGCAGATAGCCGCGCCATGTCGGGGTGGCCTTACCCTCTTCCGCATGGACTTCCACCGCGCCCAAGTATGGCGAATAGGCCAGTTCGCCAGCCAGCGCGGTGGCCAGATTGTGCGTGTGGACATGCTCACCCGCCGCGATCGCCTGCGTCGCGCGCCCGATGGGCTGGCCGTACTTCACCACCATCTCGCCTACGGGAATGTCGTGCAGTGCGAACTTGTGCCCACGCGCCACATCCTCGCGCAGGGTCACGCCTTCGGCCTGCTCGCCGGCGGTGAGGGCGCGCAGTGCCACGGCCACATCGTCGGCGGCATGGATGCGAATGGCGGGAGGAATCGTGTTCGTCATTGCTGGCCCGTTTATCCGGGCTTCCCTCTCTTGGAAACCGGTGTCATCTTGCCTTTGCGACAATCAGAAGGCAAGTCGGTGTCGACTGCGCCTCTTGAGAACAAATGGGCGAGAAGCCAGAGAGGCGAAAATGCCGAAAGAATCCAAGCGCGACGCCCAAATTGCGGCCAAACCCACCATCAACGACGTCGCGCGCGTTTCGGGCGTTTCGAAGAAAACCGTCAGCCGCGTCATCAACAAGTCCCCCCTGCTGAACCAGACCACGCGGGAGAAGGTGGAGGCGGTAATCGCGGAATTGGGCTTCGTGCCCAACCTTCAGGCGCGCGCGCTGGCACTGCGGCGGAACTTCCTGATCGGCCTGATCCACGACAACCCGAACGCACAAATGGTGCTGGGCGTCCAGGAAGGTATTCTGCAAACGATCCGCGACACCGAATTCGCGCTGGTCGTGCGCCCGGTGGACCGCCATTCGCCCAAGCTGCTGGACGATATCCGGCACTTCATCGAGCAACAACGGCTCTACGGCGTGCTGCTGCTGCCGCCGATCTCGGAAAATGACGAACTGGCTGCCTTGTGCCGCGAACTGGGCTGCTCGCTGGTTCGCATGGGCTCCGCCCCGCTGGACGACGAGGCACATCTGGTCGCCTCCAACGACCGGCAGGCCGTGCGGGAGGCGGTGGCGTGGCTGGCCAGCCTTGGCCACACGAAGATCGGCTTCATTGCCGGCCCCTCCGGCTTCCGCTCCGCCGCGGAGCGCGAACAGGGGTTCATCGATGGGCTGGCCCAGGCCGGGCTCTCCCCCAATCCCGCCATTTCCACGCGCGGCGATTACAAGTTCGAATCGGGATACGAGGCGGGCCAGCGCCTGCTCGATGCCTCCCCCCGCCCCACCGCCGTGTTCTCCAGCAACGACGAGATGGCCGCCGGCCTGCTCCACGCCGCGCGTGAGCGCGGGATCGAGGTGCCCGGCCAGTTATCGATCATCGGCTTCGACGATACCGCCATTGCCGCGCATATCTGGCCGCCGCTGACCACCGTGCGCTGGCCGATCGTGCCGATGGCCGCCGCCGCCGCGCACAAGCTGATCGAGCCGGGCGATGCGCTTTCGCGCCAGTCGCTGTTCCTGTCAGACCTGGTTCGCCGGGCCTCCGTGGCACCACCCGAAGCTTGATTGTTTGAAAATCCGCCGCAAGCGGATTTTGGCAAACCCCAATCCACTTTACCCACCATTGACACCGGTTACCAAAGCCGGATAAGACTTGACCATAAATGCAATAATATCCCACTATACGGAACCGAATTCCAAAGGGAGAGAGACCCGTGTTCTGCAAGACCTACCACGCCACCCATCCTGACATGATGGAGTGCGTCTCCAACGAGGAACTGCGCGATCGCTACCTCGTCGGCGGCATGTTCGAGGACGGCAAGGTCAACCTCAACTACTCGCACAACGAACGCTTCGTGATCGGCGGCGCGGTGCCGTCGCAGGGTCCGCTCAAGCTGCCGGCGCAGACCGTTCCCAAGAGCGCGGAAGGCAAGCCCTTCCTTGAGCGCCGCGAGGCCGGCATCACCAATATCGGCGGCCCAGGCGCGATCACGGTCGACGGCCAGCGCTTCGAAGTCGGCAACAAGGAATGCCTCTACGTCCCGATGGGTTCGGACGAGGTGATCTTCGAGGGTGAGACCGCGCGGTTCTACATCGCCTCGGTCCCCGCGCATAAGGCTTGCCCGATCAAGCTGATCACGCTGGCCGAAGCCAACCCGCTGGCACGCGGCGATCTGGCCAATTCGAACCAGCGCACGATCTACCAGCTCGTGATCCCCGGCGTCTGCGAAAGCGCGCAGCTGCTGCTGGGCCTTACCGTGCTGGAAGAGGGCTCGGTGTGGAACACCATGCCGCCGCACCTTCATGACCGCCGCAGCGAGATCTACCTCTACTTCGAACTGCCCGAAGAGAACGACCGCATCTTCCACTACATGGGCGAACCCGATCAGATGCGCCACATCGTGATCGCCAACGAAGAGGCCGTGATCAGCCCGCCGTGGTCGATCCACATGGGTTCGGGCACCAAGAAGTACGCGTTCATCTGGGCCATGGGCGGGGAGAACCTCGACTATACCGACATGAACGTGCTGGATATCTGCCAGCTTCAGTAAAGCGGCAGCCCTCCCCCGAACTCGTCATTGCGAGGAGCGCAGCGACGAAGCAATCCAGAGCCGCGCAAACCGCCGCTGGATTGCTTCGCCACGCTCGCAATGACGAAGTGAGGGCCGAAGTAGGGTTCGGACGATACCCGGACCACGAGCGAGATTGGGACAGGACTATACTTATGGCGATTTCCTTCAGCCTCGAAGGCAAGGCGGCGCTGGTGACCGGCGCCAACACCGGGATCGGGCAGGCCATTGCCGTGGCGCTGGCCGAAGCGGGCGCGGACGTTGCCGTGGCCGGACGCAGCGAGCCTAGCGAAACGATCGCGCTGATCGAGGCGACCGGCCGCAAGTGCGTGAACATCAAGGCCGACCTCTCCTCGATCGAGCCCGTCGGCCGCGTGATCGACGAAGCGGTGGCCGGCCTCGGCAAAGTCGACGTGCTCGTCAACAATGCCGGGATCATCCGCCGCGACGATCTGCTCCAGTTCTCCGAAGCGGACTGGGATGCGGTGATGGACACCAACCTGAAGACGCTGTTCTTCCTCAGTCAGGCGGCCGCGAAGGGCATGGTGGAACGCGGGGGCGGCAAGATCGTCAACATCGCCTCGCTCCTTACCTTCCAGGGCGGCATCCGCGTGCCAAGCTATGCGGCGGCGAAGTCCGGCGTGGGCGGCGTGACCAAGGCCATGGCGAACGAACTGGCGCCCAAGGGCGTGCAGGTGAACGCGATCGCGCCGGGCTACATCTCCACCAACAACACCGCCGCGCTGCAGGGCGACGAGACGCGCAACCGCCAGATTCTGGAGCGCATCCCCACCGGCCGCTGGGGCGATCCCAAGGATATCGCCGGCGCAGCGGTATTCCTGGCCTCCCCGGCTTCGGATTATGTTAGCGGTCACATACTTGCCGTCGACGGCGGCTGGCTGGCTCGCTAAGACGGTCGCCATGACTGGACACGTGATCTGCTTCGGCGAAGTTCTGCTGCGCTTCGCAACGCCATCGCACCGCCTGATGGTGCAGTGTGACGCACTCGACATGGTCGTGGGCGGGGCGGAGGCGAATGTCGCCTCCGGCCTCGCCTCGCTTGGCCACGCGGTGCGCATGGTGACCCGCCTGCCCGCCAGCCCGCTGGGCGACAAGGCCCGCGCGGCGCTGGGCGCGGCGGGCGTGGACGTGTCCGGCGTCGGCTCCGGTCCCGGCCGCATGGGGCTCTATTTCCTGGAAAGCGGCGCGGGGCTGCGTCCTTCCGCCATCACCTACGACCGCGCCGGCAGCACTTTTGCCGGGAGCGCGCCCGAAGATTTCGATTTCGCCGCCGCGCTGGACGGCGCGCGGCTGCTGCACCTTTCCGGCATCACCCCGGCACTTGGCCCCGGCGGCGTGGCACTGGCCAAGGCGGCCGTGCGCGCGGCACAGGAGGCCAATGTGCCGATCTGCTTCGACGGCAATTACCGCGCGCTGCTGTGGGAAAGCTGGGACAGCAACCCGCGCGAGATCCTGAACGAACTGGTCTCCGCCGCCACGGTGATGATCGGCAACCACCGCGACATCTCACTGCTGCTGGGCAAGGACTTTTCCGGCGACGGCGAAGACCGCCGACGCGAAGCGGCGGAAGCTGCCTTCGCCGCCTTCCCCGGCCTTCAGTACATCGCCTCCACCGCGCGCCACGTGGCCAACGCCGCGCACCACCGCATCGCCGCGCGGATCGACGGGCGCAGGGCCGCGTACCAGACCGACGAAGTGGAAGTGACGCAGATCGTCGACCGCATCGGTACCGGAGACGCCTTTGCTGCGGGCGTGTTGCATCGCTGGCTGGAAGGCGCGGACATTCAGAAAATGGCACAGGCCGGGCTGGCCTACACGGTGCTCAAGCACTCGCTGCCCGGAGACATGTGTCTGATCGGACAGGGAGAACTCGATGCCTTTTCCGCCAGAGGGGGTGACGTCCGCCGCTAAGACATCCCGGCGTGCGGTGCTTGTCGGCACCGCCACCGCGCTTGTCGCCGGTGCCGCGCCGGCCTTCGCCCGTTCGCCGGTTCCGCCGATGGTGGGCCGCTATGCGGGCCTGAACGAACAGGGCATGCTGGCCTTCAAGGGCATCCGCTACGGCCGCGCCGAGCGCTTTGCCCGCGCCGTGGCCGAGCCCTTCGACGGACCGCGCGTGGACGCACGGCAATTCGGCCCGGTCTGCCCGCAGCGCGGCATGGACGATCAGCCGCAAAGCGAGGACTGCCTCTTCCTCAACATCTGGACGCCCGAGGCGAACCCGACCGCCAAGCGCGCGGTCATGGTCTATTTCCACGGCGGCGCCTACACCACCGGATCGGTCACCGATCCGCTGACACATGGCGCGAAGCTGGCGGCCGAGGGTGATGTGGTGGTCGTCACCGTCAACCACCGCCTCAATGCGCTGGGTTATGCCTGGCTCAAGCCGTTCGGTGCCAAGTATGCGGACAGCGGCAATCTCGGCCAGTTGGACCTGATCCTCGCGCTGCAATGGGTGCGCGCACACATCGCCGCGTTCGGCGGCGATCCAGCGCGGATCATGGTCTTCGGCCAATCGGGCGGCGGTGCCAAGATTGCCACGCTGATGGCGATGCCGGCGGCCAAGGGCCTGTTCCATTCGGCCGCGACGATGAGCGGGCAGCAGGTGCAGGCCAGTGGGCCGATGCATGCATGGGCGCGCACGCAGGCATTGATGGCCGCGCTGAAGCTGGCGCCCGGTGATGTCGATGGGCTGCGGACGATGCCGGTGGAGCGCCTGATCGCCGCGCTGGACACCACCGATCCGGTGATGGGCAGCGGCCCGGTCTATTTCGGCCCGGTGCTCGACATGACCAACCTGCCGCGCCATCCGTTCTGGCCGGATGCCGCGCCGCAGTCGCTTTCGGTGCCGATGATCCTGGGCAACGTCCATGACGAGACCCGCGCCTTCCTCGACCCGCGTGGGCCCAAGCTCAAGGGCCTCGACTGGAGCAACGTGGCGGAGCGCATGGGGCGCGAAGTGAAGATCGACCTCGACCCGCAATGGGTGATCGACCAATATCGCGCCCGTGAGCCGGACTGGACGGTGGAGCAGGTCTATTACGCGGCCACCACGGCGGGTCGGTCCTGGCCCGGACAAGTGATCGAGGCGGACGAGCGCACGAAAGCGGGCGCGGCGGCGACGTGGGTCTATCAGCTTGAGCGGCCTTCTCCGGTCGATCCCTTGCGGGGGGCGGCGCATACGGACGACATTCCCTATGTGTTCGGAACGCTCGAGGCGAAGGGCAGCTTTTCCGGCACCGATGCCGCGGCGCAGGCCTTGAGCAAGGCGATGATGGGCGCGTTTACCGGGCTGGCCAAGACCGGTCGGCCGGGAATTACGGACTGGGCGGCCTATTCGCTGCCCGCGCGTGCGACGATGGTGTTCGGGGACAAGGTTCGCGTCGAGAACGATCCGCGTGGGTGGCAGCGCGAGTTGTGGGCTACGGGGCCGTACGTCCAGCCGGGGACGTGAGACGCTCTGATCAGCCTCTCGCTATCCCCAAGAACGCTCGTCGCCCGCGCGTAGGCGGGGGCCCCGCTTTTCTTCTGCGAGCTAGCAGTAAGCCGCAACGTTCAAGAAGCGGGATCCCCGCCTTCGCGGGGATGACGAGAATGGTCCGGTGATTGTGGAGGGAGGCCTGCGGTAGCCCCCCTCCCCCTCATTTGCCGGCCAGCGCAGTCGGATTGGGATAGGCCACGATCAGCGACAGCGGCTGCTCGCCCTTCTGCCAGATGCCGACCACCGCGCCGTTGTAGAGGTAGGCGGTCATGCCCGGCTTCAGCAGCGCCCGCTTGCCGTCCGACACCACCTCGCCCTCGCCCGAGAGCACGTAGTAGACCTCATCATGGGCGATGGGGTGTTCGCCGATCGCCGCGCCTTTGTGGAGGACGCGGCGGCGGAATTCCATTGCGCGCGGTGCTGGCACGGCGTCGGAGATGCGATAGGCCGTGCTCATGCCGATGGCCCCGTGCGGAGGGGCTTCCTCGCGCACGGTGTCCTTTTCGTCGATCACCGCCATCGGCGGCGCTCCGGCACCCGCAGACGCGGCCATCAGCAGCAGCGCCGCGATCACTTCCGCATTGCCTGATCGCGGGCGGAAAGCTTTTCCTGCGCGCCCGTGTGATCGCCCGGATAGTGGCCGGATTTCGGCGTCATCGTCCCCAGGTTCCAGTCCTTGTCCACGAAGGCCGCGCGGGTTTCGGCCGGATGCGGGTAGCCGCCAACCACCTTCTCGTCGTCGATCACCTCACCGCGCCCTTCGGCCACGAAGAACAGCACGCGGATTTCGTCGGCGGAGCGGTCCCACGGACGGGCGCCCACGGTCTGGAGCAGGTCAGTCTCAAGATCCGCGGTGGGCGTGATCTTGTAGCCATCCAGGCTGGCCAGCGGCTGCGGCGATTCGATCACCTTGGCCTTGGTCACGCCATAGCGGCCGAACATCGGCGCCGGATTGCCCCAGCGGTCCACGTTGATGTTGTCCTTGCTGAACCACGCCAGATCGCCATCGCCGCCTAGCGTCAGGAACGGCAGCCCTTTCGCCGTGGAATTGCCCGCGCGCATCACGTTGCCGACCGCCGTAATTTCGCCGGTGACATAGGGATGCCCGGTCCATTCCAGATTCATCAGGTTGTAGTGCACCGCCCGAACGCCGGGGTCGTAGATCATGTTGTTGATCATCAGCACTTGCGCCCCGCCCTTCACCAGCGGCGAACGCTCCATGTTGTGCGCCCAGACATTGCGGTAGAAGACGATGCCAGTGGTGTTGTCATGCACCAGCGATCCCTTGGAATGCTCCCCCTTCGGATGGCTGGCATTGGCAAGGCCTTCGGCCGCCAGATTTTCGCGGAAAAGCACGTCATGGCTGGTGTTGGCGCGCCATTCCTTCACGTCCTTGCCGTTGAAGCGGGGGCCGGAGGCCGACATGTTTTCGTCGATCGCCCAGAAGAACGAGCAATGTTCGATCACCACGTTGTGCGCGGCGACGGTGGAAAAAGCGTCCGCCTCCCAGCCGGAAAGATGCGGCTGGCCGTCCACTCCGGTCATCACGCGGATGTGACTGATCTTGACGTCATGCCCCTTCAGATCGATGCCGCCGCGCACGATGGTGATGCCCGGCGAAGGCGCAGTCTGCCCGGCTATCGTCAGGTAGGGTTCGTCGATTTCGAGGACGGTGCGCCCCATGTCGATCACGCCGCCGACTTCGAACACAACAGTGCGTTTACCCTTCGCCTCGATCGCTGCCTTCAGCGATCCGGGGCCGTCTTTGGCCAGCGTGGTGACGCGGATGATTCGCCCGCCATCGCCCCCGGTGGTCGGATCCTTGGCTTGCGCAAAAGCGCTGTGTGGGGCGGCGAAAGCCAGCATGGAGGCGAGGAGCAAGCGGCTGAACGCCGTCGATTTCTTCACTGTGCATCTCCCGTTTGCACTGGTTCTTGACAGGGTGGGGTCCCTGCGCTCATAGTTCATGACACCGGTTACCAAGACCGGCAAGAAAGAACTGGCCGGTAGCCGCAGATTGTCCCTAAGGACACTGAAGGCTCGCCGGAAGGCACCGAATGGTGCATGAGAGTGCGCTGAAAGGCGCAGGGAGCAGAATGCCGGACGAAAGGGTGCGCGCGTCTTCGCGCCCTCCCATGACACCGGTATCATAGACAGGCCAACAAGGCCGCGAGGGGGAGTGATCATGCGCCTGAACGATTCTGGGCATCATGTTTCGAGGATTTCGCTGTTCAAGATCGCACTGGCCGCCGGCAGCGCGTTGGTTCTGCCGCAGGCCGTGTTCGCGCAGGACGCCGCGCCTGCCGCTGCGCCGGCCCCGGCACCAATAGGCGCCGAAAGCGAGACGACGACCGAAGCCATCATCGTCACCGGCTATCGCAAATCGCTGGAAGCCGCGCTCAGCGTGAAGCGCGATTCGGTTAGCGCCGTCGATGCCGTCGTGGCCGAAGACATGGCCAAGTTCCCCGATCAGAACCTGGCGGAATCGCTGCAACGTATCCCCGGCATCTCGATCCAGCGTGACGGCGGCGAAGGCCGTTCGATCACCGTGCGCGGCCTTGGCGCGCAGTTCACCCGGGTTCGCGTTAACGGCCTTGAGACCATTGCCACCAGTTCCGACGGCGCCAGCGCCAACCGCGATCGTTCGTTCGATTTCAACGTCTTCGCATCCGAACTGTTCAGCAGCCTGGTGGTCCACAAGACCGCCGAAGCCAGCCTGGACGAAGGTTCGCTGGGCGCGGTGGTAGACTTGAACACCGGCAACCCACTGGCGGGCAAGACCGGCCTTTCCGCCGTGCTGAACGTACAGGGATCGTACAACGACCTGTCCAAGAACGTCGGCCCGCGCATCGCCGGCCTGCTTTCGTGGAAGAACGACGCCGGTACGCTAGGTGTGAACCTCTCAGCCGCCTATTCCCACACCGATACGCTGGAAACCGGCAACAACACCGTGCGCTGGGCGCAGGCCTACTTCAACTCCGTGGACGGCACCCCCTGCTATTACTCGGTGCCCGGCGCGACCGGCGGCACTGCGGTCAATTCTGGCGGCTATTATCGCCCCTCCGCCGCGTGCGATCAGGCCGCGCTCTCATTCCACGCCCGCATCCCGCGCTATGGCAAGGTGGAGCATGACCGCGAACGTCTGGGCCTGACGGGATCGATCCAGTTCGAACCGACCGACCGCACCAAGCTATCGATCGACGGGCTCTATTCGCGCTTCAAGGAAAAGCGCGCCGAACAGTGGCTGGAAGTGCTGGCCCGTTCGAACGAGCGCAGCTTCAACGTCGTTGACCCGACCTATGACGACAACGGCAACATGGTCAGCGGCACGTACAACAACGCCTACGTTCGCACCGAAAGCTATCTGCGCAAGTCGGACACCGAATTCTACCAGATCGGCGCCACGCTGGATCAGGACATCACCGATACCTTCCGCGTCACCGCGCTGGGCGGCATCTCGCAGTCCAACGCCAAGATCCCGGTGGAAACCACCATCGCCTACGACGCCAAGGGCGCCAACGGCTTCACCTTCGACTATTCGGACATGAAGTCGCCGGTGCTCAGCTACGGCATCGACGTGACGAACCCGGCCACCTTCCAGCTTGCCGAAATCCGCGACCGTCCTTCCTATGTGAAGAACCAGTTCAAGACCGGTCAGCTTCGCACCGAATGGGATGTTGCCGAAGGCTTCACCGTGAAGGCCGGCGCGGTCTGGCGGCGCTACAACTTCCGCACCCAGCTTTGGACGCGTGACACCGTGGCCTGCAACGGCAATGGCAAGCCCGATCTGATCCTGGGCACCACCACTTGCTCGGCCAGCGTCTACGGCCTGCCGGTCACTTCCGACATCTCGCAGCTCGTCAATCTGGGCGATGCCGGCCAGGCCAGCGGCACAACCGATTCTTGGCTGGTGGCGAACATCAACAACGCGGCCGACTACACCAACCTCTACCAGCGCGCTGCGGTGGAGGATCTGGGCAACAACCGCCGCGTGCAGGAAACCACCTCAGGCGGATATCTTCAGTTCGACGTGAAGGGCGATATCTTCGGCCTCGAATTCGCGGGCAACGCGGGAATGCGCTATGCCCACACCAACCAACAGTCGACCGGCTATACCGCCGGCATCGCCGCCACCGTGAAGCGGACTTACGACGACTGGCTGCCGTCGATGAACCTGGCGTTCTATCCCCGGCATGATGTGATCGTGCGCGGCGCGATCGCCAAAGTCATCACCCGGCCTTCGCTGGGCAACCTGAACCCCGGCGGATCGGTCGACGGGTTCAACTACAAGGTCACTTTCGGCAACCCGTTCCTCGATCCCTATCGCGCGACCAACTTCGATGCCTCGGTCGAATGGTACTTCGCACCCGGCGCGCTGCTGTCGGTCGCGGGCTTCATCAAGAAGATCGAGAGCTTCCCGGTTTCCGGCACTTATGTCGCCACGCTGCCGCAGCTGGGCCTCGATCGTTCGGTGCTGACGCCCAGCTCGCCCGCCTACATCAACTACGATCCCAATCAGGAATACGTGGTTTCGGCGCAAGTCAACGGCGCGGGCGCGACGCTGAAGGGCGTGGAAGTGGCGCTGCAAATGCCCTTCACCTTCCTGCCGGGCATTCTCAGCCACACCGGCTTCCAGGCCAACGCCACCTTCATCAAGAGCGATGCCGATTACCAGCAGACCGGCCCGGCTGTTTCCGCCTGCACCCGCAACAGTTCGGGCGCCTGCACGCTGGCCGGCGTCTCGGCAATCTACCATTCGTCGCTTTACGGGGTATCCAAGCGGGCCTGGAACGCCACGCTTTACTATGACGATGGCAAGTTCAGCATTCGCGGTTCGGTCAGCTATCGCGGGCCCTTCGTCGATCAGGGCAGCGCGACCGGCAACGTGTTCGAAGGCTATGGCTCCTACACCAGCGTCGATGCGGCGGTGCGCTATCAGGCGACCGACTGGCTGGAACTCTCGGTGGACGGCAACAACCTGACCGACGAATACCGCTATCGCTGGAACGACGTTACCGCAGAACGTAACTACGAGAACAACCACTTCGGGCGCACCATCCTGTTCGGCGCGCGGGTCAAGTACTGATCCCGCACACCGGCCGGATGGCCCTAAATATCTGACTTCAAGTAATACATGAAATAATATTGGAGAGCGCCGTCATGACCTTCGACCGTCGATCGTTCATGGCGGCCTCTCTCGTTTCCGGCCTGATGACCGGAGAGGCTATCGCGCAGACCGCGCCACCGATGGCGACCAACAAGCCCCGCGCACCCGGCCTGCCCCAGCCCAGCGAAACCATCGACCTCTGGCCAAAAGGCGCACCGGGCATGCCCACGAAGCCGCCTGTCGAAACGGTCGACGAACGCTCCAGCGACGAACTCGTCACCGACCGCGCCGTTTACGGCATTACCCGCCCGCGCATGGCGGTGTTCCGGCCGGACCGCCCCAACGGCGCTGCGGTGCTGCTGACGCCCGGCGGCGGCTACAAATGGGTGGTGGTTGACAAGGAAGGCTACGAAATGGCGCGCTGGCTGGCCGCGCGCGGCTTCACCGCCTTCGTATTGTTCTACCGCCTGCCCGGCGAAGGCTGGGCGAGCGGACCCGATACCCCTCTGATCGACGCGCAGCGCGCCATGCGCCTGATCCGCCACCGCGCGCGCGACTTCGCCGTGGATCCCGAGCGCGTTGCGGTGATGGGCTTTTCCGCCGGGGGCCATGTCTGCGCCAGTCTCTCCACCCGATTCGCCGCAGGGGTCTATGCGCCGGTGGACGCGGCGGATCGGCTTTCCGCCAAGCCCTTCTGCGCCGCACCGATCTATCCGGTGGTCTCCATGGACCCCGCGATCGCCCACGCCGGATCGCGCGACCTGCTGCTAGGACCCGCGCCCACGCCCGCGCTGGAGGCGGCCCATTCGCCCGAGCGCACCGTGCCCGCCGACGCCCCGCCGCACTGGCTGCTCCATGCCGAGGATGACGACGCCGTCCCCGTGGAGAACACCGTGCGCCTGCGCGCCGCGCTGAAGGCGCGCGGCATCCCGGTGGAGGCGCATTTCTTCGAACACGGCGGCCATGGCTTCGGTTTGCGCCGGGCCATCGGCAAGCCGGTGGAGGCATGGCCCGACCTCTGGCGCGCATGGGCGCGGACCAAGGGGCTGGCATAACTTTCTCGGGTTGGCGGAATGAGCATGGACAGACGCAAAGCATTGAAGGCCGCCCTGATCGGCGGCGCAGGTCTTGTAGCGGGCGGGCTTCAGGGGGAAGCCACCGCCGCAAGGGAGCCCGGGGCGGCGGGACCTCCTCCCCCGCCCGCCCCGGCTCCCGCCAGATGGCGACGCGGGTTCGACAACCAGCGGATTTCCGACTTGGGCAACGGTACGATGCTCAATCCGGTGCTCTCCGGCGATCGGCCCGATCCGGCGGTGCTGAAGGATGGGGAGGACTATTACCTCACCTTCTCCAGCTTCGATTCCTATCCCGGCCTCACCATCTGGCACAGCCGCGATCTGGTGAACTGGCAGCCGAGGAAGCCGGCGCTCACGCGCAATATCGGCTCAGTCTGGGCGGTGAGCCTGGAAAAGCACAAGGGCCGCTACTTCCTCTACATCCCGGTCAAGGCCGAGCCCAACGAGATCTACGTGATCTGGGCCGATCACATCGACGGCCCGTGGAGCGACCCGAAGCCGCTGGGCCTGCACGATCATATCGACCCCTGCCACGCCGTGGGTGAGGACGGTTCGCGCTGGTTGTTCCTTTCGGGCGGAGACCGCGTGCGGCTGTCCGATGACGGCCTGTCGCTGGCGGGCAAGGTGGAGCATGTCTACGATCCCTGGCACTATCCGGACGAGTGGGATGTCGAGGGTTTTTCGCCCGAAGGCCCCAAGATCCACCGCCATGGGGACTGGTTCTACATGCTCACCGCCGTGGGCGGCACCGCCGGCCCGCCAACCGGCCACATGGTGATCGCCGCCCGCGCCCGATCGATCCATGGTCCATGGGAACAGCACCCCGGCAACCCGCTGGTCCGCACCGAAAACCAGTCCGAAGCCTGGTGGTCGCGCGGCCATGCCTCGCTGGTCGAAGGGCCGGACAAGCGCTGGTACACGCTCTATCACGGGTTCGAGAACGGCTTCTGGACGCTGGGCCGCCAATGCCTGCTGGACACCATCGAATGGACGCCTGACGGCTGGTTCAAGATGACCGGCGGCGATCTGTCGCAGCCGCTGCCGGTGCCGAAAGTCGCCCAGCCGCTGCCGCACGGCATGGCGCTGTCAGACGATTTCTCGAAGCCGCTGGCGATGGGTTCCAAGTGGTCGTTCTTCCGCCCTGCTCCGGACGAGGCCAGCCGCGTGCGCGTTTCCGACGGCGCGCTGTATCTGAAGGGCAAGGGCCTCGCTCCGTCGAGCGGATCGCCGCTGCTGCTGATCGCCGGCGACACCAGCTATCAGTTCGAATGCGATATCGAGATCGCGCCCGACGGCACCGCCGGGCTCGTGCTGTTCTATGACGACAAGCTCTACGCCGGCCTCGGCTTCGATGCGACGCGCTTCGTCACCCATCAGTACGGCATGGAGCGCGGCCGCCCCGCCAACCCTAATGGCCGCCGCATGAAGATGCGCGTGACCAATCGCCGCCACATCGTTTCCTACCACACCTCTGCCGACGGCGGGAAAACGTGGAAGCGATTTGACCGGGGGATGGAGGTTTCCGGATACCACCACAATGTCCGTGGGGGGTTCCTCATGCTGCGTCCCGGTCTATATGCTGCCGGAGAAGGCGAAGCGACGTTCCGCGATTTCCGTTTCACAGCCCTGGATGACTGATGCCCATTCGCCCCCTTGAGCTTCATCCCGACCGTCTGCTGCCGGCCGATCCCGCCACCCGCAAGCTGGCGCGCGAGCTTTACCGCCTCGTCGCGGACCTGCCGATCGTCAGCCCGCACGGCCATACCGATCCGCGCTGGTTCGCCGGCAACGAGACCTTCGGCAACGCCACCGATCTGCTGCTGATCCCGGACCACTACGTGTTCCGCATGCTCTATTCGCAGGGCATCGCCATGGAAGACCTGGGCGTGCGCAATCCAAAGGCGGACCCGCGCGCGGCGTGGCGGCTGTTTGCGGAAAACTATTTCCTGTTCCGCGGCACGCCCTCGCGCATGTGGCTGGACTGGGT
>OUNM010396065.1_pt1 | contig 23098 bp, 24 predicted proteins | sample 1769961 | NCBI WGS metagenome assembly OUNM01 (sample SAMEA3914820, study PRJEB12502) | metagenome | biome: forest; material: soil | place: USA | collected 2012-03-12 | depth 0.3 m | reverse complement strand
GTGGGCAAGGCGAACAGCGCCAGTGCCGCAAACGCAGGGACAACAGCCCGATTTACGCGATTCGCTTCCCTCACCATGCGTTCCATTTACATCGGACTGCCCGCGACGTCACCTTCGTGAAGTCGCGGGCAGTTGCAATCAGTCGATCCCCAGGGCGGTGCGAATCGCGCGCCAGGAAACCAGCTTGAAGTTCTGCGCATGGGGCGCGTTGTCCCCGTCCTGCGCGACCATCAGGCCATCTGGATAAGCCGGGCCGAAATCGCCAAGCGCGATCTCGATGCCATCCGTCTCGCTGGTGCCGCCGATCGCGCCGCCGTTGATCCGGAAGCGGCCAGCGGGCTTGCCGGTGCCAAGGTCGAACACGGCATAAGCGCTATCCCCTTGGCTCGATGCGACCAGCCAGGCGCGGCCACCGTCTTCGCGGGCAACCGCAAGGCCTTCTACATCTGCGACGAGGCCGTCCTGTTCACCTACGCGTGCGAACGGCTCGGCAACCAGCTTGTCGCCGGCCAGCGGTACCTTCCAGATGCCCACGTCTTCCTCGGCCACGAACAGCACTTTGCCGGCATCGTCGACCACGCAGCCTTCCGACTGGGTAGCGAACTTCACCAGGCGGACGTAGTCCGGCACGATTCGGCCATCACGCTCGACCAGGCGGTTTTCGGCCACCGATCCATCCTTCAGCACGACATAGGCGCGGGCCAGTTCGCCCTGTGCCAAGGCCGCGCCCATGCAGAAGCCATAGGCCTCGGCCGGCGCATGGCCGGCGGGGAGGAAGGTGTCGGCGCCGAGCGAGGTCAGCTTGCCGGTCGTTCCGTCCAGCGTGAACAGCGCGATGCGCGGTTCGGCCCGATCGGTGCGGTCGCTGGCGCCCACCAGGATGGTCGTCCCGCCCGCGCGGCGCACTTCGCGCAAATCCGCATTGTTGAGCGCGCCGGCAGCGGCGAAATCGCGCGCCTTGCCGTCGAGCCCATAGACATAGAGCCCGGCCTTCTTGTCCGTGCCGAGCACCAGGCTGGCGGCGGGATTGGCTGCATTGCGCCAGATTGCCGGATCGTCGGCGGCATCGGCATTGGCGGTGCCCACGGGCTGGGTTTCACCCGAAGCGGGGACGTCGATGGCCGGAAGACGCACCGGCGGCGTGGTGGCGGTGGTCGCGCAGCCTGCCAGAACCGAAGAAAGCATGAGGGTCGGGAGCAATGCTCCCGACCCCGCTTTCTGGCTCAGCTTCACGACATCGGCGATGCGCGTGAAAGCGGCCTTCATCAGAAGGTCACCCGCGCGCCGAACTTCACGGTCGAGCCGTATTCCTCATACTGCAGCACGCGCTTGGCGCCTGCGAGTTCCTGATAGGCGAAGTACTTGGCGTTGTTGACGTTCACCCAGTCCGCGAAGAGGCGGACGTTTTCGGTGAGCTTGTACTTGGCCGAAAGGTCCAGCTGGAAGTGCTGGTTCACGGTGCGGTCGGTCTCGAACGAATCGCCCACTTCGTCGAGGTACTTGTCGCGGAAGGTGCCGGCAGCGCGCAGGCTGATCGGGCCCTTTTCGTATCCGAGTACGACGTTGAAGGTATTCTTCGCGGCGTTGGGCAGCGAAATGCGGCGCGCCACGTCGTTATCATCCAGCACCGTGCCACGGGCGTAAGTGTAGGTATAGTTCAGCTGGGTCAGCAGCCCGTCGAACGGCGAAGGCAGCATCGAGAAGACCTGGCTGACGCTGGCCTCCAGGCCGGCAATCTCCGCCTTGTCACCGTTCACCGGCATCAGTACTTCGTCATAGAGCACGCCGTTGACGGTGTAGTCGTAGAACCGGCGGTTGACCGCGTAGTCCTTGATCGACTTGTAGAACGCGCCGACCGAGACCGCGCCGTTGTTGGCGAAGTAGTATTCGAATCCGGTGTCGAGGTTCCAGGCCTGATAGGGCTTGAGATCCGGGTTGCCGAATTCCGCTTCGTTATCCTCGTTTACGGTAAAGCGCGGGGCCATCTGCGACAGCTTGGGGCGCACGATTGTCTTGTAGCCGGCAAGGCGAGCGACCAGGTTCTGCTGCGGGCTCCAGCGCAGGGTCAAGCTGGGCAGCCAGTTGGTGTAGTTGCGCTTGAAGTTGACCGGATCGACGGTGATCGTATCGTCACCGTTGTCGGTGGTGAGATTGCCGTTCATTTCGTTGTGGGTGCGCTCCATGCGAACGCCGGCGATGACGCGCAGCGTGGCGCTGTCCCAACGGGCCATCGCATAGCCGGCCAGGATATCCTCACGCACCGAATAGTCGCTGACCGCCGAGTTGAGCGCGCTTTCGTACTCGTTGATCGTGAAGGAGCCCGGATTGTCGAGCAAGTAGTCGGCCGGACCGCTCTTGCTGGAAACCGGCTCAATGTCGGCCAGGCGGTAGGTCTGCTTACCCAGTACGTCGGCCAGCGTGTAGCTCGCGCCCTTGGCCAGCTCGTAATAGGTCATGTTGAAGTCGTAGGACTTCTTGCGCCAACGGGCCTTGGCGCCGGCCTGGATCGTGAAGTCGCCGGTGTCGCCCGAGAAGGTGCGGGCGAGATCGGCCTTGGCGGCCCATTCCTCGTCCTGGCTGTCGGACAGAGTGGTCAGTTCGGTCTTATTGAACTTGTACTTGGCGGCATTGTAGAAATCGTCGGTGTCGCCAGAGACCGAATAGCTCGGATAGTAGGTGTTCGCGTAATCCGTATCGATGACGAGGCCGGATTCGTTGTCGAACTTCTGGCGGAAGCGGGTGGGATCGACCGAGAAGGTCTCCTTCTCGGAAGACTTGGCGTAGCTGGCCTGCCAGTTGAACTTCCAGATGCCGGTGTCGGTATCGCTGCCGATGGCAACGCTGCGGATACGCTGGCGCTCGAAGCGGTCCTTCAGATCGCGTTCGACGGTCAGGTCGCTGTCGTCGTCGAGAGAGGCGGTGTCGAAGGTCGCGGTCGAACCGCTAACGGACGTGGGGCCTTCGAAGTCGCCGAAGTCCAGGGTGGTGCGGCGGCGATATTCGTGGTCGTCGAACTGCGCCCAGTTGCCGCGGACATAGGCTTTGGTGGTGTCCGAAACGCGCCAATCGGCGGAGAGCGCCGCGTTGATGCGGGTACGTTCGACGTCATAGTCGCGGTATTCCACGGATTCGGCCCAGGCATTGCCGCTGTCGTCGACGTTCCAGCCGCCGGTTTCGACGTTGTCGGTCTCGAACTTGCGCTTGTAGTAGCTGACCGAGCCGGCGATGCCGAAGTCGTCACCCAGCTTCTGCGTGAAGTCGAACGCACCCTTCGGGGTGACCTTGCCCGAATAGTCGTTCCAGCTGCCCTCGGCGCTCAGCGAGTAGCGATTCTTCTTAGAATCGAAAGCGCTGGTGGTGTTGATCTCTACCGAGGCGCCGATGAAATCACCGTCCATATCCGGCGTGAAGCTCTTCTTCACTTCGATCGATTCGATGGTGTCGGACGAGATCACGTCCAGCGCGACCGAGCGGGCATCCGATTCCGGTGCGGGCATGCGCACGCCGTTGATCGAGGTGCCGTTGAGATCGGGGTCCAGGCCGCGAACGGAGACGTAGCGGCCTTCGCCCTGGTCGTTGAGGATGTTGACGCCGGGCAGGCGGCGCAACGATTCGGCCACGTTCTGGTCGGGGAACTGGCCCACCGCGTCGCGCGTCAGCACGGAGACGACGCCGTCGGCGGCCTTCTGCCGCGACAGGGCACTGGTCATGTTGGCGGTCTGGCCGGTGACCAGAATGTCGCCGCCGCCGATGGCCGCTAGGTTGAAGTCGTGGGAAATGCGGCCGGTGGCGGCAACGGTGATCGACTGGGTCGTCACTTCGGCGCCGACATAGCGCGCTTCCAGCGTGTAGGTGCCGGCCGGAACGTCGCCGAAGATGAACTGGCCGGAACGGTCGGTCTGCACGCTGCGGTCCAGTTCGACGATTCGTACGCTGGCCGACTGCAGAGAACGGACGCCGGTGGCGTCATGAACGTTACCGGAAACTTCACCTGCGTGGGCGATGGTTGCGAAGGAGGCAGAGGCAAGCAGCCCCGAAAGGAGGCGCATGGACATCTTCATCTTGAGGCAAACCCCTGTTGCGTTGAGGAATTGGGGCGGCCTCTAAGTAAGTTCCATGACAGTTTTGTGCTGTGATGGTGTCGTTTCCGTGACATCGCTGCAGTGCAGCATATTGGCCACAGTATACGATCCGTGGGCGCGAACACGAAAGCGGTCCATCGCTTCGGGCACCAGTTCCGAGAGATATTAGGGAGGGGAATGGTGCTGCTGGGGAGGATTGAACTCCCGACCTCGTCATTACCAATGACGCGCTCTACCACTGAGCTACAGCAGCGCCTGATCCGAAGGCCTTTCGGCCAGCGCTTCAGCGCTTGCCCACGGCGACCCGGGGCAGGGGCGCGCTAATGTCCGTGGCCGGGGCAATTGTCAAGCGGTGCTTGCGCATTCTTTTTCAGAAGGCCATTCCGCGGGGGACAGAACGGCCCCTGAAAGACGCATTTGCCATGACGCAGCCCCAGCAATCCCGCGAGGAACGGCTTGCCGCCAAGCTTCGCGAAAATCTTCGCCGCCGCAAGGCACAGGCCCGCGCCTTCGATGCTGCGTTGCATGAAGAGGATTGCGTGATCGACGAATCAGAAGTGTTGAACGACCCGGCGAATGAAAAAGACGCCGCGAATGGAACCGAAAACGAATCGGGCGCTCTTTCCAAATCGCCGCCGGAAAGCTAGGGGCTGCGCCCAGACATATAGTCAGTCTGCCAAGAGGCGTTCCCCGCCGGAGCGCCGATGAGACCCGGGAGTAAGCCTTGCCTCGCCTGATCCTCGTCCGCCACGGCCAGAGCCAATGGAACCTTGAAAACCGCTTCACCGGCTGGTGGGATGTCGACCTGACCCCGCTGGGTGAGGAAGAGGCCCGCGCCGCCGGCGCGCTTCTCAAGGAAAAGGGCATCGCGCCCGACGTCGCCTTCACCTCGTTGCAGACGCGCGCGATCCGCACGTTGCACTTGGCACTGGAAGCCGCCGGCCTGCTGTGGATTCCCGAGACCAAGGACTGGCGCCTGAACGAGCGTCACTATGGCGGGCTGACCGGCCTGAACAAGGCGGAGACTGCTGCGAAGCATGGCGAGGACCAGGTGAAGATCTGGCGCCGCAGCTTCGACACACCGCCGCCGGTGCTGGAAAAGGGCAGCGAGTTCGATCTCTCGGCCGATCCGCGCTACGCCGGGATCGACGTGCCGCAGACCGAAAGCCTGAAGGATACCATCGCACGCGTGCTGCCTTACTATCAGGGCTCGATCGTGCCGCACCTGAAGGCAGGCGCTGACGTGCTCGTTTCCGCGCACGGCAATTCGCTGCGCGCGCTGGTGAAGCACCTGTCGCACATTTCGGATGACGAGATCACCGGACTGGAGATCCCGACCGGCCAGCCGATCGTCTACGAGCTGGGTAACGATCTCGCGGTGCTTGACCGCTACTACCTCTCGGAGCGTTGAGATGACCGCGAAGGTGCCGGTGGCTATCATCATGGGCAGCCAGTCCGACTGGCCGACCATGGGCAAGGCGGCCGAGATGCTGGACAAGCTGGGCGTCGCCTATGATGCGCGCATCGTCTCGGCCCACCGAACGCCGGAGCGTATGGTGGACTTCGCCAAGGGCGCGGCCGACGAAGGCTTCAAGGTGGTGATCGCCGGTGCCGGCGGCGCCGCGCACCTTCCGGGCATGGTCGCCGCGCTCACGCATCTGCCGGTGCTGGGCGTGCCGGTGCAGTCCAAGGCGCTTTCGGGTCAGGACAGCCTGCTGTCGATCGTGCAGATGCCCGCGGGCATCCCGGTCGGCACGCTGGCGATCGGTGAAGCGGGCGCGGCCAACGCCGGTCTGCTTGCCGCTGCGATCCTGGCCACCACCGATGATGCTCTGGCCGAACGGCTCAAGGCTTTCCGTGTCGCGCAGACCGAAAGCGTGGCAATCCGTCCTTCCTGATATATCGAGTAACGGCGCAATGATTCCCCCCGGCGAAACCATCGGCATTCTTGGTGGCGGCCAGCTTGGCCGGATGATCGCGATGTCCGCCGCGCAGCTTGGCTATCGCTGCCATATCTACGCGCCGGAGGCCGATTCGATCGCTGCCGAAGTCAGCGCTGCCTTCACCTGCGCCGCCTGGGACGATGCCGAGGCGATGGCGAAGTTCGCCGCCGATTGCGCCGTGGTCACCTACGAGTTCGAGAATGTGCCCGTGGGTCCGCTGGCGGCGCTGGGCGAGGTGCCGTTGCTGGCGCATGCCCGCGCGCTGGAAACCGCGCAAGACCGGCTGAACGAGAAGCGCTTCGTCACGGAGTTAGGCGGTAAGCCCGCACCGTTCTTCCCGGTCGATTCGGCCGAGGATCTGGCGGCGGCGATTGCCGAGATCGGCACGCCGGGCATCCTCAAGACCCGGCGCGACGGTTATGACGGCAAGGGCCAGTGGCGGATCATGAAGCCTGAGGATGCCGAGGGTCTCGACCTTCCGGCGCAGGCGTTGATCTACGAGGGCTTCGTCACTTTCTTTGCCGAGTTCTCGGTGATCCTGTGTCGCGGTGCCGATGGCGACATCCGCTATTTCGATTCGGCGGAGAATGTTCACGAGAGCGGCATTCTCTCGATCAGCACCGTGCCGGCCAGTCAGGGCATTCTCGATCAGGTTCTCGCCGCCCGCGCGCTGGCGGCGAAAGTGGCCGAAGCGCTGGACTATGTCGGCGTGCTGACGCTGGAATTCTTCGCGACCGAGAACGGTCCCGTGTTCAATGAGATGGCACCGCGCGTGCACAATTCGGGGCACTGGACGATCGAGGGTGCAGTCACCTCTCAGTTCGAGAACCACGTGCGCGCGATCTGCGGGCTGCCGCTGGGGGGCACCGGGCTCGCCGCCGCTTCGGTGGAAATGCGCAACCTGATCGGGGATGAGGCGCATGACTGGGCGACGATCCTTGCCGATCCCGCCAATCACCTCCACCTCTACGGCAAGGCCGCCGCGCGCCCTGGCCGCAAGATGGGGCACGTGACGCGCCTCTCCTTCGGGCAGGACTGACCGGCAACTTGGCGCAGGATATCTTCCTTATCTACGCACGCGCCGAAAATGGCACGATCGGGCGTGACGGGACACTGCCCTGGCGTCTGCCGGCTGACCTTAAGCGCTTCAAGGCGCTGACGATGGGAAAGCCCATGATCATGGGCCGCAAGACCTTCGACAGCTTCCCTTCGCCGCTGCCCGGCCGCCGTCATATCGTGCTGACCCGCGACGAATCCTGGCAGGCCGAAGGTGCCGAAGTGGTCCACACCGTGGATCAGGCACTCGATCTGGCCGGCGAGGGCGAGATTGCCGTGATTGGCGGTGCGGAAATCTACGGCCTCTTCGCTGGCTGTGCCGACCGTATCGAACTGACCGAGATTCACGGGGACTATGAAGGCGATACCTTCATGCCTCGCCCCGGCAGCGAATGGCGCGAAACCGCGCGTGAGGAACACGCGGCGGAAGGCGCCTATCCCGCATATGCTTTCGTGACACTCGTGCGCGACTTATAGGCCCAAACCGACATGATTCGCCTCGACAACCGTGAACCCTTTCTCGAAGACATGCGCGGCGCCGTGCTGGCGCTGGGCAATTTCGACGGATTCCATCAAGGCCATCAGGCCGTCGTCGGTGAGGCGATCCGCTGGGCGCGTGCCGAAGGACGCAAGGCGATCGTCGCCACATTCGATCCGCATCCCGTCCGCCATTTCCAGCCCGATGCGGAACCGTTCCGCCTGACCACGCTGGACCAGCGGCAGGAACTGTTCGGTGAAGCCGGCGCGGACGCTATGCTGGTGTTCCATTTCGATGACGCCATGGCTGGCATGCATGCCGATCAGTGGATCGAACAGATACTTGCCGGTCAGCTTGGTGTGGCGGGTGTCGTCACCGGTGATGATTTTACTTTCGGCAAGGCACGCAGTGGCAATCCCTGCGTGCTGAAGGAAGTGGGCGGCAAGTTCGGCATCGAATCGCGCGCGGTCGGCGCCGTGCTCGACGACGGTTTGCCGGTCAGTTCCAGCCGCATTCGCGAGGCATTGCAGGCCGGCGATTGCGAAACTGCCGCACGCCTGCTGACGCGGCCATTCGCCATTCGCGGCCATGTCCAGCATGGCGACAAGCGCGGCCGGGTCATCGGCTTCCCCACAGCCAACCTCGACATGGCGAATTACCTCCGCCCGCGTTACGGCATCTATGCGATTACCGGCCATCTGCCGGGTGGTCACACGGTGATTGGTGCGGCGAACATGGGCGTCCGCCCGACGTTCGATCCGCCCAAGGAACTGCTGGAGCCGCACTTCTTCGATTTTTCCGGCGATCTTTACGATCAGGAGATCGAGGTGGCGTTCCACCATTACCTTCGCGGTGAGGCGAAGTTTGATTCGATCGATGCGTTGAAGGTGCAGATGGCGCTGGATTGCGATCGCGCACGGGAATTGCTCGCCGATCTGGTTTGAGTCTCTGATCCGAAACTGCGTTTCGGATCGTTCGGCACCGGTCCACGCCCCCACCCGACCACCCATCAGGATACGCTCGTGGGAGGTCGGGTGGGGGCGTGGGCCGGTGCCGAACATGAAAATCGCTCTTTCGCGATTTTCAGAGTAACGAGCTCGCAAATCCTTACCGGATTTGAACAACTCGCCCGCAGCCCCTATGTCGGCGGGGTGCAAGTCGATCTGCCGAACGAGCCCCCGATGACGCCTGAGGCGCGCCGGCGGGCAGCCTTGCTCTGGCGCGAGGGGCATGGGCCGCGAATCCCGCGTCCCAACCTGACCGCGCGACCATTCGTGATCGCCCGCCGCGTGATCGAGGGAACCTGGGAAGACGGGTTCATCCACGCCGGCAACCTTGCCTACATGACTATGGTGGCGCTGTTTCCCTTCTGCATCGCGGTGGCCGCGATCTATTCCGCGCTGGGCGAGCAGGGCCAATTGGACCAGTCGATCGCCGCACTTCTTCAGGCCTTGCCGCTGCGCGTGCGCGAGGCACTGGCCCCGGTCGCGCACGATGCGGTGCGCGCGCGGCATGGCTGGCTGCTCTGGGCGGGCGGCATGCTGGGGGTGTGGACGGCGACCAGCCTGGTCGAGACGATCCGCGACATCCTCTATCGATCCTACGGCATCACCAAGAGGCGCGCTTTCTGGCGCAACCGGTTGGTATCGAGCGGGCTGATCTTCGGCGCGGTGCTGCTGATGCTGCTATCGCTATCCTCTCAGGTGTTCCTTTCGCTGATCGAGGACGTGCTGCTGGACCTGTTTCCGCGCCTTGGCCGGTTCGATTACCAGCTCGCCATCTCGCGGCTGGTGACGGCGGGCACATTGTTTGGCTCGCTTTATGCGCTGTTTTACATGCTGACGCCCTCGCAATACCAAGGGAAGGGCTTCCCCAAATGGCCGGGGGCTGTATTGGTGGCGGCGTGGTGGCTTACCACCGCATGGGCCCTGCCCAGAGTGTTGCGCAATTTCATCGCTTACGATCTCACTTACGGAAGCATTGCCGGGGTGATGATCGCGCTTTTCTTTTTCTGGTTTGTCGGACTAGGGATGGTTGCGGGCGCGGAACTCAACGCAGCGCTCACCGTCAGTCCCGAGGAGCAGGAGATGCTTGCGGGGCGGAAGGACGGCAACGGTGGATTCCCGAAAGGGGCTGCCGAGAACAACGAAGCACAGGAAGAACACGAATGACCGGTCTGATGCAGGGTAAACGCGGCCTGATCATGGGCCTTGCCAATGACAAGTCCCTGGCCTGGGGCATCGCGAAGAAACTGCACGAGCACGGCGCGGAACTGGCCTTCTCCTATCAGGGCGAGGCACTGGCCAAGCGCGTGAAGCCGCTGGCGGAAAGCCTGGGCAGCGATTTCCTCATTGATTGCGACGTTTCCGACATGGCGGCCCTGGATGCCGCTTTCGAAACGCTGAAGAGCCGTTGGGAAACCATCGACTTCGTTGTCCACGCCATCGGCTTTTCGGACAAGAACGAGCTGCGCGGCAAGTATGTCGATACCAGCCTCGAAAACTTCCTGATGACGATGAACATCTCGGCCTACAGTCTGGTCGCGGTGGCCAAGCGGGCGGAACCGATGATGCGCGAAGGCGGATCGATCCTGACGCTGACCTACTACGGCGCGGAGAAGGTGGTCCCGCACTACAACGTGATGGGCGTGGCCAAGGCGGCGCTCGAAACCTCGGTGAAGTACCTTGCCAACGATCTGGGCCCGCAGAACATCCGCGTGAACGCGATCTCGGCCGGTCCGATCAAGACGTTGGCCGCCAGTGGCATCGGCGATTTCCGCTACATCCTGAAGTGGAACGAGCTGAACTCGCCGCTGCGTCGCAACACCACAATTGAAGACGTTGGCGGTTCGGGCCTCTATTTCCTCTCGGACCTGGCTTCGGGCGTCACCGGCGAAGTCCATCACGTCGATTCGGGATATCACTTGGTCGGCATGAAGCAGGAAGACGCGCCGGACATCGCGCTGACCTGAGGCCAGCCTCCCGGAATCGAACACGGAATCGAAAAGGGCCGGAGGAGCGATCCTCCGGCCCTTTTTCGTGCCTCGTTGGTGCCTGGTGTCTTTATTTCGGCTGCGGCAGTGGGGCGTCGGTCTTGCCCGTTGCGCCCTCGGCCGCGTCGGTTGCGGCGGCCTGACGCTTCTGCTGCTCGAAGTAGGCCTGCTCCGCCTGCTCCACGCGCTTCTGCTGTGCGGCGGCATCGGTATCGATGGTCGAGAGGCGCTTTTCGCGTTCGGCGGAAATCAGTTCGCTGAAGCGCACATCCGAACCGTTGGCGCGTTCCGAATAGGCGCGGTTGATCAACTGCTGCGTGCAACCCGAAGCGCCGCCGGGGCCGACCGGGGAGCAGCTCATGTTGCCGAAGGCACCCACGGTTTCATAGGCCTGAACCTTGTTGCTCCAAGCCTGCGAGGTGGGGGAATCGATGCCGCGCAATGGTTCGGGAATGCGATAGCGCTCCGCTTCGGCTTTGCGTGCGCAGACGGTGATTTCGCCTTCTGCCGAAGCCGGGCAGGGATCGTCACCGTAAATGATCAGCTGGTTGACCTTCTCACCGTCGGGGGCCGCGGGCTGGTCTTGGGGGACAGCAGTTCGGGCCTGAGCGGCGGCGGGCAGCGCGCCCATGGTCAGCCCCAGCCCGAGGGCTGCGATCGCTGCTGCAGTGGTCATGAGGCGCGTCATCGGAGTGGCTCCAGTCGTGAGTATGTCGCAAGCCCGGTATAGGGCCGGCAACCCTTGAACGGTAGCTTAAGAGCGTTTTCTAATCAGGTGAAATCACTTGATGACTCGGAAAACGCGGTAACCAAAAGTCTTGGAGCAGTTGATCCGATGCAGTCGGATCGGCGACTGCTCCAAGAGTGCAGCCAAGCCACCGGCTGCGTCAACATAACGCCCGAATTTCAGATTCTTTCCGAAAGTTTGATGGCAACGCGGCATCCCATGCGGATCGCGTTGAACAGCAGGGGGTACGCGGGCGCGCGCTCTGCCCCGGCGGCAAGCGCGGCGTCGCGGTGTTCGCGTTCCTCGTCACGGAACTTTGCGATCACCTCGCCCAGTTCGGGATCCTCGTCACCCAGATCCTCAAGCTGCTCGGTATAGTGGCGGTCGATCTCGGTTTCGATCGCGGCGGTGCAGGCCATCGCCGCTTCCGGTCCGATCAGCGCCGTGGCAGCGCCCAGCGCATAGCCGGCGACTGACCAGATCGGCTGGAGCAGGGTGGGGCGCACCCCGCGTTCGGCGATCATGCGGTCAAAACGCGCCTTATGTTCGGCCTCCTGCTCGGCCATGCCGGCGATCTCGGTCGAATGCGGGGCGCGTGCGCCCATGACCGCCATCTGCCCGGCATAGATGCGCACAGCACCATATTCCCCGGCCTGGTCGACGCGAATCATGCGCTCTGTCTTCGATGAGGTCATGACGGTCACGCCTTACTGCGGGCGACGAGGGCGAAGATGCCCAGCGCGCCAAGGGTGGAAAGAAGGAAGTTGAAGCCCGCCAGCGAAATGCCGCCCAGGGTCCAGGGCGCGACGTCGCACCGGATCAGGGGGGCGGCCATGATCGCCGCCATCGGATCGCCGCCGCTGGTGAAGGGGCTGGCGGTGCAGGCGGTGAAGCCCTCCCACCAGCCATATTCGACACCGGCGTGATAGCCACCGATCAGCCCGGAGCTGAGGATGCCCAGCGCGGCCACCGCCACCAGCGGCCGGACCGGCCGCCAGAAGAACGCCAGTGCTGCGAAAGGCAGCGCGAACATCTGGCCGTAACGCTGCCACCAGCACATCTCGCAAGGGTGCAGGCCGAAGCCGTACTGACTGATGTAGGCGCCCCCCAGCGCGATCACGGGAATCGCCAGCGCAAGCCAGCGGGCGGCGCGCAGCGGTGCGGCAACGGATACGGTCATCGCGGAAGCCTTCAGTTCTTGCCCGGGACGGCCGGCGTTGCGGCGGTGGCGAGCGCGGGCTTGCCAACGGTGCGACGGAGCGTGTCGATCGCGTAGCTGAGCTGGAAGTCGGTGATGCCGCGCTTCTTCAGCTCATCCGCGCTCACCTTGAAGCGCGGATCGTCGGCCTTGTCCTTTTCCAGTTCCTTGTCGTCGATCGACGCCTCGTTGATCAGGTGGCTGCGCAGATCGGATTCGCGCACTGCCCGTTCGGAGCGCGCGCGGGCGTCCGGATCGGAAAGCTGCGGAACCTTGATATCGGGCACGATGCCGCCTTCCTGCACCGAATGGCCGGACGGCGTGTAGTAGCGTGCGGTGGTGATCTTGATCGCGCTGTTCTTGTCGAGCGGGATGTACGACTGGACGGAGCCCTTGCCGAAGGTGCGATCGCCCATGATCACCGCGCGGTGCAGGTCCTGCAGTGCGCCGGCAACGATTTCGGAGGCCGAGGCAGAGCCCGCGTCCACCAGCACGACCAGCGGCATGCCCTTCACGACATCACCCTTGAACACCGATTCGGCGCGGTAATACTGGTTCTCGCTGGCGATGCGGCCGCGCTGCGACACGATTGTGCCGTGGTCGACAAACAGGTCGGACAGTGCCACCGCTTCGTCCAGCGAACCACCGGGGTTGGAACGCAGGTCGAGCACCAGGCCGTCCAGCTTGGTGCCCTTCTTGGCGGCCTGAACCTTCAGGTCGGCAATGCCCTTGTTCACGAAGTTGCCGACGTCGCGGGAGAATTCGTTGACCGAGATGACGCCGACGTCGTCCTTCAGTTCCCAGGTCACCGGCTCCAGCTCGATCACGCCGCGCGTGACGGTAACGTCGAACGGTGCGTCGCGGCCTTGGCGGAAGATCGTCAGACGGATGGAAGTGCCGGCAGGGCCGCGCATCTTGTCTACCGCTTCGTCCAGATCACGCTCGTAATAGAGCGTGCCGTCCAGGTGGGTGATGTAGTCGCCCGCCTTGATGCCGGCTTTTTCAGCCGGGCTGCCCTTGAACGGAGAGACCACCTTCACGGCGCCGTCGTCTTCCACCACGGAAAGGCCAAGCCCGGTGTAGTTGCCGTCGATCATCGTTTCGAGGCGCTGCTTGGCGGGGCCGTCGAGATAGTTCGAATGCGGATCCAGGCTGGCCAGCATGCCGTCGATCGCGCCCTTGAGCAGCTTGTCGTCATCCACCGGATCCACGTAGTTGGCTTTGACCAACTGGTAGATGGTGAAAAGCTTCTGGAATTCGCGCCCGGCATCGCTGTCGACGGCGGCAAGGCCGGAAGTAGCGGCGGGGAGTACGGCGACGGCAGAAACCAGCAGAGTCGCGCGGAGAATCGAAACGAACTTGGTAGAGCCAAACTTCATCGGGCTGGGTCGCCTCTCGTGTATCGCGTCCGGCGGAAGCCGGGGGCATTCTTGACTGTCATGCGGTGAAGGCCAGTCACCCCGGCATATTACCGGGGCGTGACGGCAATTGCCAGCACGTCATGCGCGTCGGCGCCGCAGATTGAACGTGCTTTTCAGCACCCGCCGGCCTTTATAGCGAGCGGACATATTGCAGCGGATTGACCGGAACGCCGGCATGGCGAAGCTCCACCTGCACGCGTGGATCACCCGCCCCGGTTTCGCCCAGCGGCGATCCGGCAACGATGCTGTCCCCCACCGCGACGTCCAGCTCTGAAAGGCCCGTCACCAGCGATGTCCAGCCGCCGTCATGCTCAATGATGACGATCCGGCCGAAGCCGCTGTAGGAACCGGCATAGGCCACTCGGCCGGGCGCGGGGGAGACGACTTGCGCGTGGGCGCGGGTCGCCAGCGAAATTCCGCGTGACGGGGCTTGGCCCGGCAGCACTTCGCCGAAGCCGGTAACGATGCGGCCGGTGATCGGCAGCATATAGCTGGCGAGTCCCTCGGGCGGCGCATCGAACCGGGAGGCCTCGATAACGCGGGCATCCTCCGGTCGATCGGGGCGCATGATCGGGCCGGGCAGGGCGGAGAGCTGTTCGCGTAGCGCGCCCTGGCGGCCCATCTGATCGACCAGATCGCCTAAGTCGCGTGCGGTTTCAGCCAGTGCCAGCGCGTGCTCCGCCTCGCGCGCGGCAACGCCGCTGGCTTGTCGGCTGGTAAGTCGCTGGCGGGTTTCCAGCACGGCAAGCTGGTTGCGCCGCACACTCATCTGGCTTTCGGTGGTCGCGAGTTCGGCGCGGGCGGCCAGCGCCTGCGTTTCAAGCGCGCGACCGCGTTCGATCTCGGCCCGAAGGCCGGCAGTACGGCGCTGAACTTGCGGCAGCATGGTATCGAGCAGGGCGCGCAGATAGACGGTGTCCTGCACCGATCCCGGCCGCAGCATCGCCAGGATCGGTGGACGACGGCTGAGCAATTGCAGCGATCCAGTGAGACGGGCGAGCGGGGCCTGACGCACCGCCAGCCGCTGGCGCAGCGCGGCCCGTTCCGAACCGATCAGGCGGAGCTTGGCCTGCTGGGCGATGATGCCTGCTTCGGTTTCCTGGATGCGGGCGGCAACGGCGGCCGCTTCGCGCGCAGTCTTTTCCAACTGTTCGCTGGCGCCGCGCGCCTTCTTTTCTAGCGCTTCGGCACGACGGCGGGCCAAGTCGCCCTCACGCCGCGCGGCAATCATGTCCTGTTGTGCTTGGGTGGCGTCGACCGCTGGATCCAGCACGGCAAGCGCGCCCACGCGGCTGAAGCTCTGGCCGGCAAGCACGATGGCCCCTGCCGCCGCAGCAGCCGAAGCAATCAGGATCGTGCGTTTGCGCGGGCTCACGGCGGCGTGCCTAAAGCACTGCGAGTCCCGCGCAAAGGGGGAACGGGGAAGGGAGGGACAACTAGCGGAGGAAACCTCAGCGGCTCGTTGTCCCTCCCGTCACGGTGCCGGATCAGCCGGTGCGGCGAACGGCACCCTTGTGCGCGCCAACGCCCTTGGGGCCGCGCGGACGGAAACGACGCTTCTCGCCCTGCTCTTCACCGCCCTCGCGGCGATCGCCACGGGGGGCATCCTGACGCGGACGATCATCGCGGCGACGGTCGTCACGGCGGCCATCACGCTGGCCATCTTGGCGTTGGCCGTCCTGGCGCTGACCATCGCTGCGCTGGCCGTCACGGCGATCGCCGCGCGGCTGCTGGCCGCGGTTGCCGCCACCATTGCCACCGCGACGGCCCTGATCGCCACCGCGACCATTGCCGCGACCGTTGCCTTGCGGCGCGGCCGGCGCACTGCGCGAGGGCGCGGGAAGGCGCGAAGCCTGCTTCTGGAAGTCTTCCGGCAGGCCGATCGCTGCCAGCTTCACGCGAGTCAGCTTCTCGATGTCGCGGATGTAGGGCTTCTCGTCCGGCGCGACGTAGCTGATCGCCACGCCATCGGCGCCGGCACGCGCGGTGCGGCCGATGCGGTGGACGTACTGTTCGGCCACGTTCGGAATTTCGAAGTTGTAGACGTGGCTCACGCCCGAAACGTCGATACCGCGCGCGGCGATGTCGGTGGCGACCAGGATGCGGATCGTGCCCTGACGGAACCCGCCAAGCGCGGCGGTGCGTTGGGCCTGGCTCTTGTTGCCGTGAATCGCGGCGGCCGGGATGCCGGCGGCGACGAGATGACGGACAACGCGGTCAGCGCCGTGCTTGGTGCGGGTGAAGACCAGCGCGCGGTCGATCGCGCCGTGCTCAGCCTTCTCGGCAGCGTCTTCGGCGAGGCCAGCGCGCAGGCTGAGCGTCAGCAGCGCCTGCTTTTCCGCCTGGTTGATGAAGGTGGCGTATTGTTCGACGCGCTCGGCCGTGGTCGACTGCGGGGCGACTTCGACGCGAACCGGATCGTTGATGAACTGGCGGCCCAGTTCGGCGATCGCCTGCGGCATCGTGGCAGAGAAGAACAGGCTCTGGCGCGTCTTCGGCAGCAGCGCGGCCACGCGCTTCAGCGGCTGGATGAAGCCCAGGTCCATCATCTGGTCGGCTTCGTCGAGCACGAAGATTTCGACATGGCGCAGCGTCAGCGCGCGGGTGTCGATCAGGTCGAGCAGGCGGCCGGGGGTGGCGACCAGGATGTCGGTGCCACGCTCAAGAGCGCGGGCCTGCTTGCCGGCGGGCACGCCGCCGAAGATGCACTGGACCGAGAGGTTCAGGAACTTGGCGTAGCCGCGCATGTTTTCGGCGATCTGGGCCGCGAGTTCGCGGGTGGGCGAAAGCACAAGCATGCGACAGCCGGCGTTCTGGCGCGGCTTGGGATCATTGGCGAGGCGGTGCAGCGAAGGCAGCGAGAATGCGGCAGTCTTGCCGGTGCCGGTCTGCGCGATGCCCAGAAGGTCACGGCCTTCGAGCAGTGCCGGGATCGATTGGCGCTGGATCGGTGAGGGATCGGTATAACCCTTGGCGGTCAGCGCACGGAGAATCGGCTCGGCCAGACCAAGTTCGGAGAAATAGGACATAAGTCACTTTCACAAGCAGCCCGGGCGCGCGAATAGGAAAAGGCGCGCGGAGCTAGGTGTCGTTTCGGGCGACCCTGCGTGAAGAAGGAAGCTGGTTCAGGTGCAACCGCTCGTCCGGGCCGGTTCAGGCATTGACGCCGGAAACCTCACGCTGCTCTCGGATTGCGGCGGGAAATGGACCCCACGCGCCGGTTGCTTGGCGTGCATTTAGTGCGCGGCTGGGGAAAACGCAAGAAAATTGCGTTTTGGGGTAATCGGGGATCGCGTGCTGGGCATCGGCGATGGGTGGTTGCGCCGGATGGCGGCCCTGAGTGGACGTAAGCCGAGCCGCGCTCCGGGCATGTGGCCTTTTATCGGTTCACTCGCAAAACAACGGATGAATCCAGCACCCCGTCATCCCCGCGAAGGCGGGGATCCCGCTTGTTCTTGCAGGGCGCACACAAGGAAGCGGGACCCCCGCCTTCGCGGGGGCGACGGAGTTCTTTAATGTCGGGTCCGACCTCCGCCGTTGGTTATCCTTCGCCGCCCCATTGCAGCGTCTGCGGATCACCCAGCGTCACCAGCCGGCGCAGCGCGGCCCGGGCGAGGCGCTCGGTTTCCACCTTGCGGCGCGCGGCGGCGAGCTGGTGGAGCGGGGCGGGGCGCAGAATCTCGGCATCATAGCCATCGGCCACGATCACACCGCATCGCTCAGGCAGGAACAGCTCGGTTTCCAGCGGCGCGCGGTCGAGCGACGGGGGGAGGGCCCAGTAGAACCGGTCGCAGTAGTCCAGATAGTCGGTCCACTTGCCATCGCCCAGCAGGTCGGCGCGGCTAACCTTGATCTCGACGATGATGACATGCCCCTTGGCATCCACGCCCATCAAGTCGGCCCGCCGGCCGCAGCGCAGCGGCATTTCGGAAAGGCACCAGACATCGTTGCGCGCAAAAAGGCGCCCGACGCCGCGTGCGACGTCTGATGCAGTGATCGGCGAAAGGGGGGAATCGACGTCAGCCATGCCTCATCATAGGAACATAGCAAGAACTTTCAAGTCGGCTGCTTAGGCTGGCGGATTCGTGAGGTTGAGCGCGTCGGGCGGGGCCAGCGCCACCATGGCATCGCGCGCGGCAACGAATTCGGTCCATAGCGAGCGCGCGGCAGCACGTGGGTCTGCCCCACGGTCCAGTGCAGCGAGCAGGGCGCAGAGCCCGGGCTCCATGATTGCGGTGAGGTCATCGATGCCCTGTTCCGCCAACTGGCAACGCCAGCCGCCCGCTTCGCGCATGATTGCCGGAAAGGCGCGTGCTTCCAGGCTGGGGCTGTCCCCCTCGATATCGGCAATGGCCGCAACCACCTGTCCGGCTTGATGGAGCGCCGCCCACTTCATGGCGATCGTGCCGAGCGCTGTCGGTGCGGAAGGATTGTCAGCAGGCTGCGGCCAGGAGGCGACGTAATCCTGCGGTTCACGGGCCGACGCGCCATGGTCGTAAGTCGACGTATCGGCGCCAGCGTCCGCAATGTCGGCCCATTGTCCGTCCGAGAAGATACCCGTCGCGTCCATGAGGGATTCGATAGCGGAAAGCCTATTGCGAATTTACTAACTCGCCATCCGCTGCACATTTTCCCGTGGACTATAGGCGGATGACGATATTTGTGGCTGGCAACGCCGCGCATGCTCTGCTAGTCGCCCCGGCACTGCACCCGTAGCTCAGCTGGATAGAGCGCTGCCCTCCGAAGGCAGAGGCCACAGGTTCGAATCCTGTCGGGTGCACCATTCTCCTCAAATCATCGGAATCTTCACGCGGCGACGGCCAGATCGGCGCCGCTGTGGAAGCGTGTGCGGTAGTCGCCTGGCGTCAGGCCGAGGATGCGTTGGAAAGTGCGGCGGAACGCGGTGGCGTCCTCGTAACCTACGGTCCAGGCGATCTGGTCGATCGGGCGGCGGGTGAATTCCAGCAGTTCGCGCGCCTTGCCGATTCTCAGGTGCTGCACGTATTCGATCGGCTTCATGCCGGTGGCGTTCTTGAAGCGGCGTTGCAGCGTGCGTTCCTCCAGCCCCGCCTGTTCGGACATTTCGGCCAGGCTGGTCGCGCGGCTGGTGCGCGATTGCAGCCAGTGCTGCACTTTCAGGATCGCCTCGTCGCCGTGAGTCAGGCGGGGGGCAAAGCTGGAATAGTGCCGCTGTTCGCGACCGGCGGGGTCGATCAGCAGGAACTTGGCAGTCTCGATCGTCACGGTGGGGCCCAGCAGGCGGTCCACCAGCCGCAGGCCCAGGTCGGTCCAGGCCATAAGCCCGCCGGCGGTGATCAGGTCGCCATCCTCGATAACGATTCGGTCGGAATCAACCTGCACTTCGGGAAAGCGTTCCTGCAACTCGCGCGCGAACAGCCAGTGCGTGGTGGCGGGGCGTCCATCGAGCAGGCCCGTGGCCGCAAGGATGAAGGCGCCCCCGCAGTTGGAGGCCAGCGTGGTGCCGCGTGCGTGGCGGTCCAGCAGCCAGCGGGCATAGGGCGCGGCCTCTTCGCGATCGGCCGGGCCGGTGAGGCGGCCGGGCACGATCAGCACGGCGGGCTCACCCGGTTCATCGGGCGCGGTGTCGTGGCAGCGCTGGAAGGTGCCGTCCTCGCCCTGTTCCCAATGGCTGACGCGCAGGGCAGGGCCACCGTTGCGGGTGGAGAAGAGCGAGGCGATGGCGAAAAGGTCGGTAATGCCGTGCACCATTGCCGTCTGGCAGTTCCGGTAGAGCATCAGGCCCACTTCGCGCGCGCCAGAGACTGACTGCGTTGCTTTCGCCGGATTCATCGTCGCACCCTCTCCATCGGAACCGAATGTCGGAATCGGCCTGCTCAATGTCGTCTGCGACAATCCCGGGCCTTGGGCGGCCAGCGTACCTTCTGTCTCATTCGAGGCAAAGGGGGCGCAAAGGGCGCGCTTCGCGAAAAGGGATCTGGACGATGAAGGCGATCGGGAATGGCAGCACCGACACCTATTACCGGGATCACGACGACAGGATCGTCAAGCCGCCCGCTCTCACGGTATATGGGGCCAAGGTATATGGTGCAGGCCGTTTCAACGCCGATCTTCTCGACTTCATTCGCAACTGAACCCCGGAAAAGCGATGCCCGGCGGCCGCGACGATTGCCGGGCTCCTATGCAGAAGGAGTAATGTGGTGAACGCCAAGACCTACCTCGTCACCGGCGCGTCCGACGGGATCGGTGCGCTTTATGCAGACCGGCTGGCTCGCCGTGGGCATGACCTGATTCTGGTTGCCCGCCGTAAGGACAAGCTGGCCGAACTCGCCGCGCGGCTGGAGGCTGAAACGGGCGTTTCGGTCGAAGTGATCGGAGCCGATCTCGCTAAGGCGGAGGACCTGTTGCACGTGGAACAACGGCTGCGCGAAGACGCGGCGATCGTTGGCCTCGTCAACAATGCCGGCATCGCTAACGAGGGAACGATTGTGGGTGCCGATCCCGATTACCTGTCGAGCATGATCGACCTGAATATCCGCGCGGTTACCCGGCTTTCCGCGGCCATCGCACCGCGGCTGGCGGAGCGGGGGCCAGAATTCGGGGGAATCGGGACGATCGTCAACATCACCTCGGTCACTGCGCTGATGCCGGAAGCGTTCACCGCGGTCTATCCCGCCACCAAGGCTTATGTATTGGCCTTTAGCGAGGCGCTGGCAGCCGAACTCGGCCCCAAGGGCGTGCGCGTGCAGGCGGTGCTGCCGGGCATCACCCGCACCGCGATCTGGACCGAGGAGAAGATGGCGCAATTGCCAGCACATATGGTGATGGAGGCGGAGGACATGGTCGACGCCGCGCTCGCCGGGCTCGATATGGGTGAGACGGTGACGATCCCCGCACTGCCGGACATGGCGCAGTACGAGGCTTATATCGCCGCGCGCACGGCGCTGCGCCCGAACCTTTCGCTGGCCAAGCCCGCCGCGCGCTATCGCGCGGTCGCGACGAACTAGGGAGGCACGCGCCATGATCATCGGTCTCACCCTTGGCCAGTTCACTGCCCTTCACGTCGCGATCAGCCTTGTGGCGATCGCGAGCGGGATCGTGGTTATGGCCGCCTTCGCTGCCGGACATCGCCGCATTGCGGTGCTCTCGGCCCTGTTCCTGCTGACCACCGCCGCGACGACGATCACCGGGTTCCTATTTCCCTTCAACGGACCCACCCCGGCTTTCCTTACCGGCGTCGTCTCCACCCCCGTGCTCGCCGTAGCCTTCGCGGCCTATTTCGGGCGCAAGCTGCGGGGCAGGGCAGCGGCGGTCTACGCGGTGACGGCGAGCATCGCGCTTTACCTGAACCTGCTGGCCTTCGTGACGCAGGCATTCCTCAAGATCCCGCCGCTTCACGCCCTGGCGCCTTCTGGAACGGAGCCGCCGTTCCTGGTGGCCCAGGTGGTGACGCTGGTGGCGATGATCGGCATCGGTGCGCTGTCTTTCCGGGCCGCGCGCCGGGTCTGATCGCCCCTCAGTCACTTGCGAAAATCATCCCCAAAAATGCGCGCGAGGATCGCCCGATCCTCGCGCGCAAAATGTTTCCACCGAATTCCCAACTGCATTGGCTGACAAAGTGCGAATCGGGCCTTGCATGTGCTTGCCAGCGACTCGGCGCTTGAGGCATGACAGTCCCGTGCTTTCGCAGAAAACCCGCTATGCCATCCGCGCCATGCAGCACCTTGCCGATCACTACGGACAAGGTCCCATTCAACTGGCGCAGATCGCGGAAGCACAGAACATCCCCGCAAAGTTCCTGACGACGATCTTGTCCGAGCTGACCCGCTTCGGCATCGTCGATTCCCAGCGCGGCAAGGATGGCGGCTATTGGCTGGCGGTGGCCCCGGTCGACATTACTTATGGCGATCTTATCCGCATCATGCGCGGTTCGCTTGCATTGGTGCCCTGCGCCAGCCGCTTCGCGCATGAGAAGTGCAAGAATTGCCTGGAAGAAGGCGATTGTCGCACCCGCGCGCTGATGCTGGAAGTGCGTGATCGCACTGCCGATCTATTGGACGGTATCCGCCTTTCGGACCGCATCGACCTGGTTCCCGCACAGGAAGAAGACGAAGCCGCCTGAAGCGCCATTTCGGCAGATTTCAGCGCTTTCCGTTACATTTCAGCGTGTGAGGGCGAAGTTGTTCACCCTCCTCTACCCCTTTCGGATCGTATCGCGCGCCAAAGCATCGCTTCGGCGTAAATAGATTTTGTTTGGGCGTGAATGCGAGAAACTTTCGGTTAGGGGTATTGTCAACTTTTTAGGTTGAGAATAACAACGGCCATGGCGGTGCAACACGCCGCGCTCGGAGGAAGATTCGCAATGGCTCAACCGTCAACGGATACCCAGCGATTGGGGTTTCACCTTTCCAGGGACTCCGAGGGCTCAAACTCCAAGGCGGCCCCGCTTCAGGTCGTCGCCGATGCTCTCGACAGGATGCGCTACGGCGTCATCCAGATGACAGTCCACGATGGAAAGCTGGTCCAGCTCGATATCACCGAACGAAAGCGCTTCGCTTCCTAAGCGTGCGCGACGACACCGGATTCTGACAAAAAACCAATTTACCGACTGCCGCCAAGCAGACCGGACCACCGGATGTGAGGCCCTCGAATAGCGACATTCGAACCGCGACATATTCAAGGGGGATTTCATGAGAAGGCACATCCGCGGGCCGCTTCCGGCCCCGCTTCCGCTCGCCTGCATTTCGTTCACGCTGTTGCTGACTGCCACGCCGGCCTTGGCCAGCGAAGTAGCCGCTCCCGCGCCCGTTGTTGCTGCCGCAAACGCGGATGCGACCACCGGGACGGACGCCGAACAGGAATCGCCAACCTCGGTGGGTACCGGCGCCCACGATCGCGGCGGTGAGATTCTCGTCACCGCGCGTCGCCGTCAGGAATCGAGCCAGGAAGTGCCGCTGGCAATTTCCGTCGTGGGCGGGGAACATCTCGATTCCACCGGCGCTTTCAACGTCGGCCGCCTCCAGCAGCTGACGCCGACTTTGCAGTTCTATTCATCGAACCCGCGTAACACCGCCGTGAACATCCGCGGCTTGGGCGTTCCGTTCGGCCTCACCAACGATGGCATCGAGCAAGGCGTCGGCATCTATATCGATGACGTCTACAACTCGCGCGTCGCCTCGGCCACGTTCGACTTCCTGGACGTTGCCCAGCAGCCGGTCGGCC